>ODAK010006583.1_pt1 | contig 11698 bp, 9 predicted proteins | sample 1539591 | NCBI WGS metagenome assembly ODAK01 (sample SAMEA3539303, study PRJEB22396) | soil metagenome | biome: tundra; feature: field; material: soil | place: USA | collected 2010-05 | depth 0.15 m | reverse complement strand
GCGGTCGAGGAAGCCTTTGTGGTTCTTGTGGATCTTGTGGATCTTGTGGATCTTGTGGATCTTGTGGATCTTGTGGATCTTGCCGCTACTGCCGCCCTTGTTGTCTGTGCTGCCCGGGCAGCTTGCGCAGCCTGAGCCGCCTGAGCTACCTGAGCAGCTTGCGCCGCCTGAGCCGCCTGAGCTGCCTGAGCCACTTGGGCTGCCTGAGCCACTTGGGCCGCCTGAGCTGCTGCCGCTGCACGAGCTGCTGCCGCTGCACGAGCGTTGGATTGCTGCAACTCGCGCCATGCCGACGGGAGCAGGCCCTTTGGCGGGCGCCGGCTGTCGTGAATGGCTACACGGTCGCCCGCAAGGCCCTGCCAGAATGGCAAGTACTTCTCGTGCGCGATCACTGCCGTGAGCTGCGCCGTAGCGCGAGCGCGCTCACGGACTGTCGCAGCAAGCCACCTGAGATTGGTGGTAGGCACAGTCGACGAGGCACTTTCGCCTTTGAGATGGGAAGTGGCGCGAACAGGTACCGAGTTGTTGATACTGCTGACGCCAGCGGCGCCGATGAACATGGATGCAGCAACAAAAGTGAACGCGATGAGCGCGATCAGGGGGTGCTTGCGCATCTTGCTCCTCCTTGGAGTGTCGAAAACCCGGTGGGTTCCAGGTGGATGCGTTGATGCGGGCAGCCCGTCTTTTGCATGCGACTCGCGACTCGGTGCCGGAAGGGCTGGCCGGATCAGGACGTTGGAACGTCCCTACGAGGTGCAGACGGGTCTCGCCCTGCTTTCTTTGTTGTCGCGACTCCTTTTCGCTCCATCAGGAGAGCAGGTCGGGACGAGCAACGCCGCTCACGCGGCTCGGCTCGCAGGCGCCGAGGTAATCAGTCATGCCTGCGGGAAGGCAAGTGCCTAACCCGACCCGGCGCGATGTCACCGAGCGTTTCGGCACCACTCGTCGTTGACAGTTGGTGTGGCGGAAACCATACGAGAGGACTGTCCTTTGCGCAAGTGGCCAAGACAGTCGAGATGGCATCTATCGTCAATTGAGATGACGGGAATCCCTCTGGAAGGGGCTGCTCCGGTTGTGACTAGATGCGCCAGCGGTCATGTCCCATGGGCCTGCAACGGGCGCGCTCAGTGAGCAACGGTCGTCGCGACCCGTCTGTCAACTGGGTGATCGCGCCTGTTGGCAGCAGCATGCCAGTGGAGAATGTCGCCCTCGGTGGCTTGCCAGAAGCCGTCCGTAACGGGCGGGATCGCCAAGGCCGGATCGTCATTTCGAGGCTCCGCGAGCCGTCTCCAGGAACCGCGAAGCGGACCCCATCGCAGTCGCCACCATGTCGCCGACCTCCGGCCTCCGGTCTTCGGTGACACTGGCGAGCGGGGTCACCACGGCCCATCCGAGCTGTGTCAAAGTTTCGTCCGATTCGTCGCCGTCGCCCAGCTGTGAGACACCGAGGTGGAATCGAACCCGGGGTCCGCCCTTGACGGCCTCTGCCGCGAGAATCAGCCCGGACGTGGCGAGGCTCGCACGGCGGACGCCACGGATCTCGCCGAGCGCAAGGTTGGGCACGTTCAAGTTGAGCACTGTGCGCGCGGGGGCTCGCTCGAGGTGAGCGGCGAACGTGACCGCTAGCGCAGCCGCGCTCTCAAAGTGGGTGTGAGAGCCGTCGTAGGTCTCATAAGGGGACGGCACCGAGCCGGCCTGGATGCTCGTGGCGAGCCCCTTCAAGCCGAATTGGGCAGACGTGAGAGCTGCACCCACCGTGCCCGAGTGCAGTACCGCGCGTCCTACGTTGCGACCAGGGTTGATGCCCGATGCGACGAGGTCCGGTGGTGGTCCGAACGCACCGAGGCAGGCTGTGATCACGATCAGTGCCGGCAGGGCATCCGCTGCCAGTGTTTTGATTCCACCGAGGCCAGCCGGTGCGACGGCCTCGACGTGGATACCGCCCCCCATCGCGCGCAATGGACCAATGCCGGCACCTGAGCCGCTTGCTTCCGCTAGAGGTGCGACCACGAGCACGTCATGTCCAGCCTCGGCGAACGCACGAGCCAGGACAGCGAGGCCGGGCGCGTCGAAGCCGTCGTCGTTGGTCACGAGAATCCGCATGCCCGCCCGCTCCTTTTCACAATCGCTCGTTTGGACGAGACTTGAGCCGGTCTCCGGCCCGCCGGGTAGACGAGCAGCGTGAGGGGGCTGGCAGGTACGATATCGTCATGTTTCCGCCCTCAGGCGAGCAGATTGTGCTTGTTCACGGCGACCTCGACGCGGTGATAACCGAGGTCGGTGCGACGCTCCGTTCGCTCAGGGCGGATTCGGTGCCCGTCATCTGGGAGTATCCCGAAGGTGAGATCTCATCTGGCGATCGGGGACAGGTGCTCGCCCCTTGGCCGAACAGGCTCGAGGACGGCTCATATCGCTTCGGGGACATCGTCGGTCAGGCCGCGCTCAACGAGCCAGAGCGGTCCAACGCGATCCATGGCTTCGTGCGATGGCTGCCTTGGTCGATCGAAGAGCGCTCCGCGGACCGGGCGTTGCTTTCCTGTCTCATCCATCCGCAGCCGGCCTATCCGTTCCGCGTTCGGATCGACCTCGACTACACCCTCGGCGACGGCGGGCTCGAGGTCGCTTGCCGGGTCACGAACGCGGGGCGTGGGATCGCCCCCTTCGGGCTCGGCTTTCATCCGTACCTCCTTGCAGGCCCGGGCGGCATCGACGAGGCCGAGATACGCCTGTCGGCGCAGCGGCGACTGCTCTTGGACAAGCGCGGCCTGCCCACCGGTGAGGAGCCGGTGTCCGGTTCGGTCTTCGACCTCGACGGACGGACGCTCAGGGGGCTCGAGCTCGACGACTGCTATACGGGTTTGGCAGTCGGGAATGACGGCCGCTGGCATGCACGCCTGGACCTGCCGGGGCGGCACTCGGAGATCTGGGCCGACACCGCGTTCGCGTACGCCATGTGTTACACGGGCGACACCCTGGGCGAGCCAGCCGATCGTCGGAGAGCTGTGGCCATCGAGCCGATGACCTGTCCGCCGAACGCTCTTCGTACCGGTACGAGCTTGATCGAGCTCCGAGAGGGCGAGCGGTGGCACGCGAGCTGGGGGATCGCGACCGCCCTAGATTGATCGGCGAAGCGGCTGGGCCGGACTCGAAAGGACCGTGACGAGGGTCCCGAGTGGTGTGAGCGGGAACATGGTCTCCGCGTTCGCGTAGGTCATCTCTACGCAGCCGAGGCTTTGCGGGAAGCCGTAGCTCGCCCGGATGTATCCGTGGAGAGCGTCGCCGCCGTTGAAGTAGCTCACCCATGGGATGCCGGGGTCCTTGTAAGGCTTCCCATTTGGGTTCTTGCCGGTCATCGTAGTGACAAGGAAACGGGCAAAGACGGGGTAGGTGCCGGCCGCTGTCGGCGCCACTGCGATGCCGGTGTTCACGAGCGTTGTGAAGAGGATCTGGCCGTCGCGCCAAACCGAAGCGGTCTCTGGAAGGGTCTGACTGACAACGACGTAGTCGTACGGAGAAGTGGTTACCTGGCGCCGCGCGACTGCTTGGAGAAGCTCCGACCACACGGTGGGGCCGGCTTCTCCATCAGTGGTCAGTCCGTGGGCGCTCTCGAAGGCCATGACGGCTCCGGTAGTGATCACGTTGGGCACTCCTGGCTTCCAGAGCGCCGCGAGCGAGGCCGGCATGTCGCTGAAACGCCAGATGAGGCGACCCGCCAAGGCCTGGACTGGGATATCGGCCGCGACGGAGGGCTCGGAGTCGATCGCCGGAACAGACGAGGCCGTTGTCGTGGTCGTGGTCGCTTGGTATGTCCTCCGCGAGCCTAAGGACAAGTTGGCGATGGCGCCTGCGCTTTCGCCTGTCGATGCTGCAGGCGCGGCAGGCACGAATTGGAGGGGAAGGTAACCGAGCTCCGAAAGGAGCTGTTGGAGCCGCAGCTCGGAGGCTCCCTCGATCACAAAGTTCTTCCGGAGCGTGCTCGAGAGGCCCTGGCCGGAACGGCTGCGAATCCCAGCGGGTCCGCCTGGCACGCTGAGCTGCACGGTGCTGAAGGGAGTGAAGAAGCCGTCCGGGACGAAACGGACCGCCGCCGGTGCCGTTCTCACCCAGTTCCCGGGCGGGGCCGGCGAGAGCGTCGGCAGCGGGCTGTTGGTCGCGAGCGGCTGAGAGAAGTCCACGGTCACGCTGGTATCGAAGGCGGCGTCGGCCGAGCCGGGTGACGGTGACACCGACGTGATCGTCAAGGGTGGTGGCGGGACCGTGGTCGTCGGGTGAGAGCTCTGTCGCGGACCGTTCGCCGAGGGCGTGTGGGCTCGCTGCAGGGCGATCAGGGCTCCGGCCCCGCCGAGGGCGACGACCAGGACAAGGCCGGTCACAACGCCCAGGACGCGCCGACGCCGACTCGGGTCGGTGTTCCTTGTGCGTCTTCCTAGGCCCATATTGGGCTCTCCACCCTCGTCACGCGTCCGTTTTCCCAACTATAGGCAGGGTATTGGTAGGTTCCGGACGCGGCTTGTACGCCTTCTCAGGCGGTCGGGCCTAGCCCCAGAGCGACTCGATGACGAGTTCGACCGCAGTGCGAAGACGCTCTTTGGAGAGCTACTCGAAGGAGACGACCTCCGTGGCCAGCTGGCCGGGGGTACGGTGCAGGAGAGGAGGTTTCATGATCGAGCCCCGATCTACGCACGAGCGAGGACTGAGGCCCGCGCACAAGCTGACCGTTGTCGCGGTTGCCGTCGTTGCAGCGCTCGTGGCCTATGTGGCGCTCGGCTGGCTCGCCAGCCTGATTGCCGTCCTGATCAAGACCGTGATTGTCGTCGCTGTCATCGGCGGCGTGCTGTATCTCGTGTTCCGCCACTCCAGACGGCGCTAGCTCTGAGCTTGCCGTACCAAGAGCTGCGCGGTTCTCGGCACCGTCGCCGAGCGCTGCCAGGCAATGCGCCGGTCCGGCGCTGCGTGCGCTGTGGAGGCGAACCTGCACAGCGCACGGGCGGTCTCGTAGACTGAGAGTGGAGCTGCCGTCCCTCGCGAGAGGCACTCCGTGACCGCCCCCGGCGCCTCGGGTCCCGGGGGCGGCTCGCGCCGGGAGACGCCCAAATGTCGGGTCGAGGATCGTAGGCACTTTGGGGTCGCAGACCCGCCGCCACGGGCCGCACGTCCGGGGCCGGCCGCGGAGGCTCTGCCTGACCCCTTGGCCGGAGCCCAGTGAGCGCGTCGGGCGGGGGTGGCCAGTCAAACCCAGAACGAGCTCAAGACGCCGGGTCCTCGACCATGGACTCGAAGAGGATCGCGCCGGTCACGTTGTTCCTCAGGATGAAGAGGAAGGGATGGTTGATGATGATCGATTCCGTGCCGGCCCGCGTAGCGGTGGCGATGACGCCTATCCCGGTTGCCGCCGCCGCCGTGGTGCCCTTCGGGGTGACCTGCAGGTAGGCGTGCTGCTCGACGGCGTGAACCTCTAGTGGCACGATCGCGTTGATCTTGCTGAAGTCGGCTCCGGTCCCGAACGCCTGGGACATGCCCATTGGCGAAAGCGTTGGGATTAGTTGATTGTCCGAACGCTGCGTGAACGTGGGCATCGAGAAGTCGACGGACTCAGATGACAGGCTGCTCACAAGCTGGTCGAGCGAGGCCGGGGTGAGCGAGGAGACGAACTGCGGCAGCGAGGAACCGGCCGGCATCACTACGAGTGCACTCAGTTTCTTGCCGGCGTAAGGAAGCTCGACCGCCACGTACTTGTTCGTCGTCGACACTGGAACCGTCAGCGCCTTCGGCGAGCCGATCGGTTCTGAGCTCATGAACGGGACGCTTTCGGACGCGCCCGTCGCTAGGTAGAACGGCTGGTCGGGGGTTGCGCTTTCGAACCGGGCAGCCCAGTCAGCGTGGAAGAAGACGGCGTCGGCAAGCACGAGAACCGTGGTTGGAGTGAGGCCGCCAGGGCTGAAGAGCTGCCTTATCAAGCCCTTGGTGTGCTCGCTCGTCCACTGATTGATCGCATCGGTGGCCCCTGTGAGATCGGTCTGGAAGTTGACCTGCCACACTCCGGTTTGAAACTCGCTCGACAGCGCGCGCACGAAAGCTGGCAGTACGGCGAAGTTCTGCTGTACCCAGAGCGAGTTCGCGACATCGAGCTCGGGCACACGCTTCAGGTTCGCTGCGGACGTCGAAGTCTCGTCGGCGAGCAGGGTCTCAAGGCTGTACCACCCGGCTGCCTGCTCTCCGGCAGATAGCCCCGCGGTGTGAAGCGTCGCAGCGATTCCCTGCTCAGTGGAACCTGACGCGCCGAGCTCCAGCATCGCGAGTGCGGTCGCCAAGCTTGACGGTGAGACGAGCTCGTTAGTCGAGCCGTTCGAATCGCTCGACATCGCCAGCCTGTTCAGGAGATCGAGTGAGAAACCGACCTCGGCGTCTTCGACTGCCTTTGCAACTCTCGGTGTTGCCGGCTTCGCCGGCCCCTCGTTGGCGGTGAGCTCGTAGGCGCTTCCGATGCGGTCGGAGACGAAGATCTTGCCCCGTGGGTGTTTGGCCTGCTGTGTTCCCGCGCTGCCGGCAAGGACCAGGACGCCGCCCAATACCAGCGCTAGGGCGAGTGCCATGGACCCGGCGGCTCCGAGCAGGTGGTGCCGGCCGGACCCAATGCTGTGGTGCTTCGCTCGGGCGAGAGGTTCCTCGGTTGGTATGGGCGCGCAGGGTCGTTCAGTCGGTTCAGGTGTGGAGCTCATGGACGTATCCCTCCTCGATGTCGACGCCAAGTTTGGCGCCAAGCGATGCCAGTGGGTCGTCTACCTCGAAAAGATTGGGCTTTAGAAGTGACGATTTCATTAGTGCCGGCCACAGAGGAGCTCCAGCCGAGCTGAGCGCTGCGTACCATGCGCGCCTCCTCACGTGAAACCGAGCTCGCGCTCGACAAAGGGCACAAGACCGTACCCGGAAAGCCCGGGCTTCGCCACGTGCCCGAAGCGCTGGACCTGGACGTCCTCGCAACCGGCGACGTCGGCCACGACTACTGCAAAGGGCCTTGCATGAGCCTGTTTGCGGAAGCTGATCGTGAGGTGCTGGCCGAAGTCCACCGGGCAGTACCTCACGCCCGGGGGATCGACGCCCAGCTGGTTGACGAAGTCCCGGATCGCCTCGATCTTCGTCGGATCGGTGGTCGTGACTGGGGGGTGGCCGGGCTCGCCCGGGTTCATGCCGGCCGACAACAGCGCCGTGAGGACTTTCGCTCCTCCAGGGATACGGTCGCCGGCGGGCTTTGCCGGTAGCCACGTCACCTGCGCGTCCACACGGATCCCGCTGCGATGATCCGGGAGGGCCGCGATCGAGATGACCAACACGCGAGTATCGAGAAGCGTGTTGACGGGAAGCCAGCCATAGGAGACGAACCATTCATTGGTGTTCCCATATATGTTGGACGTCCCGAAACCGTTGTGGCCACCGCGGCTCGTGGACCAGGGTGGTGGGTGACTCCGCTCGTACCTGTACAGCTTCCATGCGCTCGCTGGGGCCACGAAGAAGCGGTGCAAGTCGACGAGGTTCGGATCGCCAATGCTCTGGGCGGCCGAGCTCAAGACGTGCGCGTCGCCGCTCGGTGCTTGGGCAAGCTGCTTGGACCCCGGTGGAAGCCGGACCAGGGTGAGCAGCCGGGCCGCGTTGCGCCGCGCGAGCTCACGTCGGGACGCTGAAGCGTGAGGACCAAGCGTTGCCAGGATCGCTCGTGACGGCGTCAACGCGGGTCGGCTTGAGCGTGCCTGCACCTGGCTGCACGCAACGAGCATGCCAGAGATGACAAGGCTGGTGACGAGGACGGCACACAGGGTTCGGGGCGAGCGCGTCTTCGGGCAGTTCGACCCCGGCGCGCCACGATCTCTTCCCGCTGTTGGCAATCGAGGTGAAGCGAGTCCCTCCACGGTGACGAGGATCGACGCGTCCCTGGCGATCATGTCTGCAAGAAGCTTCTCGACGGCAGTTTCGCGTATTCCCGTTGGTGGAATGCGCGGTTTCGCGCAGGTCGTGAGCAGGCCGGTCCTGGCTCGTTGACTGCGGAGCAGCACCTGAGACCGGCCGCGCACTCGTCCCGGCGCGTTAGCTGGCCCAGGTCTCGGGGATCAGGTCATTACTGAGGGGATCCCGTTTGATGCGCGGTTCGAGAGAAGCTCCCCAGCGGCCGAGGCAAGCGTAGATTCGAGCCTGCCGAGGAGGTCATCGCAGACCTCCGCGTCGATTACGAGCGGTGGGGCGATCAGGAGCCAGTCGCCGAAGCGCCCGCTGTTCTGGCGACGCGAGTAGAGGAGGAGCCCGCGCTCGAGACCGTGACGAAGAACAACCGAACCTGGATCGACGTCAGGGGAAAACCGCGCAAGGGTGTTCTTGTCGGAGACGAGCTCGATCGCGAGCAACAGTCCTCTGCCGCGGACGTCGCCGACCAGCGGCGAGTTCTCCGCGATCGTTTCGAGTCCGGTTCGTAGCTCCGCGCCGACCCGTTCCGCGTTTCCCATCAGATCTCGCTCCACGATCTCGTCGAGCACGGCCGCGCCGGCTGCACAGGTGATCGGATTCGCGTCGTAGGAGTGGGAGACGACGAACCCGGTGGTTGCGGAGAGCTCCTCCACGAGATCGGCCGGCATCAGCGCCGCGCCGAGCGGCGCGTAGCCGGCGGCCAAACCCTTCGCGAGCACGGCAACGTCGGGCAGCGCGTCGGGAGCATGGTGGGCTGCGAGGAAGCGGCCTGTTCGGAAGGCGCTGACGCTCTCGTCGAACACGAGCCGGATGCCGTAGCGGTCGCAGATGGAGCGCGCTCCGCTCGCGAACGACGGGTGAGGCACGTTCACGCCAGAGGCTTGACCGCCAATCGGTTCCATGACGAACGCCAGGACCTGGTCGGGTCCGATCCGGTGGATCGTCTCCTCCAGCGCGGCAAGGCTTGCCGCGGCTGCCGACTCCGGGCTGGGAGCCCTGAAGGTCAAGGGCGCCGGCACTTTCTCCGAGTACACGGTCATGGAGCCCCACAGCGCCGGAGTCCGAACATCGCCGTTGAGTCCCAGGGTCTGGAGAGTCGCGCCGTGGTAGCCGGGCATCATCGAGATCACGCGCTGACGCTGTCCCTGTCCGGTCGCGACGGCATGGGCACGCAAGAATTTCAGCGCCATCTCGACGGCTTCGGAGCCACCGGATGTGAGGTGCACCCGCTCGAATCCGGCGCCGCCAAGAGAAGCTATCCGTTCGGTGAGTGCTGCGTTGGCGGGGTGTCTGGTTGTTCGCGAGTACGTGTAGGTCAGCTTCCGTCCCTGTTCCACCATGGCCTGGAGGACACGCTCGTTTCCTTGTCCAAGTGCCGCGAGGAACGGGCCCGAACAGACATCGAGAAGGCGCCTGCCGCGATCGTCGATGAGGTAGACGCCCTCCCCTGCGACGATCGTCGGCAAAGTGCGTGCCGCCGTCCGGTCGAAGAACACGTCCTGGGTCCCGCCCACCTCTGGATAGCGCCAGTCGTACATCGAACGACCCCTTGACCGTCGGCATCGACGCCTCGATGCGTCGACACCGGCAAGCTAGCCGTCCCAGGTGTGCTGGCTCCGCGGCTGGTAGCGAAACCGGGCCAGGGCTGCCGACGGCCGGGGTGTCTTGGGACGGGTCGCACGAGTGCACCCTGGGTGCAGGGTGCCGAGCCGGCCCTATCGTCCCAGGGCAATGACCGGGGTGATGGCATCAGCGAGGGGCGGCTCCTTCGTGCCCACCCAGGGTTGGGCTGGCACGAAGTCCGGCGTAGCGTTGGCGAAGGCCCTGCAAGCGAGGACGCGAGTCTGCGCCTGCCCACGCTGGCCTACCTCCAGAGTCAGAGCGAACCCACTCTCCTCCTCCACGGCGATGGCCTTAGATGCCGCGGTGAAGATGCCGAGGCCGACGGCGCGGGCCGGCACCCAGAAGTTGAAGCCCGCGGCGGGCACGGACGCCGGGATAGTCGCAACGAAGGACTCCGCTACGGCGCGACTGTCCGGGATGGCTCCCACCAGGCGCACCGTACCGGTGACTTTGCCGGTGATCGGGCTCATCTGGGTCAGGGCGGAGGCCACGCCTTGGGGGAAGGTGACCTCGGTCTGGAAGCCCGACACCAGGAAGTGGCGGCCCGGGGCAGGTTTGGCTGGCGAGATCGCGGCCCTTGCCCTCACGTGCAGAACGATCGGCGTCTCGACCGGGTCGGGACAGTAGAGCTGGTAGGTACCCGTCAGGGCCCTGGGCACCGAGATGGGAGCGGTTGCGCCGGAGGCGGACACCGCAAGAGCCCCTAACACCAGGAGCGTCCCGGCAAAGCTGGCCCCGGCGGGGGCACCGGTGCGGCGCCGTCTGGGCATGCAAGGGACACTATCCTTCTCGGTTGGCCGGGGCTGAGGACGGGCACTTCGAACTTCTTTGACAGACACCCATAGCGCCGGTCGGCTTCGACGTGTTCAAGGACGAATCTCATAGCGGCTGAGCGCTGCGCGAGTGTCGCTACACCGGACCTCGGCTACGGTCCCCCTTGGTGTCCGAGCACTGGAGCTAGACCGCCCAGCTCGCGTTCGAGCCTCCTACCCGACCTCGCGGCGACGGCGGTCGGTGGGACGATGAGCACTGTGCGCAGGCTCGTCACTGTCGCGATGGTGGCCATGACGCTGATGCTTGCCGTCTCTATGAGCTCAGCCAGCCGCCCGGCGACGATTGGTACTCCCTCCATCCGGCAGGCCACCCTTACCTCCGGCAGGCCACCTTCAGGAGAACCGTTTCGCCTCCACGGGGGCCGTATGTGGGCACTCGAACCCCTGCCCGGCTGAGACGATGAGCATGGTGCGCAAGCTCGGTGTGATTGCGGCGGTGGTCTTGGTTCTGTCGCTCAGCGCATGTACGAGTTCGACTGCGCCCGCGCTAACAAGAGCTGCGAACGCCGCAAAGGCGGCAGCCGCCGCGGCTGTTAAGGCAGAGACGGCGGCTAAGGCGGCAGCAGAGGCAGCGGAAAAGGCGGAGGCCGTCGCAGAGGCCGCTGCGGCGCGAAGGGCGACCACGTCCACGACCGTCGCAGCGGTTCCCACTCTCGGCCTTCGGGCAGGGATCTTCGCCCAGGGCAAGGGTTTTGGCGAGGTCAAGCCATCCGAGGTGTTCAACGGTGGCGACCCCACGGGTCTTGTCACTCACGTTGTCTGGAAGTCGTGGGGCGGACGCGAAGCCGTCGGGACGGGGGAGAGCGAATACGTCGCGCCGAACCAGGACGTGGCCGAAGGCTCAGAGCAGCCCGCCACCGTCGTCGCGTTCAAGCTCGGTACCTGCCTTGGCGATTTCATGTACCAGGCTGTCGAGTGGTACTTCCCTCAGCACGGCCAGAGGTTCGACCCCGACCAGTACGAGAACATCTGCACCGGCAGCTACGTCACGAGCGCCACGACGGCGCTGACCTGTCCACCCAGCCAGATCCAAGTGGGGGACGGGCCGCAACTCGGAGGGGCGATGGGTGAACGAGCGATGACTTTCGCTCTTGTCAACTCTGGCCCAGGTACCTGCATGCTCGACGGTTGCCCTCGGGTGCGATTCGTGACAGCGGCCGGCACGACCCGGTCGAGTCCAGCTTGGGTGCTGCCAACTACTAGACGTTTCGTGAGGTCATCCCTGTCGGGTTACAGAACCCAGGACACCCGGATGAGCACGGCGAACAAGCTCGGACGTCGTACGCGAG
>ODAK010006581.1_pt1 | contig 11701 bp, 12 predicted proteins | sample 1539591 | NCBI WGS metagenome assembly ODAK01 (sample SAMEA3539303, study PRJEB22396) | soil metagenome | biome: tundra; feature: field; material: soil | place: USA | collected 2010-05 | depth 0.15 m | reverse complement strand
GGATTCCCCCACCGGCACGTATGCCTACTTCCTTACGCTCGACGAGCACGGCGAGGCGGCCTACCCATACACAATCGGTTCGGCGTTCTACGGAACGCCGAGCATCGGAACGCGAGCGACCATCCCGCTCACAGGTGTGACGACCCTCCCGCCCCTCGCCATCGCCGCCGTCACGCCGGCGTCAGGCGGATCAGGGAGCAGGGTTGTCATCACCGGGAAAGGTTTCGCGGGAGTGAAAGCGGTCTACTTCAACGAGGTGCTGGCGCCGAGCTTCAGTATCGATAGTGACACGCAGATCACCGCTACCGTCCCGGGCGGCGTCGCTGCCGGACGCGTTCGGGTCGACCGCTCGGACGCTTACGCCCGGAGTACCACCGACTTCCAGCCCTCGCAACCGAGACGCCGCGCGGCCGGCAAGTGACGACACGCATAGTCCGGGCGGGCCGACTGCGCTTTCACTCGGCGCTCCTGGCGAGATAGTGCTGCACGATCCGATCACTCTCCCCGACCTCAACGACGCGGCCGCGGTCAAGCCAGACGATGCGATCACACATCTCGGCCAGGTGGCGGACATCGTGCGAGACGACCACGCTCGTCATGCCGGCGCGGCGGAATCCGTCGATACGCGCCCCCGATTTGCGTTGGAACATCGCATCGCCGACGGCCAGCGCCTCGTCGATGAGAAGGATGTCTGCGTCGACGCTGGTCGCTGTGGCGAAGGCCAGGCGGACCATCATCCCCGCCGAGTAGGTCCGGAGGGGTGCGTCGAAGAAGTCTCCGATGCCGGCGAATTCGGCGATCGAGTCGATCCGGTCTCGCATCTCGCGCCGGCGAAGCCCGAGCAGTGCGCCGGTCAGGTAGGCGTTTTCGCGCCCGGTCAATTCGTGGTGCAACACGCCGAAGAGATCGATGAGCGGCGCAACGGTGCCGCGGATGCGAATGCGGCCGCTAGTCGGAGAAAGCACGCGGGCGATGAGCCTGAGGAGTGTCGTTTTTCCGGCGCCGTTGCTGCCGATGATGCCGATCGTTTCGCCGCGGCAGATCTCGAGGTCGACGCCGTGCAAGGCCTCGTAGTCGGCAACTCTGCGGCGCTGGCGTCGGACGACGAGCTCCTTCAGCGAGAGCCCCTTGTCGATGGCCATGCGATAGCGGACGCCCACGTCGTCGAGGCGCACCACGGCGTCGGATGCAGCGTCAGCCGCGATAGGCGATGTCATCGGCGCAGTGGGTGAAGACGAGCCACCCGATCAAAAGGGTCGTGGCCGCAATGACAAACATGATCCCGAAGGATGCGAGCGAGGCTGCGGTGTTGTCGTACATCGGACCGCGAAAGGCATCGACGAACAGCGCCATCGGATTCAGCGATACGAGTTGCGACACGCGCGGCGGCAGAATGGTGCGTGGATAGATCACCGGTGTGATGAACATCCATGGGATGAGCAGCATCTGATACAGATCGGCAGCATCGGGAAAATAGATCGCCACCGCAGCGATCAACAGGCCGAGTCCGAGTGCGAACGCCGCGGTGATAATCGCCGTCACCGGGATCGTCAGGAGTGGCAGGCCCAGGCGCACGCGCGCGATCACGAGCAGGATGAGAAGGGGGATCGTGGCCAGGCTGAGATTCAGCAGATTGCTGGAAGTCGTGGCGATGGCCAGCGCCGTCTTCGGCATCCGCACGCGCCGCCACAGCTCAGCGCCGGTGGCGACCTCGCCGATGACGAGCGACGTGGTTTGAGAGAAGAAGTGCCAGAGAATCAGTCCCGGTGCGAGATAGAGAGCGTACGAAGAGGCCCGAGGCGCGAACGCGTGCGAGAAGATGACCGTGAGAACGAGCAGCATCGTCGCCGGCTGCGCCATCGTCCAGGCCACGCCGAAAACCGATCGTTTGTAGCGGACTTTCACGTTGCGGGCGACGAGCGCAAGAAGTAGCTGGCCGTTCGACGCCACGTCGAGCAACTCTTCGATCGCCCGTGCCGGCCGTGCCGCGGAGTCGTACTCCTCCGCCGTCAGCATCTGCCGCCTCCAGTCACTCGCGCGTACAGCGAGGCCAGATCGCTCCCTGTTTTCGCGAGCGTGAAGCGCTCCAGCATCAAAGCACGTCCTGCGCGCGCCAGCCGCTGCGCCTCGCTGCGATCGCCAAGCAATCGTTCAATGGCCGCGGCGAGCGCCGGTGAATCCGCGGGAGGAACGAGAATGCCCGTTTCCTCGTGGCGCACCGCTTCCGGCATCCCACCGACTCTCGTCGCCACGGTCGGCCGCTCCATCAGAAGCGCCTCGACCGTACCGCCGAGACACTCGGTGAGTGAGCATTGAACCGCGACGTCGAACGAGACGAGCACGCGTTGCAAGTCGTGGCGATGCTCCACGAAGAAGACCCTCTCGATGAAACCGTCCGCGCGGCAGCTTTCGATCAACGACTGACGATACCGCTCGCCGAGGTCGTTCGAGCCGCTTCCGACGAGAACGAAGCGCGCTTCCGGAAAGCGGCGGGCGACGATCCGCGCCGCCGCCAGGAAGGTGTCGTGCCCTTTCAGCCCGACGCCGCGCGTGGCGCGCGGTGCCTGCGGTCCGCGCATGGGTGGATAGAAGTGCGCGACCAGTCCGACCACGGGCGCATCGGGCGCGATGCCGAGCTCGCGGCGGAACGCCAGGCGATCCACAGCGGCGGGGTCGAAGTTTTCCGCAGGCGAGCCGTAGTAAACGCAAGCGATGCGATCGGCGGCGACATCGAGGCGGCGGTAGAGCGAGGCGATGTGCTCGCAGCCGGCGACGATCAGATCGTCGGCCCGGCACGTCAGACGCTCGGTCATGCGTGTGACGCCCGCCTCGAGATGCCGCGGTCCTGCGATGCCGGCGGCGTGGCGCGTGCGGGCGAGCAGGCATGCAAATCGCGTTGCGAAATTCGCCACAAAGACATGCGAGTGAGCGATGTCGATTCGCTCCCGGCGGAGAATCCATGCGATCCGGCCGATGACGAACGGAAACGAGAGCACGTACAGCGGCAGGCGGGCGCGATCGAGATTGCCGCCGAAGTACATCGGCACTTTGTAATAGCGAATGCCCGCTGCGGTCAGCCGGCCGCCGAGATCGCCTTCCGACGAGTCGATGATCGCTACGATCTCGAACCCTCGCCCCGCCATGTCGGAACAGATGTTCGTGAACCACGGCGAGCGGCTCGAAGCCGCGACGATCTGAGCAACCCGAATAGGCCGCGAGGCCACTTTCTTTGCGTCGGGAAGTGAGCTTTGATCCGGCGTTCGTGCCGCGAAGAATCTTGCCACGCGGCGAGAGACGTTCTGGACGAAGCGGAGCGGCGGCACAGAGCTCACAAAAGCGGAGTGGTCAGACGGCATGAGCGGAGACTTGTTCGGCGAGGGCGGCGCAGACGGATTCGATCTGGTCATCGGAAAGGTTCGGAGACATCGGCAGCGCCAGCATGGTACGGCCTGCTGCTTCGGCCGCGGGGAAGTCGCCCTCCACGAAACCGAATTGTTTTGCGTAAAACGGCTGCAGATGGATCGGCCAGAAATACGGGCGCGTCATAATGCCGCGCGCGGCCAGACCGTCCATGACCGCGTCGCGGTCGATCTCCGGCGCCAGCCGGATAGTGTAGAGAAACCACGTGCGGGTTCGTCCGGGCGGCACATCGAGCAGCGGCGTCACGCCATCGACCTCGGACAACAACGCAGTGTAACGATCGGCCACCACTTGTCTCTTGAGCAGGAGCTCGTCGAGGCGGCGGAATTGCGACATGCCGAGTGCCGCGCTCATCTCGTCGATTCGATAGTTGAAGCCGAGCCGCTCGTAGCGCAGCGTCGCGCCATCGTTGCTTCGCCCCTGATTGCGAAGGGAGCGAAAGAGATCCGCCCACCCTTCGCGATCCGTGAGGAGCATGCCCCCTTCGCCCGTCGTGATCTGTTTGTTTGGGTAGAAACCGAATGCTGCTGCGTCGCCAAAGCGCCCGGCGTAGACACCGTCCGAGGTCGCGCCGATGGCCTCGCACGCGTCTTCGATGACGGCGATTCCCTCCTCGCGCGCCGCAGCGACAACCTCGCGGATTTCCGCCGTGCGGCCGAATAGATGCACCGGCAGGACGGCTCGCAACACACCCGAGGAATTGCGGGCGGAGCGAGGGAGCAATGATCGCCAGCCGTCGCGCTTCTGAGCGAGATCGCGAAGGGCCTCGATGGTTTTCGCCGGATCGATCGTCAGAGTGTCGGGATCGATGTCGACGAAGACGGGAATGCCGCGCTCGTAGAGAATCGCGTTAGCCGAGGCGACGAACGAATACGGCGAGGTGATGACGAAGTCGCCGTCGTTCACGCCCGCGGCGATGATCGCGAGGTGAAGCGCCGCGGTACCGCTTGATACCGCCACCGCATGGCGCGCTCCGAAGCGTTCCGCGACTTCCTTCTCGAATCGTTCCGTCATGTGCCCGGAGGCGAGATAGCCCGACCGCAGGACCTCATTGACCAGGTGAAAATCGTCTTCGTTGATATCAGGAGAAGAGAGCGGAATCACTGCGCTACGATAACGCAACTGCTGATGGGATCGAGTGGCTCGAAGGTAAAGAGAATCGTCATCGTCTGCGCTGGAGGCCAGGGCGCCGTCGTCGCCGACATTCTGCAGCGGGCGCGCGAAGCGGGCTCGGATGCCGTTCCCGCCGGCATCGTCGGAACCGGCGTGCTTGGCCTCGACGTGCTCGCCCCGATTGCGTCGCTCGCGGACATCGGCCACGAGGCGGTGATCGTGGCGCTTGGCGACAATCGCGCGCGGCGCGAAATGACCGAGCGCCTGCTCGCCTCCGGAGAGCAGTTGGCCTCGGCGATTCATCCTCGAGCGTGCATTGCGCCGAGCGCAAGCATCGGCGAAGGATCGATGATCTCCGCCGGCGCGATCGTTACGCCGCGCGCATCCATCGGACGCGGCGTCATCGTCAACACGAACGCCTCCGTCGATCACGACAGCGTCATTGACGACTTCGCGCATGTCTCCGCCGGCGCAACGGTTGGCGCGCGATGCCGTATCGGCGCCGAGGCGCTCATCGCGCTCGGCGCAACGGTGGTTTCCGGGATGACGGTCGGCGCGCGAACGATCATCGGCAGTGGTGCCGCGGTGGTGACTCATATTCCCGCAGGCGTCGTCGCCTTTGGTGTTCCAGCCCGGATCAGGCCGGACCGGAAGCCGTGACGCGTGGTTTGCGCACAGCCGCGATGCAGCGGCTGAGCAAATGCCGGATCCGCTGTTGGATGAAACGGGAAGGCGAGAACCCGTGGCGTCGCAGGCCGCGGTAGACGCCGAGGGTCATCGGGAGCAGACGGAACGGGAGCGCGATGGTTCGCGCGACGCTCACTACGATTCTGTAGTGGCGATCCGCGGTCCGGCGTCTGGTTGTGAGGAGCTGCTCCGTGTCCGCAACCGATCGCGCGAGCGTGAATCGCTCCAGCATGCGGCGGCGTCCGTTCTCGCCGAGGCGCTGGCCCAACTCTCGATCGCGAAGCAGCCGCACAACCGCCTCAGCCAGCGCGGGCGGATCGTCGACCGGCACCACGAGCCCTGTTTCTTCGTGAAGAACGGTGTCGGCAAAACCGCCGATATCCGATACGACGAGCGGCTTTGCCATCAACAGCGCTTCGACCGTTCCTGCGAGATTGTCGCTCAACGAGCACTGCACGGTGATGTCGAAGGCAGCCAGAAGGTCGGGGATATCGCTCCGCTCTCCCGGAAAGACGATGGCGTGACTGACGCCGAGGCTGTGCGCGAGGTCTTTCAACTCCTGCTCGTACTTCGGTCCGCCTGCGCCCCAGCCACGGCCCACCAGGATGAACTTAGTGTCGGGAAAACTCTTCAACACATGCGGGGCCGCGCGGATCAGAACCTCGTGTCCTTTGATTCCGCGTCCATCCAGGCGCGAAGGTAGGAGGCCCCTCGTATTCGCCGGCGGGTAGAAATACGCAATCTTTCCGATGACTGGAGTGCCGGCTGCGATGCCCAACGCGTCGCGCACGCGGGAGCCGTCGGCAAGCGCCGGATCGTGGCCGCTCTGATCGACGGCGTAGTAAATGAGCTCGAGCTGCTTCGCCGGGATGCCATGCCGCAGCATCAGGTCGCGCGTGTAGGTGCACGACGCGATCGTGGCCGTGTCGCAGAACGCGGTGCCGGCCTCGATCGGCCGAAGGACGTCGGATTCCATCGAGTACGGATGCGCGTTGGCGCCAAGGTGCATCGGAACATCGGCGATCCACGAAGCGAGGCGGGCCGTCGCCACGGAGTTGACGATGTGGCTGTGCACGACATCGGGGCGCAACCGTCGAAGCAGGCCTGCCAGTCGGAGAAGAGCGGCCATCTTCCCAGTGAAGGACGGGATCGCGAAAACGATGTCGACGGCTGCCACGTGACACGGAATCCCGAGTGCGTCGAGCTGGGCTCCGATTCCACCGTCGCGCGCAGGGATGATGGCCGCGACATCGTGCCCGAGCCGCTTCTGCTCCCGCATCAGCGCGATCATCCACGGCGCTCCGATGGCCGTCGCCGCGACGTGAATGATCTTCAGCGGCTGGACGGTGGGCATCGTTGACTTAGGATAGCAGCGTGCGCATGAAGACCTCGGACGAGTGGAACCTGGAGCGCGGCGTGCTGCTCGCTGCGCTTCGGGACTTCGCCGCGATCATGAAGCACCGCCCCTTCAACAATGAGCAGGGTCTGCGCGGAGTCAGCGCCTTTGCGCTGTATTGGTTTGTCCGGCGCACCGCCCCGAGCGTGGTGTTCGAGTCCGGCGTCTGGCGTGGATTCAGTACCTGGCTGATCGAACAGGCCGCGCCGGAAGCTGAGATTCACTGTTTCGATCCGCTGTTCATGCTCCAGCATCTCATCCCGTGGTGGAAGCTGGGGAAGACCTATCGCTCGCCACTTGCGCAGTACTCGAACCAGGACTTCTCCTGCGCTCCGATCCGCGAGATCGCTGCCGGCCGCTCGGACGCACTGGCATTTTTCGACGATCATCAAAACAAGCTTCCCCGACTTCTGCAGTGCAAGGATTCAGGCATCAAGCACGTAGTCTTCGACGACAACCTCTTGGAGCCGTACACGCACAGAACGCTCGAACACGAGCGCGCGGCCGATGCAACGCTGCTGGACAGCGAGATCGAATCGTACGAAACGTTTCCCGCCCTTTGGCCGGTAGACCTCCAAGTCGGCGGCCTTCACCTCAAGGAAGAGGGCATGGGATTTCCCGTGGAGCGGGAGCTTCGCAACATTTATCGCGAGCGGAACTGGCACTCGTACGTAACCTACGTGCGGTTGAGGTGAGAGCTACGATAATGTGCGTCCACGTTTGAAACGAAGGAGTACCGCAAATGATCTCTCGCAAAGGATTGACGATCTTCTCGTCCACAGCGTTCTTGATTCTCCTGGGTGCGCCGTTCGCAACCGCGCAACAGCCGCAGGCGCAATACAGGCCCATCTACCCCAGCCAGAAAGCCAGCGTCACGCAGACGATCGGCGTCACCGACGTGGTGATTACTTACTACCGTCCCGCGATCAAAGGCCGCACCATCTTTGCCGATGCGCCGCCCGAAATGGAGACGCGCGCGAAGGGCGACGCCACCCTCGACAATCAGAACGAGCGAAAGCCCGGCGAGCCGATCGTTCCGTATAACCATGTGTGGCGCGCCGGCGCGAATGACGCGACGGTCTTCCAGGTCACCGACGACGTCCTGATCAACGGTCAACCGCTGAAGGCCGGCACCTACAGCCTGGAAGCGATCCCCGGCAAGGACGAGTGGACGATCATCTTTAACAACGATTCCGGACAGTGGGGAGCGTTCACCTATGACTCGAAAAAGGACGCGCTCCGCGTGAAGGCAAAGCCGCAACCGGCTCAGGAGAGTCAGGAGTTGCTCCTGTACAGGTTCGATCCGGTGACCGCGAATACGGCCACGGTCAATTTGCGCTGGGAGAAGGTGAACGTGCCGTTCACGGTCGAAGTGAAGGATGTGAAGGCGCTGTGGCGCGCGAAGACCGACGCGCTGATCGCCACAAATCCGGCGAACGAAGTCTTTCCACTCCAGGCGGCGAATACGTTCGTAGCCGACAAGAATTGGGACGAGGCGCTGAAGTACGTCGATCAGTCGATCAAAACCAAGCCGACGTTCCGAGGCCTTTCTGCCAGAGCCAACATTCTGCACAACGCGGGCAAGAAGGACGAAGCGCTGGCTGCCGCCGATCAGGCAATCACCAAAGGCAAAGGCGACGGCGTCGATACGACGGCGTTCGAGAAGCGCGTGGCCGGCTGGAAGAGCGGGACGTAGAGCCGATGTCGAGATTGCACGCGCCCGTTCAGGGTGGGCGCGTGTTTATCGTCCTGCCTTCGCAATCATTGGCGCGAAGAACCCTTCGTACCAATCAGGTGAGCCGGCCTTCATGTGCGAGATGAACTGCGTTGCCACCTGCTCGAGGTTCCGGTAGAGCATCGGATTCTTCTGGGCCACGCGCACCTCGGGCAGAAGGATGCGGATCTTCTCCCAGACGAACAGCATCTCCGCGTTCGATGCATAGAAGAGGTCCGCGCTCAGCACGTCGCTGGCGACGAGCGAGGCCACCATCTCCCAATACGTCACGACCATCCGGTACGAAGCGTTCTCTTCGCTTCCGGGCGGGCAACACTTCAGCCACTCTTCCCTCGATTGAAACTGCGGTGCACCGCCAAACCATTTGCGGGCGTCGCGAAGGCGCGGCTCGCGGCGAAGGTCGTAGAGTTTCAGAATGAGGTTCGCGTCGTCGTAGGTGGCCGGATTCTTCATAGCTCACGAACTCTACCGCGAGCAGTCACCGCTGCGAAAGTGAAAACGGCTGCGCCGTCAAACTGGGGCCGTCTGTGCCGTCAAAGGGAACCTCCAAATGCGCGGGCGCGCCTTCGGACACGCCCGCGCGGGACTTACTGCATGTGACCAGCTACTCGGTCTTCAGATCGGTCGTCGATGACGATGGCGCCATCGGCGAGGACTCCGTGGCCGTAACCGGGGTTGCCGGCTTCGGCGCCGGCTTCGACTTCGACTTCCGTCCGCGTCTGCCGAGGGCCTTGCTCATGTCTTCGACATGGGGAAGGAGATCGGCTGTCTCGGGGACGCTTGGCCAGAACACGCGCGACGGCGTAGGTAGTGAGGCGCGGAGCTCCCCACTTTGCTTTTTGCCGTGGCAATGCTGTGGCGGAGGAAGTGAGCCTGCGCTTCCAGCTCATCGGCCACCGGGACATAGGCCTCGGCATAACTCGCAAGATCACGGTCCTGCGCCGGATCCTGGCCGGACGGACGGAGCTCCTGGATCAGCTCCACGTCCGACAGCGCCGCCGCACCTCTTCCGCCATGCGTTCAACGACCACGCAGCGGCGGTGATCGTCTTTCACAATCATCCGTCCGGAGATCCGTCGCCCTCGCCACACGATCTGACCTTCACCGCGACGCTGGCCGATCTCGGGCCGCCCTCGGCGTCGAAGTGCTGGTCACCTCATCATCGCGTCGAGCGGCTTCGTCTCGTTCCGCCAGCGCGGCTTGCTCTGAGCGCGTCTACCCATCGATCGTGCAGACGACCGCCACGAGCGCGAACCGGTCGTTTTTGCGGTCGACGCGGATCACGGAGTAGCGCGGGTTCGTCGCCTCTAGGATCGTTCTGCCGCCGCGCCGGTCGAGGTGGCGCAGGTACAGTTTTCCGTTCAGGCGACAGACGACGGTCTCTCCGTCGGCTGCTTCCTCGTTCTGCGTGGCGCGGGCGAAGAGCAACGATCCCGGCAGGATCTGCATCGCGTCGGTGATTACGCGATAGACGCGATTCGCATGGACGCGCTGATACTCCTCTGGGATCTGCTCGTCGGAAAGCTCCTCGACGTCGTCGTATTCGCCGCTCGGCGCGTCCCGGACGACGGAGATCTGCCCTCGGCTGATCCGCTTCTGCCTGGTGTCATTGTCGATGACGCGGTCGAGTACATCGCGGAACTCACGCGCGACGCGGGCGTCCGTCTCCGCGAGACGCATCTGAGGCTCGTCGAACAGCTCGCCCCAGGTGAGCCCGGCCGCCCGCACGATCTTCTCGACAGTGGCAAAGAAAGGGCTGGGCGTCTTCCCTGTGATGATTTTGCTGACCGTCGCCTCCTCCATCTTCGCGCGGTCAGCGATTTCGCGCTGGGACATGCCCGCGCGCTGGAGCGCACGTCCGAGCCGCTCACCGATCTTCATATGCGCAACGTACTGGCGCCGAACTACTTAGGCGCGAGGAGAAACTTGTCGGAATCGTCAAGCGAGCCGGAACAAGTTTGCGATGAAGACCAATTATGACTCGTTTAATTGTCTAAGGCGACAAGAATCAGCGATGCGACCTCCGCTGAGTCGGCCTCGACGGAGCGCGTCGATGAGGTCGAGGAGGCGGGTGGAGTACTGGCAGGAGTTTCGAACGGCTGCGCCCGCGAATGGAACCTGATCAGAAGAACTGGTGGCCGAGGCTGGGCCAACATGCGAGCCGCGCCTCGCGCGCTGGCTGGGAGACAGGGAGTCGAACCCCGATTGAGCGGTTCAGAGCCGCTTGTCCTACCATTGAACGATCTCCCAGAATGGCGGGCGTGGATGCTACATGGCGGTGAACGCCATGGTCAACATCCGCATTCCGGGCGCGGTCGTGCGGCCTCGGGGCCTCGCAGTCTCGCTGGTCATGACCAGGCAAACTGCGAAACTGCGCCACCGCGAGACCGCGCACTCCCCGAGCCGCAACCGCGAGACCTTACGACCTCGCGACTGCGAGACCGCCATCATTCGTGCGACAATTCGCAGGCGAGGATGCGATCGTGTTACCCGAGGTTTTTGAGTGTCCGCAGTGCCAGCGGCAGTTTGTCTTCGAGCTCGTCGAGAACACCGACGACCGCTCCATCTACTGCCCGCAGTGCAAGCGCTACCTCGGCGAAAAGGATCTCAACTTCGTCCTCGTCAGCGAGATCGAGGAGCTGATCGCGCGCCTCCGGTTCGAGCGCGAACGCCTCGAGAAGGACGAAGCGGTCTACGCGATGTCCGACTGCGACGCCGAGTTGAAGGTTTACGGCATCGAGGTGCATAAGGTCGTCCACATCCTGCGCAAGGCTGTGGCGGAGCTCGATGCGCTGAAAGAGCAGTACAGGTAGCTGTCAAGCGGTTTTTCATGACGACCGAAGACATCGCCGTCATCCTCAAGCGCTTCGAGAGTCCCGATGACACTCGGATCCTTGTCAAAGGAACGTTCGAAGTCGTTCATCTCGGTGGAATGACGATCGGCCGCGCGACGTACGAGCCAGGCTGGAAGTGGAGCGAGCACGTTGGTCCCGGCGTTGGCGCTACACGTTGCAACGTTGGGCACGTGGGATTGGTCCTGGCCGGGATCGCCACGGTAGCGTTCGACGACGGAAATGTCATTGAACTGCACGCAGGGGATCTCTTTCACGTCCCGCCCGTGCCGCACGACAGCTGGGTCGTGGGAGACGAGCAGTACATCTCCCTTCACTTCATGGGCGCGGACCAGTACGCCACGAAGTGAGGCGGTAGCGCGGGAGTCGGGTTTCGGGAGTCGGAGAGAGCGCTGCGCGCTAGTCCTGGTTGATTGGGGACACGACGATCAGCCGACCTTGATCAGGATCCTCGCCAAGTACCACCACACGCCGGCGGCCGAGATCAGCGCGAACCAG
>ODAK010006580.1_pt1 | contig 11703 bp, 9 predicted proteins | sample 1539591 | NCBI WGS metagenome assembly ODAK01 (sample SAMEA3539303, study PRJEB22396) | soil metagenome | biome: tundra; feature: field; material: soil | place: USA | collected 2010-05 | depth 0.15 m | reverse complement strand
TGCGCGCGAAGCTCCACGACCGGATGACGCAGGTCGTCTTCGGCGACGTCGACGCCTGCGATGTTCTCTTCCGCCACGAGACGCCGCGCCCGATGACCAGCGTGCCCGTCCTCGCCCAAGGTCGCGCCGCGCTCACCGCCGCGAACCAGTCGCTCGGGCTCGCCCTCGCCGACGACGAGATTGATTACCTCGTCCAGGCCTTCACCGCGCTCGGCCGCGACCCCCACGACATCGAGCTCATGATGTTCGCGCAGGCCAATTCCGAGCACTGCCGCCACAAGATCTTCAACGCCACGTGGGACATCGACGGCCAGGCGCAGGCCAAGTCGCTGTTCCAGATGATCCGCAACACCTATCAGTTGCACAGCGACGGCATCCTCTCCGCCTACCAGGACAACTCCGCCGTCTTCACCGGCTCCCGCGGCGGTCGCTTCTACGTTGATCCGAAAACCAACGAATACGCCGCGCACGACGAGGCGATCCACATCCTCTGCAAGGTCGAGACGCACAACCACCCGACCGCCATCTCCCCGTTTCCCGGCGCATCCACCGGTTCCGGCGGCGAAATCCGCGACGAGGGCGCCACGGGCTGCGGCGCCAAACCCAAGGCCGGTCTGACCGGCTTCACTGTCTCGAATCTTCGACTCCCCGACGCGGTTCAGCCGTGGGAAAAAGATTTCGGCAAGCCCGGCCGCATTGTCTCCGCCCTCGACATCATGATCGAGGGCCCGCTCGGCGGCGCTGCGTTCAACAACGAGTTCGGCCGGCCGAATATCGCGGGCTACTTCAGAACCTTCGAACAGGAAGTCCCCGCTAGCTGTTTAAACGCGAAGGTCGCGGAGAGCGCAGAGAAAAATAAATCCATTCATCCGTCCACTGCGCGTTCCGCGTCCTCCGCGTTAAAAAATCAGGGTTCGACCGCAGAAATTCGCGGATATCATAAGCCCATCATGCTCGCCGGTGGACTCGGCAACATCCGCGAGGCGCACATTAAAAAGGGCGTCATCGAACCCGGCGACAAACTCATCATCCTCGGCGGGCCTGCGATGCTGATCGGCCTCGGCGGCGGTGCGGCCAGCTCGATGGCCAGTGGTTCCGGCAACGAGGACCTCGATTTCGCCAGCGTGCAGCGCGACAACGCCGAGATGGAGCGCCGCTGCCAGGAGGTCATTGACCGCTGCTGGGCCCTCGGGGCCGATAATCCCATCGCCTTCATTCACGATGTCGGCGCCGGCGGCATCTCCAACGCCCTGCCCGAGCTCGTCAACGACGCTGGCCGCGGCGGACGCTTCCAGCTCCGCGCCGTCCCCAACGACGAGCCCGGCATGAGCCCGCTCGAGATCTGGTGCAATGAATCGCAGGAGCGCTACGTCATCGCCGTCCCCGCCGCCCGCCTCGCCGCGTTCCAGCAGCTCTGCGAGCGCGAACGCTGCCCCTTCGCCGTCGTTGGTGAGGCCACAGAAAAGAAGCAGCTCGTCGTCGAGGATACGCATTTCGGAAACACGCCAATCGACCTCCCGCTCGACGTCCTCCTGGGCAAACCGCCGAAAATGCACCGCACGGACACGACGTTGTCCCGCCCGCTGGCCCCGTTGTCGCTGGGCAACCTGACCCTGGCGGACGCTATTCGCCACGTCCTCTCCCATCCGACCGTCGCCGACAAGACCTTCCTCATCTCCATTGGCGACCGCACGCTGGGCGGACTCATCTGCCGCGACCAGATGGTCGGCCCCTGGCAGGTGCCCGTCGCCGATTGCGCCGTCACTGCCGCGTCGTTTGATGTCTACACGGGCGAGGCGATGGCAATGGGCGAGCGTACGCCCGTGGCCGTCAATTCCGCCGCCGCTTCCGCCCGGCTCGCCGTCGGCGAGGCGCTCACCAATCTGGCCGCCGCGCAAATCGGCGACCTCGGCAAGGTCAACCTTTCCGCCAACTGGATGGCCGCGCCCGCCATCCCTGGCGACGGCGCCGACCTCTACGCCGCCGTGCGCGCTGTCGGCCTCGAGCTCTGCCCGGCCCTCGGCATCACCATTCCCGTCGGCAAGGACTCGATGAGCATGAGCACCGCGTGGAAGGACGCCTCCGGCGAGAGCCGCCGCGTCACCGCGCCCGTGTCGCTGATTATTTCGGCCTTCGCGCCCGTCACCGACATCCGCCTCTCGCTCACGCCGCAGCTGCGCTACGACCCGGACTACCTGACGCGGGACTTGAACCCGGAGGAGAAATCGTTCGCGCCCTTCGCTTCCCCGGCGGCTCAGGACGAGGATCCCAAGCGCCTCGGCGACACCGTGCTCCTCCTGATCGACCTCGGTCGCGGACAGAATCGCCTCGGCGGTTCGATTCTCGCGCAGGTCGTCTCGCAAACCGGCCGGGAACCGCCCGACGTGGATGACGCCTCCGACTTGAAGAATTTCTGGAAGGTCATCCAGCAGCTCAGTCGCGACAAGAAGCTCCTCGCCTACCACGACCGCTCCGATGGCGGACTGCTGGCGACGGTCGCCGAAATGGCCTTCGCCGGCCACGTGGGCGTGGACATCGAAATTCCCGCCGGCCACAACGCCTTCGCCGCGCTTTTCAGCGAGGAACTCGGCGCCGTCATCCAGATTCGCGAGTCGGATCTCGACGAGGTCTCGCTCGCGCTGCGGTCGAGTGGCTTCAAGGCCTGCACCACCCGCCTCGGCACGCTCAATCCGCATTACGCGCTCCGCATCCGCCGCGCCGGCGAGGAGATCTACAACGAAAGTCTCACCTCCCTCCGGGCCTACTGGTCCGACGTTACCCGCCGCATCGCCGCGTTGCGCGACAACCCCACCTGCGCCGAGTCCGAATACCAGCTGAAACTGGATCCGTCCGATCCCGGCATTACCCCCCTCCTTACCTTTGAACTGTCCACGCCACCGGCGAAGCCCGAATCGAAGACGCTGGACCCGTTCGTGACTGCGGCGCCGTTCGCGGCGCGGGCGAAACCCCGCGTCGCGATCCTGCGCGAGCAGGGCGTCAACGGCCAGATCGAGATGGCCGCCGCGTTCACCCGGGCCGGCTTCAAGGCCGTCGATGTCCATATGACCGACATCCTGAGCGGGCGCGTCTCGCTAAAGGACTTCCGCGGCCTCGCGGCGTGCGGTGGGTTCAGCTACGGCGACGTACTCGGTGCCGGCGAGGGCTGGGCCAAGAGCGTGCTCTTCCATGCGAACGCGCTCGCGGAATTTTCGGCGTTTTTCCAGCGGGAGGACGCCTTTGCGCTCGGCGTGTGCAACGGCTGCCAGATGATGAGCAGCCTGAAGTCGATCATCCCCGGGGCCGAGCTGTGGCCGCGCTTTGTACAGAATCAGTCCGAGCGCTACGAAGGCCGCCTCGTCTCCGTGAAGATCGAGCAGAGCCCCAGCCTGCTCTTTGCCGGCATGGAGGGTTCCGTCATCCCGATTGTCACCGCCCACGGCGAAGGTTATGCCGAATTCGCGAACCGCGATGCCGCCGCGAAATGCTCCGCCTCCGGACTCGTTTCGGCGCGATTCGTCGACAACAAGCAAGCGTTCGCGCTTGCGCAGTCCTCCAAAGCTCAACAAGCGACGGAGGACCCGGTCTACACGGAGCAGTATCCCCTCAACCCGAACGGTTCACCCCTCGGCATGACCGCGCTCACGACATCCACCGGTCGCGTGACGATCCTGATGCCGCACCCCGAGCGCGTCTTCCGCACCCAGGCGATGAGCTGGCATCCCGCCGACTGGGGCGAGGACTCGCCATGGATGAAGCTCTTCTACAACGCCCGGGCGTGGGTCGGTTAGGTTTCTATGAAACTCTCTGCGGACGCTGTTTCGCTCAGGGAAATTCTCTCATGGCGCGAAAGATATCGGCAGGAGATGCAATGTCAGATCGTCCATGACTCACTCCATTCTCGCGAAGGATGGACCAAGTCATATCAGTTCAAAGTTGGCCAATTAGCTGTGGGCTATGGCGCGGTCGCAATCGGCGGACCCTGGAATGGGACGAAGACCGTATTCGAGTTTTACGTCGCGCCAGATCACCGCCCGCAGGCCCACAGTCTCTTCGAGGCCTTTGCCAAGACTGCCGCAATTACGGCGTTCGTGGTGCAAACTAATGACGCGCTCCTCTCCGAGATGCTCCGCCCGTGATTGATGGGCGCTACCTGCGAAAAGACTGTCTGCCACGACCAGCTGACCACGACCCTGCCAGCCAACGGGGCGATTTTCAGGCGCGCGACGCCTGAAGACACGGCACGGATCTTTGCGCATCATCACGAACCGGTTGGTGACTGGCTGCTGGAGAAGGACAACACGATCGTCGCGACTGGCGGCATATTGTTTCATTACAACCGGCCATACGGCGACATTCACATGGAAGTAGCTGCTCCCAGCCGGCGAGAAGACTTTGGAAGCTACCTCGTTCAGGAGTTGAAACGTGTCTGCCGCGAAAGCGGCAGCATTCCATGTGCACGCTGCAGTCCGACCAACATCGCTTCATTCAAGACCCTCGGAAGGGCTGGCTTCGTTCCGTGCGCGTAGATCTTGGTCGGTACATTATCCCTTGCTTCAGTCGCCTAACCCCGCCGACTGGGAGCAAGGATAGCCCGTGGATGCGGCTATTTTACAACGCGTGCCTCTGGGTCGGTTGAGGGATTGGAAAAAATAAGTCCTATAGGTCCCATGAAACCCATACGTCCTATTTTATGACCATTCCCGGCTTCATCCCCGACCATGGAAACTATTGGGAGCTGCTTTCGTTCCAGAAGGCCGAGGTCATCTACGACCTGACGCATCATTTCTGTCAGCGATTCCTCTCCATGGGGGACCGCACTAATGACCAGATGCTTCAAGCCGCGCGGTCCGGCAAACAAAACATCATCGAAGGCAGCAAAGCCTCCGGCACCTCGAAAGAGATGGAGATAAAGCTAACCAATGTCGCCCGAGCCAGCCTCGAGGAACTGCTAGCCGATTACGAAGATTACCTCCGGGCACGGCGTCACCCAATTTGGGACAAGATTTCAAAAGAAGCGCTTTTTGTCCGAAGGCTCGGCTATAAGTCCCATGTGACCTATGAGACTTATAGGACCTATGTGGAAACTCGCCCAGCCGAAGTCGTGGCTAACCTCGCCCTCTGCGTAATTCACCAGGCGAATTACCTTCTCGACCAGCAAATCCGCCGCCTGGAGCAGGATTTTCTCAAGACCGGCGGCCTACGCGAGCGCATGACCCGCGCCCGCCTGCAAAATCGGCAAAACCGCCCTTCCTGACTTCGTCGCTCACTTCGGGCCAACCTTGGCCATCACCGCGTCGAGCAGGGCGGCGGCTTGGATGCGCAATCCGCGAGTGGCCCGCCTGATTCCCTAAGCCCGACGACGGCCGGCTCGTCGAAATAAGATGAAGGCCGCCAGGGCGGTGAGGCTGAGCACGAGCTGGCAGGTCGCGGGCACCACCATCGCGCCGCCCGCACTACCCATCCATTCCTTCGCGCGGGGCATCAGGTTCTGGCCAAAAAAGCCGCCGAGGTTGCCAATGGAATTGATCGCGGCCAAGCTCGCCGCCGCCCGCGCACCCGCGAAAAACCGCGGCGGCAGCGTCCAAAAGCACGGGTACATCAGCGAAATGCAGGGGATGCCGAGACACAGGGCGACGTAACGCTCCCGATCACCCTGCAGGAGCGCGGACGCGAGAAACGCGACGGCGCCAAACAGGGCGATCGCGGCGACGGCCTTGAAAACGGCTGAGTCGCCCTTCAGGCGCCGGGGAATGACGAGCAGCACGATCGCGGCGAGCCCCCACGGGATCATGTTGAGCAGGCCGTTGACGGACGCCGTCACGCCGAATCCCTTCACTACGGTCGGCATCCAATACGTCACGCCGTACTGCGTCGTGGCCATCAGCAGGTAGATCAGCGCAAAACCGTAGACCTTCGGGTCCGCGAGGCAGACCCAGGGACGAGCCGCCACCGGCCGGGTTTCGCCGGCGTCGCGCGCCAGCGACGTCGCGATGGCCGCCTTTTCGTCTTCCGTCAGGAATTTTGCGTCACGGGGTGCCGACGGCAAATACGCGAGGACCACGGCGGTCAGCGCCACCGCCGGCACGCCGGTCCCGATGAACACCCACTGCCAGCCCGCCAGCCCCAGCGCGCCGTTGAGATCGAGCAAGGGTCCGCTCACCGCCGCGCCCAGCATGTTGCCCAGCGCGCTGCCCAGCGTGAACACCCCCAGCATCCGCACCCGATGCACGCGGGAAAACCACAGCGTGAGATAATAGACGACCCCGGGATAAAATCCCGCCTCGGCGGCGCCGAGCAAGAACCGCAATGAATAAAACATCTTTGCGTTGGCGGTGAAGCCCAGGAGCACGGTCGCGAGTCCCCAGGTAAAGATGATCCGGCCGATCCACACCCGCGCGCCAAAGCGGTGCAGCGCCAGCGTGCTGGGAATTTCGAACAGCAGGTAGCCGATGAAAAAGAGTGACGCGCCCAACCCATAGGCCGCCTCGCTCATCCCGGTATCGGCGAGCATCGTCAATTTGGCGAAGCCGACGTTCTGCCGGTCAATGAACGCGACGAGAAACAGGACCACCAGCAGCGGCATCAGCCGCCACCCCACCCGGTTGGCGAGCTTCGTTTCCGCCGCGATCTCATCCGCCGACCGGGCTTCCATGGACTGGGGCAAAGTCGGAATAAACCACAGCCTAGAAGCCGGACCCGTGAGGGGGGAATGCTAATCAACGCGATCGCGCATCCGCCCCGTCTCTCACTTCGGGCCGAGCTTGGCCATCACCGCGTCGAGCAGGGCGGCGCATTGCGCGAGCACGCGCTCGGCGGGGGTCGGCTGCTCGTCGCCGGAAAGTTTCTTTTGCAGCTCGGCGAGCGAGGCGTCGGCTTGGGCTCGAGCCGCGGCAAACATGGCCTCCTTGGCATTGTGGATCGCGCCGCTCGCGGTCAGCTCCTTTACGGTGCCCGGCTTGCCCACGAAGCGCGCCGCAAGGTCATCGCCAATCCATACCCGCCAGTCGGGGTCATCGGCGAAATAAACCACCAGCACGCCGTGCTGGCGGACGCCGAGCCGGGCGGACAATTCCCGCATATATGCCCCGGGCACCTTGTCTTCCTCGGGCGTTGGCGACCGCTGGTGGAACTCCACCTGGATCTTGATCCCGCTGCGCCCCTCAAAGTCCGCAAGCTTGCCCTCGAGCACCTCGACGTAGCCCATCCCCTGCGGCAGCAGCTGGATGGTATCGTCGATGTGGGCGGTCCTGCCGGCCGGGGCCGCCCGCAGGACGGCCAGTGACGAGCTGAGCAGCAAAACGGAGAGCCAGACGAACGGACGTCGCATGATCGTCACGTTACAGCCTTCGCCGCACCCGCGCAACTCCCGGGGTGATGGCTGAGGTCGAATTCATTCCGTAGGCCGCGAGCTTGCTCGCGCTTCCAACTGCAAAGCGCCTGCGGGCAGGCGGGCTGACGCAGCGCGCATTCGCGACGCGGGAGGGCGTGCGATACCACGCCACTCACTAATCCTCCGTCGGCGGAGGCAGGACTCCGTCCTGCGTCAGAATTCTTCCGAGATCGATGACATTGTGACGATTCACCACCAGCATCCACCGCTGGCCTTCCAAGCGCAGCCGATAGGTAACGCAGTCCCTGTCACCATCCGCGAGGCTGGTCTCGCAAAGCAGGAACCAATCGGAAGGGCCACGCCCGGCCGCGCCCGGCGGGATTCGGCACGACCGGCCCACGGGGTAGCGATAGGCCATGAGTGTCGCCACCAGCGACTCTGGTGAGCCGGCCAGTCCCCGGGTCTCCGGCGTGAGCTTCCCGATGAAGTCCCGCGCCGCCTCTATTCCCCCCGCGCCCCAGGTGATGAGTTCTGCCAAGCGCTTGGTTTCGCCATGATGGGAGGCCCAGATGATGGTCTCGACCGCAGCCGTCGGGGTCGACTGTCCGGCGTTTTTAAACCCTTGCACGGCGGTCAGTCCGGATGGGGGCACCTCTGGCGGCATGGCGGAATTCGCCAGGCGGGCCGCCCGACGGACCACCAGCGCGGAAGTGACCGCCGCCAGCTTTGCGGCCTCGGTCTTGGCCGCGTCCCCGGCTGCCTCAGGAATCCTATCCCCAGGCTCAATCACCCCCAGGAAATTCAGCTTGACCGGTCCCCGGCTGTCCCATCCCAGCGTCAGCCCGGTGCGGTCCAATGTCCCGTCCCGATTAAACGCGATGATGTCGCCCTTGGTGAATATCCGGCCCTGGATCTCGACCTCACGGGCCACCATCGCCTGGCGCAAATGGCCGTTCCGGTAGAACCATGCCATGCGGTCAGTCCCGTAAACCCACACTTTCATCGGCATGCCGGCGACAGCGCTGACACAGGGAACATCCTCGATCTCCTGGATGCCCACCAGCCACGCCGCGCGCAGCGCCCCGTCAAAGTAGAAGAAGTGCCCGACGCCGTCATCGGACGCCCCGCAAAGGTGTCCCTGGATCAGGACAGGCTGGGATGGCCACAGGCGCCAGCCCGCACGGACACTGGGCAGGAAGACCGTGGAATGCTGGGGAAGGGTTAACCCGCAGAAGTGGGAATCTCCATGGAGGCAGCAGGCGCAGGGCTGGCCTGCAGTGAAGCTCCAGATCTCCGTGCCCGCGGGCAGCTTGAAACCCGATGATGTGCTGAATTCTTGCGCCAGGCGGCAGCGGGCGAGCTCCCCCTTTTCGTTCAAGGTCACCTCGGTTCCCGCAGGCCAGAGGTTGCCCATGATTTCCCGCGGGGCGGCCAAGGTCTCCGGGGTGGTGCTGCCCTTGACACTAACGGCCAGGAAGATGGCCGGCAGCAAAAGTCCGATGCTCAGGCGAATGTTCATGGTTTGTCCTGCATGAGAGTGAACGACTAGGAAAGGGGCTAGATGCAGTTTTGCGCGTTAAGCGGTTGTTGCCTGCGCACCCGTTGGGCTCGCCGCTGCCGGCGGATGGGCGTTGAGCCAGAGTCGGCGGACGCAGCCAACGACCGTCACCAGCCCGGTGACAGCGACCACGACGAGGGCTGAGAGGAACTGGGTGCGTCCCGCCCGCATCGCCAGAAGGGGGATCGCGAGATAGAATAGGCCCACGAGCGTCCCCACCCAGGTGACCCAGCGCGGAGTGCCCTGGGCCCAAGTGGCCCAGGACCATCCGGCCAAATAGAGCAGGATTGGCGTCCCCCACCAGAGCGAGCGGCCGGAATCGCCGCCAAAGCCGCCCTGTTGGGACAGGCCCCAGAGGCTTCCGACCCCAAATGCGATCAAGATGAAGGCGGCCAGGCGCGGCCGCAACCGGGGGCGTTCTTCTTTGTCCAGATATGTTCCCAGCGCCACCAGGGCGGCGCCCGGGAGAATTATGAGCGAGCCTTCCATCGGATCGAGGGCACCCACGAGCAAAGCGGCGTAACCCGCCGCGATCATCCATTGCTGCCAAACATAGTTCGTTTTCATGGGGATAGACTGGGGAGAGGACAGGGTTGGTGTGGTGAAAAGGGCGGTGGACCCTGGATTTAAGGGCGGTCCTGACAGGACTGGTGAATGCGCTGCAGCACGGAATCTGCGACCGTGCGCTCCTCTGGCCGGAGATCCGCCTCAAACGCTTCCAAGGCCCTTTGGTAATCTCGAAAGGCCTTCTGCCAGACATTTCTTCCCTTGGCGGTCAGCACCACGACGTGATGGCGGCGGTCGGCGGGGTGATCCAAGGCCTTGAGATAACCCTCCGCCTTCATGCGCTTGAGCAGGCCGGTGACATTGGATGGATCCACAATCAGCGCCCGCGCCAGGTCCGAGGCGCGCATGCCATCCGCCTGGTCAGAGAGGAGGTTCAGCACGTTGAAGTGCGCGACGGTGAGGCGGTGCGGCTTGAACAGGCGCTGGCCGGCCTTGGTGACAGCTTGGGCAGTGGAGAGGAGCTGGAGGATGAGGAGCATGACCCTTGAGTCGCTCCTTATACTTGATATGTCAATCAATAAGTTGATACATCAAGTAATCTGAACCATGGGCAGGGTTTGCGGGAAAAGGCTGCTGAGGTTGCCTTGACCTTTTACTTTCTAGGCGGCGGGCCAAACCGACGTGCCAGCTGATATAAACCACTGAGCCCATCGGCAGTTGTTCGGCCAGCCAGACCGTGACCGGTTCAATCCGGACGGGCAAAGGAGACGATCTGGTCCTGGGCGCGGTGGTTCGTCCAAAAATTCACGCCGTCGAACGCCAAGGCCCGCGCCGGAAACGGAACGCGGATGAGATCGTCGATCTTCGGCGTCGCGGGACGGAGATCCACCCGCGTGAGCCAGTAGTCGTTCGTCTTTTCATCATCGGTGGTGATGAGATAGATGGTTCCGCCGACAAACACCTGCCCACAAATGCCGTGCGGCACGTCGATGACGCGCTCGACTTGTCCGTCGGCGCCAAGCGCGAGCACTTTTTTCGGATACCACTGGCTGACGTGGAGCCGCTGGCCGTCCCAGCCGAGCTGGGAGCCGCAGTCGTCCGGGCAGGGCTGCGCAAAGACCGGGTCAAAGCCATGCCAGGGCACACACCGCCGGATGATGCGGTGGTCGTCGGTGGTCTCCCCGCTGATCACGCGAATCTCGGGTCCGGCGAAGGTCATGCCCCACGGCTTGCCCGGCGCGGCGGTGTCCCACTTCACCGTCCACGCGACCGGATCGATGGCGTAGAGGCGCTGCATGCCCAGCGAACCCATCCAGAGCGAGGAGCCGTCCCATGCGAGCGCCTGCGGTTTGGGTGCGGGTGAGGCCAGCCGGCGGAGTTCCTTGATGTCGTTCATGCAAGCAAGCGTGAAGCGACGGGATAATTTTTAAACAGGAAAACGCTGCGACCAGCCGGCCGCGGTGCGGGTGGCGCGGTCTTACCAAATGCGAACACGGTCGGCGGGGGCGAGGTAGAGCTTGTCGCCGGGTTTCACGTCGAAGAGCTCGTACCAGGCGTCGAGGTTGCGGACGACGCCGTTGACGCGGTAGACGCGCGGCGAGTGCGGATCGCCGACGACCTGCTTGCGGACGAAGTCGTCGCTCACCTTGCCGCGCCAAGCCTGAGCCCAGCCGATAAAGACGCGCTGTTCACCCGTAAGCCCGTCGCGGATCGGCGCGGGCGCGCCGTTAAGGAAGACGCGGTAGGCCTCGAGCGCGAGCGTGAGCCCGCCAAGATCGGCGATGTTCTCGCCGAGCGTGAGGTTGCCGTTGACGTGGACGCCGGGCAGCGGCTCGAACGTGGAATATTGGGCGCTCAGCTTCGCGGCGCGCGCTTCGAAGATTTTCGCATCCTCCGGCGCCCACCAGTCGCGCAGCTTACCCTCGGTGTCGAACTTCCGCCCCTGGTCGTCGAAGCCGTGCGTCAGCTCGTGGCCAATGATCCCGCCGGCGGCGCCGAAATTGTAGGCCGGGTCGGCGTTGGCGTCGAAGATGGGCGGCTGGAGAATGCCGGCGGGAAACACGATGTCGCGCAGCGAGCCGTTGTAGGCGTCGTTGGTCTGCGGCGTCATAAACCAGTCGCCGCGATCCACCGGGCCGCCGAGGCGGGCGCGGTAGAACTCACTGTTGGCCGCCGCGGCGCGGAGGACGTTGCCCACGAGGTCGTCTTCGCGGATGACGACGTGCGAGTAGTCGCGCTGCTTGTCGGGGTAGCCGACCTTGATGGTGTAGCCATCGAGTTTTTTGAGCGCCTCGGCCTTCGTCGCGGG
>ODAK010006579.1_pt1 | contig 11703 bp, 17 predicted proteins | sample 1539591 | NCBI WGS metagenome assembly ODAK01 (sample SAMEA3539303, study PRJEB22396) | soil metagenome | biome: tundra; feature: field; material: soil | place: USA | collected 2010-05 | depth 0.15 m | reverse complement strand
AGAGGGAATGGCGCGCCCTGAGAGATTCGAACTCCCGGCCTTCTGGTTCGTAGCCACCTAAACTTTCGTTGATCTGGCGCAACTTACGAGCCGTTTTGGACTGAAAGTAGCTTCCAAATGGACCCAACTTTGGACCCAACAAACTCGCACATGCGAGAGTGCGACAAACCGACGTTTCGCACCCCTAGAGAGACGACATGGGAGCACGATGTTACACGAAGAGTAACTACAATCACTTCAATAGTTTATAGATACGTACATACCTCATCCGCCTGCTATGTCCGCACCTCGCCGCACTACCCCTCGCACCTCAAAAGTGCGACCTTCCTTCCATTCTGCCGATAATCGCTAAACCCGCATGAACACTGCATAAAAACATGTAGACACATCACCAGCACTCAAAAATTATCCGCGACACCACCGCGACGTTTTGATTTTTCCTCTAAGCCGTGGCATCACTTATCATCTGTGCTATCAAGAAGATACGTAGTATATACGTGTTGCAACAGCATTACTGACAACGTACCCCCTGTTTCTACAAAGGCTTTTCGGTGTGCTGCAAATGCTCATCTCCAATGATGAACAATATTCTCAAGTGGCTTTCGTCCGGTTTGAGCGTGGGCGCGGTGGGGGCGGCGGTTGCCTTTGTCATCTCCGCATTTCAGTTCTTGTCGGTGCGGAAGCGCGAATCTCGCGAACGCGAGTTTAATCAGTACCACCTATTGATCGAACATCTTGTGTCTTCTGACGAGAAGAGCGGGGTCTTGAAGTTAGATCGGCAAATCGCGATTGTCTTCGAGCTTCGACATTTCCCTCGATACTACGAATGTACGCAGAGAATCTTGACGGGCCTGAAACAGTCGTGGGGTAGGCCGCAGGAGCATTCGAGGTTGATTGAGGAAATTGATTTGACGCTGGAATACATCAGAAAGAAGACGTGAACACGCCGCACACGGTGCAATGCAGTGTCAAGTTAGAGTATACTCCAGGTTGGCGTCAACCCTGATGTTAAATTGTGTCTAACTAGGCTCGGAAATTATTTTGTTGACATATGTTTTGCAAGAGTCTAGAGTTCATCTTGACACTTCACTCATTGGAGGACAAGATGACAGCAGCAGCAGCGCGAAAGCACAGTAAGAGAATTGCATACATCCGCGTTTCCTCGGTTGATCAGCACACAGATCGGCAGCTTGAGAGCATCAAGAGCGCATCTCCAGACAAGGTATTCACTGACAAGTGCAGCGGTAAGGACACGAAACGGCCCCAGCTTGAGGCAATGCTGTCGTTTGTCCGTGAGGGTGACACGGTTGTCGTTCACTCTCTTGATAGGCTGGGCCGCAACCTGGACGATCTGCGCAAGGTGGTCACTGACTTGAATCAGCGCGGCATCACCGTGCAATTCCTGAAAGAGAACCTGACATTTACTGGTGACGATAGCGATAGCTCCTTGAGCAAGCTAATGTTCAACATGCTTGGGTCATTCGCCGAGTTCGAGCGGTCGCTGATACGTGAACGTCAACGCGAGGGAATCGCTCTTGCTAAGAAGGCGGGCGTATACCGTGGCCGCAAGCCTTCGCTGACTGATGAACAGGCCAGCGATCTACGCAAGCGAGTTGCCGCTGGTGAGAAGAAAGCTGGCTTGGCGCGGGAATTCGGTATCAGCCGGGAGACGCTGTATGGCTACTTGCGGGCGTAACAACGTCGAGATGCACAAGCTGGCAGATCGGGGACTCAACGCGGTACAGATCGGCGCACAGCTTGGTGTCAGCAGAATGACCGTGACTCGCCGACTGGTGCAAGCCTAAGCGGGCTTTGCCCTGGCGAAGGTGGGTGTCTTGGGTGTAGGCTTCATGCGCCGATCATAACGCACCTCAGCAAAGGAGCAATGGAGATGAACACTCCACCAAGGGGCAGGAAGCCCAACCGCTTAAACGCACGCGTCCGCCGTGGTGACACGCCCGAAGAACTTTCAAGAGACCTGGATGATCTAACGAGGCGTGTTACTCAGAATGAAGCCGGCATCAAAGCTCTTCAAGAACGAGTGGAAGAGCTTACTTCGAATGAGAAGTCGGAAGAACCATAGAGAGACGACCTTTGAAGCCCTCTTCTTTAGTTCCCTTACGAAATAGCACTCTAGCGATGTCGTAGGCGTCAATCGCCTCAGCGCGATCTTTATGTTTCTGCATGAGATTGCAGATGCAAGTAGCAAGGGCGATTATGTTGCATTCCCTACGGGACATGCGCGGAAGAGGTTTGTCTTGCATTTGACACACTCCAAGCGTATCTTGAAATTGCCGAATCCAAGATTAAGAGAGGGCCGCCTCGCGGCCTTTCTACCGTCCGATGACGCTCATCATCGAGATCGCGCTGGGAATTGTTCTCGGTTTCCTCCTGCTCGTGTTTGGTGCCTTTCTGTTAAGTAAGATTGCGGAGCTTGTAGATAGTATCTCCGAGGGCGTGAGAACCAATCCTCGTAGGGCAGCTTTCATGACCGCGGCTATTGTTCTGCTTATCATCCTCTTCTGGATGGGGCACGCGTGGGAAACGTCTCACCCCCAACACTAGAAAAGCATCGGCGCGTCAAGGTTTGGATTGCTTCGATAATTCTCTTGCCTCTAACTTTTCCACCCGTTCCCGCAGTCTGTTAAGCCTGACCTCGACCATCCAGAACAGTATGAACAGAATCACTACCGCGAAGATAATGTCCATTTGGATTTCCTAACCCTTCACTAATCCCGCAATACAGGCCAGTCCCCAAACGCCAGCATCAAAATACAGGCAAGAGCCCCCAGTCCAGGAATAAGGCCTAGAAGTCCCCACCAAGGCGAATATCCTGCCTTTGAGAACACCCTAGCCAGAACCCATGACCAAAATGCTAGAAATGCCAAAGCAAAGAAGACGGCCACTACGGTTTCTGCATCCATCGGTTATCTCCCGGTTCTTTAGCATTCATAACACAGATTCAGGAATCACCATTCGGTCTTTTTGCTCTTTACGCATCTGCGCAACTCTGCGGAGCGCTATGTGGTTCCTCAATGCGGGTTGTGAAAGGCTATCATAGTCGCTTTTGGGGTTGCTCGCGGTATCCCAAATGCAGGTTCAGGCGAAAGCTCTCTGAACAGATTGAAGTGTGACAGTATCATATCGCGTTTTCATTCTAGGGGCCTTGTCCTTGGTGATTTCGTGAGACCAAAGCCAGAAGGCCGCAGAGAAACGCGGCTGCCCAGTTGGAGCAAGTGGTCTCGATTCACAGTTGTTCCAAGACCGGGAAGAACCGCGATTCTCGCTGGGACATGGCCCTAAACGGCGAGGACATTTCCAGTAGCGCGACTCTTTCTGTAGCTCGCGGCGATGTGCTTCCACACACTGCCCAGGGCTACCCGATTATCACCTTGCCTCGCCACTGAGAAGCGCGCACAATCTGTTTGTCGGGGCTTTCCCGATGATGCGGGGGTGTGTCTTTGGAAATTCAGTCAGGCCGACTAAGAACTTTAATCGGGAAGCGATCTATTGGAGGTTGGCTGTTCTTGGTGCTGTCATTCCTTTGGAATCGGCTAGGAGATTGGCAGAAAATAGAGTGGTTGGGAAGGCACATTCACATCTTTTCGCGCCCTTCTTGGTGGCCTAGCATGCGCCCCGATGTCGTAGCCATTGGGTTGTTCGTTGTTGGATTGATTTGGCTATCAACCGTAGCCTTTTGGCCTGAGCGAAATCCACGCCTCTCCAAAACTCCCGTTGATGCTCCGAAGGTAATCATCAATTACGATAAGACAACCCTGACGGAGAGGACGATAGCGCTTCGTAATGATCTTTTGACTTTCTTAGATGAACTTGGGCCAGAACCTTCCATTGGTTCTAGGGAAACTCAAGTGACGTGGATAGAGCATCGTAAACAAACAACAATACGCAACCAGAAAGTACATCACGGCTTTGAACTTAGGTTTGCGGAACGTCTAAAACTAATTGTTCACGAATTAGGGGAACAGAACAAATTACCAATGGGGCTGGACTTAAGCTTTCGCGAGGAACCTAAAACTGACAAGGTTCTTCGCGGTGTGATAGATGGGCTTACTAACGCAGCTAGAATTCTACACGATTAAGCAGCAGCCCGTTTTGTTAGCTCTTTGTATTCGACATGCTCCGCTTCTAGCATCTTGAGCAGCGTGTCGCGGAGTAGGTAAGGCTTCCAGAGCCGCTTTGCCGTGTACGCCACGCCACCAATAAGTTAAGCGCCGGAAGCGTGAAGGACGCGGCGAATTGCACGAAGGCAGCACTACAGGCAGCAAAAGCACGTGGCGTAAAGTTAGGTGGTGAGCGCGGCGGGCACCACATTGCCCGACTGCTGGCACGGCTCACAGCGGGAGCTTAGTCGCTCGTTGGTACGTCGCCGGGGGAAAAATGAGATATTTCTGGCACATTTTATCTCATTGATTCTACATGCACTTAGTTGGAACTAGCCGCTTATAGCCGCTTACAAGAGTTGACTTTTTAAGTTTTCTGTGATATACTTTACATGTCGGTCGAATTTACGAAAGTTTCAACACACGCTGTTCCAACAGGAACAGCGTTCGCATTTCAGTAGCAAAAATCACCACATAAGAAGGATTGAAAAATGAGCGAAAAGAAGATCGCCGAAGTGTGCGCAAAGGTTCTCGCCCTGCGCGAAATCAAAACCATGATAACTCAGCGAGCGCAAAACATTGCGCTGCAAACGCTGAATGACAGTGAACTGGCAGAAGCTGCACTGAGACTTTCCAAGAGAGCGGAGTAGCCTAACAATGAGCGATGCGAGCAACAAAAAGATTCCCGCGTATGGTTATAAGAACCTCGTGGGTTACGTGATTTTAGGTGACAGGTACGCTACCCTCTTGCTGTATTTTCTGTGCTGGGCGGCGAGGTGCAAGACTACCGGGGCATACAAAACCGGTGAGTCAGACCACAGCCAATATGCAATACAGAGTCAAACGGGTTTGAATCGCAAGACGATTCGCAAGGCAACTGCCATGCTGAAGGATTTGGGTCTAATCACCTGCAAAGCGAGAGGAAAGAGAGCCAACCTTCTGTACTGGGTGAACTACGGCAAGCTGGTAGAACTGTCGGAAGAGGGAAAGCGGACTCTCAGCGAGCGGCGCGAGTCGAAATGGACGGGCGGCGAGGTAGGGTCACTGGTACCCATCAAACTAGGGAAAACAGCCCCGCGAGGTAGGGTCACTGGTACCCACGAGGTAGGGCAAATCGCACCCACAGGTAGGGTAAAACAGCCCCGCGGAGAGGGGTCACTGGTACCCACCAACACATGGATACAACAATGAAGAACAAATGAACTTAACAAGCGCTGGCGCGCCCGAAATCTCTGGTTCTATTTTGGAGGTAGAGGTACCGTCTGGACAATGTAACCCAAAAGCAACCCCAACACCAACCCCTATTTCTGGAATAAGGGCAGAGGCACCGCCTGGACAAAGGAAGGACAAAGCAATGACACAACTCGAAGCAAAGCTGAAAGAGTTAGTAGCACTGCGGGACAATACCTCAGATACGGCAACGCGTAGTGAACTAATAAGCCAGATTCAAGAATGCCGTACGGCTATCTATGATGCCACTCAAGAAGCCAGAAAAAAAACACGACCCGCGCCTGCCGCAAAGCCAGAGAGGGATTATAAGAGCGTGGCTGGAATGAACAGGACAATCCTTGAACTGGAAACGCGGATGAAAAAACTGGAAAACGATACCAAATCCAACCCGAACTCAGCAGCATACAAAACTGCGATTGCTGAAGTGCCGATATGTAAGAAAGCACTGGAATACACCCAAGCTGCTCTAGCCAGTAAGCAGGCACTACCGAAGCCTGGGGCGGATTTATAAAGGAGTACAAGTGCGCGAACAACCGAAAGAACTCGACAAAGATATTCTGCTGCTTGACAGCTTTGCCGCGAAGTACTGTTTGGCGATACAGATAGAGACCAGCGAAATCAAGCCGATAATCCGTGGTGACAACGGACACATTTTTGTGTATTCCGATGTACCTCCAATGCTCGCGGTCGCATGGTCGCCTGACAATCTCAGTTCTGAGCAATGGTCTGGTAGCATTCGGAAAATGTTGCGACTGGGCTTCACAGTAATTCGTGATTGCGCCAGCGAAAGCATAAGTAGTTTCGGTATAGCCAACTCTGAACAAGCATCGCTTGCTATTGCACTAGCTGACATCAAGCCCGCAGCCGGTGCCATTGCACAGAATGCAGAAATGTGCGGCATCATTACCAGAGCTAGGGCGAGGAAAGGTAAACAGCTTCAGCATCAGCGGGTCATACGAGAACTCAAGTTGCTCCGTGCTGGTGCAGACCTATCCGACTATTGCCCAGATTTTCTCCCCGGTGAACATCGCTTACATTTATAGACATCTGCCTGGGCTAAGTATTCAAGCTACTTGGCTCTGTCAGAGCGGCGTTGCAGCGGCTCAGTAAATGGGAACTCTGCCGCTCCGCCAACCGCTCCGCCTTCTGGCCTTCCTTCCTTTCTTCACCAGAGAGCAGAGCGGGCATAGTCCTACGTGATTCCGACGGGTATCAAAGGCGGCGATGTTGCTTTGCCGTTTCATCGCTGCCGATCACGTGGGACAAGATGTTCTTACTACCCACTGTAGGGGCAAAACTACAGAGAAAGAGAAACACAAATGGCATTAACTCTTGAGAACGTAAACGAGCAAGTCAACAGCAATTTGGAAGCGCAAGCACCAACACTCACAGCGGAGGTGGTTGCAACCGCAGACGCAAAGCGAGCACCAGCCACACCAGCCGATGATGAACTCATGCGGCTTCGCAGCGAGAACGAAGAACTAAAGCGTGCCGCTACCGCTGCTCAGGCAGAAGCCGAAGGCAAGATGTCCGACCTGCGGATCAAAGCTGCCATCGCCACTGCCCACAAGCCAGCAGCATCGCTACGGAGTGGGCAGGCCGCTGTTAGCCGTAGCCAAGCTATAAGCAAAGTTGGCGGATTGGCCTTTTGGATGAAACTACCTGTAGCAGAGCGCTGTGCGATTCTGGGTGTGCCAGATTCGGCGAGCATCGCAGATAAAACGATCCAAAAATATTTTGGATCTTCATCGGGTAGCCGAGCAGCTACGGAGCTAGCTAATTCCGACACAGCGTCATATAGTCGCCTAAAAATCGTGGCAATCGAGCGCGGCATCTACTAGGTTTCCTGTTAACTATTGCGGGCAGGAAATTCGTTGCAACACTCTGCACTCTTAATCTGGGTGCAGAGTGTGCGCAACGTTGTAATGACGTTTAACGCTGTGCTGAGGCACAGCCATTTTTTTGGTTCAAAGAAGAGGAGTCATTTTGAAGTGTGAAGCAAGAAAACAATTCGCAGCAGACGCAGCAGCGTCCACGCGAGCATTCAACGGTGAACAGTTGACGACGGACGAGAAGAAATTGCTGGTGTACATGGCTGGCGAAGGTGATGTCCTACACGATGGACTCAGTCGGCCCAGAGGTATGTCTGAAAAACGTATGCAGGTCGCAGTGATCGGTCTGGCGAGCAAAGGTTCGCTTTGGTGTTCCTGCTTCCAAGATTCCAATCGGGCCGAACGGAAGTATGTCGGTGACCACGTTTATCTGGTCAGATTGTACCAGCCGAGGAAACGCCGTAAAACAGTGGTTGATTCTGTTCAGACCGACACTTTAACCATAGCTGAAACCCCTATAAACAGCGGGGTTGCAGTGGTGCAAAAACGCAAGATGGCACCTAGCTATCAAAACAACCTAATTGACTCGTCTGCGGTCAAATCTGGCCCGCGGAAGGGCGGTAGGCCACACGTTGAGAATCCGCTGTCGGTTGCCGAAAGGTGCCGACGTTATCGGAGACGGCAGAGGGTATCCGAACCGTCATTGCAGGTGGCGGGATAGTGTTGGACACGCAAGCCGCCACGACTGTAGCATGTGTGGCAGTTGCGTCAGGTCAACGGCGAAAGGGAAAGTCAATGAGTCGCCGACCTGGACAGAGAGGTCAAGTCGTTAAGAAGGGCCGCATGTGGCACATTAGATTTTACGTTGATGTTGCTGGGCAAGAGAAACGTCAGCGCAAGTCTGTGTCCGTTGGTCCCTGTACCGGAAACCATAAACTCACCAAACCAGAAGCAGCACGCAAAGGGGCAGAGGTAATCGCTTCACTCGGAGTGGACACAGCGGACCACTTTGAGCGAACGGTGAACCCCACACCTGTTGTCACTTTCAAACAGCGTGTCGAGTGGTGCCGTAAGTACGCCCGTGCTTGGACAGACGGGAAGCCCGGTCCTATTCGCACAATGGAAAGCCAACTCACCAAACACATTCTTCCGCGCTTCGGAGGCATGGCCTTGAGCACTGTTGATGAAATGGCAGTGCAAGAAGTTCGCAGGCGATTTGAAGCGAACCACGTTCGAGAGACGGAAGCCCAACGGCACCGTAATCAAGCGGTACAAGCTGAGCAGAAAATCAATCCTCAATATCGTTGGATTGGTCAAGCTGGTTTTGGGAAGAAAGGTGTGGACGACTTGGAGCTTGGACTTAGGGAGTCCCGACGAACCACAGCAACGTTACTTCACAGAGGAACAACTTCGGAGAATCATCGAAGCGGCAGGTCCGTTCCGCGTCTTATTTGCATTGCTGGCTGGCACAGGAATGCGCATCGGCGAAGCGGCTGGTCTGCACATTGATGACCTGGATTTGACTAACTGTGTGATCTACGTTCGCCGTGCGGTTTGGAACGGGCAGGAAACATGTCCCAAAACCAAAAACGCAGTGCGTCAAATCGACATCGACGCTTCGCTTGCTGATCTTCTACGGCAGCATATCGGGGATAAAAAAATGGGACGCGTGTTCGAAGCGCGGAACGGCTCTCCGATCTGCGGCAACAATATCCGCAAGCGGTTTCTGCAACCACTTCTGAAACGGCTGGGACTTCCGAAGGCTGGCCTTCATGCTTTCCGGCACTCGCGTGTAACGATGCTGCGAAAGCGGGGAACGCCTGAGGATTTGCAGAAGCTGTGGATAGGCCATAGCTCTTTGCGGACAACGGACCGATACTCGCACACAGATCAAGAGCTTGAATACCGCCATGAAGCAGCGGCCAGGGCGGGGCTTAGTTTTGTTGTTGGACCCATTGGACCCAAAATCGAGGTTGGGAATCTGTCGGCAAGTGCTTAAAAAGAATGGTGCGCCCTGAGAGATTCGAACTCCCGGCCTTCTGGTTCGTAGCCAGACGCTCTATCCAGCTGAGCTAAGGGCGCACGCGGTAAGCAGTCAGAAAATTATACCAAACCGGCGACCGACTCCGGCATCACAGCAGACCTCATCCGCGAAAGGCCCCTCCAGCCCCTCCACTCCTACGGCCGATTCGCGAACCCTAGGCGCAACTTAGTGGGAAACGGTGACTAATTTCCGCGAATCCGGATGGCACCACGTTAGTGTCTTTGGTAAATTTTTCCCGATACCCGGAAAGTTCTACAGTATCGCCCAAATTGGGAATCCCGCAACCCCTTTAGTTTCACGGGCCATCCTTTGGCATGACGGATGCTCTATCTAGAAACAGACGAAGTGGCGCAATAAGGGGCCGCTCGGAAGGGAATTTCGGCCAGAGTTCCTTTCAACGAGCGGCCCCTCAAATTTAAGCCTATCCCGAACATCAATCACGCTGTGTGACCGACCACTAGACCGCCTAAAAGGCGTTCTCCTCAAGTGCCCAGACCGGGCAAAAGGGCGAAGTGCCCTCCCCTCCATCGCGCTTCGCCTTTTGTGTTTGAATCGGGCGCGCCTTGGTTACACCAGCGCCAGCTTTTCGCGAATGTCGAATCCGGCGCTGCGCAGCAGTTTTTCCACACTGGACTCGTTCAGGCGCGTGGCGTCGTATTCCACCCGGATGGTCCGTTCCTGCTCATTAAACCGCACCCGGCGGATGCCGTAGACATCGCTGACTTGTCCCAGCGCGCCCATTTCCATCTCACCCGGCGACATTCCATAGCGAAACAAAACTTCGACTGCAGTCATCGAACCGCCCTCGCGCAAACGTGCAATGATGATACGGAGAACTGAAAACTTCTTCCGCATCTAGAATAGCTGTCGGTTAGAAGTTTCGGCCTTCGCACCGAATCCGCAATCAATATAGAGCATCGCTGCGTCAATGAACAGCGCCAGCACATAGGTCAGGAGAGGGAGGGAATGAACGGACCGGAGGATAGCTTCGAGAACCGGATTGTCGACGTGTCGGTAATCGATCCCGTCTGTGGGATGGCGGTGAATCCGCTCGAAGCTCGTGGTAAGGCGCAGTACGAAGGGCAGACCTACTATTTCTGCTCGCCCGGCTGCATGCACAAGTTTGTGTCGTCGCCCGCCAAGCACCTCTCGGCGGCTAAGGAAGCTCAAAGCGAAGCTCCGCCGCCGACAAGCGCAGCCAGGAAGCTCGACAAAGATCCGGTTTGCGGCATGAGTGTCGATGCCTCGAAGGCCGCCGCGTCGGTGGAGTACGAGGGCAAGCTGTATCACTTCTGCTCGCGTGGCTGCGCAGAGAAATTCAAAGATTATCCGGAGAAATATCTCTCCCCCAACTACAAGGCCGGTGGCATGCCTGCAATGGTTCAAATCGGTGCCGCCCCGGTGCAGATGGGCGGTGTCCGCAAGCGGGAGAAGGACCTGGTTTGTGGGATAAGCGTTGATCCGGCCAAGGCCGCAGCGACTGCGGTGCATCAAGGCAAAACCTATTACTTCTGCAGTCGAGGATGCAGCGAGAAATTCAAAGCTGATCCTGAGAAGTACGTTTCGCAAAGCGAGGCCCCGAAAATCATCGCCGTGGATGCGGTGGAGCAGAGCAAAACCGCACGCGCTCCGTCGGGAACAACCTATGTCTGTCCCATGGATCCCGAGGTGCGTCAACCGCGGCCCGGCGCATGTCCGAGGTGCGGCATGGCGCTGGAGCCCGACGTGCCCGTGGCCGCGACCAGGACCCAGTGGACCTGCCCCATGCATCCCGAGATCGTTCGCGACGGGCCCGGTGCGTGTCCGATCTGCGGCATGGCGCTGGAACCGAAGACGGTCACCAGCGCGCAGGAAGAGAATCCCGAACTGCGCGACATGACGCGGCGCTTCTGGACCAGCGTGCTGCTGGGTGTTCCCCTGGTTGCCTACGCGATGCTGCGCATGGGGCCACTGGCGCACGTGTTCACGCCCGGTGTAGGTACGTGGATTGAGTTTGCGCTGGCAACGCCCATCGTGTGGTGGTGCGGCTGGCCTTTCTTCGTGCGCGGCTGGGCGTCTGTCAAGTTCCGCAGCCCGAACATGTTCACCCTGATCGCGATGGGCGTTGGTGTGGCCTACAGCTACAGCGCGGTCGCCACCATCGCTCCGCAAATCTTCCCGCCCTCCATGCGCGGCAGGCATGGCCAGCCGGAAGTGTACTTTGAGGCCGCGGCGGCAATCATTGTCCTCGTGCTGCTGGGGCAAGTCTTGGAACTCCGGGCCCGCAGCCGCACCAGTAGCGCCATCCGCGCACTGCTCGACCTCTCCCCGAAGCTGGCACGCATCATGCGCGACGACGGCAGCGAATACGACGTCCCGCTGGAACAGGTGAAGGTGGGCGACAAGCTCAGGGTGCGCCCGGGCGAGAAGATCCCGGTGGACGGCATCGTGCTCGACGGGCTCAGCTCGGTTGACGAGTCGATGGTGACCGGCGAAG
>ODAK010006578.1_pt1 | contig 11705 bp, 12 predicted proteins | sample 1539591 | NCBI WGS metagenome assembly ODAK01 (sample SAMEA3539303, study PRJEB22396) | soil metagenome | biome: tundra; feature: field; material: soil | place: USA | collected 2010-05 | depth 0.15 m | reverse complement strand
CGCGTCTGGCCGCCGCCGTGGGCCAGCATGACCGAGCCGCGGGCGCCGTCGCCCTCGACGTCCGCCGCCAGCTTCAGGCCATTGGCGGTCAGGAAGGTGGCGGCCGTGGCGCTCATGCGAACCGCCAGGCCTCTTCCGCCGCGCGCCTCAGGGCCGCGGCCTTTTGCACCGTCTCCATATACTCGGCGTCCGGATCGCTATCGGCGACCACGCCGCCGCCGGCCTGGACGTACATGACCCCATCCTTGACCAGGGCGGTGCGCAGCACGATGCAGGTGTCGACCCCGCCGTCGCAGCCGAAATAGCCGACCGCCCCGGCATAGCCGACACCGCGCTTTTCGGTCTCCAGCTCGTCGATGATCTGCATGGCGCGGACCTTGGGCGCGCCCGACAACGTACCGGCCGGCAGGGCGGCCATCAGCACATCGACCGGATCGACTCCCTCCGGCGCCTCGCCCTCGACATTGGAGACCAGGTGCATGACGTGGCTGTAGCGCTCGACGAAGAAGGAATCCGTCACCCGCACATTCGGCCCGCGCGACCGGGCGGTGGGTTGGTTGCGGCCGGCCTGGCCCAGGATGGCGACGCGGCCGACGTCGTTGCGGCCGAGGTCGAGCAGCATCAGGTGTTCGGCATGCTCCTTCGGATCGGTGCGCAGCTCCTGCTCCAGCCGGGCGTCCTCTTCCGGCGTCGCGCCGCGCGGCCGGGTGCCGGCGATCGGGCGGATGGTGATCTTGCCGTCGCGCAGCCTGACCAGAATCTCCGGGCTGGAGCCGACCAGCTGGAAGCCGCCGAAGTTCAGATAGAAGAGAAAGGGCGACGGGTTGGTGCGCCGGAGCGAGCGGTAGAGGGCGAAGGGATCGAGGTCGAAATCGGCGCGGAAACGGTGGCTGGGCACGACCTGAAAGACGTCCCCGGCCTCGACATAGCGCTTGGCCCGCTCGACGATGGCCCAGTAGGCCTCGCGCGCCACCGGCGAGACGAACGGCGCCGGCGGCTTGTGCGTTCGCCCAGGCGAGGCGGGCAGGGGCTGGCGCAGCGCAACCGCCACGGCGTCCAGCCGCGCGCCGGCCTCGGCATAGGCGGCATCGACGCCGACGCCTGACGGCCAGGCGGTCGTGGACAGGATGATTTCCTGGCCGACCGAATCGAACACCGCCACCACCGACGGCCGCATCATGATGGCATCGGGCAGGTCGAGTGGATCGGGATTGATGTCGGGCAGCGGCTCGACCAGCCGCACCAGGTCATAGCCGATCGTCCCGAAGACGCCGGCGGACATGGGCGGCAGGCCTTTGGGCAGATCGACGCGCGAGCGGGCGATCAGGTCGCGCAGGCTGTCCAGCGCGCCGCCCGGCTCCGGCGTAAAGCGTTCGGCGGCGATATCGGCGCCGCTGGCGGTCTCGGCCTGGTCGCCCCGGCAGCGCCAGACCAGCTCGGGGCGCAGCGCAATCACCGAATAGCGGCCGCGCCAGGCGCCGCCCTCGACCGATTCGAACAGGAAGGCGTAGGGCTCGCCCTTGGCGATCTTCAGATAGGCCGAGACCGGCGTCTCCAGATCGTCGACGATCCGCCGCCAGACCAGTTGCGGTCGCCCCGCCTCATGGGCGCGGCGGAAGTCCTCCAGCGACGGCTCCAGGCTCAAAGCGAGGGTCCGCGCCTGGGCGGGGCGCTGCTCTTGGGCAGGTCCGAGGCCGAAAGGCCGAGCGCCTGGCGGGCGGCGGTGAGGTCGCCTTGCGGCTTGATCACCGAGATGGCCACGGCGCGGGTCGCATCGCCCATGTCCTGGAAGATCTCCTTGGCGATGGCCGGACCCTGGCCGGCGGTGGCGCGGGCCACATCGACGCCGGCGGCGGGGTGGGCGTCATCGATGCGCGCCACCATCACCTGCGCCTGGCCGACCTGGCCGTCGAAGACCTGGCCCTTCTTGGCCGCGAAGATCGTCTCGATCATCGCCGGCGCGATCTGCTTGCCCTGCTGCAGGGCGGCGCGGCTGACACCGTTCAGGACGCCGGCCTTGACGCCGACCGAAGCGGCGGCGGCCTCGAAGCTCTGGCCCTTCTGGATGGCCTGGACCAGCGCATCGGCCTTGTCGGCCATGGCCTTGGCGAGCGCCTGCTGCATATAGACCTGAGTCAGCTGCGGCTTGATCTCGGCCAGGGAGGGCAGGGTCGGCGGAGCGATCTTCTCGACGCGGAGGGCGAAATATTCGCCATTGCCTTCGTCCTCCATCTCGCTTTCGCCACCCTGCGGCAGGGAGAAGGCTTCCTTGAGGACCTTCGGCGTGACGCCCGGCGTCGGCTGGCCGTTCATGCCCACCCCCTGGGCGGTGATCGGGCCGAGGATCACCGGCGTCACCCCGGCGGCGCGGGCGGCGGCGGTCAGGCTGGCGCCGCTGTCGTGGACGTCGCCGTATTTCTTCACCCCATCGAACACCTTCTGGATCGCCGCGTCGGTCTTCACGTCGGCCTCCAGCTGCGGGCGCAGCGACTCGAGCGTCGGCACGGCGGCCGGGGTGATCTTGACGAGCTTGATCACCGCATAGCCGGCCAGGCCGCTGGTGATCGGGCCGAGCACCTGGCCGGCCTGGGCGGAGAAGGCTGCGCTGGCGACGGCGGGATCGACAATGCCGCCCTGGAGCTTGTCGGCCATGGTGATGGGCGTAACGCCGGAACTCTTGCCGACGGCATCCGGGTCCTGCCCCGCCTTCAGGGCCGCGACGATGGAGGCGGCCTTGGCGGCGTCCCGGGTCGAAAACTCGATCAGGGAACGCTTTTCCGGCTGCGACAGGCTGTCCTTGCGGAAGGCGTAGAGCTTCTGCACCGCCGCCTCGTCCACCGGCATGGAGGGCGCGATCGCCTTGGCGCTGAAGCGCACCAGGCTGACGGTGCGGACCTCCGGTCGGGTCAGGGCCGCGGCGTTCTGGGTGATCAGGGTCTGCAATTGCGCGTCGGTGGGCGCCGCCGGCTGGGGCACGCTTTTCGGATTGAGCAGCAGATAGCTGACATTGCGGCTTTCCAGCTCGTAGCTGGCGATCACCGCCCCATAGATGTCCGGGGTCTTCAGGCCCGCCGCCAGAGCGGCGGCCAGGTGGTTCTGGGCCACGTCGTCGGCCATCAGGCTTTCATATTGTTTGGGCGTCAGCCCGACCGAGTTCAGTTTCTGCTCGTAGGTTTCCTTGTCGAACTGGCCGAGCGCGTTGAAGAAGCCGGGCTGCTGGCGCAGCTGGTTCAGGATCAGGGCCGGCGCGGGCGCCAGGCCGATGCGGCGCAGGTATTCGGCGAAGGCGTCCGCCGCCTCGACCTCGGTCAGGGCGCGCTGGTCTAGGCCGGCGGCCACGGCGTCGGAGATGCTCATGTCCTGGCCGGCTTGCTGGCCGGCCTGCTCGCGCATGCCATCGAACATCCGCTTGAACTCGTTCGGCGAGGTCTCGTGCGCGCCGGCGGTGACCACGGCGTCGCTGAACCTGGGGTGTAGCACGTCGCGGATGCCCCAGACGCTGAAGCTCACCACCAGAAGGCCGATCAGCACCTGGGCGACCCAGGACTTCGCGAAGGCGCGAATGGCGGCGAGCATTGAGGGGGTTTCCTGATCTCTGTTCGCGCCCGGACGGTCGCGGACAAGCGGTATAGTGGAGCGGCTCGGGCGGGAGCAAGCGCCGCGCGCCGATGGACTTGGGCTGCGACGTGACCTAGGCGAGCGGGATCAGGCTTTTTCAAGGGCAGCCCATGACCGCGCCGCTGATCGCCGGCAACTGGAAGATGAACGGTCTTGGCAAGGACCTGGCCGAGGCGCGCGCGGTGGCGGACAGCCTGGCCGAGACGCCGGCCCGTGCGCGGGTGGCGATCTGTCCGCCGGCGACCCTGCTCGCCCGCATGGCCGAGGCCCTGGCCGGTTCAGCCGTCGCCCTGGGCGGCCAAGATTGTCACGCCGAGCCCTCGGGCGCCTTCACTGGCGACATCAGCGCCGAGATGCTGGCCGACGCCGGCGCGCGCCTGGTCATAGTCGGCCATTCCGAACGCCGCGCCGGTCATGGGGAGACCGACGCCATGGTCGCGGCCAAGGCCAGCGCCGCGACCCGCGCCGGCCTCGAGCCCATCGTCTGCGTCGGCGAGACCCGCGCGCAACGCGACGCCGGCCAAGCCCTGGAGGTGATCTGCCGCCAGGTGGCCGGCTCGATTCCCGCCGGCATGGCGGAGGGGAGCTTCGCCCTCGCCTATGAACCGATCTGGGCCATAGGCGCGGGCTCGACTCCGACCTCGGATGAGATTGTCGCGGCGCACGCGGCCCTGCGCGAGGCCTTGGTCGAATGCGCCGGGTCCGCCGGCCGCACCGCGCCGATCCTCTACGGCGGCTCGGTCAAGCCGGACAACGCCGCGGAGATCCTGAAGCTCGCGGAAGTTGGCGGCGCGCTCGTTGGCGGCGCGTCGCTGAGGGCCGCCGATTTTCTGGCGATCATCCGCGCCTAGGCCGCCAGCCGCTGACCTCGGCGCTTTATCCACCGCTTAGGCGGAGGGCTGCGATACATATGGAGCCTTTATGCCCGCTTGGCACAGTCTTGCGCCCGAGCGCCGGGGGCAGTGGCGCGTCATCGTGGTGTTCGATGTCGACCTCAAGTTTACGATCCGCCGAGTCCTTTGCGGCCGACGGCGAAGCGTATGCGCGCGGCCCGAGGCCAGCCGGTGCGGCGCTCAGCTATCGTTCGATGTCCGACCCGTTTCCGATGCCCGAGACCGCGGGGCCCTTGCTGCGCATCGGCCTGTGTTCGTCGCTCAGCCGCGGCTTCCTGCGCGAGCTGATTCGCCACGTCCGGGTCGAACGCGACGCGCCGGCCCTTTCCTTCCTGGACGGAACCCCGCAGGAGGTCATGAAGGCCGCCAGCCGCGGCGAGATCGATGTTGGCTTCGTCTATGGGCCGCACGACTGGGCCAGCCTCGAATCGGAGGAACTCTGGCGCGAGCAGCTCATGGTGCTCATGCCCGACGGCTACTGGCTGTCGCGCGACAGCGAGGTGAAGTCGACGGCGCTCAGGGCGGAAACCTTCCTGGTCGCCGGCGATCTGGCCGAGCGCGAGACGCATATGCAGCTGCTCGAGCATGCGATCGGCGGTGCACCGGCGGTGCTCGCCGTTCCTGTCGAGCGCGCCACGGTGATCGATCTGGTCAGCCTGGGCTTTGGCCTGGCGGTCACTATCGAGTCGGCGCTCGGCGTCTTCCATCCGGGCGTCAACTACCGGCCCATCGGCGCGCCGGTCGAGCCGATCGCCTTTCACGCCGTCTGGCGCGGGGCCAACGACAGCGAAGAGCTGGCGCGCTTCCTGGAGACGGCGCGGGCGCTGGCGGCCCTTCGTCGCGCCTGATTCGCCGCCGTTCAGAACTCGATGACGTGCCCGTCCGGATCGGCCACATAGGCATAGGCCCGTCCCGGCTCATGCTCGCCGCGCTCGACTAGGGCGCCGCCGGCCTTGACCACCTCCTCGATCGCCCGGTCGAGCTGGCTCTTGTCGGCCAGGCGAAAGCCGAAATGGTCGATATTGCCGGTCACCCCGGCGGCATCGGGCTTTTCCTGCAGGGTGATGGTGTCGTTGGTGCCTGGCGGTTTCAGGAACACCAGACCAGGTCCGTCCCAGAACATCACCTCAAAGCCAAACACCGTCTCATAAAAGGTCTTGGCCCGGCCGATATCGGTGACCAGCAGATTGATGTGGGTCAGCCCCTGCGTCTCGATCATCGATCTACCCCCGTCAGGCGGGGTTTTAACCCTACAGCAGCAGGCCGAACAGCACGCAGTCGCGGCGTTCGCCGTCGCGTTCGACATAGCCGCGCAACAGGCCCTCGCGCTTGAAGCCCAGCCGATCGAGCAGGCGCATGGAGCGGACATTGCCCAGGTGGGTGCGCGCCTGCAGCCGCTTCAGCCGCAGGCCCTGGGCGGCGTGACCGATCACCGCATGCATGGCCTCGAACGTATAGCCGCCGCCCCAATAGCGCCGGGCGACCATGAAGCCGACATCGGCGCGGCTGTGGCGCCGGTCGATCTCGGAGAGGTCGCAGAGGCCGAGGAAGCCGCCGTCGGCCGCCAGCTGCATGGTCCAGTAGCGGGCCTCGTCCCGCGCCGCCTCGCCCAGCTGGCGCTCGACGATGTCGATCGTCAGGGCCGGATCGTCGATGACTTCGGAATCCCAGAAGGCCATGACCTCGGCATCGCTCATCATCAGGTGTATGGCCGCGGCGTCCTCGGCCTCCAGCGGCCGCAAGTTCAACCGTTCGGTCTTGAGAATCATCGCGGCGGCCTCACATACCCGGCAGCGGCCCGTCCCTAGCGCCCCAGACGTCGAGGTGATAGAGGGGCCGGCTGTCCGGCCAGGCGGCCAAAACGCGTTTACCTAAGAGTTTGCTCCACAATGCTGCTCGACATTCTGTTGGCGATCCTGATCGTGGTCTGCCTGTCGCTTATCGGCGTCATCCTGCTGCAGCGCTCGGAGGGCGGCGCGCTGGGCATGAGCGGCGGCGGCCCCGGCGCCTTCATGACCGCGCGCGGCACGGGCGATCTGCTCACCCGCACCACTCAGATCCTGGCCGCGGTCTTCTTCGCGCTGTGCCTGGCCATGACGCTGATCAGCGGCCACAGCCGCGGCGCGGGTTCGCTGGTCGACAAGCTGAAACTGAACGCGCTCGGCGCCACCTCGTCCGAAAAGCCGCTTTCCGGCGCGCCGGGCCTGCCGGGCGGGCCGCTGAGCAATCCGGCAGCGCCGTTCGGGCCAACTGGCCCCGCGCCCTTTGGCGCGACGCAGCCGCAAGGCAATTCGCTCAACCTGCTTGGCAGCCCGCAGGCGCCGCTCGCGGCCCCGGTGGCGCACCCGGCCGTGGCCACGGCGCCCAAGCCCGCGGCGCCCGCCGTCGCCGTCAAGGCCGCCGCGTCCTCTGCCCCTCCGGCCAAGCCCGCCAAGACGCCTAAGCCCGCCGCAGCCGCGCCCAAGCCGGCCGCCGCCTCGGCCGCGCCGCCAGCAGTGACGCCCGCGCCGCTGACCGTTCCGGCCGCGCCAGCGCCGACGCCTGCGCCTAGCGGGGCCGGCAACACTGCCTCCGGCCAGTAGAAGCTGTGCATAGTCGCCGCGCCCCCGTCGATGAGGCGGGGCGCAGCCCGCGAATCAGCGCTAACCTGACCGCCCATGGCCCGGTACATCTTCATCACCGGCGGCGTGGTCTCCTCACTTGGCAAGGGTCTCGCGTCAGCCGCCTTGGGCGCGTTGTTGCAGGCGCGCGGCTATACCGTCCGCTTACGCAAGCTCGACCCCTATCTGAACGTCGATCCGGGCACGATGAGCCCCTATCAGCACGGCGAGGTCTATGTGACCGACGACGGGGCTGAGACCGACCTCGACCTCGGCCACTATGAGCGCTTCACTGGCGTCTCGGCCACCAAGGCCGACAACATCACCACCGGCCGGGTCTATAAGACCATCCTGGAAAAGGAGCGGCGCGGCGACTATCTCGGCGCCACCGTCCAGGTGATCCCGCACGTCACCGACGAGATCAAGCGCTTCATCCTCTCCGACGCGCGCGGCGAGGACGGCCGCGAGCCGGACTTCGTGCTGGTCGAGATCGGCGGCACGGTTGGCGACATCGAGGGCCTGCCCTTCTTCGAGGCCATCCGCCAGCTGGGCCAGGAGCTGCCGCGCGGCCACGCCTGTTTCGTCCACCTGACGCTCCTGCCGTTCATCAAGACCGCCGGCGAGATGAAGACCAAGCCCACCCAGCACTCGGTCAAGGAGCTGCGCTCGATCGGCATACAGCCCGACGTGCTGCTCTGCCGCTGCGAACAGCCGATTCCGCCCGGCGACAAGCGCAAGATCGCGCTCTTCTGCAACGTCCGCGAAAGCGCGGTCATCCAGGCGCTGGACGCCAAGACCATCTATGCCGTGCCGCTGGACTATCACCACCAGGGTCTGGACGCCGAGGTGCTGTCGGTCTTCGGGCTTGGCGATGCACCGGCGCCGGACCTGTCGCGCTGGGAGGCGATCACCGAGACGCTGACCCATCCGGATGGCGACGTGACCATCGCCATCGTCGGCAAATACACCGTCCTGAAGGACGCCTATAAGTCCTATATCGAGGCCCTGGTGCACGGCGGCGTCGCCAACAATGTCGGGGTGAACATCGACTGGGTCGAGTCCGAGGAACTGGAGGCCGACCCGGAATCCGCCGTCGAGCGGCTGGAGAACGCCGACGGGGTGCTGGTGCCGGGCGCCTTCGGCGAGCGCGGCTCCGACGGCATGCTGCGCGCGGTCAAGTTCGCCCGCGAGCACGACGTGCCCTATTTCGGCGTCTGTTTCGGCATGCAGATGGCGGTGATCGAGGCGGCGCGGAACCTGGCCGGCATCGCTTGCGCCTCCTCCAGCGAATTCGGCCCGACCACCGAGCCCGTCGTCGGCCTGATGACCGAATGGACGCAAGGCAATGAGCGCGTCCTGCGCCAGGAGGGCGACGATCTCGGCGGCACCATGCGGCTGGGCGCCTATGAGGCGATCCTCAGGGCCGGATCGATGATCGCCGGCATCTATGGCTCGGAATCGATCTCCGAGCGGCACCGGCACCGCTATGAGGTCAATATCGGCTATCGCGAGACGCTGGAGGGGGTCGGCCTGAAGTTCGCCGGCCTGTCGCCGGATGGCGTCCTGCCCGAGACCATGGAGCGCGAGGACCATCCCTGGTTCGTCGGCGTCCAGTTCCACCCGGAACTGAAGAGCCGCCCCTTCGCGCCGCACCCGCTCTATGCCAGCTTCATCGCCGCCGCCAAGCACAAGAGCCGGCTGGTGTGAGCATGCTGGCGCCGCCCGACATCCGCCGCCTGGCGCTCGAGCTGCCGGAGACCGAGGAAGCCGATCACCATGGCATGGCCTCGTTCCGCGTCGGCGGGAAGATCCTCTGCACCATCCAGCTCGACCAGCCGCGCATGATGGTCAAGCTGGACGCCGAGGATCAGCACAATCTGGCCGAAGCCCACCCGGGCGTCGTCGAACCCGTGCCCGGCTATTGGGGCCGCAAGGGCTCGACCTTCGTGCGTTACGAGCAGGCCGACGAGGCGCTGGTGCGCAGCCTGCTATGGATGGCCTGGACCAAGGTCGCGCCGAAAAAGCTGGTCAAGGCCTCGCGCCTGGCCATGTGATGAGCACCCTGTCGAAATCGCCTGACCCCGAACGTCATGGGGTCGGCGTCGACAGGCACGCCGCACGCTTCATGGAGACCCTCATGCAATATCTGTTGATGATCTACGGCGACGAATCCGCCATGGCCAAGGCCAGGCCCGAGGATATGGGGCAGATGATGGCCGCCTATCAGTCCTATACCCAGGCCATGCAATCCGCCGGCGTGTTCAAGGCCGGCGACCGACTGCACGGAACTAACGCGGCCACCACGGTCAAGGTGGTCGACGGCAAGACCCAGGTGCTCGACGGCCCCTATGCGGAGACCAAGGAACAGCTCGGCGGTTATTACATCGTCGACGTCGCCGACCTGGACGCGGCGCTGAGCTGGGCGGCGCGCTGCCCGGGGGCCTCGAGCGGGACGATGGAAGTCCGGCCGATCTACTAGCGCGTGGCGGGGTCGCGGGTGAGCGGGGCTGAGGCGGGCAGGGCGGCCGAGGCCGCCGCCCGCCGCAGCTACGGCAAGCTGGTCGCCTGGCTGGCCACCCAGACCCGCGATGTCGCCGCCGCCGAGGACGCGCTCGCCGAAGCCTTCGCCAGCGCGCTGGAAACCTGGCCCCGGACGGGCGTTCCTCGCGTCCCCGAGGCCTGGCTGCTGGCGGCGGCCCGGCGGCGCGCCATCGATGCGGGCAGGCGGGCCCGCACCCGTTCCAACGCCGAGCGCGAGATCACCATGCGGATCGAGGAGCTTGAGGCGGAAGCTGCGAAGGACGGCCTTCACGGCGACGATCGCCTGCGGCTGATCTTCGCCTGCGCCCACCCGGCCATCGATGCCGGGGCCCGGGCGCCGCTGATCCTGCAGACCATCCTCGGCTTCGACGCCGCGGCCATCGCCTCGGCCTTCCTGGTCTCGCCGACCAGCATGGGCCAGCGGCTGGTGCGGGCGAAACGCAAGATCCGCGACGCCGGCATCCCCTTCGCCGTGCCGGAGCCGGCCGAACTACCGGCCAGGCTCGATGCCGTACTGGACGCGGTCTATGCCGTCTTCACCCAAGGCTGGGCCGATCCGGCGGGCGTCGATCCCAAGTCGCGCGGCCTGACCGAGGAGGCGATCTGGCTGGCCCGCCTGCTCACCGCCGTCGTGCCCGACGAGCCGGAAACCGCCGGCCTCGCCGCCCTGATGCTCTATGCGGAGGCTAGGCGCGGCGCGCGACGCTCAGTGGATGGCGACTTCATTCCACTGTCGGAACAGGACACCAGCGCCTGGAACGCCGGCCTGATCGCCGAGGCGGAGGCCTTGATGCTCAAGGCCGCGGCCTGGCGCCGCCCCGGCCGCTTCCAGATCGAGGCCGCCATCCAGTCGGCGCATGCGAATCGCCGCCGTACCGGCCACACCGACTGGCCGGCCATCGCCGAACTTTACGAGGCCCTGTACGCGCTCACCGGCTCGGTCGTGGTGGCCATCAACCGCGCCGTGGCCATCGGCGAGGCGCAAGGCGCGGCCGCCGGCCTGACCACCCTCGATGGGTCGTGCGACGCCACCCGCCTGGACGCCTACCAGCCCTACTGGGCCGCCCGCGCCGAACTCCTGGCTCGCACCGGCGATGCATCCGCCGCCCACGCCGCCTACGACCGCGCCATCGGCCTGGAGACCGACCCGGCGCTCAGGCGCTTCCTGCAAGGCCGCCAGGGCGCGCTCGACCGCCTTCCTTGAATCCGCGCCCGGATTCAGGCATAGACCCCCGCTCACGCGAGCGGCCCGGCCGCAGCAAACCCGTTCACGCCTTCCGAGAAGCCCTTCCCATGGCCGTCCCCAAACGCAAAGTCTCTCCCTCGCGCGCCGGCATGCGCCGCTCACACCACGCGCTGAAGCCCAACAGCTACATCGAAGACAAGGAGACGGGCGAGCTGCGCCGTCCGCACCACATCGACCTGAAGACCGGCATGTACAAAGGCCGCCAGGTTCTGACCCCCAAGGAAGACTAGGCCCAACTTAGGGCCGACCCGGGCTTTCCTTTGAGGCCGCCGCTGGGCTAACACCCGGGCGCCGCCGCAAACCTGAGGAAAGCCCGTGACTGAAATCGTCGACATCAACGCTCGCGAGATTCTCGACAGCCGCGGCAACCCGACGGTCGAGGTGGATGTGACGCTGGAGGACGGCTCCTTCGGCCGCGCCGCCGTGCCCTCGGGCGCCTCCACGGGCGCCCACGAGGCGGTGGAAAAGCGCGACGGCGACGCCAAACGCTTTGGCGGCAAGGGCGTTCGCCAGGCGGTCGATGCGGTCAACGGCGAGATGTTCGACGCGCTCTCCGGCTTCGACGCCGGGGATCAGCGGCGCATCGACGACATCCTGATCGCGCTGGATGGCACGCCAAACAAGGGCCGGCTGGGGGCCAACGCCATTCTCGGCGTCTCGCTGGCGGTGGCCAAGGCCGCGGCGATCTCGGCCTCGCTGCCGCTCTACAAATACGTCGGCGGCGTCGGCGCGCGGCTCTTGCCGGTGCCGCAGATGAACATCATCAATGGCGGCGTGCATGCCGACAATCCGATCGACTTCCAGGAA
>ODAK010006575.1_pt1 | contig 11707 bp, 12 predicted proteins | sample 1539591 | NCBI WGS metagenome assembly ODAK01 (sample SAMEA3539303, study PRJEB22396) | soil metagenome | biome: tundra; feature: field; material: soil | place: USA | collected 2010-05 | depth 0.15 m | reverse complement strand
CGGCGGCGACGACTTCGGGTACCGTCCGATCGACTTCCACCTGAGCGCGTTCGAGAACCTGGGCGCCAGCTTTGTGACCGAGCACGGCTATGTCGAGGGTTACTGCGACCGCCTTTGTGGCACGAGGATCGTGCTCCAGTTCCCGAGCCACACGGCCACCGACAACATCTTGATGGCCGCCGTGCTCGCCAAGGGCACGACGGTTATCGAAAATGCCGCCCGGGAGCCCGAGATCAGCGACCTCGCCACGATGCTCACCGAGATGGGGGCACAAATAAGTGGGGCCGGGACCTCCCGCATCGAGGTCGAAGGAGTGGACGATCTTCGCCCGGCTGACCACAGGGCGATCCCCGACCGGGTCGAGGCGGCCACCTTTGTCGCCGCTGTCGGTCTTGCCGGCGGGGAGGTCCTGGTCAAAGGCGCCCGGCCTGGCCACATGGAAATGCTCTTGGAAAAGCTCCGCCAGATGGGCATGGTGTGCACTCCGACCGACGACGGCCTCCTCGTCATCTCCGAGGGCCGCCTCCGATCTGTCGACGTCGCCACCTTGCCCTACCCGGGTGTCGCGACGGATTACAAGCCGCTGCTCGTGACGCTGCTGTCGGTCTCAGACGGGGTGGCGATCGTGAGCGAGAACCTCTTCGCCGGCCGGTTCCGCTACATCGACGAGCTGAGGCGAATGGGAGCCAAGATCAAGACCGAAGGCCACCATGCCATCGTGCGCGGAACCCCGAGCCTTTCCGGGGCGAGAGTCCGGGCTCCAGACATCCGTGCGGGGGCGGCACTTGTGCTGGCCGGCCTCGCCGCCGACGGTGTGACCGACGTGAGCGGCGTCGAACATGTCGATCGCGGCTACGAGGACCTAGAGGTTCGTCTGCGGTCGCTCGGAGCCAACATCGAGCGCGTATCAACACCGTGACGCGCGGCCTGCGGGGCTCCAGCGTCACCGAGCTGTTCGAAGCCTCCCGTTCTGGCGACCGTGGCGCCCTGGCGCGCCTTTTGTCCCTCGTCGAGCGAGGCGACGCGGAAGGCCACGAGCTTTCTAGGCTCACCTTCGAGAAGGCCGGGAGCGCCTACGCCATAGGGTTCACCGGGGCGCCCGGCTCGGGTAAATCCACCCTCACGAGCGCGGTAGTCACGGGTATCCGCAACCGCCTCGACATCCCAGTCGCGGTCCTGGCAGTCGATCCGTCATCACCGGTGACAGGCGGTGCCATCTTGGGGGACAGGGTCCGCATGCAAGAGCACGCTCTAGACGACGCTGTTTTCATCCGTTCGATGGCGTCCCGCGGCCATCTCGGCGGCTTGGCCGCGGCGGTGCCGGAGGCGGTCCGCCTCCTCGACTCAGCAGGCTGGCCGCTCGTGATTGTCGAAACCGTCGGCGTCGGACAGGTCGAGATCGATGTCGCCACGACGTGTGACACCGTCGTTGTAGTGGTGAACCCCGGTTGGGGCGACTCGGTGCAGGCGAACAAAGCAGGTCTCTTGGAAATCGCCGATGTGCTCGTCATCAACAAGGCAGACAGGCCGGGCCTGACGCAAACGGCCCGCGACCTGAGGCTCATGCTCCAGCTCTCGGCGAACCTCCGGTGGACCCCGCCGATAGTCGAGACCGTCGCCACCAGCGGCGACGGAGTTGCCGAGCTTTGGGAAGCGATCACCTCACATCGCGACTACCTCGAGCAGGGCGGACACCTTGTCCTAAGGCGTGCCGAGCGGGCGCAGGAGGAGACGGTGAGGATCGCTAGGCGACGTCTCGACTCCGCTCTCGAGGCGGCCCTCAAGGCCAGCGCCAACGCTGAGGTCATCTCCGCTTTGAAGAGCAAGCAGATTGACCCGGACGAGGCGGCAGACCGGCTTGTGGCGGCGGTGGCCTCGGAGCTCAGAACTGCGTCGGGGCCGCGTCGGGGCTGAGACGGCGCTCCATCACCACGAAGTCGCGCTCATCGCGCCAGCGCGGCAGACCGGTGATGACGACATAGCCCCGCTCGGCGTAGAAGCGCTCGGTCCTCTCCCCCGCCAGGGTCTCCAGCCGGACACGGGCACAGCCTCGCTCTAGGCCCAGCATCTCGGCGGCACGCAGCAGTTGGGACCCGACTCCCTGGTCCCGCCACTCGGGGCTGACTATCAAACGCCCGATGCGGAGAGCCGGACCCCGGAGCTCTCCGTCGGCCACACCCACCGGGCGGCCACCCGATCTGGCAACGATCGCGAAAACCTGCGGCGGGCGAACCCCTGGACCGTAACGACCTATCAGATAGCCGGCCCACTGCTCCTCGGCCCAAGCCGCCACCACAGGATCGAGCTGTCCGACCACGGAGAGCTCCAGATCAATGCTGCCGCGTCCGACGACGCGAGGCTTGCCGAGAGCGGCGTCGGAAAGGGGCCACCACCGATGCTCCGCGTCCTGTTCGAGGACGGTGACCCGCTCGAAGCAGTGCCGCGCCCGATAGGCGGCCAGGGTCTCGAGCGCGTGCGGCAGGCGACGGGGGTCGATTCTCTGGTCCAAGGTGAGATGGGCCACGAAGTCACGTTCCTCACGCGCCTCGGGCGGCGCGAGAGGCCCGCTTGAAAGGTCCCTGCGAAGCTGCTCCATTGCCTCGAGATCGCCGCCGACTCTTAGATAGAGCACGGGCGTACGTGGCCAGAACGTGGCGGGCGGCCCGAACTCGACCGCGATAGGCGTGCTCTTCGCGGCGGCGTTGCGCACGTGCTCAAAAACCGCGTCGATGTCGTCATCTTTGACGTTGACGGGGGGAACGAGCGTGCAATGCGGGGCGATTCGCTGTAGGGCTTTGGCGCCGAGCGCTCGGCGCAGGCCGTCCACCTCGTCAGCCAGTCGCCCGGTGACCACAAGCGAGACGGTCAGCCGGCGCCTGTTGCCCACCGTTCAGCCGATCCCGGCCAGTGCCTCCGCCAGCGGCTCGAGCACCTCGGGTGTATGCGGAGGCACGAGGGTGACGATTGCCAGCTGCACGCCCGCATCGCCGAGTGCGGCCGCAGTCGTCGCCGTGGCGGCGAAGTCGCCGTCGAAACGCACGTGGCTCGAAAGGAGGATCTCTCTCGGATCGCGCCCGACTTCGGCGCAGTGCTGGTGAAGCACATCGCGCTTTCTGGCGAACTCTTCTGGCGCGCCGCCGACGAAGTTCCAATGCTGGGCGAAGCGTGCGGCGGTGCGCAGCGTGCGTCGCTCGCCATTGCCGCCGATGCAGATCGGAGGATGAGGCCGCTGGACCGGTTTCGGGTTGCAACGAGCGTCGCTCAGCTCATAGTACCGGCCCTGGAACGAGGTCGTCTCTTTCGAGAGAAGGCCGACCAGGACCTCGCATGCCTCCTCGAAGCGGTCGCTGCGCTCAGCGGGCGACCCGAGGGCGATGCCGTAGGCCCCGGACTCCTCCTCGTTCCAACCTGCTCCGATGCCGATCTCGAGCCTGCCGCCCGAGACGACGTCGAGCGTCGCCGCCATGTTCGCGAGCACGGCCGGGTGCCGGTAATGGATCCCGGTCACCAGCGTTCCGAGCCGAAGTCGCCTTGTTGCCTGGGCCAAAGCGGTGAGGGCGATCCAACCTTCGAGGCAGGGCCCGGTCGAGTCCGAGAAGATCGGATAGAAGTGGTCGAATACCCAGGCGGACTCGAACAGCTCGATGTCGTCTGCCGCCCGCCAAACCTCGAGCATGTCCTTCCACGTCGTGTTCTGGGGAGCGGTCTTTATGGCAAAGCGCATACCTAGAACCTAGAGTCCCGGCGCGGCTTTCGCCGCGCCTGGTCACATGCGACTCAGGTTACCCATGAGCTGGGCGGCTGCCTCGAGACGCGCCTTGGCCCTCGCGACGGCCAGCGCCGCTGCGGCCTCGCTGCCAGCAGGGGGCAGGCCCTCGAGGATCGCTTCTTCTACCTCGGCCGTTCCCGTCGCGGTCGAGTCACCGCCGGCGGCTTCGGCGGCTTCGGCGGACCCAAGGGCGCGCTCCGCGCGTTCGACGTCGATCTCCTCGGCGAGCTCGGCCACCCCGGCGACAATCGTCACCTTGTTGTCGGCCACCATCACAAAACCGCCCTGCACTGCTGCACGGACCTCGTGGGTCGGGATCGACTCACCGGAGGCCGACTCGGCGCTTTGCTCCTTGCCGAGCGGTGCTGCCGCGTCGCGCGCGCCACCCTGCTGCACGCCCTGAATGCGGACGACGCAGATGTCGACGGCACCGATGTAGTCCATGTGATTGGCCAGAAACGTGATGTCACCTCCGTCCGTCCGCATCACGACTGCCTCGGCCTCGCCGGAGAAAAGGACGCGCTCGGGCGTTATGAGCTCGGCGTGGGTGAGGTTCGCCATCGCCGCGCTCAGCCACCCTCGATCGTCTTGGCCTTGACCATCACGTCGTCGACGCCGCCAACGTTCAAGAACGCCTGCTCAGGAACATCGTCAAGATCTCCGCCGACAAGCGCCTCGAAGCTGCGGACCGTCTCGTCGATCGGGACGTAGATCCCGGGCAGGCTCGTGAAGACTTCAGCCACGAACAACGGCTGGGAGAGGAAACGCTGAATCTTCCTCGCCCGCGTGACGCTCAGGCGGTCCTCCTCGGAAAGCTCGTCGAGACCCAGGATGGCGATGATGTCCTGGAGCTCGCGCGCTCGCTGGAGAACCTCTTGAACGCGACGCGCGCACTGGTAGTGCCTGTCGCCCACAACCTCAGGAGCGAGGATGTTGCTCGTAGAGGCAAGCGGGTCGACCGCCGGGTAGATGCCGAGTGCCGCAGTCTGGCGGGAAAGCTCGGTCGTTGCGTCGAGGTGTGTGAAGGTCGTGAACGGCGCCGGGTCGGTGTAGTCGTCGGCGGGGACGTACACGGCTTGCATGGAGGTGATCGAGTGGCCCCGAGTGGATGTGATGCGCTCTTGCAGTTCACCCATCTCGTCAGCAAGGGTGGGCTGGTAGCCCACGGCCGACGGCATCCGGCCGAGCAGAGTCGAAACCTCCGAGCCCGCCTGAACGAACCGGAAGATGTTGTCGATGAACAACAGCACGTCCTGGTTCTTCACGTCCCGGAAGTACTCGGCCATCGTCAGAGCCGACAGCGCCACGCGAAGCCGCACTCCCGGAGGCTCGTCCATCTGGCCGTAAACGAGGGCGGCCTTCGAGATGACGCCGGACTCTTGCATCTCGAGCCAGAGGTCTGTTCCCTCTCGGGTCCGCTCTCCGACGCCCGCGAACACCGACACGCCACCGTGCTCTTGAGCGACACGGTGGATCATCTCCTGGATGAGAACCGTCTTGCCGACGCCTGCGCCCCCGAACAGGCCGATCTTTCCGCCCTGCACATACGGTTCGAGGAGATCGATGACCTTGATGCCCGTCTCGAACATCTGGCGTCGCGGCTCGAGCGTGTCAAAGTCGGGCGCTGGCCGGTGTATCTCCCACCAGGCGTCGGGTTGACCCATCTCGCCGGCGTCGAGACGCTCGCCGATCACGTTGAAGACGTGACCTAAAACGGCATCGCCTACTGGCACTGTGATACCGCGACCGGTGTTGGAGACAGTGGCGCCCCGCGCCAGACCGTCTGTCGGCTTGAGGCAGATGCAGCGGACCCTGCCTTCGCCGATCTGCTGGGCGACCTCGGCGGTGATGAGGATTTCCTGGTCGTCGACGACAAGCTTCACCTGAATGGCGGTGTTGATCTCCGGCAGCGCGTGGGGCGGGAACTCGACGTCGATGACCGGGCCTGCGATCGCGACGATGCGCCCGTTCTCGAGGTTCTTCGCCCCGGAAGCCTCGGTGGCAACGGTGGTCATACGGTCTGCTCCTCTATTGCGTGGGGATGTGTGAGCTCATGGGGAAGGCCGGCGGCCGAGCGAAGAGCCTCGGAACCGCCGACGATCTCCATGATCTCGGTCGTGATCGTGTCCTGACGGGCGCGGTTCATAACTCGCCTGAGGGTCTTCAGCAACTCCTCGGCGTTCTCCGTGGCGGCCGACATAGCCCGCTGACGGGATGCGTGCTCGGAGGCAGAAGCCTCCAATAGCGCGGCATAGATGGAGGCCTCCACGTACTGGGGGATCAGCCGCGTCAACAGCTGCTCGGCATCGGGCTCGAACTCGAAATAACCGAGCCGGTCCCCGCGTGCGTCCGAGGCGAGATCGGTTGTTGCGGCATCGGCGCCGGAAACAGAGGCGAGCTCCCCGGCATGGGCCGCCACTGATGCGACGCCTGGTCGCGCGGCGGGCTGGTCCTTGATCGGCACTACCGGGAGGAGCTGGCGAGTCTCCACGACCTGTCTGCTGGCCGACAAGATCCGCGTGGAGACGACCTGAACGAGGTCGACCTCGCCCGTTAGGAACGGCGGCAGGACCGCGGCCGCGACCCGCCGGGCGTCCTCGAAACTGGGGCGGTCTGACATGCCGACGAACTGCTGCTCGACCGGCCGGTGGCGAAAGCGGAAGTAGGCCTGTGCCTTCTTGCCCACTGCCATCACCTTGTAGCTCTGGACGCTTTTCGTACTGGAGCGCATGAGCCGCTCAGAAGCACGCAGCACGCTCGAGCTGTAGGCGCCCGCCAAGCCTCGATCGGCGACGATCACCAGCACGAGCGCCTTCTCGGGCGACTCAGGCACCCCGACAAGGCGAGTCGAACCAGAACTCTCACTCGCCGTCTCCACCAAGATCTCCGAGATCGCCTGCACATAGGGCCGCGAGCCGGCGATACGCCCTTGGGCGCGGGCTATCTGGGACGCCGCGATCAGTTCGAAGGAACGGGTGATCTTCTTCGTCGCCTCGATGGTGCGGATGCGTCGGCGAAGAACTCGCTCTTGACCTCCTGCCATCTGACTACTCGGCCCCGGTCTCGGCGCTTAGGTCTGCCCCGGCCGCGGCCTCGGTGGCCAACGTCGCGTTCGACGCGCTGGACGGGGCGGCGTCCGAAGAGCCGAAACCACTCTTGAACTCCGCGATTGCGGCCTCGAGCTCGTTCTCTTTCGGCAATGTGCCCGTCGTGGCGATGTGATCGAGCAAGTCGGCGTGGCCGGCCCGCATGAACGCCCGAAACTCTGACTCGAAACGCTGCACGTCGTCCACCGGGACGTTGTCGATATGACCGCGCACGCCGGCGTAGATGACGATGACCTGCTCCTGCACCGGTATGGGAACGTTCAGTCCCTGCTTGAGCAGCTCGGTGAGGCGGTAGCCGCGGTCGAGCTGGGCCTGGGAGGCCTTGTCGAGCTCGGAACCGAACGTGGCAAAAGCTTCGAGCTCGCGGAACTGGGCCAGGTCGATCTTGAGTGTGCCTACGACCGACTTCATCGCCTTGATCTGCGCGGCGCCGCCAACTCGCGAGACCGAGTTCCCGACATTGAACGCAGGCCGCACGCCTGAGTAGAAGAGCTCGCTCTCGAGGAATATCTGACCGTCGGTGATCGAGATGACGTTGGTCGGAATGTAGGCGGAGATGTCGCCAGCCTTGGTCTCGATTATCGGGAGGGCGGTGAGCGAGCCTCCGCCCATCTTGTCGGAGAGCTTTGCGGCGCGCTCCAGCAAACGGCTGTGGAGGTAGAACACGTCGCCCGGGTAGGCCTCGCGACCCGGCGGACGGCGGAGCAGCAGGGAGATCTGACGATAAGCCTCGGCTTGTTTGGAGAGGTCGTCGTAGACGACCAACGCGTGCTCGCCGTTGTCCATCCAATGTTGGCCCATGGCGCAGCCCGCGTAGGGGGCGAGGTACTTAAAGGGCGCAGGCTCGGACGCCGGGGCTGCGACGACGACGGTGTAGTCCATGGCACCGTGCTCGGCGAGGGTCGCGACCGTCTGGGAGATCGTCGAGCCCTTCTGGCCGATTGCGACATAGATGCATTTCACGCCTGCACCGCGCTGGTTGATGATCGTGTCGGTGGCAATGGTCGTCTTGCCCGTCTTACGGTCGCCGATGATGAGCTCACGCTGGCCTCTGCCGATCGGCGTCATGGCGTCGATCACCTTGATGCCGGTCTGAAGGGGTTGGGAGACGGGCTGGCGCGAGACGATGCCGGGAGCCTGGATCTCGAGGCGCCGATCGACGGTGTCGCCGAGCGGGCCCTTGCCGTCGATCGGCTCGCCGAGGGGGTTCACGACGCGGCCGAGGAGCGCGTCGCCCACAGGCACCGACAAGATCCGCCCGGTCGAGCGAACGACCTGGCCTTCGTCAAGTCCGTCCATGTTGCCGAGAACGACTGCTCCGATCGACTCCTCGTCGAGGTTGAGGGCGAGTCCGACGACCCCGTTCTCGAACTCGAGCAGCTCGTTGACCGTTGCCCCGGGCAAGCCCGTGACGCGTGCGATGCCGTCGCCGACTTCGGCGATGTGGCCCACCTGCTCGACCTCGGTGCCGGCCGTGAAGTCGCTGACGTTTCGCGCGAGCGCGGCGGCGATGTCGTCGGCGTTGATCGTTAGCTCAGGCATCGGTGAGGGTCCTTTGTCCTTTTGGTTCGTCTGTTTGAGGAATTGTCATGGCCGGGATTCGAGAAATAGGGAAGCGCCCGAGGGCGCTAGGGCTTCGCGGAGCTGGTCGAGCCGGTGGCGGACCGAACCGTCGATGACCGTGTCCCCGATCGTCACGGACATGCCGCCCATCAGGGAAGGGTCGACCCGCACGCGCAACTCGACGGGACGGCCCACAGCACGGCCGAGGGCATCTGAGAGCCGTCGGTACTCGTCTTGGTCCAGTTCGACCGCGGAGCGCACGTCAGCTATGCGACGGCCCCGCTCCTCTGCGGCGAGGCCTGCGACCCACTCAAGTGCGCCGACGAGGTCGCGGACGTGTCCTGCTCTCAATACGTACGAGATCAGGCGTCTCGTCGCTGGCTGCACCTTGTCGCTAAGCAGATCCTCGACGAGGGCGACCCGTTGAGACACGGGACGGGACCTGTCCACGAGCGCCTGGCGCAGATCGCGGCTCGACTCGAGGACACTGGCGAAGCTGACCACCTCGTCCTCGATCTCGTCGATGCGCTCGAGCCGGTCGACCTCCTGGAAGATCCGATCCGCGTAGCCACGAATCCGTTCGCGCACCGCGGTGCGGCCTCCAAGGAGCTCATCGGCGCCGGTCGGCCTGGTCTGGTTCGCTCTAGCGGCGTCTGATGTCTCACGGGCGACCTCGACAAGGCCGAACACTGCAGCGGGCAGCTCGGCCGCATGCTCGACGAGGACCGCCCAGGACACGAGCGCTCTCGTCTCGGGTGCAGCCGCGCTGAGAATGTCCTGCACGACGCCGCGCCGCGGCCCGGGCGGAATCGCCACGTCGCTGAGCACGTTGCGCAAAGGCTCTGAGTCCACGAGCGCAGAGGAGAACACCTCAAGCTCGTCTGCGACCTGCTGGGCGCGCCCTTGGGCTGCAGCTGACTCGAGAACCGCGGCGGCATATCCGCGCAACAGGTCCCTCATGCCATGGCCTCGGCGGCGTCGATGGTCTCGGAGATGAAAGCCCGCTGGAGCGAGGCGTCGATTTCGGTGGCGACAACCCGTTCGGTGGCGGCCATCACTATGGCTCCGATCTCTCGGGTGACCTCAGCCAAGGCGCGCTGGCGCTCGAACTCCGCCTCGGCCGCCGCGCTCGCCACGATCCTCTCGTACTCTTCCCGCCCGCGGCGCTCGCCTTCAAGTCGGAGCTGGGCGGAAGTCTCATGTGCCCGGTCGATAATCGCGGTCACTTCAGCGTGCGCCGCCTCGAGGCCCGCTCGCGCCTCGGTGAGCATGCGCTGGCCGCTCTCCACGGCCGAGTCGGCGTTGGAAAGCGACGAACGGATCGACTCCGCTTGGCTGTTCATCAGCTTCTTGAGGGGGGGCCTCACATATCGGTATATGAATCCGATCAGCAAGAGGAAGCCGAAGACCTCCGCCAGGTACGCTGCCACCTTTAAACCGACCCGGCGCCCGAAGCCGCGCCAATTGCGGCCGCGACCGCGTCCTTGATCACGTCGAGATGCAGGGCGGCATCGATCTCGCTCCCCAGCCCCCGCTCAGAAGCGGCCAACACGAGAGAGTCGAGCCGCCGGACGAGCTCGTCACGAGCACTCCGGCTCTCGACATCGATCTCCTGCCGCGACGCCTGGACCAGTCGCTCGTACTCCTCTTGGCCCCGCACACGGGCTTGTTCGAGCGCGGCATCGGCGTCTTGGTTGGCGTGGTCGAGGATTCCACGGGCTTGAACACGCGCCTCGGCGAGCAACCTGTCTCGCTCCGCAGTCAGGTTTTGAGCCTCCGCCCGTGCCTGTTCCGCCTCCTGCAACGAAGTACGGATGCGGGCGCGGCGCGTCTCGCCAACCTCTTGCAGCGGCGGCAGGATCCACTTGGCGATGATCCCGAGCACGACGAGGAAGATGACGAGCTCGACTATGAACGTGCCGTTTGGGATGAGGAAGTTCCCACCCCCGGAGCTAGCTGCCCCGGCGCTCGCAAGCAACATCCAGCAAGTCCTCCGTCGCTACTTCTTGGCGAGGACGAAGACGAAAAGGACCATGAACACGAGGTTGATGAAGTACATCGCCTCCACAAGACCCACGATGATGAACATGATCGTGAACAGACGGCCTTGCGCCTCGGGTTGGCGGGCCACTCCCGCGATCGTCTGGCTACCGGCAAGGCCGTCGCCGATGGCCGCGCCGACCGCGCCACCACCGAGGGCGAGCCCTCCGCCGACCATGGCGCCGGCTAGCTCGATCGCCTGGTTGAGGTCATTTGCCATTTGGGTTTACCTGCTCCCTTTCTGAACGGTTGAAGATATCTCGAGGCTCTTGAGCAATGCCTCGCTGGCGGTGGCGTTTGTCCGGAGTCTCAATGTTCTCCTGACATCGCTGTCTGGAAATAGAGAATCGTGAGGAGAGAGAAGATGAACGCCTGCACCGGCGCTACGAACAGTCCGTCGAAGATCTTCCAGACGAGGTCCCCGACCGGGACGACGAACCAGGGGAGAAGCGCCCAGATCAAAAGCAGCATGATCCCACCCGAGAAGATGTTGCCGAAGAGTCGGAGAGCGAGCGTGAGGGGCTTGGCGATCTCCTCAATCAGGTTGATCGGAAATAGCACCTTGTAAGGCTTGAAGTAATGGCCGATGTAGCTTCCGAGGCCCTGGCTCTTGATCCAGGTCGCGTGCACGAGGATTATCACCGTGATCGCCATGGCGTAGGTCATGTTCACATCGCCAGTCGGCGCCGGCAGCAACTGGGGCGAGTGACCCGTCGGAATCATCTCGAGCCAGTTACAGAACAAGATGAACAGGAACAGTGTCATGGCGAGCGGCACGATCCGTCGCCCCTTGGAGCCGATCGATGACTCGACCTGATTCGAGACGGCCCCCGATATGGCCTCGAAAGCCAGCTGGAACCTGCCCGGCACCTCAGCAGTTAGACGCGCCGTCACCGCGATACCGAGCCCGATCACGAGCACTCCGGCAACAAGCGAGGAGATGACGTCGTACTTGTTCACGGTAAGGCCGAGCAGCTTGATCGTGGGGGAGTCCCCGACAGAGATCGCCCCGGCGCCGGCTCCCGCCAGCAGTCCAGCTCCGGTCACGTGACGGCCCCCTGACGAAGCAAGGTGACTACGAGGTTCACGACGAACAGGAGGTAAAACACCGCTACGCCACCGAGCACACCCATACCGAGTCGAAGGTTCACCACTACGAGGCCGATCGCAATCACCGTCGTGAGGCCAAGGCGGCTGAGCGTGTTCATCGCCATCGGCCTTTTAATCT
>ODAK010006574.1_pt1 | contig 11708 bp, 11 predicted proteins | sample 1539591 | NCBI WGS metagenome assembly ODAK01 (sample SAMEA3539303, study PRJEB22396) | soil metagenome | biome: tundra; feature: field; material: soil | place: USA | collected 2010-05 | depth 0.15 m | reverse complement strand
GCCTGGAAATACGCAATCCGGCACACCCGGGAGAAGTCGTCGGCACCATCGTCCAGGACCCGTACCAGTTCGGCTACCAGTCGATCAAAGTTCTCGCAGCCCTCGTCAAAGGTAATGACGACGTGCTAAAGACGTGGCCCGGCATCGAAAAAGGCAACTCCATCTTTGTGCCGCACCGCGTCATCACCAGGGACAACGTCGAAGCGTTCGAGGCGGAAGTGAAGAAGATCCTGGGGAAGTAGTCTCGTTGTGGCACGGTCTCCAGACCGTGCCACCATGTACTCGTTGTGGCACGGTCTCCTGACCGTGCCACCATTTTCGACCGCAGGTCTCACGACGCTTGAGGCTAATCGTCATCGGGTACGTGGCTCGCCGGGCTTTGGTTGGAGACCTGCGGTCGGCTCCGTGGCACGGTCGGGAGACCGTGCCACAACAGGCGCGAGGAGCGAAGCACGAATATCACGAAACTTCTCGCCTTTTTTCGACCTTCGCTCTTCTTACTTCGTTCTTTGTATTTCCCGCCCTCGTGGCACCAGCATTTGCTACATGGACCATTGCCATGCCCCCCCTCCTCACCGCCACCGGCATCTCAAAATCCTTCCCCGGCGTGCAAGCCTTGCAAAAGGTGTCCCTGCACATCGAGCCCGGGGAAGTGTTGGCCGTCGTCGGCGAAAACGGCGCGGGCAAATCGACGCTGATGAAAATTCTCGCTGGCGTCTACACGCCCGACGAAGGAACCATCGACATTGACGGGCAAACGACTCGGATCCGCACCGTCAAGGACGCGGAACACCTCGGCATCGTTCTCATCCACCAGGAACTCAACCTCGCCGAGCATCTCGACGTCGCCGGCAATATCTTTCTGGGCCGCGAACCGACCTGGGGCGGCTTCCTCGGTTTTCTCAGCAATCGCATCTACCGCGAATCCGCCGCGATCACCGAGCGTCTCGGCCTGGCCTGCTCGCCGCGCACGTTGGTTCGTCAGCTCTCGATTGGCCAGCAGCAGCTCGTCGAGATCGCGCGGGCGCTGTCGCTCAAGTCACGTTTGTTGATCCTCGACGAGCCGACTTCCAGCTTGACCGAGACCGAGACCGATCGGCTCTTCAGTGTGCTCAAGGAACTGAAAGCGGAAGGCATCAGCATCCTTTACATCTCGCATCGGCTCAAGGAGGTCGAGCTGATCGCCGACCGCGTCACCGTCCTGCGCGACGGCAAGAACGCCGGTGATTTGCAGCGCGGCGGCATCCGGCATCAAGCCATCGTGCAACTCATGGTGGGCCGGGAACTCAAGCAGTTCTACCAGCGGCATCGCGGCAAGCCGGAAGCCAGGCCACCCGTTATTCAGGTTCAAGGGCTGCGCTGGTCGCCTGAACAAGCCGGCATCGATTTCGCCATCGAACCCGGCGAGATCGTCGGCATGGCGGGCCTCATGGGGGCGGGGCGCACCGAGTTGGCTGAAACACTCTTCGGCGTGCGCCGCATGATCGCCGGCAACGTCACGATCGATGGCCGAACGATTTCGATCCGCAAGCCCGCCGATGCGATTCGCGCCGGCATCTTTCTGATTCCCGAAGATCGCCGGCTAGAGGGACTGATCCTGCCGGACAGCGTAAAACACAATATCAGCATCGCAACCCTGGGGACCTTGAGCCGCTTCGGCATCCTGCTGACCGCGCGCGAGAATCAACTGGCAGAGACGATGTGCGAACGGTTCAAGGTGCGCACGCCGAGCACCGCGCAGATCGTCGCGAATCTCTCCGGGGGCAATCAGCAGAAGGTCGTCCTCGCCAAATGGCTGAGCCGTACGCCGAGGCTATTGATCCTCGACGAGCCGACGCGCGGCATCGACGTTGGCGCCAAGAGCGAAATCTACGCTTTGATGGACGAACTGGCGCAGCAAGGCGCGGCGATCCTGATGATCTCGAGCGATCTCGAAGAAATCCTCGGCATGAGCGACCGCGTTTTGGTCATGCACGAAGGCAACCTCGCGGGCGCACTGCCAAGGGCCGAACTGACCGAGGAAGCGATCATGCATCTGGCCACTGGCGGACCCGCTGTTCTCTTGCCCTCCGGGAGAGGGGTCGGGGGTGAGGGACCATGAAAAAGTTGCTCGGTATTTTTACCTTCCTGCTGATTCTATACGTGTTTATCCTGATCGCCACCAATCCGGATCGCTGGGCCTCGAACCACTACAATCTCGGCCAACGCATCGGCCTATCGGGTATCTTGTGCCTCGGCGCCGGCTTGCTCATCATCACCGGCGGCGTCGATCTGTCGATCGGCTCGGTTGTGGGCCTGTGTGCGTCGGTCTTCTGCATGCTCGTCCTTGACTGGAAACTTCCGATCCCGGTCGCGGCCATCCTGGTGCTGCTGGTCGGCGGCGTCATCGGACTCATCAACGGCCTGCTCGTCACCTACTTGCGCGTTCAAGCGTTTGTGGTGACTTTGTGCGGCCTGTTCCTTTATCGCGGGGCGGCTCGCTGGGTGGCGAAGGACCAGATTCCCAGCATCGAGAATGAGGTGGCGGACCTGAGCAAGTTCTTCCGCGGCTCGTTCCTCGAAATCCCCATCTACCTTTGGTTGTTGCTGCTTCTGTTCGCCGTCGCCACGGTCTTTCTGCACCTGACGATCCATGGCCGTTACTTCTATGCCATCGGCAGCAACGAACGGGCCGCCCGCTATTCCGGCATCAACGTCAACTTCTACAAGATACTCGCCTATGTCCTTTGCTCGATGTTCACGGCCATCTACGCCCTCATGTACGTGATTCATTACAACACGGTGCAACCCTCGACGACAGGCAGTTTCCTGGAACTGTATGCCATTGCCGGCGCCGTCCTGGGCGGTTGCAGCCTGCGCGGCGGCGAAGGAACGACGCCCGGCATGTTCATCGGCACCGCGATCCTGGTGCTGCTCCCGAACCTCACCAACATGTGGGGCATCCCCAGCACGCTGGAGCCGACGGTCATCGGCGGGGCGCTGCTAATCTGTGCCGTTCTGGACGAACTGTTGCGCCGCCGGGGGAAGTGAATCACGGGGGAGCACGGGGAGACACGGGGGAAGGCAACGAGGAATAGCGGAAACGTCACCGCAAACTGCGATCCCTCCCTGCATTTCCCCGCACTCCCGGTCCCCCCTCGTAGCTCACATTTCCATAGAATAGCGAAGAGTCCGAGGCGACCCTTTGCAAGGCGACAGCATGGCCAGCGATGCACATCCGAATTCGGTTTCCAAGCGAAAGCTGAACGCCCCCGTCGATCTCCAGCGGATCGCGGCGGCGGTGCGCGAGATTCTCCTGGCCGTCGGCGAGGATCCCGACCGCGAAGGTTTGCGGGAGACCCCGGACCGCGTCGCACGCATGTACGAGGAAATGTTCGGTGGCCTGCGTAAAGACGCGGCCCTGGTGTTGCGGAAGACCTTCACCGAGAAGTATGATGAAATGGTGCTCGTCAAGGACATCGGCTTCGAGAGCATGTGCGAGCATCACCTGCTGCCGTTCTTTGGCAAGGCCCATATCGCCTATTTGCCGAACGGACGAATCGTGGGCCTGAGCAAGTTGGCCCGGCTCGTTGAAATCCTGGCCCATCGGCCCCAGGTGCAAGAACGCATGACGGAACATCTCGCCGATTTGGTGATGCAAGAGCTGGACGCGCGCGGCGCCGGCGTGGTGCTTGAAGCCTCGCACACGTGCATGTCGATCCGCGGCGTTCGCAAGGCTCACAGCGTGTGCGTCACCAGCGCGATGCGCGGCGTTTTTCAATCGAACCTCTCGACGCGGGCGGAATTCATGGCGCTGATTCAAACGGGGAAATAGCGTTGGTTGCCACGTTTTGTCTGCGGCTCGCGGCTGGCCTGATGTTGATGCTGCCGATCTTGCCGTCCGCACAAATCCCGCCACGTTTTTTTCGCGTGCAGTTTCTGACGGCGCTCGGCTTGCTCGCGGTGACGGCGCTGTTTGTTTCCGAAGTGGCCAATTCGACCTTTTGGATGCTCTTCGCAGTAGCAGTCCTGGGCTGTTTGATCGGCTCGATCGCCTGGCATCTCGATGGTGCGCCGGGAGGAAGTTGGATGCTTGGGCTAACGCCTTTAGCGGTCACGGCGTGCATGGTCTCGGGCGGCTTGGTGCAGCGCGGTGACGCGGATTGGCCGCTGTTTATTGCCGATGATGTGTTTTCCGCGCTCGTCTTGGGGAGCGCGACCACGGCGATGCTGATGGGGCATTCGTATCTCATCTCGCCGGCGATGTCGATCACGCCGCTGATGCGGCTATTCGGTGCGCTGGCCGGATCCGTGATGCTGCGAATCGGCCTGGCGTGCTTCGGACTTTGGTGGTGGACGTCAAGCACGAGCCCGAGTAGCCTGGGAACCGATGTAATGTTCTGGTTGCCGGCACGCTGGCTGCTCGGCTTCATCGCTTCACTGGTGCTCGGTTGGATGGCATGGGAGACGGCTCGCATCCGTGCCACGCAGTCCGCAACCGGCATTCTTTATGTCGTCGTGATCGTCTGCTTCCTCGGCGAATTGACGAGCATGTTGTTGCTGGAGAGAACCGGGTTTGTGTTGTAATCTGCCATTCGTTTAGCGTTCGCAGGAATCGTGCGGGCGCTAAACGAAGACCGCGAATATTGTCATCTGGAACCTCGACGTGAATTTGACCTTTGCCTGTCCTTCGTGTGATCGACCCGCCGCACTGCCGATTGAACAAGCGCGCGATTGGCAGTGCCCGGCATGCGATCATCGGCTCCGCTTGATCGCGGCGGAAACGGCGCTGCCGACTTGCGTGGTGTGTGGATGTCATGAGTTCTATAAACGCAAGGACTTTCCGCAATGGCTCGGCATGACGATCCTGTTGTCGGCCTGCGTGCTTTCAACCGTGACTTATTACGCCTATGAAAAATGGTGGACCTGGTCGTTCTTGATCGGCTCCGCGATTCTCGATGGCGCCCTGTATCTGATGGTCGGCGATGTTCTCGTGTGTTATCGCTGCCAGGCGCATTATCGCGGCTTCACGACGACCGACGCGCACCAGCCCTTTGAAATTACCATCGGCGAACGTTATCGTCAGGAAAAGATTCGTCAGGAACGACTGAAAGCCATCCAGCCAGGCAAGACGTCTCCCTCCTGAAAGGTTCGTACCGTGGATGTGCGCCGAATCCAAGATGATCTGCACGGCTTTTTCAAAGGCGAAATCCTTTTCGACGACCTGTCGCGCCAATTGTACAGCACCGATGCCAGCATTTTTCAGGTGAAGCCCGCCGGAGTCGTCTCGCCGCGTGACGAAGACGATGTATGCCAACTCGTGCGCTACGCCCAGGAGCAAGGCATCGCGCTGATCGCGCGCGGGGCTGGCAGCGGATTGGCGGGTGAATCGCTCGGCGCCGGTCTGATCGTCGATCTCAGCAAGCATTTCCGCCGGATCGTCGCCATCGGATCGGACACGGTGCGTGTCCAACCGGGCGTCACACTGGCGGCCCTCAACGCGGAACTGGCGGCGACCGGCCGACGCTTCGCCGTCGATTCAGCGAGCGGCAACGTCTGTACCCTCGGCGGGATGTTGGCCAACAACGCCTCCGGCGCTCGCGCCATCAAGCACGGCTACACGCGCGATCATGTGCAATCGCTACGCGCGGTTCTCGATAACGGCGATGCGGTCTCCATCGGTCAGAGCATGTCGCCATCGTCCACCGACGCCCCGCCTCGCCTTCATGACATTCTGACTGCGCTGGTGCTATTGCTGAACCGGAAACGTGATCTGATCGCCTCGTGCAAGCCACGCACCACGTTCAATCGGCTTGGCTACCAACTCGCTGGGGTGCTCAAGGAACAGACGCTCGACCTGCCTCGATTGCTGGTTGGCTCGGAAGGCACGCTGGCGTTGTTCACCGAGGCGACGTTGCGAACCGTTCCATTGCCGGGCGGACGCTGCCTGCTCTTGGTGAATGTCGCCAGTTTAGAACGTGCGATTCTGGCGGTGCCGCGAATTCTGGCGTCGGCGCCGTCGGCGTGCGAATTGCTTGATCGTCGGCTATTGAGCCTGGCCAAAGGCGGCGAAAGCGGCATCGTCGGCAAACTGATCTCGCCTGCCACGGAAGCGGTCTTGCTCATTGAATTCGAAACCGATTCACCCCAGGAAGCCCAGCGGCGTGCCAACGCGTTGGCCCAGCAGCTTTTGGCGGACCCGGCCGTGCTCCAGACGACCGTTGCCACCGAACGCGCGGAACAGGAGGCCGTCTGGCAAATTCGCGAGGCCGCCCTCCCCAGTCTTTACGGCATGCGCGGCGGCGCGCAGCCCATTGCCTACGTCGAAGATGTTGCCGTTCCCATTGAGGCGCTTCACGAATACATGCGCCGCGTGCAGGATATCATGCAGGAGCACGAGACGACGGCAAGCTTCCTGGTCCACGCCGGCGCCGGTCAGGTTCACACGCGGCCCTTCCTCGATCTACAAAAGCCGGACGACGTCTCGACGCTCTGGTCCATCGCTGAGGAAATCCACGTGCTGGCGCTGGAGCTGGGCGGCACCGTCAGCACCCAGCACGGGACCGGCCTGGCCCGCACTCCCTGGGTGGCCAGGCAAGTCGGGCCGCTCTATCCCGTCTTTCGCCAACTCAAAGCGATCTTCGATCCGAAGGCCATTTTTAATCCCGGCAAAATCGTCGATCCGGACCCGAACCTGGCCATACGGCCGCTACGAGGATTGGCTCCCATGAGCCAACCGCTGCTGCCGTTGCGTTTGCACTGGCAGCCCAACGAGGTCGCCCTGGAGGCGAATCATTGCAACGGCTGCGGGGAATGCCGCACGGAAGCGCCGCGGCGACGGATGTGCCCGATCTTTCGCGCGACCCACGCCGAGGAGGCGACGCCCCGTGCCAAGGCAAACATGCTCCGGCATCTTTTGCAGAATCAAGCCGACGGGCTGCAAATCAGCTCCGAGGAAGTCCGTAACGTAGCGGACCTATGCGTGCATTGCAAAATGTGCGCCACGGAATGTCCGGCCCATATCAACATCCCGAAACTGATGTTGGAAGCCAAGGCCGCCAACGTGGCCGAGCATGGCTTGAACGGCGGCGACTGGTTTTTCGCCCGGCTCGAAAACATGCTGCGTTGGGGCAGCTCGCTGTCGTTTCTGGCGAATGTCGCGCTGCGCAGCCGTACCGGTCGGTGGCTGCTCGACAAACTCGTCGGTCTGTCTGCGGAACGCCGCATGCCCCTCTTCGCGGCGCGCTCCTTCCTGGCACGCGCGAAGCGGCGCGGCTGGACGCGCAAGCCGAACGGCGCTCGCCCCATCGTGCTTTACTTCGTGGATCTCTACGCGAACTACATGGAACCGCAGATCGCGGAAGCCACAGTTGCCGTCTTGCATCATCATGGTTTCGACGTCTTCATTCCGCCGGACCAGGGCGGCAGTGGACTCGAAGCGCTCGTGCATGGCGAGGTCGAGTTGGCCCGCGAGATCGCTCAGAAAAACCTGCGCCATTTGGTCGAGGCCGCCCGCGCTGATTGGCCCATCATCTGCTCGGAACCCAGCGCGGCCATGATGCTGAAGCAAGACTACCTGGACCTGCTGGACGAGGACGACGCCCGCGAGGTCGCCGCTCGCACGGTGGAACTCACGGCGTTTCTCTGGCAGCTTCATCAAGAAGGCCGCCTGCGCACCGATTTTCGACCCCTGGAGTTTAACTTGGGACATCATGTCCCCTGCCATCTGAAGGCCCTGCACGGTCCCGTTGCAGGACCGGAATTGTTGAAGCTGATCCCCAAGCTGCACCTGCAAACGATTGATGTCGGCTGTTCGGGAATGGCCGGGACCTTTGGCATGCGATCCGTAAACTACGAACTCTCCCGACGGTCTGGTGAATCGATGCTGAACGAATTGAAGAGATCCGAGCACCATTTCGGCTCGACCGAGTGCAGCAGTTGTCGAATGCAAATGGAAGACGCGACGAATAAACGCACCTTGCATCCGGTGCAATATCTGGCCCTCGCCTACGGCCTGATGCCGAAAGTCGAGGACCGTCTCAAGGCCCCCATGCTCGAACTGGTGCTGCGATGAACGTGCTGCTGTTTGCGCGTGCGAAAGACTTGATGGGCAGCGATCGCGTGGAAGTCGATGTGCCCGAATTGGCGACCGTCGGCGAGTTGCGGCGACGTTTGATGCAGCGCTATCCGCACCTGGCGGGCCTGCTGGAGAAGTCGGCGTTCGCCGTCAACGACGAATTCAGCGACGATACGGCGAGAATCCCGGTGGACGCCGAAGTAGCCCTGTTGCCGCCGGTCAGCGGCGGGTAGAATGATTCTACTAGCCCGCAGCGCAAGCAAGGGCTAGCATCAAACCCTTGCTTGCGCTGCGGGCTAGTGATTCATGATTCGCCTCACCCGCACCAGCATCGATTACCACGCCATGACGGAACAAGTGCGCCGCGGTGATTGCGGCGCTGTCGTCCTGTTCCTGGGTACCGTGCGCGATCTGACCGGCGACCGTGTCACGGTCGCGCTCGATTATGAAGCATACCCGGCGATGGCCGAAAAAAAGATGACCGAGATCGAAGCGGAGACGCGCACGCGCTGGCCGCTCGGCGACATTATCATGGAGCACCGTATCGGGCATCTTGACGTCGGCGACATCAGCGTTGCCGTCGCCGTCAGTTGCCCGCATCGCGCCCAAGCATTTGAAGCGTGCCGGTTTGCGATCGATCGGCTCAAGGAACTCGTGCCGATTTGGAAAAAAGAATACTGGGCGGACGGATCGACCGAATGGGTCCATCCGGGAGCGTGAAAAGTCTTATGATATTACCCGTAATCAATCAACCCGATGCGTCCGCGCGGCCCAACGCGGGGCCATTGATCGACACGTTTGGGCGAGTTCATAACAACCTGCGCATCAGCGTGACCGATCGCTGTAATCTGCGCTGCACCTATTGCATGCCCGAAGAAGTCGTCTTCATGGATAAGCACGAATTGCTTTCCTTCGAGGAGATCACCCACTTCGTCGAGATCGTCGCCCCGCTGGGAATCGACAAGATTCGCTTGACCGGCGGCGAACCGCTGATGCGCCGGGATCTGCCTCGCCTCGTCGCCATGATCCGCCAGGTTCCCGGCATCAAGGACGTCGGCCTCACGACCAACGGCATCTTGCTCGCCGACCTCGCGCAACCGCTCTATGATGCCGGCCTGCGGCGGATCAATGTCAGCCTCGACACGCTGGATCCGGGCCGTTTTCGCCAATTGGCCCGCCGAGACGGCATGGAAAAAGTCATCGCCGGTATCCTCGCCGCCAAGAAAGCAGGCTTCGATCCGGTCAAGATCAACGCCGTCAGTATTCGCGGCATTACGGAATTCGAGGTGATCCCGCTGGCGCGATTCGCCCGCGAACTTGGCCTGGTGATGCGCTTCATCGAATACATGCCAATCGGGGCCGACCACTGGGAACGCGACAAGGTTTATTTCGCCCACGAAATCCTCGAACAGATCGAGCAAGGCATCGGCCCCCTTGCGCCTGCCAAGAATTACGATCCGAAAGCCCCCGCGATGGAATTCGAGTACGCCGACGGCGGCGGCCGCGTCGGCATCATCGCCTCGGTGTCGCGGCCGTTTTGCATGAGTTGCAACCGCGTCCGCCTCACCGCCGATGGCAAGCTGCGCAACTGCCTGTTCGCCTTGAAGGAAGTCGATCTCAAGCCGATGCTGCGCGGCAACGTGTCGCCGCGCGAAATCACCGCCCTCGTGCGCGGCAACGTGTGGGAGAAATGGGAAGGGCACGAGATCAACACCGCCCGATTCGTGAAGCCACAGCGGACGATGCATACCATCGGCGGTTAGGCCTAGCGCAATCGCTGCATTAAACGTCGATGGATTTCCGAGCCTGAAGCGTGAGCGAAGATCCGCATAACTTCGCTGACGCTTCAGGCTCGGCCGTTCCCGCGAGTGTCATCCGTGGTTGGAATTGGGGGCCAATCGTGCGAAAAAGTAGCACAGATAAACGGACAGTACCGCCGCGAAGAAACACCAGACCGAGATGAACGCAAACGCGTTGAAGAAATGGATCACGACCGCCAGCAGAATCAACGCCAGACCAACGACGACCACTTCTTTGCTCTCCGACAGCAGGATCGGCGCGGCGACAACGGCCAGATAGAGCAGCTTCCATATCGCCCAAGGCATCAACTTGAGCGCGAAGGAGTCCGCAAACTCGTATTGGATCGAATGAGACAAATCACTGATTTCCATGAGATCAGGATTGATGACAAGGGGCAAGGAGAGCGTCAAGCCTCCTACGAAGCCAAGAAACGCTAGCGATCCGATGATGAGCCGTTTCGTCCAACTCGATTGAAGAAAGAGAATGCAGAAAGGGATCCAGAACGGCCAAAAGAAAAGGGCGAACTGAAGGTAGACCAAAGAGGCGGTTTGAACCAAGGCCTCGTCGTAATGGCTCCTGCCCATCCAAACGAACCCTTCGCAGATTTGCTGAACGCCGAATCCCAACGGCGTCATGGCCAAAGGAAGGTAGGCGGGGCACTTGCGGATGGCGCTTTGAATACAGTAAAAACCGGCAGGCAGCAGAAGACCACCCACCCCGAAACTTGCTTCCGCCGAAAAGCACATGTGAGTAATTCCCGCCGAATCGCCGCCTTGCAGTTTAGCCGGCGAGCTTGCTCGCCGGGTGAATTGAATGTAACTCGCGGCGAGCAAGCTCGCCGGTAAAACATATCACACTTTTCAGGCTTCCACGGCTCGCATACGCGGGCCGGCGGAAATCGTCCCATCAACTGCCACCGCGGCCAGATCGAACCAGAGAACTTCGCCGTCGCCCAGGTCATTCAAGCCGAGCCAGCGCAGAATCCGGGGATCATCCTGATAGACGTCGAACGTGGCAACCGTTGGCGTGCCATCCATGAAATGCAAGCGACCGACGGTTCCCGTCAACGCGATGTAAAATCGGCGAACCCGATAGCCTGGAATGCGATTGAGATCGTCATCGATGCCGGCAAGCGGAAAGAGCACCATTTTGACAAGCTTTTCCTGGCAGCCAGCCAAGCATTTCCCAAGCCCCAATAAGCGTTGGCCATGCTTACATAAGACATCCACCCCGACCGAGACGTGCCCACCATCCGGCCATAACGTCTGATAGCCTTCAAAGTGCACTTTGTCGGTTTGACGATCACGTGACGGATCACGACGGAAAAGGAGGGTCAAGTTGCGTGACATCCAGAGCCGGTCTCCAATTACGAGGAACCTTATCATCGTGCGGCCGAGGAGAGCCTTGAAGTTCCGTGCCTCCGGCCGTGTCCCAAAAACCGCTGTAACGACAACAAGCGGTACAGCGCTGACCTTGTTAATCTAGTCAAATCAGAGAGATTTGGCTAGAAACCTAACGATTGAATTCACCCAGCGAGTGCATTTTTGTATACGTGCCGAATCCGGATGATATGTTCGTTATCACCTCGAATCGGCAGGTAGCCGTTGCTTCCGTCCGTGCTGGCGGAACTTCGGCCTGGGAGAGTACTACAAGGCTGTATGTTAGAAAAATTCACTCGAAGAGCAACCCTTGGTCCGGATCGATTTTGTCTTTGGTCCAGGCTTTGCCGACATGGAGGTAGGCCTTCGGCGTCGCCATGCGGCCACGCGGCGTGCGTACAATCATTTGCTCGCGCAAGAGATACGGCTCGATCTCATCGCTCAGGGTGTCTGCTGCCAAGTTCATCGTGGCA
>ODAK010006573.1_pt1 | contig 11708 bp, 12 predicted proteins | sample 1539591 | NCBI WGS metagenome assembly ODAK01 (sample SAMEA3539303, study PRJEB22396) | soil metagenome | biome: tundra; feature: field; material: soil | place: USA | collected 2010-05 | depth 0.15 m | reverse complement strand
TCGCCAGAAGCGCTTTAAACACGTCGCAATGGTTGCCGGCGAGCCACGCCCCAAGAGCTCGCGCACGGTTTCGACGGAAGGTCGGCGCCCGGTGGCCAGAATATCGAGCGCAGCGCGTTCGACGTCGGCGTACGAGACGTTGGCACCGCGTTCACGCGTGGATCCGTAGGCTGGGGAATCCTCCATACACGAACACTATCAGCATAATAATGTAATATCCATACCATATAAGACACACGATAAGGACAGTTATCCGTAGTATATGGTAGGATCGATTCCCGTGAATATCGTGGAAAGCCTGGAGAAATCAGTGGCGCCGTGGGTTTCGGCGCAAGACCTCGCGCCGGCGGCCGCCGAGCGCGTGCGCACCTGGTGGGAGCGGGCCCACCGGGTCTATCCCGCCGCGACCCAAAAAGCGTGGCGGTTCGACTGGGCGGTGTTCCTGGGGTTCTGCGAGCCGAAAAATGCCTGTCCGCTGCCCGCCGCGCCGGAAACCGTCGCCGCGTTCGTCGCGCACTGCAAAGAGGCCGGTAAGAAACCCGCAACTGTACGACGCTACCTATCGACTATAGCGCTCGCTCATCGCGTCGCCAAGCTGATCAATCCCTGCGCCGAGGAGGCTGTTCAACTTGAGATCAAAGGCCTCTATAACGTGCTGTCGGCGCGCCAGCGTCAGGCGAAGGCGTTGGGGTGGGCGGAGATCGAACGGTTCCTCAAGTCCGCCGGACATAGCCTACCAGCGACGCGGGAGCGGGCATTGCTTTGCGTGGCGTACGACACGATGGCGAGGCGCGCTGAACTGGTATCACTCGACCTCGATGACTTCGACTTCCTGCCCGATGGTTCTGGCCGCGCGCTGATCCGGCGTTCAAAGACGGATCAAGCGGGGGAGGGCAACGCGGCCTACCTATCGCGAACGACGGTCCGCTACCTCAAACTGTGGCTCAAGGCGGCAGGGATCGAAGACGGCGCCGTCTTCCGGCGGGTCATTGGACGCGGGACGCTTACTACCGATCGCAATGGGCGAGGTCGGATCGGCGAGCGGTTAAGCGTCGATGCGATCGCGCGGGCGTTCAAACGCGTCGCTGACTGGATCGGCATGCCAGCCGATGAGGTTGAGCAGGTAAGTGGGCACTCAATTCGAGTCGGCGCGACGCAGGACTTGTTAGCCCTCAATATCGATCTCGCCTCTGTGATGCAGGCTGGCCGCTGGAAAACTAACCGGATGCCGATGCGGTACGGCGAGCACGTTCTGGCGGCGCGCGGCGGCATGGCCAGGGCGGCTGAAGCACAGGGTAGGGACCAGCAATGATCTCGACGGTTCAAGCCGGCGTCGCGGTATCAATGCCGATTGTGGAGGCGGTCGCGCCGCAGTATTGCATTGATCGGCGACCAATCTACAACGCCTCGTCGACGCGATGTAGTTCGAAGACATGGGGAATTTGGACACGTACCGAAGCTCCCGCGGCTCAACCGCCATTGCGTCTGTTACATAACCAGGTACCATCCGCTCGGCGCGGTGGTCGGGTGGCACTTTGGCTGGCCGGGCCGGCGGAGCACACGGAACATGATTAAGACGGACCAAAGAGTTTCTTCGGCAAGTAGGCGCAGACCGAACGTACCTTCACTGATCGCGGCTGCGATCGACGGGGACCACGTGTCAGGCCTCACACACAATTTCTACCGGTATCCCGCGCGCTTCTCGCCAAGGCTGGCGCGGGCGGTCATTGAAGAATTTACCCAGCCCGGTGACGTCGTATTTGATCCGTTCATGGGCGGCGGCACGACGCTGGTTGAGGCGATGGCCCTCGGTCGACGCGCTGTCGGAACGGACATCAGCTCGCTTGCGACATTCGTATCGACGACGAAGACCACGGTCTACACGGCCCGAGAGTTGAAACGTCTGAGGCTTTGGCTTGTCGTCGCTCGCGACGCAATCAACATGCACTCGAGCGCGCCCCGACATGCCACACATCCACACTCGGGCTATCAGCGGCATCTGGACAGAGATGCAACTTGGCGGCTGCGCAAATGCATTGAACAGGCGGTCGCGGGAGCCACGCTATTGGGAGCCGATCGATTGGAGTGCTTCGCACGGTGTGTAGTTCTCCGAACCGCTCAATGGGCGCTGGACGGTCGAAAACATTTCCCCGACGTCGACGGATTTAGAAACATGCTCATGACGTTCGGCGAGGAGATGCTGGACGGAGCACGTAACTTCGCGGCAGCTGTGACCGAAACTCCCGGTGTTGCGTCCGCCAACTGCCTGAACAGGTCCGCCGCAGGCATCGAATCGGACGCTACTATCAGCAGCTCTGGAGCTCCGCGCCTTGTCCTAACTTCGCCGCCGTATCCTGGCATTCATGTCCTGTATCACCGATGGCAGATTCAAGGGGGGAAGGAGACCCCGGCACCATTCTGGGTTGCGAATCGGCTCGATGGCTCCGGCTCCTCCTATTACACTATGGGTGGCCGAACGGCTCAGAATCTGACCAGCTACTTCGACCAATTGCGTGCGGCCCTCGAATCTGTGGCGCGCGTAAGCGACGAAACCACGACTATTGTTCAGGTGGTCGCATTTTCTGACCCATCGTGGCAGTTGCCGCGCTATCTGTCGGTTGCGGACGATGCCGGTCTCCGCGAATTTCGCCTCAGGGGGCTCAGCGGGGCACGGGACGGCCGCCTGTGGCGGACCGTTCCGAACAGAAAGTGGTATGCGGATCAGAGAGGCAGCACAAACGGGAGTCAGGAAGTCGTGCTGTTCCATCATCGTCGAGCCTAGATCCCGCTAGTCCCAGGCTGATCTATCGAAGAACCAGCGCCAAGCGCCGCCACCACCGTGCCGGTGGGGCGCCGGAGCCCGCCAGCGCGGGCCCCTACCGTCTAGCCATGTCGGCCCGCTCTGCCGCGCCGACCTCCTCCGCTCCAAAGTAAGTCATCCAGGCCAGCGGTCGCCCTGGTCGCCCTGGTCACCCGTTCGCCAGCGTCACAGGCACTTTCAGAGCCGATTATCAACAGCTCTCACCTATAAAATAAGGAGCTGTCTTTATACTTTAGTACAGCTCTTTATATTTCTGACAGGACCTGCTAGTCTCACTTTTAGCAGCTCCTAGCCTTTTGCCTTAGCGTTCCGACAATCGAAGAGGTGGCAACATCATGAAAGTCAGTTTCCCTGCAATGCGAGGCACGATCGGCAAGCGCCAATATTTCAACACCATGATGGCGCTCTCGGAGATTCCACATCTCTTCAAGTTCAACGACTGGGAGCAGTTCACTCCGGAATTGCGCGCTCAGCGCGTCCTCGTCAAATCCCGGATCCCGGAGATCGTCAAATACATTATCGACAACGAAGATAGTTACCTCTTTGCTTCGATCACTGCCGCGTACAACACCGAGGTCAAGTTCAAGCCGTTCGAAGAAGGTGCCGACATCGGCTACCTCGAGATGGATCTCGAAGACGCAAAATTCCTCATCAATGACGGCCAACATCGGTGCGCGGCCATTACCGCTGCGCTCAATGAAAACCCTGCGCTGGGGAAGGAGAAACTCAGCGTACTGCTCTTCCCGTGGGAGAGTCTGGAGCGCGCCCAACAGATGTTCACAGACCTGAACCGATTCGTGCAGAAGACCTCGAAGTCGTTGAACATTCTCTACGATCACCGCGATGCTCTCTCCGGCTTCACGATGGAAGTGACTGAGCTCGTTCCCGTCTTTAAGGGGATGATCGATCGAGAAAAGCTGACGATTCCAATTCGATCCGAGAAGCTTTTCACGTTGTCGACGTTGTATGACGCCAACGAAGAGCTCATCGGCGCCAAGCTCGAGAAGCCGGATACCAAGGAGTACAAGGAAAAGTTGGAGCGCGCTGTCGCCTACTGGAAGGCCGTGAGTCGGGTAATCCCCGACTGGGAAAAGGTGAAGGACGGCACTATCAAAGCGCCGATGCTGCGCCAGGAAAAGATCAACACACACGGCGTGGTACTTCGGGCATTGGGTGGTCTTGGCCGAGCACTGATGGACGCCCACCCCAACAGATGGGAACAAGAGCTCGCCCCTATGAAGGACGTCGACTGGCGAAAATCGGTGGGCCATAAGGTCAACCCAGCCTGGGAGAACGTCTGCATTACCGCCGGGTCCGTTCTCTCCAATCGCCAGGCCCGCGTCGCAACGCTCGCAGTGCTCAAAGGCATCGTCGGTTTGGGTCTGACGGGCCAGGAAACACAGTTCAAGAGCAAGCGTGACGCAGTGTCTGCAGTGTAGGAGAGCAAGACATGGACAACTATGCGTTCTGCGACGCCTTGCTAAAGGCCGAGAGCGAAACGGAAGTCGACACGGTGCTCGCGAAAGCTGGGTACGGCGACGACGACTCCAGGTTTTGGCAGCCGTTTGGCGGCTTCGGCATGAACCTTAACCAAATTAACAACCAGCAGTCCGATGCCACAGCCGCTCTCGTTGAAAAACTGATCAATTCTGTAGACGCCGTTCTGATGGCGGAATGCCGCGTTGCCGGAATCGACCCGAAGGGATCCGAAGCGCCTCGCACAATGGCCGAAGCTGTGGAACGCCTGTTCTCAGTGAAGGACGGTCGCCTTGAGAACTTGATGCCGACGGAACGAACCAAGTTGGCGGGACGTATTCACTTCGTCGCGACCGGATCAAAGAAAGAGCCTTGTTACCTAGTCGTAGACAGCGGTGAGGGTCAGACCGCGGCCTCGTTCAAAGACACGTTCCTGTCTCTGACGAAGCAGAACAAGGACGATATACCGTTCGTCCAGGGGCGCTTTAACTGTGGCGGCACGGGTGTGCTCCCATTCTGCGGCGAACATAAGTACCAGCTCATCATCTCCCGCCGGCACCCGGCGTGCCCAGCGGGGAACGACGACTCGACCCGAGATCTCTGGGGCTTCACGATCGTTCGTCGCCAGCGGCCGGCGCCGGGCCGTAAGTCGTCCATGTACGTGTACCTGGCGCCGGGCGACAAAATTCTAACTTTCCCTCGGAAGGGAATACCTGCACTTCCCGGCACATCGGGAAAAAACAAACCAGCGCCCGCGTACGCGATCGACCTTTCGCACGGCACATGCATAAAGCTTTACAACTATCGATGGAAGAAGAAGACGTTGGTTACCACGGACGGCCGTTACGAGCTCGAGCGCTTCTTGCACTCAGTGTCACTACCGTTGCGAATATCGGAAACTCGAGACTACAAAGCGAACTACTACAGCACGACCTTGTCTGGAATCCTCGCGGACTTGCCCGAAGACGGGGCCGAGGAGGTTGACGCTGGCTCGAAGTTCGAAAAGGGTCTCAGCCCGGCGTACGGAGAGCTCAATTTACCGAATGTCGGTCGACTTCCGTACCGACTGTTTCTGTTGAAGGAGGATTACGACGCCGGCAATTTCCCGCACGGCATCTATTTCACGCTCAATGGCCAAGTGCACGGCGACCTACCTGCCAACTTCATCGGCGCCATTCTGAAATTTGACTACCTGAGTCGAACACTCTTGGTATCCGTTGACTGTACCGAGATGGCGCCTGCAGCGCGCGAAGATTTTCTAATGGCCTCCAGAGATCGCGTTCGCCGCAACGAGGTATACGATGCTATTTACAGCACCTTGCGGGACGATCTACGGGAGCATGCCGGCCTCCGCGAGCACAACGCCAAGCGCCGAAAGAAGAGGCTCGATGAGACTCTTTCAAAAGACGAGAATGCCACCGACTACCTTCAGGAGCTGCTCAAAAGTGACCCGACGCTCGCCAGCATTTTAGGCCTCGGTGGAAAGGTGCTAACTGCCGCGGGGCCCTCGACGGAGCCGGTGATGTATCAGGGCAGGCAGTTTCCCTCCTATTTTCAGATCATCAAGGAGCCAAAGGGTGGACTTGTAAAGCTCTGCGCACTCAATCGGACCGCGCGCATTGAATTTGAAACCGATGCAAACAACGACTATTTCAATCGAACGGATAGCGCCGGTAGCATAGCGTTTGATCCGCCGAACTTATGCGTTAGCTCGAGTTTGTGGGACGGCAAGTTCACGACAAAGTTTCAAATGCCGTACGACGCGAAGATTGGGGACATCGTGCCAGTCACCGTCACCGTTACAGACGTGGAACGGGAGGCGAAGGAAAAGCCCTTTGAGTGCCGGTTTACCCTTAAAGGGGCCGCCGAAACAGATGACGTGACGCCTCCGCCACCGGGTACTCGTCCAGAAGGTCCAAAGCCGACCGATCGCGGCAAGCATTCCGCACCGCAGCTTTCCCCGCCGGATATCAGGGAAGTTCGAAAGGATAAATGGGCCGATCCGCAGTTCAAGTTCGACGAATACAGCGCAGTGAAGATCATGAACGCCGACGAGGGCAATGGCTACATATTCTTTATCAATATGGACAATCTGTTCCTAATAAACGAGCTACTGAAGACCAAGCAGGAGGAAGGGAGTTTGGTCAAGCACTGGTTTAAGTATGGGGTTGTGTTTTCTGCCCTTGGAATTCTCAAAGAATTGGAACGCGTCGTACAAGATGACAAGTCCGGCGCTGATGAAGAACCAGAGGTCGTCGATCTTGACAGAGTAGGGCGTTTTTGCGGTGGGCTGGCACGAGTAGTGGTGCCGATGATTCGCGCATTGCACAAGGGCCCTGCAATGTTAGAGGCGGCCGCAAAGCTCTCTGCTTAGGCCACACTGAACCGAGAGACCACATAGAAGAGTGAATCATGGCCGACGAGTTCCAATTGCCAAACAAAAAGGGTGTTATTTTCTGGCCCGTCGGGACCGGAGATTCAACAACCCTTGTATTGCAGCCCGGCAAAATCGCGATGCAGATCGACCTCCGGCACCTGGAAAAAGCAGACGATCCGAACCGGAGCGGCCGTGTTACTGCTCTCAAAGGCGATTGGCTTTAAGGTAGTCTTTGACCGCCCATGCCGCGGCCACATAGTCGTCGATAGCTACATTCAACAGATTTTCCCTATCGTCCCGGGACACGTTCTTTTTTTCACGAATGTACTCTGCGAGATTGTCGGGGTTGAATTGCGGGTCTTTAATCACCTTATGCAATTCAATAAAAAAGCGTTGCTCGTCGAAAGGATGGCGCGTGTGCCAGGTATCTACGTTTAGGAAGTTATCAAAAGTCTCATACAACATTGCGTCTCTCCTTCAGACTTCTTCCAGCCATGCTAGCTCCAACAGTGCACCGCAACCAGTAGCTAGTCTTAGTGCGCGGCCACGCTTCACCCGGCCAATTTGCGATAAATCGAGCTGCCGATAGAGCGCTGCACGGGATAGGCGGAACACCGCCTGAATTCTTGACGCCCGGTAGGGGGCAGCGCGCGAAAGAGAGGCGACTTCGACCCGTCACTGTCCTTGCTGTCTCTCACGCCGCGCCACGCGGCGCTCCGCTGCGCGCCGCAGCCGTTCCGGCGCGGTGTAGACGTTCTCAAGCAGATGAGTAGTGAAATCCTGTAGGTCACCCGCCTCGGTCTCGCCTACCGTTCCATCATGCGCAGCGTCGTTGCCATCCTCCCGAATGCAGTGAGATAGCTCTTCAAGGGAAGGGGGCAGGCGGCCTTGGCCAAATAGCCAGCGAAGCCGATTAAAAAGCTTGTGGCGTTGCTCTCGGTTCGGGCCGTCCGCTGTTCCTTCAGGGGGCAAAAGCGATTTCGTTGTGAGGTCAACGCAAAGCCGATACATCGCGCAAGCCGCATTGAAACACTGAACCACCTGACAGGTCGCACCCTCCCGAAAAATCGCCTCTATATCCGATGGCACATGCTCGGGAGGAGCTACGGTCGCCGCATCCCTAAGGCTCACGTAACGCCGATGCGCCACGTAATCATTAAGTGCACCGCGATATTCCATTATCTCGATGGCGTGGAAAGCCCGGTAATCGGCGTCATGCCTATCGTTGACAACAAAGACGGTGTAGCGGTGGCAACGCCTGCACCGGCCGCAAATCTCGTAAAGGTCATCCAACCGTGTTCTTGGCCGACGATATGCGCGGCCTGAACGTCAAAAGTCATACGCTGCGCGCCGCAACGCGGGCAATCGACAATATATTGAGGCATGGGCGATAACCTCAGGCCGCGCGACGGTAGAGGGTCGCGCGAGACACTCCAAGCAATCCAGAAACTTCCGGTACAGGTGTGCCCCCCTCAATGAGTTGGCGAGCATGCGCAAGCTGCGCGGGCGATAGCTTCGGCTTGCGGCCGAACTTCACGCCACGCCGCCGCGCGGCACTCACCCCCGCGCGGGTACGCTCGACAATCAAGGAACGCTCTAGCTCCGCCATGATGCCAATCATCTGCCACATAGCACGACCGCTCGGCGTTTCGGTGTCTATGGCCTCAGTTAGCGAGCGGAACTTAACGCTGCGCTGCTTGAGATCGTCCAGCATCGCGATTAGATCGCGAAGCGAGCGGCCCAAGCGGTCGAGTTTCCAAACTATGAGCGTGTCGCCGCTCTCCAGGGTCTTGAGGCGACGGAGCAGGGCAGCGCGGTTCACGTGCTTGCCTGTCAGCTCGTCCTTAAAGATTTTCTTACACCCGGCTTTCTTGAGCGCGTCCATCTGCATAGCCGGATTTTGTTCTTCAGTCGATATGCGGGCGTAGCCGTATTTCATGCCCGCAATGTGCAACAGACTTTTGCGACGCGCAAGAGCCAGTTTTCAAAGGGCCGGCGAAATGTCGCAAAACTTACCCTTTGCGCAACGAAGCAGGCCGCTGCTTCGGTGCGCTGTTGGAAGCCTTCTTTGTCTTCCTGGTCCGTGGTGCATCAGCATTTATGACGCGGTCGAGGTTTGTAATCAGTCGCGTGAGTAGGGCAATAAGCTGTACGGCTTCTTCATCCGTGAAGTCACTTAACACCTCGCGATTGCCTTGGAACAGAACAGCGCATGCCTCCGGCAGTCGAGCGTGTGCGATCTCCGTCAACGAGATACGGCTGCTGCGTCCATCAGCCGGGTCAGGCGTGCGTCGGACCAATTCATCCCGCTCCATGCGGGCCAGCATCTGCGCCATCGAGGGCTGCTCTACCTTGGCGAATCGAGCCAAATCACGTTGCGACTGTGCCTTACCCTCTTTGACTGCAACTAGCACCGGAAGATAGCCCACACCGAAACCGAACGGCTTGAGGCGCAGCTCGCTCAAACGTTCGAACCTCCGCGCTGCCAGGTTGATCAGGTGTCCCGGCGTTGACAGCACCTCCAAGTCCATTGGTCTGCACTTTTGCATAGGAGCCTATTTACATATACATAGGGACCTATATAATACTACGGCTGCCCGTGCAATGGCAGCTCGACGCGCTGCCTCTCATTCGAAAGGATCCGTTTCAATGGACAACGATATCGAAGTCCTCAAGCGTATTTATGACTGCTTCAATGCGAGAGACATTGATGGTGTCCTTGGCGCACTCACCGATGATGTCGCCTGGGCCAATGGCATGGACGGCGGCCACGTCCACGGCCGCGAGGGCGTCCGTGAATACTGGACGCGCCAGTGGGCCATCGTCAGACCGCATGTCGAGCCCGTAAGCTTCGACAGGGCTCCGGATGGTTCAATCGTCGTCGAGGTTCTTCAGTCCGTCCGCGATCTGCAGGGCAGGCCGCTGCAAGATCAAACGCACGGGCTGCGGGACAAAACGGTCGGGCATATCTTCTACCTTCAAGAAGGCAAGGTCACTCGCTTCGACATCCAGGATGCCTCTTAGGCATCCTTTTTGTTCCCAGCTAAATGCTGAACGAGAATTGCGAGCTACTCACGAATATAGCGGCCGTCTCATAATTCAACCTTTGTGCGACAACGCACCCGGCCGTATTGCGACGGCGCAACAGCAGCTCATAATCGAACTACCCGATACCAGCTGCGATATCCAGGTCTCGCCTTCAGTGTCAGATCAGCAGCCCGATGTGATTTTCCTTCGAAGATCTGAAGATCTAAATTAGACCGCTAATTGAGCTGAGCCCCCTTGCAAGATTCTCAGTACATCTGCGCATGCGACACTGGCCCGCATTAGGCGATCTGGGTCAACCTCGCGCACATGGGCGATCTCATTGCGTACTGGAGCGATTTGAGTCACGGCCGCATTCAATCGCTGTTTCGCGTCCTGCGTCTCGCCCAGGCGACCGCGAGTGTACTGCCAGACATCCGCGGCAAATAGCAGAGGCAGTAGCTGACTGAGGTAGAGGTAGTCGACAATGCTGAGTGCCTCCGCGCCAGCGGGGCGCGCCCGTAGTGCGCGTACGAGGCCTTGGCGTTCGCGCTCCGGCAACGTATCTTCAATCCTCCGAGCGGCGGCCTCGCCGAAGTGACCTTTGTAAACCTCGCGGACGACACCACGCAGCGCGCGTTCCGTCTCGACAATGCGTTGCCATACAGTCTCGGCACCCGGAAGGAACCACGGTGGTGTGACCGGCGGTGCATCCGCCTCGCCTCCCAATTGTCGAAACGCGACGCGAATAATATCGGCCATCCGCATCCTCCGTTCGCGAAGAAACTCCTCGTACTCCATCGATTCCCATCCCTGCGGCAAAGCATGTTCCGCGCACAGACGGCCCCACCGATTATCGTCAATACCCAGCTTCTGACGTAACCTGGGCACGTACTCAGCGGGACCGCGAGCGCCAATCACATTGTTTTCGTGCCACCCAACGTCCGCCAGATTGGCGACCTGGTTGATGAGGCGCCGCTCCCGAATTCCCTGAGCATGCAGCCATGCGTCCGGAAAAAGATGATGCGCTTCGCTCGCCGCGCGCCCCCCTTCCACGGGCGGATCGAGTAGGTTCTGCAGAAGTTGGTCTGAAAAAAAGGCGCGCGCGCCAAGAACGACCTGAGCGGCTCGAAAGGCAAGCGCCGCTGGCGCCCGCGCTTTTTGAGTCATCAAAGCCGATACGAGAACCTGCGTCCAATAATCGCCCGTGATGGTCTCGCTGAGCGCCTCATCGAGCGCGTATACGAAGCCGTCGGCGTCACCTGCGTCATTGTTGGCCACGCGCGCCAAGTCCTGCTCGAATACAGTTTCGGATGAGCCGGAATACCGCGCGGTCAGGAGCGATCCGATTACCCAACGGGCGATTAGTTCGTCCAGTTTGCTCTTCGGAACTCCAGTATTCCGGCCGCGGATGTAGAGGGCATACCCGTTGACGACTGCGTTCTTGGAGGCGATGAGGGCTGGGCTGACAAATCCAGCATGCTTTACGCGCAGCAGATAATCGCGCCATGGCGTGGCTTCCATGCACTCCTTTGCCGCGTCATCCAGTTGGTCCAGTCGCCTTGTGCGCCCCGCCGTATCGGCATCGCCGGACGTTGGATCAACACCGCGAAGATAGCGGTATATTGCTGACATTCGCGCCCGGCCGAAAGCCACGGCACAGGCCGCCCGTAGCAGCTGCTGCGTATCGATGGCGACGACCGCACCGCTGGACATTGCCCGTGCGCGCTCCTCGATTCGGTCGCGCAACTCGCCGTGAAACACGGACAGCAGCGTTAGAACAAAGTCAGCTTGTCCGAGGCGAGTGCCTTGGTTGTTGATGCGGACAAATATCTCCGCAACGTCTTCTTCAGTGGCTTCCTCATCCTGAGTAGTCACGGTCTTGCGAATATCGACCGTCGGTAACCGATATTCGCTGATCCCATGTGCCCGGTCGAGGTTTCGATCTACGGCGTCTTCGTACTTCTCATCCACTACGCGCCCCTGATCTCGGAGCGCGTTCAAAATATC
>ODAK010006571.1_pt1 | contig 11709 bp, 10 predicted proteins | sample 1539591 | NCBI WGS metagenome assembly ODAK01 (sample SAMEA3539303, study PRJEB22396) | soil metagenome | biome: tundra; feature: field; material: soil | place: USA | collected 2010-05 | depth 0.15 m | reverse complement strand
ACATCTAGCCCGCGAGGTCAGCCTCCGTTCACAGGCCTATCGTTTGGATTGCGATTCAACCGATGGCAGCGATACCACGTCGGAGAGCGGCGCGTGTGGTCGGTGCTGCGCGCTCCGACGGTACAAGAAGAAGACGCACGGCGGGTCGAGCGGGAACTGCAACGACTCACCGGCGAGCGCACGGCGCACATCAACCGCATCGGCTCGCTGCTGGTGCTGCACAACCTGCGGACCGGACGCATCGGCGGCAGGGACTGGGCGCATTGGTGGAAGAGCCACGCCGAAGCGGCAGCTCATGGTGCTCGCGCCCGACTGACCGAACCGCGAGTAGTCCCACAGAAGCGGCTTCGGCTTGAGCCATCGGGGCTTACCGCGTGCGTCGGCGCACTCGACGACGAATCCCCATGCCATGGCCACGATCGTCGTCGGACAGGTCGCCCATCACCCACACCCCTGGATGATTCATCTGCACGATCGCGGAGACGCGCCGGGCGGTGCCCAGCCAGAGCACCGGCACCTCGGCCAGCCTCAGCCCCGGATTACCGTCGAGCGACACGCCCGGAACGTGTGGCCGGGAAGCGCGAGGCTGCGGCTCTCGGTGGCGCTGCCGTTCAGAACGTGGAACAACACGCGCTCACCTGGTTTGACGCGTATCGGCTCGCCGTGGCCGAGCATCCGGCCATTGATCGAGAAAAGCTGATAGCTGACCTCATAGCCCTTGGGCATGCCCCGGACAAGCGACGCCTTCATCGCCTATTCGCCCGTGTCCGTCAGGTTCTTCAATTCTTTGCCGGGCAAGAAATCGGCCGCCATGTCGCCGCCGCGGGTGAAGGAAGGTGCGAACTCCTTCAGCACGAGGAAGACCTCCGTGTCATAGGCGCCGGGTTCATTCCTCGGCTCGATGTAGACGAGACCAACCTGGCCGCTGTATTGGCCGGCGCCGAGGTCGGACCCGGCGCGGGTGTGCGTGTGATAGAAGCGAAAGCCGGCGGGCTTGGGCGTGAACGCGATGCGGCGCATGCCGCGCGCCGGAATGAAGGGCGTTCCCTCGTCGGCGGCACCATCCACGCTGTCGGGCACGAACTGACCGTGCCAGTGCAGCTGCTCTGGCGTGTCGGTGTCGTTGTGGATGTCCACTGTCGTCTGCCGGCCTTCCTTGAAGCGCAGCAGCGGGCCGGGAAACTGCCCGTTGTAGAGCGTGGTCGAGACGATCTTGTCCGGCCCGAGCTCGAGGAGCCCGTTGGCGATGCGGGCCGTGTGCTCGGCAGATCCGTTGTCCAAGGAGACGGGCGGATTCTGGCGAAGGCAGAGCCGAACCGCGGCATCGTTGCGGCCAGCGCTGCAGCGCCGGCCATCTTGAAAAAGCTACGTCGGTCGGCGGTCATTAGGACCTCGATAGTGCACGTGCCTGCGGCATCTGCTCGCGTTTGGCGTTGGGTCACCCACAGAGTTATAGGGTTCATGAAGGCAGACGGCTTCCAGATCATGAGTAAATTGGAGCCGTTGATCAGAATGCTGAAAGCGCCCAGCCTGCCGCCGCTGCGAGCCCTACCACGACCACCGGGGACACATGTGCATAGACGAGCAATCCGAACGCAGCCAGTGCCAGACCGAAATCGGCGTGCGAATGGATCGCGCTGGTCCAGACGGGGTCGTACAGCGCCGACAACAAAATGCCGACCACACCGGCGTTGATCCCGCCCATCGCCGACTGGACAGAATCGCGCTGGCGCAAAGCATCCCAGAACGGCAAGGCACCGATGACGAGAAGGAAAGCTGGCAGAAATATCGCGACCAGAAACACGACGCCGCCGATCCAGCCGGTCAAGGGCCCGTGCATCACGCCGCCGAGATACGCCGCGAACGTGAACAGCGGTCCGGGGACCGCCTGCGCCGCGCCGTAGCCGGCCAGGAAGTCCGCGTTGCTCACCACTCCTCCCGGAACCACGACGGACTGCAGCAGCGGCAGGACGACGTGACCACCGCCGAACACGAGGGCGCCCGATCGATAGAAGCCATTCAGCAGGTTCAGCAGCGGCGAGCCTGCGGCAGCGGCCACCAGCGGCAGACCCAGCAGCAGTACAAAGAAGAGCGTCAGGGCCACCCATCCGGCCCGCTTCGACACGCCGAACTGCTGATGCTCGCTGGGTTCCTGATGCGGCAGCCTCAGGAATCTCCAGCCCAGCAACCCGGACACCACGATCGCAGCGATCTGGCCGATCGCCGAGGGGAGCACCAACGTCAGCAAGGCGGTAAAGATTGCGAGCCCGGCCCGCGGCCTGTCGGGACACAAGTTCTTCCCCATGCCCCAGACGGCTTGGGCGACGATGGCCACTGCGACGACCTTGAGACCATGGATGGCGCCGGAGTTTGCAAGGTCACCGTACTGCGAAATACCGTAGGCGAACAGAACCAAGGCGATCGCCGAGGGCAGCGTAAATCCCGCCCACGCCGCCAGCGAACCGAGCCAACCTGCGCGTGACAAGCCGAGCGCCATGCCAACCTGGCTGCTCGCCGGACCGGGCAGGAACTGGCACAAGGCGACGAGGTCGGAATAGCTGCGATCGTCCATCCAGCGACGCCGCTCGACGAACTCTGTGCGGAAGTAGCCGAGATGTGCGATCGGACCGCCGAACGAGGTCAGACCGAGTTTGAGGAACACCAGGAACACGCTCCACGCAGAAGAACGTCCCGACCCGTCGACTGGCGGTAAAGCGGCGGCGGCCTGGGACATGCGCTATTAGATGGAAGTGAGCGTCCTGATCGTAGTCGTCGTAACTGCCGCAGGCCGCGTCTGCGCGTCCTTGAGACCAAAGCACAGAAGCCCCCATGTACTGGACCTGCTCACGCAGAAGTGTCTCAAAGAAGGCAAATAAGATGGAGCTCGCGCGCTATTGGTCCACCTGCGTGTCGCTCGAGGCTGTTTGACGCCGCTTGACGACGAGCACGGCGCCGTGTCTGACGGCTCCGCGTGAAGAATGCTGTTGCTTTTAGCGCAGAGGCCCGCATTCAGGGGGTGTCGCGCAGATACACAGCGGCCATAGAGTGGGCGAATGGACCGCATTCCCGACTACACCGTACTCGCCCGGCCGGGCAGGTCGCGGGTGAGTCAATGGCAGGCCAGCGCGAGCCACGCGCACCCGTCGCGCCGCTCGATGTACCAGCGCGCGATGGGCGATTCGTTCGACGGACTCGCTCCGGCCGTCAAGCGGTTTCATCAACTCTCGGGCTCTTGCGCGCTGCGCGGCTGGGTCGAGACCCAAAAGCCCGCGTCCTTCCTGGCCAGGTTGATGGCTCGCGCGCTGGGCACACCTCGTGAGGCCGGCAAGGGGCCCCTTCGGCTCAAGCTCGACGCCGCCGCCGTAACGGAGACCTGGACTCGCCGATTCCCCCGTAAGACCATGGTTTCGCGCCTGGAGCTGAACGGGGCGGAAGTCGATGAAGTGCTCGGACCCGCCCGACTGAGCTTTGCGCTCGTCTCCGAGGGCACCAAGCTGGTGATGCACTTGCGCAAGGTGCGTCTTTTCGGCATTTCCTGCCCAAGTTGGCTGATGCCAAGCGTCGTTGCCGAGGAAATCGGCGAGGGCGACCTTCTGCACTTTCGGTCAGAAGCGCGTTTGCCCCTCATCGGCGTCATCGCCAGCTACCACGGGCATTTCGTCATCCCGAGATAGGGCGAGCCGTACGTCCTAGTCGTAGCCGCTCAGTCGCGCGCGGGAACTACTATCCCTCGGGGCCTTAAACGGCCTTGATGTACTTCGGCGCCTGCGGATGGCTCTCGAAACCACCGTACGTTACGGACGACGGGTAATACTCCGCGCCGAACTGCACCTTCCCGGCGGCCTCCGGACCCGCCTCACTTGCAATGAAGGCGAGCATCAAGTCGATGCCAGCGGACACTCCTGCCGATGACCAGATGTTGCCGTCGTGAACGAAGCGCTCCTCGACGACCGTGACGTCGCCGAGTGCGCGCAGTCGTTCTAGGGAACCCCAATGGGTTGTCGCGCGCTTGCCCGACAGCAGACCTGCGGCGTGAAGCACGAAAGACCCGGTGCAGACCGACAGCACCGCCTTGCAGTTTATTGCTTGATTCGCAACGAACGAGATGAGTGAGGGGTTGTTCACCTCTTGCCGCGTTCCCTGTCCTCCCGGCACAAGCAAGTAGTCCAGCACCGGACAGTCGGCGAAAGAGACATGTGGATTGACTGACAGTCCCTTCGCACAAGCAACGGGTTCGAGCGACTGGGCCACGACGAGGCAGCGCTTCGGACCGTCTGCGACCTTGCTCCACATGGAGAGCATTTCCCACGGACCGACGAAGTCGAGCTCCTCGACTTGATTGAAGACGAGGACGCCGAAGGTCACTGTGGGCCCTCCATGTTGGGCAAGGGCGGCGCTACGGGAGGCGCGCCGCGCCCTCCTGGAAAGGGACGTGTCCTAACCTGCAGCAACCCGGCAAATGTGAGCGTTACGCATGCTGGACGCTCCGGCTCGTGGACGTGGAGAACGTACCCGCGAGCATTGGCCTCTTCCCATACCGGAAGCCGTGGACAGGAAGTACGCCAAGCGTCGATGACCTCGGAGTAAGGGCGTGGGCGAGGTCCAATCCACTCAAGCAGGTCCAATATGAGCGGCTCGACTGGGTCGGACATGTAAGCCTCCAGCACTGCGGACGTTGCCGATTTTAGCGAGGACCGTGGCGACCCCTATCGAAAAACGGCACTACTACGCGTATGCGAGGGCCAGACATCCCCATATCAACTTCTAACATGAACCGGGCTGGCGATTCAAGTAGCTCGACAACGCATGAACAGAATTTCGACTACTAGTCTTACTGTGTTTAAAAAACGCCAAAGGCACTGCGCTATTGCTTGCGCGGTGTTTCGGCGTCAAAGAGCCGTTCGGTCTGCTCCTCCCAAGCCTGCATGAGTTTTTTCGCTTTGCGGTGGTTGGCGATGGCGAGCTGCAGGATGCTGGCTTGTTCGGGCGAGACCGTACGGTGGACAAGCTTGCCCGCGGCACCAGCGTCGGCAGCCTGACGCTTTTAAGCGACCGCAATGCCCTCACTCGGGGGCATTGCTGCGGGAAGCGGCAGCTCTTGTAAAAGACGGACGCAGAGATTAGTATGGTTGACACTTAAATAATTCAGAACAATCCGATCCGACTTCGCTTTTCCTATCCCCGACACCGGCTCCGATCCATGAAACCTCTCGCCCACCTGGCCACTGCGGTCGCCGCCGCGCTGGCGCTGGCCGGTCCCGCCGCCGCCGACGACTTGAAGATCGGCTTCATCAGCTCGATGTCGGGCCCGATCTCGGGCCTCGGCATCCCGTACGCGAAAGGGCTCCAGGCCGCTCTGGCGCAGCACCCGCTGATCGCCGGCCGCAAGGTCCAGTTGATCGCGCTCGACGACGCCTCCGACCCGGCCGCCGCGGCCCGCGACGCGCGCAAGCTCGTCGCCGAAGACAAGGTCGACGTGCTGATCGGCACCTCGGGCGTTCCGGGCGCGATGGCGATCGCCGCGGTCGCCCGCGAATCGATGACGCCGCTGATCTCGCCGACCCCCGTCAGCCTTCCACCGGGCGACGGCGGCTGGACGGTCACCGTCTCGCAGCCGTTCCCGCTGATGGTGGCGGCGGTGGTCGAGCGCATGAAGGCGTCGGGCGTCAAGAGCGTCGCGTACATCGGCTTCTCCGACGCGCTCGGCGACCTTGCGTACTCCTCGCTCGTCCAGGCGGCCGGCCCAGCCGGCATCGCGATCGTCGCCAACGAACGCTATGCGCGCAGCGACACCTCGGTCGTGGGACAGATCCTGAAGATCGTCGCGGCGCGGCCCGATGCGGTGTTCGCCGGCACCTCCGGTTCACCCGGCGCGCTGCCGTACCTCGCCCTCGCCGCGCGCGGGTACAAGGGGCAGATCTACGGCACCCACGGCCTGATCAACGCCGACTTCGTCCGCGTCGCCGGCAGCTCGGCCGATGGCCTGCTGGTGCCGAGCGGGCCGGTGATGGTGGCCGACCAGCTGCCCGCCGCGAGCCCGGTGCGTAAGGTCGCCCTCGAGTACCGCGACGCCTACAGGAAGAGCGAGGGCGCGCTGCCGACCGACGCATTCTCCGCGTACACCTACGACGCGTACCTACTGTTCGCCGACGCGGCCGCGCGTGCGCTCGAGGGCGGCAGCGAGCCGGGGACGCCACAGTTTCGCGCCGCGCTGAAGGAGGCGATCGCGTCGACCCACGAGCTGGCCGGCACCCACGGCATCTACACCTTCAAGACCGACGACGCCTACGGTCTCGACAAGCGCTCGACCGTCGTCATCCGGCTCGACAAGGGCCAGTGGAAGCTGGCGCCCTGACGCCCGCGACGCCGCCCGCGCGCCGATGCCTGCCTGCCGCGAAAGTCCCGAGGCGATCCGGGCTCTGGTTGAGGACGATCGCGTCCGCACCTGCTGAAAGTCATCGAGGAGTACCAGAAGGGTCAGATGACGACCGTGCAGGCTCTGACGGAGATCAGAGTGCTGGTGGCGTCGTTGGGGGCGAAGTTGTTGGGATGAGTCAGCCTTGAGAGCAAGACGGCGTGTTGCTGTCTATCTTGAACAGGCCAGGCGCGTGGACGAGCCGGTATCAGAATTGTCTTGGTCGGCTGACCTTCCAGCTGCACGCAGCGCTACAGATACTTGCTGGTACTGTTTCGCGATGCGGTCTTGTGCGTCTGGACTGACAATCATCAGCAAGCCAATAGACGAGCCGCGACCTCCGCTTGGCGTGGTCGTGCAATTGTCGTCATCTGGACAGATGAACGGCTTGATTCGGCCACCACTTCGCACGCCATGCCGGCTCCACGGGGCTCGTTGCGCCTCCCGTAGAAGGGAGCGGGCCAAAGCGGGGGCTACGCGGCCTTCTTGACCAGGTACGCCCCCAGCTCAGGCCCGGCGATCGGCCGGGACATTCGCACTGGAACAACAATTTCGCCCCCACTTTGGTCCGCTCTTCTCTACGAGCCCGTTGGTTGGGTGATGATGGGCTTGCCGACGCAGGCTCACGTTGACGCGCTGGCCGCGGCGCTTCATGGCGCTCGTTGGGCGAGTGTCGCGGTTCTGCATTTCACGCCGCGTGAGAGCATGTCGGAGCTCGAGGCGATAGTCGAGAACGCAGGGTCCATGGTGGGCTTCGGATACGAGATCACGCTGCTGCGCCGCTATGTCGCGCTGGCGCAGGAAGGCTACCGTTGGCTGCTGGTCAAGATGGACAGTACCGAGCATGCCGCCGCCGCAGGTGAAGTCGCCCGCGGGTGCGGCGCGGCCCTGGCGGTTCACTACCGAACGATGACGGTTGAAGAGTTGATATGAGATGACTCGTCTGCCGGGCGCGTGGTTCTTCCTAGACGTACGCGGGCTCGGCATGCCACCCTTCAGCGCGGTCGCACCGTTCAAACAGCAATGCGCCCACCAAGTCGAAAGGCTGCTGCCGACACCGACAACCGCCTGCCCATCGCAGCGCCCGAACACGGCTGCCCCTGGCTGCGGCGGTCGCCAGGCCTGGCGACAACGTGGCGTGTGACAACGTCGGCAGCTGACGCTGACGTCGATCACTGTGTTCAATGCTGCGGTCTGAACTTCTGATGGTCCTGCTCACCGCCATCCGGCGGGTCATGGCCGTGGCCAATGGTCCGGGCGACTGAACCGGGATGCGATGGCCGTGGGTGATGGCACTCACGAGTTGCCATGGCTGACGATGGTGTTGGCTACCCTGCTGGTCGTGCCTGCGCTGGCCCGGCCTGCGGCGCGCATGTGGGCGATTGTCTTTGTGGCCGCACTGGCGCTTTGGCTTGGCCTGTGGACGCTGCCGGCGCTGTGGCCAGGGCAGCGATGGTTGGGTGAACGCTGGAACTGGAGTGGCGCGCTGCTGGCGCTGAGCGGCACGCTTTGGGTCGGCACGATACTCGTGCGCCGTGGCGGCCTGACGTGGCGCGAAATGGGATTCACCTGGGCGCAGCAGCCTGGTTCCATCCTTCCCGCACTTGGCGTGGCGGCAGGAGCGCTCTTGATGCAGGTGCTGCTGACGATCAGCAGGCGATATGCGCCGGCTCCTGTGTCACCCGAAACTTGGCTTTACCAGACCATGCTGCCTGGGTTGGTGGAGGAAACGATCTTCCGCGGAGTGCTGCTGGCACTGCTCGACAGAGCCTTCTTGGCCCGGAGCCTTGTGTTCGGTGCGCCCCTGGGATGGGGCGGCGTGGTCGTGACGCTGGGGTTCGTGCTTCTGCACCCTCTGACTGCGAGTTCGCTGTTGGCTGTATCGCCGCCGGCCGTGCTGTACCTGTGGCTGCGTGCGCGTACCGGCAGTCTTGCGTTGCCAATGTTGGTGCACAACGGCTGGAATGTGCTGGCCTACCTCACAGGCCAATAGAGGCGGCCGTCCTTGGCCCTGGCACCAAGCGTCCCACCCGTTTTAACGGCTTCCTTCAACAGCGAGCATTGGAGCATTGCCACTGCCGCCGCAATCGTCGAGATGCCTATCAGCAGTGTTGGCGCCGACGCCGGATTGAGCCATTTCGGGGTGAATCAATCCGGCGTCGGCGCCAACAAGCCATATAGCCATACAGCTCTATGGCGGCGGCTTCTGCGGGCCAGAACGCGGCGACCAGGCGCCGCCTTGGTTCAGATCTTGGAAGCGGCCTTGCCTGCGGCCAGCAGCACCGGGTCCCAGACGGGCGAGAACGGCGGCGCGTAGGAGAGGTCCATGCCGGCCACCTCCGCCACGGTCATTTCGTTCCACAGCGCCGTGGCCAGGACGTCGATGCGCTTGGCCGCGCCCTCCCTGCCGACGATCTGCGCGCCGAGCAACCGACCGGTCCCACGCTCGACAACCATCTTGATTTTCATCGGCTGCGCGCCAGGGTAGTAGTACGCCCGGCTCGATGCCTCCGTGGTCACACCGATGGCGTCGAAACCCGCAGCCTCGGCCTCCCGCTCGGTGAGCCCGGTGCGGGCTATCTCCACCCCTTTGAAACGGGTGATCGCCGTGCCAAGCACGCCACCAAACGCGGCGTTACCGCCGGCGATGTTGGTGCCAGCAACGCGGCCCTGCTTGTTAGCATGCGTGCCGAGGGCCACCACGACGGACCGGCCGGTCATGCGATGGCGAGACTCGACGCAGTCACCGGCGGCCCAGATGTGCGGCGAGCCGGTGCGCAGGTGGTCGTCGACGACGATGCCGCCGGCCTCGCCCACGCCGATGCCCGCAGCCCGCGCCAGGTCAGCGTTGGGGCGCACTCCAAGCCCGATCACCACAAGTTCCGCCTCTACCGGACCGGCCGCAGTTTCCACGGCCGTGACACGTCCGTCGACCACGGTGAAACCGGTCACCGCGGTGGCGAGCCGTAGGTCGATGCCCGCCGCCCGCATCGCGTCCGCGATGCCGGCGGCCATGTCGGCGTCCAGCACGGCACCCATCGGTGCGTCGAGCCGTTCGACCACCGTCAAGTCGAGGCCGCGTTCGAGCAGCCCCTCCGCAACCTCCAGCCCGATATAGCCGGCGCCGACCACCACGGCGCGCCGGGCGCCGGCGCAGAGCAGTCGTTCCACCTTCGCCGCGTCGTCGAGGGTCCGAAGCTGCAGCACCCCCTCCGCGTCGATGCCCGGCCAGTGCGGAGAGATGCCCGATGCGCCTGTGCCGATGAGGAGCTCGTCATAGTGCAGGGCGGTCTCCCGACCGGTGTCGAGGTCACGCACGGTCACGGTGGACGCCGTGGCGTCGATGGCGGTGACCTCGTGATGGGTCCGCACGTCGATGCCCTTGGCCCTGTGCTGTTCCGGGGTCCTGGCGACGAGGCTATCCGGTGTCTTCACGAACCCGCCGACCAAGTACGGAAGGCCGCAGGCCGCGTAGGATGTTCGTGACGAACGCTCGAAGACCACGATCTCGAGCTCGTCGGGCGGCTTCATCCGTCGTGCCTGTGCCGCAGCGGACATCCCTGCGGCGTCGCCGCCGATGATCACCAGCCGTCGTGCCATCGCCAGCCTTCCTGTAGCATCAAGTCGAGGGTCATTTGTACTACGTCAAGTGGAACCTGCCGCCGAACAGTCCGAACAAGAGCACAGCGGCAACGCATAAAGCGTCTGCGGGCGCAAAACGGAGGTCTGTGCGACTGCGTACAGACGAGAGCGGTCCGACAGGCCGCATGGAGGACAGCAGCGTCGTCGCCGCTTGGCTCAAACTGCAGCGAGAGCCTGTTCCAGCATCTGCCGGACCTCGGCGGCGACCAGCCCGACCTACGGACACGTCGCCCACCGCCTGTATCTCGTATCGGGCTGTGGAGGCAGTCTGATGAGGCCCTTGCCCGTTCGTGCAACGACCCGCACCGAATCGATGGGCTTCGATGTGAATCAACTCGCGCAGGTTAGCCAGCATGAATAAGCAGCCGATCTCAACCGTCTCCTATTTTTCCGATGTGCTTTGCGTATGGGCCTACGTGGCGCAAATCAAGCTGGATGAATTGCGGCGGCAATTCGATGACCAGATCCGCGTGGAGTATCACTTTCTTCGCCTCTTCGGCGATGTCTCGGCGCACATAGACGCCGGCTGGGGCGACAAGGGCGGCGCGGCGGGCTATGCGCGGCATGTGAAACAGATGACGACGCGCTTCGATCACGTCGACATTCATCCCGAGATCTGGACCAGGAATGTTCCGCCCACGTCGGCGAGTTGCCACCTCTTTCTCAAAGCCATCCAGCTTCTGGAGAAGTCCGGTGAAATCTCGGCGGCGCACCAAGAGCGGTTTGGCGGCAGGAGCGTGTTCGAAGAGGCAGTGTGGCGTTGTCGTCTCGGCTTTTTCCGGGATCTGCAGGACATCGCCGATCGGACCAATCAGGAAGCGATCGCCGCGGGCATGGCCTTGCCTCTTGCCGGAATCCGCAGACAGATCGACAGTGGCGCGGCCCATGCAGCGCTGTGTGCGGACTTCGATGCCAAAGACCGGCATCTTGTCGAAGGCAGCCCCACCTTCGTGCTCAACGAAGGGCGGCAGAAGCTCTTTGGCGATGTCGGCTACCGAATCCTCGAGGCCAACATCCAAGAGTTGCTGGCCGACCCCGGCGAGCGGGCCAGCTGGTGTTGATCGATTGCCCACGACGGGCAGAGATGCGATTAGATGCGACATTCGTTCCCCGATCAGCTCGACGATGTACGAGCTCGCCGCGTAGTTGTCAGCGAGGCCGTTGTGCGCGCTCTCTCCTGCTGCTGCATTTTTAATCCGAACTTTCAATATGACTGACATGACGTGCAGACATTCGGTCCGTGCGGTAACGCAGGCGCTATTGGCAATGGACAGTAGCGCCAAGGTTCGCGTAGACCTATGCATATGCCGAGTTGGAATCATCCCGCGCCAGGCAGCATCCTCAGACTTCCCGGACGCTATCCACAATGCCGGCTATACACCGCTGCGCCAGTGGCCGCCCGAGTTGCCCTGCAGCTGACCTGAAGGCTTCGGAGGGCGTTCGAAATACAGGAACCCTTGTTGATTCGCATTGGATCGAGCAAGCCGCTGAGCAACCGCGACAGCTGGTAATGCGAAGCGGGGAACGTCTGCCATCGCACACAAATGCAGACGGGCAGTTGCCACGCCAGGCGTCGCGTAGCTGACTCAGACTCAGTTCGCCATCTGCTCCGGAAGGAGGCGGTCGTATTCCTTCTTGACGACCGCATAGCA
>ODAK010006566.1_pt1 | contig 11710 bp, 7 predicted proteins | sample 1539591 | NCBI WGS metagenome assembly ODAK01 (sample SAMEA3539303, study PRJEB22396) | soil metagenome | biome: tundra; feature: field; material: soil | place: USA | collected 2010-05 | depth 0.15 m | reverse complement strand
ATCGAAGAGATGCGCGGCATCAAGGGCGGGCTCGACAAGATCAAGAAGGCCAACCCCAACTTTGTCGAAATCGCCGCCAAGCAGGTGTTCCGCGTCCCGGACATCCCGAGCGAGGCCGACCCGCTGCCCAAATTCCAGATCACCGCCGCGCAGAAGAAGCGGGCCGAACTGATGAAGAAGCGCGCCGATATCCGCATCGGCATGCCGCGCGTGCTCAACATGTACTCGCAGTCGCCCATCTTCACGGGCTACTTCGCGGCCCTCGGCATCAAGGCGGAAAACATCGTCTTCAGCGATTACACCAACGAAGAGATGTACAAGGAAGGCGCCAAGCGCGGCGCCATCGACCCCTGCTTCCCCAGCAAACTGGGCATCCCGCACGTCCACAATCTGCTCTACCGCGCGCACGCCAAGAAACCGCTCGACATCATCTTCTTCCCGATGATCGATTGCCTCACCAGCCCGCTCTCGCACGTGCAGGCGACGCGAACCTGTCCTACCGTCGCGACCACGCCGGCGGCCGTCAAAGCCGCCTTCGTCAAGGAAGGCGACCTATTCAAGGAAAAGGGCATCCGTTTCCTGGACACCTTCGTCAACCTCTCCAAGGCGGACCTCTTCGAACGCCAGATGTACGAGGAATTCAAGGATATCCTCGGCCTCAGCCCGGAAGAGAACAAGCGCGCCGTGGAAGCCGGCTACCGCGCCCTGCAATTCTTCGAAAACGTCACCATGCGCGGCGAGGCCCGCCAGGTGCTGGAACAACTGGAGCGCGAGGATCGCATCGGCGTGGTGCTGTTGGGCCGTCCGTATCACAACGACCCCGGCGTCAACCACGAAATCCTGGAAGAGTTCCAGAAGCTGGGCTACCCGGTCTTCGCGCAGGACTGCCTGCCCATCGACGACGACATCATCTGGCGTCTGTTCGGTCCAGAAGTGATGGCCGGCGAGTGCTCTGGGCCGCTGGCCATCAACGACGTCTGGAAGAACAGCTACAGCGAAAACACCAGCCGCAAGGTCTGGGCCGCCAAGTACGTGGCGCGCCACCCCAACCTGGTCGCGCTGGAGCTTTCCAGCTTCAAGTGCGGCCACGACGCGCCGATTTATTCGGTGGTGGAAGAGATCGTGGAGCACTCCGGCACGCCGTACTTCTGCTTCAAGGACATCGACGAGAATAAGCCCACCGGCTCCATCCGGATTCGCGTGGAGACCATCGGCTACTTCCTGAAGCGCTACCGCGAGGACATGGTGCGCAACAAGCAGAAGACCAGCAACATCGACCAGCAGCTCAAGGAATTCGAGGCCAAACTGCGGCGCCAGATGTTGCGCGAGCGGATGGACGATCTGCGCGTTCAGGAGAGCTTCGAGCACGGCTCGATGCCGCAGATTCACGTGTCGATCGGGGCCCTGGCGGCGAGCGCTCCGCAGGCCGCGCGGGTGAGCGGGGACTAGGCGCGCAGGAGCGGTCTCCGGCCGTCCCTGCTTCGGCGATGGCAGCGGAAGCTGCGTGTATTGGTGGCCACTAACGCTGGCTTGTGGCGGGCGAACTTACCAGTCCAATCACACCTACATTTAAGAGACCTGACATGCGGGTGAGACCCCCTGGTAGATTTCCGCCAGCTTGACGGGGCGGTTTTCGCGGGCCGAGATGCCGGCGGCCAGGGCGATGACGGCGGCCTGGAGACCGTCTTCCCCGCCGACCGGCACAGGCGTCTGGTTGACGACCGCATCGACAAACGCACGCATCTCGCGCAGATACGATTCGGCGTAGCGCTCCAGGAAGAAGTTCAGGGGCAGAGCCGTATGGATACCCACGCGGTCGCAGAGGATATGGGTGTCGGGAGTGTTGTTAGTGACGGTGACCATGCCACCGGAGCCGAACATCTCTACCCGCTGGTCGTAGCCGTAGACGGCCTTGCGGCTGTTATCGATGACGGCAAAAGCGCCGTTTTCAAAGGTAAGAGTGATGACGGCGGTGTCCCAATCGCCGGCTCTGGCGAACATGGGATCCACCAAAACGGCGGCTCTGGTGTACACTTCGGTGACTTCGCTTCCCATGAGGTAGCGCGCCATGTCGAAGTCATGGATGGTCATGTCGAGGAAGATCCCGCCGGACGCGCGGAGGTAGTGTTCGGGCGGGGGGCCGGGGTCGCGGCTGGTGATGCGCAACACGTGCGGCTGGCCGACGAGGCCGCCGGCGATGGTCTCACGGACCTTCAGGAAGTTGGGGTCGAAGCGGCGGTTGAAGCCCACCATCATGCGGATGCCGCGACGGGCCACTTCCTCATTGATGGCTTGTACCTTCGCGATGGAGAGGTCGATCGGCTTCTCGCAAAAGATCTGTTTTCCGCGAGAGGCCGCATCCACGATCATCTGGTAGTGCTGGTCGGTCGGGGTGCAGATGACTACCGCGTCCACTTCGGGAAGGTCCAACAAATCGCGGTAGAGGGCAAACGTCCGCCCGATTGCGTACCGTGTGGCAACGGAGGCGAGCTCCGCCGCGGCGACATCGGCAATCGCCACAACCTGGGCTCCGGGAATTCGATTGACCAGGTTCTCAATGTGGATCTTGCCAATGCGGCCGACGCCCAGCACGCCGAATCGAAGGCTCTTTTGTGTCATGTTCTTAGCTCCTCGTTACTTCTTATCTGGATTGGGGATCATGAGGTCGCGGATAATGGCCGTCAAGTCAGCGCCGGCGGCCAGAAACTGGCGCAAGGTACGCCGCGTGGACCCGAAGGTGTCGAAATCGTCAATCGAGATGCCGTTCTCGGAGTTGGCGCGCGCGAAATCGGGGAATTTGGCGGTCAGTTGTCGAACGATCTTCGGATCGACTGGATTGTCGATGCGCGGCACGGCTTCGACGTCACCGGCGTTGTAGCGGACCTGCCAGGAGTAGGGCGGGGATATGACGACGTCACCGCCAATGAACTCGCTCCAGTGCATGTGGTTGCGGAACGCCGCGGAAAGCAGGCGGAGACGGTAGCCGCGCTCGCGGTAGATGGAATAGGCCTTCTTGAAGACGGCCACGCCGGCCCACTCCAGGTAACCCGGATCGATGCAGAGGTTGTCCTTCTCGATCAGCACCTTCAGCCAGTCGTCCAGACGGCCGACCATGAGGGTACAGACGGGGCCCATGGAACGGATCTCCAGTCCCTCCTTTTCACGGCGGACCAGGCCGCGTTCCACGGCTTCGGCCACGGCGATGGCCTGCGGCAGAGTGAAGGAGACGGTGGCGTTGATGCTGACGCCGCGATAGGTCGCCTCTTCCATGGCCGCGATGCCGGCCCGCGTCGCGGGAATCTTCACGATCATGTTCGGCGCCAGTTGGTTGAAGTGGAGGGCCTGCTGCACGATTGCCCGGGCGTCTCGATAGAAGCGCGGATCCGTCTGGATGGAAAGGCGGCCGTTGCGGCCGCCCTGGGCGTCGAAGATGGGCTTCAGAAGCGCGGCACCGGTGACCGACATCTCTTCCACGATCTTCCAGCCGATCTGGTCTTCGGTGGCGGTGGACATCTCTTGAATCAGAGCTTCGATGCGGTCGCGCCAGAGAGGCAGGCGTTTTTTCAGGATGGCAAGGACAATGCACGGGTTGCAGGTGGCGCCAACCGCACCGTGCTCGATGGAATAGGCCAATTCATCGAGATCGGGAGAATCGTTCCACAGACAGGTGGGAGTAGTCTGGGTCATTCGGAACAAGTGGCTTTTATAAGAAGCGAGGGTACTGGCGGATGCCATGGGTAGTCTCCAAAGCTCAATATGAAAACGTGTGCAGTTTGATCGTAGCCCCGCAAAGCGGGCCAGTCAAGAAAAAATCGGTGTTTCCCCTATTTTATTCTCTTTACATGGGACTTGCTCTCGTGATAATACTGATCTTGCACACGTGTTCATCGACGGAAAGAGCCGGGTTGGACGCGTGGAGGCGGCACGCCTCGGGAGGCAAGACATGCAGTTGCTCGTTCGGCCGCCAGATTTCAGCCCTGCAAAGAGCTACGGCTTCCAGTTCCTTCGTTTCCGGACGCAGAGGCTGACCCCGCAAGACCGCGTGCAAGACGATACTGGCGAGTGCGAGTTGGGCCTGGTGCTGCTGGGCGGCAAGTGCACCGTGGAATCGTCGCGGGGCACGTGGACAAACATAGGGCGGCGCCCCAACGTCTTCGCCGGCATGCCCTACGCCCTGTACCTGCCGATCCACACGCAGTTCACCATCTCGACGGGGAGCGCATGCGACATCGCGCTTTGCTACTGCCGCGCGGAGAAGTCCTTTCCGGCGCGGCTGGTTACGCCTGCCGACGTGGATGTCGAAATCCGTGGGGCCGGCAACGCCACCCGCCAGATCAACGGCATCTTCAAACCGGACTTTCCGGCTGACCGGCTGATTGTGGTTGAAGTTTACACGCCGGGCGGCAACTGGTCGAGTTATCCGCCGCATAAGCATGACGTCCACAACCCTCCGGCCGAGGTCGATCTGGAAGAGTTTTACTACTACCGTATAGACCGGCCGGAGGGATTCGCCATACAAAAGGTCTACACGCCTGACCGGCGCCTGGACGAGACCATTACGGTCCGCGACGGCGAGATGGTGTTGGTTCCGGAAGGGTATCACCCGGTGGTGGCGGCGCACGGCTACAACGCGTACTATCTGAATGCGCTGGGCGGGTCGGCGCGGTCGCTCGCGGCCTCGGACGACCCCCAATACGAATGGGTGCGGCAAGCCTGGCGCGACCTGGATCCGCGGGTCCCCCTGGTGACCATGGACATGGAAAGGTAAGGAGCAACCGATGCGCACTCGTCACATTACGATGGCCCAGGCACTGGTGGGCTTTCTGAAGAATCAATACGTAGAGCACGACGGCGTGGAAAACCGGTTTTTCGAAGGCGCCTGGGGTATCTTCGGACACGGCATTATCGCCGGGTTGGGGCAGGCCCTGCAGCAGAACCCCGACTTTCCGTATTACCTGTGCCGCAACGAGCAAGGCGCCGTGCACATTGCCACGGCCTTCGCCAAGGCGCGCAACCGCAAGGCCACGTTCGTCTGCACGTCTTCGATCGGACCTGGCGCCACGAACATGATCACCGGCGCGGCCACCGCCACGGTGAACCGCATCCCGGTGCTGCTGCTGCCCGGGGACATTTTCGCGCGCCGCAACGTGGCGCCCGTTTTGCAACAGATTGAGAGCGAGCACACCCAGGACATCTCGGTAAACGACGCATTCAAGCCGGTTTCGCGCTATTGGGACCGGATCTACCGGCCCGATCAACTGATCTGCTCGCTGCCCGAAGCCATGCGCGTGCTGACCTCGCCGTCGCAGACGGGCGCGGTTACGCTGGCGCTGCCGCAGGATGTTCAGGCCGAGGCGTTCGATTATCCCGAAGAGATGTTGGAGAAGCGCGTCTGGCACATCGCCCGCCCGGAACCTGAGGGTTGTCTGCTGGCGCAGGCCGCGGAGTGGATCCGCGGGGCGCGCAGGCCTCTGATTGTGGCGGGCGGCGGTGTACTTTACAGCGAAGCCACCGAGGCATTGGCCCGGTTCGCGGAGCAGACCGGCATTGCGGTGGGAGAAACCCAGGCAGGCAAGGGATCCCTGGCATTCGATCACCCGCAGAATCTCGGCGCCATCGGCGTCACCGGCACGCCGGGCGCCAATATTGCGGCGCGCGAGGCGGACCTGGTCATTGCCATTGGGACGCGCCTGGCCGATTTCACGACGGCATCGAAGACCGCGTTCCAGAACCCGGCGGTCCGCTTCATTAGTATCAACGTCGCGGAAATCGATGCCTTCAAGCACGCGGCGCTGCCAGTGGTGTGCGACGCGCGCGTCGGGTTGGAGCGGCTCGCGGCCGCCGTAAAGGGCTATCGCACGACGCCGCAATACGCACGATGCATGGCGGACTGGAAAGCCCGTTGGGAAGAAGAGACGGACCGGATTTTCGGGCTGCGGCACGGGCCGCCGATCAGCCAGGGCGAAGTGATTGGCGCGGTGAGCCGGGCGGCGCGCCCTTGCGATATCGTGCTGAACGCCGCCGGCAGCCTTCCCGGCGACCTGCATAAGCTATGGCGCGCGAGGCGTCCCGGCAGCTACCACATGGAGTATGGCAACTCCTGTATGGGTTACGAGATCGCCGGCGGGTTGGGAGCCAAGATGGCCGACCCGTCGCGCGACGTCTATGTCATGGTGGGCGACGCGTCGTACCTCATGATGTCTTCGGAGATCATCACCTCCATCCAGGAAGGTTACAAACTCAACATCCTGATCCTGGACAACCATGGGTTCAGCAGCATCGGCGGGCTGTCGAAAGCCGTAGGTTCGGGGGGGTTCGGCACCAACTACCGATACCGTACCGCGCAGGCGGGACAACTGGATGGCGAGAACCTGCCGGTGGACTTTGTCAAACTCGCCGCCGGTCTGGGGGCACACGCCGTGCGCGCCACTACGCGGGAAGAAGTGGAGCAGGCGTTGGAAGCCATGCGCGGGCACGAGCGCACAACCGTGGTGGTGGTGGAAGTGGACAAGGAAATGCGCGTTCCGGGATACGAATCCTGGTGGGATGTGCCGGTCTCCGAAGTCTCGGAAATCGCCAGCATCCGGGAGGCTCGCGCGCAGTACGAAGTGGCGGTCAAGAAAGAGCGGCGTCACGAGATTGAGGCGCCCGCAAGCTGTGTGGAAGCGGACGCGGCAAAGCCATAAAGGAGCGAAATGCCGATTAGAATTGCAACTGCCCCGGTGAGCTGGGGCGTGATGGAAGTGGAAGGCTGGGCCAGAAAGCAGAGCTATGGTGAAGTGCTCGACGAAATGGTCCAGGCCGGCTATACGGGCACGGAACTCGGGCCTTACGGTTTCCTGCCCACCGATTCGAAAGAGCTGAAGCGGGAATTGGCAAAGCGGAACATGACCCTGCTGGGGGCGTTTGTCCCGCTGCCGCTGGGCCGTCCGGAACAGCATCGGGAAGGCATGCGGTCGGCGCTCGAAATCGCCCGCCTGCTGGCGGCCAACGGCGCGCCGTTTCTCGTGCTGGCGGACGAGATGAGCGAGAAGCGAATGGCCCTGGCCGGGAATGCCCGGGAAAGCGACGGTTTCACTCCCGCTCAGTGGGAGGATGCCGCCAAGCTGATCGGCAGCATCGCCAAGAGCGCGCAGGAAATCGGCGTGCGCAGCGTGTTCCATCACCATGCCGGCACTTACGTGGAAACGCCCGGCGAAGTGGCGCGCTTGCTGGAATCGACCGACCCCAACCTGTTGGGCATTTGCCTGGATACCGGCCACTATGTGTACGGTGGCGGCGACCCGGTGGAGTTTGCGCGTTCCCAGGCAAAGCGAATCTGGCATCTGCATTTGAAAGACATCCGGAGCGAGGTGTTGAACCAGGTGCGGCGCGATAAGCTTGGGTTCCTGGATGCGATCCGCCTCGGCGTCTTCAGCGAACTCGGCCAGGGGAATGTGGATCTGGCGGGCGTGATCCGCGAACTGGAGGCCGCCGGCTTCGACGGATGGGCGGTATTCGAGCAGGACGTGGACCCGACCGTACCGGGCACCGATCCGTTGGCCAGCGCCACGCGGAGCCGTGAGTATCTGCGGCGCGTGGCAGGCGTCTAAGGCGCCAGTTCCCGGGGGGAGGTGGAGCGGCAGCGTGCGAGTTGACAAGCAGGCCTGATTCGCCTATTCTGAACACGTTTGCAGCATGGTTTCCATCAAAGACATCGCGCGCGCCGCCCGGGTATCCCACTCCACCGTATCCCGGGCGCTTCGGAACAGTCCCCTGGTGAACGCCGAAACGCGTGAACTGGTTCGCAAAATCGCCGAGCAGCAGGGGTACAGCGTCAGTGCGGCGGCGCGGAGTCTGGTGACGGGGCGCACCAATTCCATCGGCGTGGTGGTGACCAGCATTTCCAACCCGTTCGCCGGGGAGATCGTCGCCGGAGTGGAGGAGTTCGCCCTGGCCCACGGCTATTCGATTCTGCTGTCGACCTCCCAAGCGGACCCGGCACGGGAAATACGCGCGGTGCAATCGTTGCACGAGCACCGGGTGGATGGAATTCTGGTCAACTCGTCGCGCGTGGGCCGCCTGTACTTGCCGCTCCTGGCGGAAATGAAAGTGCCCATCGTGCTCATCAACAACGAGCATCCCGGTGAGTTCATCCACTCCGTGTCGATTGACAATCTTCGCGCCGGACGGGACGCGACGCGTCACTTAGTGGAACTGGGTCATCAGCGGATCGGCTACGCCGGGAACCAGTTCGGGCTGCAGGCGGACACCGACCGATTCAGTGGATACCGGCAGATTATCGAGGAAGCCGATATCGGTTTCGCGCCGGAATTGGTGGTACATGGGGATGGCGGGCCGGAAGCCGGCATGCGCGCCACCAGCCGACTACTGGCACTGGCCGACCCACCGACAGCGGTATTCTGCTTCAACGACATGCAGGCTCTGGGCGCCTTGCGCGCCGCCCGGGAACGCGGTCTGAATGTGCCGGACGATCTTTCGGTTGTCGGGTTGGACGACCTGTATCTGTCGTCGTACACCCTTCCTCCACTGACTACCGTGCAGCAGCCCATGCATGAAATGGGACGTCTGGCCGCTCAAATCCTGCTGGAACTGCTCTCCGGTAAGAATCCGGATAGCCGTATTACGCTGGCCGGCAAGCTGGTGGTGCGGGAATCGACCGCGTCACCACGAGTCGTGAAGGGGCACTGAGCCCCTTGGACTGTCGCCGTTCCCTTGTCTTTGAAATCCGCGAGGGTGAGGCCAGTGCCGACATGGATCACCGGCAGGGACACTTCGAGACGCGGCGCGACCGCCACGGTCGTGCCCCAAACATTCTCCAGATCTGGCGCTAAAGCTATATAGCGTATACCCATGCCGAGGGAGGCGGCGGCCTTGCACAATTCATCGGGATTTTCTGCGATTACATGCGAAGCGAAAAGGGTTGACGACGAACGCTAAAGCGTGCTATCGTCCTCCAAGAGATATATAGCAATTGCTTCGTGGTGGCGGCGTCGTCTGTGATCACCCACAGCCAGGCTGCCAGGCGGAAGGAAGGATCCCGGATGGGTCGAGTGCGGTTCCTCGCTGGCATTACCATCGCATTTTCCTGCTGCGCCGCTGCCGCGATGGCCGGTCCTTCTCCGCTGCCGCCGGTCAAGGAGTGGAAGGATTCGGGCGGCCAGGTTGTGTTGCCCGGCCCGGTGAGTATCGCCATCGGCGCGGGGAACCCCGCGGACCGATTCGCCGCCGAGATTCTTGCCGAAGAGATCAGGCTCCAGGGGAGCACCGCCACTTTGAATGCGGCCCCGGCAACGGGCCCGCACATCGTGATGGGGCGTCCGGGACAGGGCGATGTGGACCGGGAACTGACTTCCGCCGGGCTGGCGCAAGCCGTGCCCGAGCGGCCGGAATCCTACCTCATCCACATCGGTCCACGCGGCGTGTTGGCCGTGGCACGGGACGCGGCGGGGCTCTACTACGGGGCTCAAACCCTGCGGCAGCTCATGCGGCCGGCCCGCGCGGGTATCGCTTTCCCCTCCGGCGAGATTCGGGATTGGCCGGAATTGGCGTTCCGGGGTTTGTCGGTGGATCTCGGCCAAGGGGCCGTTCCCACCGAAGCCCAGATGCAGCGCATCATCCAGACGGCGGCGGAATACAAGCTGAACGTGGTGTCGTTTTACATGCAGCACCTGGTGGCGTTTCGCGCATCTCCTCTGCTGGCTCCCCCGGATGCGGAACTGGATGGCGCCACCATCCACCGGCTGGTGGAATTTGCCACCCGGCGCCACGTCACACTAATGCCGCAGCAGCAGACGTTTGGCCATCTGCACCATCTGCTCAAGCACGAGATTTACTCGGACTTAGGCGAAGTTCCTCATGGGACGACGCTGACCGCCGGCGACGCCGCGGTGTATGGCTGGATCGAAGGCGCCGTGGAAGAACTGACCGGCCTGTTCCCCGGCACACTCTTTCATGCCGGAGGCGACGAAACCTGGGACCTCGGTAAGGGAGTCAACCGCGAGGCGGTGGCGGCCGGCGGCGAGACAAAGCTGTGGGTGGACCACATGACGCGCGTGGCGGAGATGCTGCGCCGCCGCGGCCGCCGCACCTTATTTTGGGGCGACATTGCGCTGAAATCGCCGGCACTCATGGCGCAACTGCCTAAAGACATGATTGCCGCCACCTGGACCTACGAACCGAACGAACGCTTCGCGGATTACATTGCGCCGTTTCGCAAAGCCGGGCTGGACGTAGTGGTTTGCCCCAGCGTAAACAACTGGAGCAAACCGGTGCCGGACTTCGATAAGGCGGTGACGAATATCGGCCGCTTTGTAGCCGAAGGACGGCGGCAGGGAGCGATGGGCATGCTGAATACCGTGTGGTTCGACGACGGCGAGTCGCTCTTCGACACGGTGTGGTATGGCGTGGTTTACTCGGCCGCCGCCGCTTGGGACGGAAGCGATTATCCGCGGGAACGCTTCGACGAATCCTTCGATTGGGCATTTCATCGCGCGCCGGGCACGGCAATGGCCGGAGCCATCCGAAAGCTGGGAGAAGTGCATCAAGCCATGCGCGACGCGGGCTTCGTGGACGCCGCCAACGAGTATCTGTGGCTGGACCCCTATGGCGAGCGCGGCTCCCACTTGTATGCTCGCGTGCAGCCTCAGGCCCGGCGTATCCGGCTGCTCTCCGAAGAGGCGCTGACGGCCATCGTGGAGAACCGCCCGCGCTGCCGGCTGCACGCGGAAACGCTCGATTTTCTGGAATTCGGAGCGCGCCGCATGGACTGGTTTGCCATGAAAGTGCAGTTTGCCGCGCAGATCCAGTCTCTCTATCGCGACGCCTGGGAAAACCAGCAGGACACGCGGCGTGCGAACTACGACCTTCTCAATATCAGTGATGTGAACGGACTCGTTCAGGATTTGCGGGACGAGGCAGGCGAGATGAAAGAGCAGTACCGGAAGCTGTGGCTTTCGGTAAACCGGCCCTACCTGCTGAACGGCATGCTGGGCCTTTACGACCGCGAGTTGCGCTATTGGCTCGATCAGGCGACTCGCGTGGCGGAGATACGTGCCAACTATCGCAACACGCACACGCTGCCCGATCCGGCGGCGGCGGGTATAGCGAAGCGTTGAGCTGGTTTGGAAGGGAGAATGGCCAATTCTATCGGTAGGCTTTTTCTTACGCGCGCAGCACGCTTGTCAGTGGCGGCGCTTGCGCTCGGCACCGTCGTGGCATGGTGCCAATCGAGTAATGGGAGCGTGCGCGGCGAGGTTCACGACCAGACGAAGGCGGTGATCCCGGGCGCGAGCGTCGTCCTCACGAACAACGATACCAAGGTGGATCTGAGAGCCACCGTGAACAGTGTCGGCCTATATGTGTTTCCGTCGGTGATTCCAGGCCCGTACCAGGTGGTAGTGGTTTCCCCCGGCATGAACAAGTTTGAAGCCACCTTGACGGTACACGTGCAGGAATCCGCGGTGGTGGATGTGACGCTGTTCCCGGCGGGCACTACGACGGCCATCAAAGTGGATGACGTGACCCCCATGGTGACCACCGACAGCCCCGACTTGGGCCACACCTTGGAAGGGGCGCGGATCGATGAATTACCGATCAACGGGCGCAACGTGTCGAATCTGCTGAACACCGTGCCGGGTCTGACTGGCGACCGCGCCTACGGAGTCCGCCTGGGCACGCACGACATGCTGCTGGATGGCGCCCCACTTAC
>ODAK010006565.1_pt1 | contig 11711 bp, 12 predicted proteins | sample 1539591 | NCBI WGS metagenome assembly ODAK01 (sample SAMEA3539303, study PRJEB22396) | soil metagenome | biome: tundra; feature: field; material: soil | place: USA | collected 2010-05 | depth 0.15 m | reverse complement strand
GCAAATACACAATGCGAATTTGCTCCCTGAGAGGACATAGGCTAAAACATGAATGGAATCAGATGGTTTGGTCCGTTAACAATCTTCGTTGCGGAACCGCTGCTACGGAGGGACACATGTTTCTCGGTCATTTCGCCGTCGCGCTGGCCGCGAAAAAAACCGCGCCGAAAACCTCTCTGGGCACGTTTGTGCTTGCCGCGCAGTTTGCGGACCTCCTCTGGCCGGTCCTGTTGTTGTTCGGGATCGAGCAGGTGCGAATCGTGCCGGGACTTCTCGCCGCCTCGCCGTTCGATTTCACATCGTATCCGATTTCACACAGCCTGGTTGCCCAACTGGGTTGGGGTGCGATATTGGGCATCGCCTATTTTATTTTGCGCCGTGATGTCCGGAGCGCGCTCCTGGTCGGCGCATTGGTCCCCACCCACTGGCTGCTCGACTTCATCGCACATCGCCCGGATATGCCGATTTATCCCGGCGGGGCCAAATATGGCCTGGGGATGTGGAACTCCGTGCCTTTGACGATTCTTGTGGAGTACGCGCTATTGGCGGCGGGGATAGCGATCTACGTCAGCGTAACTCGCGCGATGGACCGCGCAGGGAATCTGGCCTTGTGGTCTCTTCTGTGTCTGCTTGCCGTGCTCTATCCTGCATCTCTATTTGGGCCGCCGCCCCCAAGCGTACAAGTGCTCGCGTGGAGCGCGATGGCCATCTGGATTACGGTGCCGTGGGCAGCGTGGGCCGATCGGCATCGGCAATCACGCTCGGAGAGATTGGAAACGCCGTCACATTAACGTGCGGGTCACTCGGTTTTATGGGAACAACAGGTCCGCCGGGCCAGCCCATTTCCAAAGTGAGGTGGTCGAATATCAGGCGGCTCCCTCCCTCCAGAACAAGACAATCGGCGCCTACGCACCGAAGGAAAATCCCGCCCTCGGGAGTATCGAAGGAAAAGAAATTGGGCCGCCGCAGCAGGTTTGTCCTCATGTCATACTTCAATTCGAGCACCTCGCTGTAGGCGCCAAAAAAGCGGGCCGCATCGGCGTCGCTGGCCAGGCGAAGTTCAAACAGCAGAAGAGTCCGCTTGTTTTTTTCGTTTTCAAACAAGGCATAGCGGTCGGCCGACCATGCCGCGGCAAGATCGGTGGCGCGGCCCTTGTTCAGATATTGCTTGAAGATTTCCAGGAGGCCGAATTCCCCCATATTATTTTCATCGAGCTTTTTCCACTCCGCGGAAATCAAGCCCGCCGTTTCGGGCAGCTTGATTTTGGGAGGCACGACGCCGTGCAAGTACATATCCGGGTGCATGATTTGCTGCGTCGAAGCTGGAGGCTTCTCGAAAACCTTGGAGAAGTCAGGCCATCCGTTCGTTGCCTTGAGCACATGCTGCGTAAATGTGATGCCCGCCAGATAGGGGAACAATAGTTCGTCTTGCAGAATCTTTGGCGCTTTGGCGAGTTCCGGGCTGCTGTCCACATCGCCCATCAGCATCGAAGGGTCAAAATCGCCCAAATCCCGGATGCTTCCCTGGCCGCCAAGCTGGTAATCGAGCATGGCGGCCATAGCCGAACCCTCGATCACCGCGTCGCGGGCGAGTTCCGCGTCATCATTGGGCTTCGCCGCATCGGTCCACTTGTCGATGTGGAAGTGCTGGTCCTGCAATGCGTGAGTCAGCTCATGCGACATGACCATCCGCTCATCCGCGGGAGAAGTCCAGTCCGCGATGAAGAATTCCTGGCTATCAGGATCATAGAGTCCGGCAATCTGCTCGGTGAGCACCTTGATCAGAGTTTGTTCGAGAGGATAATCCTTTGGAAGAAGACCAAACTTCTCCATGGTTTTCTGATCGGCGTAGCGCTTGTCGGCATCCTTGTCTTCTTTCATCTTCTGCAAGAGATAGGCTCGAATTTCCTCCCGGGATCGCATACTCTTTTTCAGCGGAGAAAGAATGGGCAAGGAGATCAATTTACTCATTTCGGCGAGCACTTCGTCCGCCGCCTGCATGAATTCCGCGCTCTGTGCGGACGCGGGCGGAGGCAGAGACGCTGGAGGGGTCGCCTGCTGCGCGGCCACCCCAAATGCCGCGAAAAATAAGATGATCAGTCCGGCGAAAATTCGTTTCACGCGGTCCCTTCTCTTTCCCAAGCCAGGGAGAAGCTCCAGATTAGCATTTTGATGGGGATTTCGGGCCAAGAGATGTCAGGGACAGAACAGATTTCGCCACCCCTGCGGAGATCCCGCAGGTTACAAGCATCATTTTGACGAGGGCTTCGCCTGGGGTTGATCATCCGCTGTCTCAATGCGCTTCCATTCACCGGCCTGGAAGCGATAAACGTCGCGTGTCATCCTGACGCAGTGATCGGGATGATCCTCATCCGTCTGGCCACAGTACGCGAGATGGAAGCCGTTTGCTTCGGCCTCATAGTTTGACTGCTGCAGCATATCCGAAGTCCAGAGCGCCACCACGCGACGCCCATCGAATCGCCAGGCCGAAAATATCCCCGTGGACAAATCATCCGTTCGGCCGCTCACGGTAACAAACACAGGTTCGGCTTCCGATACGGGAATCAGCTCGACGTCACTATCGAAAAAATCCTTCTGCGCAAAATGGTCGATTTTCGAGGCCAAAACATAGCGGCCGTCCATGGCGGCATAAATGCGAACCGCAGCCGGTCCGCCGAGCCCAAAATTGGCCACCATCGCGTAGACCGCCGGGTTTCCGCCAAGTTTTACCAGACGATAATTCTCCCCCACGGGCGGTGTGTGGGACACCAGGCCGGCCAGCCGTTGATTCGCGGCATCCAGGTCTGGCTTTGCGGTACCACTCAGCACCGAAGAGGCAATGGCGTCCAGGAAAACGAGGGATTTCTCCTGCTGCGTTTCACTTTCCGCTGTTCCGTTCAGTCTGGCCGCCGAAAGTTCTGCTGTAAGCCGCTTGAATTCAGCGCTCGGATCACCGGCGTTCTGTGCTCCGAGACGCAGCGAAATCGGCATGACACCGAGCAGGATAATGCACGCACTAATACTTATAGCATTTCTAGTCACGACGGACCGCCTCGACGAATCAGCAATGCGAAAATGAAAAAAATAGAGTTCATTTCGAGTTAGACTCTAATACACTCATTGCTTAGGCCACAACTAGCCGGGCCGTCCATGATGCGATATGTGTCTTCTCATTTCGTTGCGGCTTGTTATTATACACAGGCGCGCCATAGCAAACTACGGCGCGGACATTCCCTGCGTTCTGAAAACGTAACAGAAAGGTAATTTCCACCATGGCGTTAAGAACTTTGAGCCATCCGGGAGAACTCCCTGGATACGGCTTGCAGCCAGGCACGCGACTTCGCAGAGCCCGAGAGCTTCTGGGCTTGACCTATCGAGATGTCGAACGAGCGAGTTATGAGTTGGCTTGCCAGCGTGGGCGGCCCGATTTCATAGTTCACTTGAGCCGTCTGGCGGACATCGAGAACAAGGACGTAACTCCCAGCCTTTACAAGCTCTATACTTTGGCCGTCATCTACCACATGGATCCGAAGGAAGTTTGCCAGTGGTATGAAGTTCCCTTTGAGGGCCATTTTTCCGATGGCATACCGCTAAGTGCGCCAAATACTCATCTTGCAGCAGGACCGGCCAGTTTGCGGGTTCCGATACGTTTTGACCCTGCCTTCGACCCCAGCCGGACGGAGTTTCTGACACGCATGGTGGAGCGGTGGGGGGATTTGGAGGGAACCTTGTTTAACCACCCATCGCGGTATTTGTATGGGTACGTCGGGCTGGATGACCAGCGGATGCATCCCCTGCTCCGGCCGGGTAGCCTGGTCCTGGTCGATCCTAAGCTGCAAGGAGTTCAGAATTCCGGTTGGACAAATGAATATGAGCGTCCGGTCTATTTCATCGAGCTTCGTCAGGGATTCCGTTGCTGTTGGTGCCGGCGTGAAGGAGGACAGTTGATGCTGGTTCCCCATCCGCTATCTTCATGTGCGCCCGAGGTTTACCGTTTTCCGGATGAAGCAGAAATCGTGGGGCAAGTCGTGGGAGTAGCTACGAGGCTGGGACCCTAGTTAGCGCGGGTCGCGGAAAATATGGCTAATAGGGCGCCCATGTTTGAACAAAATAGGTCGTCGAGATAATCCGGCAACCCTTCCGGGCACATGGTCCGGAAAAACCGGCTCTCCCGCCAAGATTCAACGACGGCCCAAAACTTATCTCCAGCAACCTCAATGCACTTGCGCAAGTCGCGCTCCTGGTCGCTTAGCGGAGCCTCAAGAATCCTGGAGAAGATCTCTTCGTGGCATCGCGCTAGCGCGTCCTGAACGGAATCTTCGGAATACAAATCCGCAAGGCCGTCGTGCTGGTATCGGCCTGTGTCTGGGTTCTTTAGGGAGCTGACGTAGTACAACCTGCCATAGTCACTGGGGATCGCCGCCAGTGTCCGCGAGGTAAAGTCCTCAATCACAGACCGGCTCTGCTGAAACCACTCTAAAGAATCCACAACGTTACCTGTTCTGATTTCTGAACTTTTTACCTTGCAACCAGCACATCAAAGAGCCTCTGAGGTATCAAGGTGGCGATCCTGGAGGATCAACCACCATGAAAAAAATCATTACCGTATCGTGCCTTACCGTACTCGCAGTGACAATGCTACTCCCCGTTGCAAGCCGAGTCAACGCTGCCTCGGTTAATCCCTTGACTTCGTTCCAAGGCGGCGGGCCCGCTCCGCCACCGCCTCCCGGCGGCGGCGGACACTAAATCTTTTTGGCTTGGCCGGGCCGACTGACTGCATAGCTAGCATTGCCGCACCTGTGACGTACCTGTTGTGGTAAAATGCGGTCATTCGGCTTGGCCTATGAACTATCGCGAACTACTGTTTTACTGGTCGATTCTAGGGTTTGAAATAAGTATTTGTGTTCTAGTGTACGTAAGACAACTACAGAAACATTTGCCTTTTTTTGCAATCTACTCGATTGTCTTGTTGGCATCCAGCGTTGGCTTTGGACTGACTTATCATCACTTCGGATTTCGATCTGTAACAACCTATTACGCTTTTTGGATAACCGCTGCCGCTGACTTGGCCGCGCGCAGCTTGGCCATTGCAGAATTATGCCGATATAGGCTCCGTGCGTATCGAGGCATCTGGGCACTTTCTTGGCGGATATTAACTGCTCTTTCCCTGCTCATGTTCGGACATGCGGCTGTAGACGCGTGGGGCCAGGTGGGCGGGATCGCAATTTTTGGGTTAACTATCGAGCGAGACATCGCAATATCGTCGATCGTGATTCTGCTGGCGTTGCTGCTCATCCGCAACTACTATGGCCTCGCTCTTGAGCCTCTGCACATGTGGATTGCAATCGGTATGTGCATTCTCTCGATTGTCGACGTCATGAATAATACAATGCTTCGCGATACATTCACTGGGCCTTTATTCTTTTGGTTCTTCGGCAGATACGAGTCTTCCTGGTCAAATATGATATCTCAGGTCGAACGAGCCAATGAATCGTGGAACACGATTCGCTTTTCCGCTTTTATCATTTCTTTGAGCATCTGGTGCTATGCGCTACGAAAACCGCTGCCTGCTCCGGCGCAGGAGCCCGACCTTCTTCCCGCGGAAGTTTACAGCACGTTATCTCCCGCGATAAATCTGCGTCTGCGTGCCTTCAATGACCGGCTACAGGAGATGCTGAAGCCATGAGTGAAGTGACGGTTGCCATATCGCTCGCGCTGGCTTTCGCAGTGCTCCTGGTCCGGCTTCTGCAGCCCCGGCGGCACTTCACGAAAGCAGAGCGCTTGCCGATCGATCGGACGATGGAGAGCGCCCTTCCGAAACATTACCGGTTCTTTCCACAGATCCGCCAGGCCCTTTCCGCTGGAGACGACAAGTATTTGCGTGAGGTAGCGCCCCCGCACATCGCACGACAAGTTCTTCGGGAGCGGCGCGCGGTCGCGAAGCGTTTTCTCCGCGGGCTGCATGAAGACTTTTCAAGTCTGGAACGGCTGGCGCGAATGGTAGCGTCGCTATCTCCGGTGGTCAGCCGCGAACAAGAAACGGAGCGCCTCCTCCTGGGTTTTAGGTTTCGCCTGCTTTATGCCTTGGTGTGGTTGCGTCTTTCCACTGGCAGAGTGCCTTTGCAACAGATCGAACATCTGACGGAATTGGTGGGAAGACTTGCCTTACGCATGGAACAAGCCATGGCGGAGATCAGTGCGCTATCGGCGGACCACCTTCCCCGCGGACTCAACGCTTGAGCGCTGAAACATCTCACCCCACATTTCCGAGATGAACTCTTTCCGACAAACCTTGGAGTATTATTTTCCATCAGTATTCAGGCGGGTTTGAACACGGCGAAGAACCTCGTGGGTGAGAAACAAAATCAGCCCCTTTCATCTCTCGTTCAATGTTTCCCTGAAGGCCGATTTCCAAGGTTCACGAGTGACTTCCGATGGTGATCTAATTCTGATTCGCGAGCTGGATGCGCGACTCGCGACAGGGCTTCAACAAGCAGTTCACGCTGACCGATCTGCTGCGGCAGCCGGTCTACAACAGCATGGCGGGCTATGAGTACCTCAAGGGCGCCGAACGTCTCTGGGCGGAAACCTGGAAGAACCGGCAGCTCATCAAGAAGGTTTAAGTAGAAGTCAGTAGTAACCTTTAGGGCAACATTTTGCTAACGGATACGACAATCACTGGTAATTTCTTGGCGGTTCACGCTGGACGCACGGACCCCCCGTCTGATACAAACGTGCGCGGTAGTTAGGGCTCGCTTCTTCTCTTCTTGCGTAATCTTCGGCCCTTTATGATCGCTTAGTATCCCAGACCCCTGGACGGAGGAACTGTAAATGTCTGTCAACGCTCGATTTGCTCGCCGGACACTCGAAATTATCGCATTGGTCGGAGCCTTGCTTGCCGCGGGCTGCAGCCAGCCAGTTCCCAACACCGCGCCAGCCGTGACAACAAACCCAGTGAACCAGACCGTGACGGTGGGGGCCACTCCGAGCTTCACGGCGGCGGCGAGTGGGAACCCTGCGCCGACGGTGCAGTGGCAGGTGAGCACGGACAACGGAGTGACATTCAACAACGTGGCCGGCGCGACATCCGCGACACTAACATTGACGCCGGCAGTGACGTTGGGCCAGACCGGGAACCAGTATCGAGCGACGTTTACCAACTCGGTAGGAACGGCCACGACGACGGCCGCGAAACTGACCGTGGTGGCAGCACCAGCGATCACCAGCTTCCTGGCGGGGCAGGCGACCATCACGGCGGGGAATTCGACGACACTGACGGCGGTGTTCGCCGGCGGGACGGGATCGGTCAACAACAGCGTGGGTGCGGTGACCAGCGGAACGGCGGTGACTATCACGCCAGCCGCGACGACGACGTACACGCTGACGGTGACGAATGCGGCCGGGACACCAACCACGGCAACGGCGACGGTGACGGTGGTGCCGTTACCGGCGATCACCAGCTTCATCGCGGGGCAGGCGACCATCACAGCGGGGAATTCAACGACACTGACGGCGGTGTTCACCGGCGGGACGGGATCGGTCAACAACGGCGTGGGTGCGGTAACCAGCGGAACGGCGGTGACTATCACGCCGGGCGCGACGACGCCATACACGCTGACGGTGACGAATGCGGCCGGGACACCAACCACGGCAGCGGCGACGGTAACGGTGAATACGCCCCCCGCGTTCACGAGCAGCAGCGGCGCAACGTTTACGGTGGGCTCGAATGGCACGTTCCCCGTGACGGCGACAGGCTACCCCACGCCGGCATTGAGTATGGTCGGATCGCTGCCGAATAACGTGACCTTCGTCGACAATGGCAATGGGACGGCCACGATCAGCGGGACGCCAGCGACTGGCACCGCGGGCAATTACCCCATCACGATTACGGCGCACAGCGGGATCGGCGTAGATGCGACACAGGTCTTCACTTTGACGGTGAATACCGGCTCGGCAATCACGCTGAGCCCTTCGAATCAGACTGTGACGGCGGGAGGCAGCGTGAGCTTCACGGCAGCGGCCACCGGAACCCCCACGCCAACTGTGCAGTGGCAGGTGAGCACGAGTGGCGGGCCGTTTACGAACCTTACCGGGGCGACGTCGACGACGTTGACATTCACAGCGACGGCTGCACAGAACGGCAACCAATACCAAGCTGTGTTCACGAATCCAGCGGGAAGCGCGACAACGACGGCGGCGACATTGACGGTAAACTTCGCGCCGGCGATCTCGCAGAACCCGGCGAATCAGACGGCACTGGCGGGGACCACTGCGACCTTCAACGCGTTCGCCAACGGGAACCCGACGCCGACGGTGCAGTGGCAGGTGAGCACGGACAGCGGAGTAACGTTCAACAACGTGACTGGTGCGAACTCCACGACGCTGACATTGACGTCGGTGACCACGGGGCAGAACGGATACGAGTACCAAGCCGTGTTCACGAACGGGCTCGGGAGCAGCACTACGAGCGCGGCTACCTTGACCGTAGTCACCGACCTGTGTGCTACCTCTCCATCGGGCCACGAAGGCGTCCTGAGCGGCCGATGGGTGGTTCTGTTACAGGGCTGGCAGGGAACTGGCCCTGGATCCCCCGTAGCCTCCGCCTTCAGCTTCTCCGCGAGTGGCACTGGTTCGTTCAATGACGTTACCGGCAGCGGCGTCACCGGCAATATCGACGCAAACTTTGGCGCCAACGGCGCCAATTCCGTGTTTTCCAGCAATCTCCTGACCGCCGGCAGCAGTTACAAGGTCGGCCTTGATCCCACAAATGGCACGGGTTACGTGGGGTGCATGACTCTGGCGAATTCCGGGACGCTGCTATCGGCACCAAGCACCGTTTCGCTGCGTTTCGCCCTCAGCGTGACCACCGGTAGCGCCGTCCACGGACGCATTATCCGCTGGATGGACACATCCGGCACCGGCTCGGGGACTCGCGCCTCGGGCCTGATGCTGCCTCAGGACGCCACGGCGTTCACCGGCGGTAACACCGCCAACCTGAAACCGAACTATGCGTTCGGAGAAGATGGGGCGGATGTCGCGGGCGGGCGCTTTGCGATTGCGGGCACCATTGCTCTCAACACGGCGACGGGATCGGCCTCGGCAACCTATGACACGGATGATGCCGGAAGCGTGTCGGCCAACCAGAGTGAAAGCTCAGCCGTCACCGGCCTCTCCTCCACGACGGGCCGCGCACTCAATACGGGTACGCCTCAGGGGAGCACAACGGCTATCCACGCCGCCATCTACATTGTGAACGCGAATGAGTTCTTCATGGTTGGCATCGATCCGTATACCACCAACGGTCCCGGTATCTACAGCGGACGGGCCATCGTGACAGGCACGTCTTTCTCGAATACGTCGCTCTCGGGAAATTACGTCATCCAAACCTACGGCAGCTCCACCGGCAACTCAAGTTGCAACAACAGCGGCCCCTGCGCCAATGTGAGTCTCGGCGAGCTGAGTTTGTCGAACGGCACAATTAACGGCACAAGTACCATTGAAAACTACCAACAGGGAAATGCCATCTCAACCGACAATCCGAACGGCACGTATGCGGTGACCGCATCGGGCCGCATGTCAGTGACTGCAGGCAAAAATCCGCCGGTGCTCTACTTGGCGACGCCTCAATCCAACACTGAGCCGATCGTAGCGTTCATCGTCGGGACCGATTCGTCCGGCGCCTCCGGTGAAATGGAGGCGGGAGCGAACTCGAACGTGAGCGTGAGCACCTTGGCGGGTAACTACATCTTCGGCTCCATTGATCCTAGCGATAGCACCGTCAGTGATCAAACCGGAGTCGTCAAGGTCGACAGCAGCGGCAACGTAACCGGCTACCAGTATCGCAGCGACACGAGCGGCTTAACCGAGGGCTCTCTCAACAGCGGGGGTGGCAGCAACCCGGCCGTGACCATCACCAACAACCCCTTGCCCGGTTTTGGCAGCATCGGCTCCAACAGCGTCGCTGTCACCGACGGCACCCGGCTCTGGTTCATAGACACTGGGAGCACCAACACCAACCCAGCCGGGATTACCATCGTCCAACCATAAGTTCTCCGCCTGTCACTAAGCGGAAAGAGGGCCGGCGCAGTCGAGCCGGCCCTCTCCATGTGCGGCGGCCAGCTCCCCTGCTTGGGTCAAAGCGCGAGGCTAACGGGGCAATCGCGTTATGATTCGGATGAATTGTGCGCGGCTAGGAGCGGTTCCATGATCGAGCAGCACAAGACGCATGCAGGCTCTATTATATGGCCTCAAAAAAAGTAACCGCCAGAAGTCCCTGGTTTTGCATGGACCGCTGCCCCCCATAGTTAGCCGCGAACGGAATGGCTCGGCACGGTTACGAGGGAAGCAAACCGCTGGGAGGGGGGCCGTTTACAAACTCAGCACCCGCGCGCAAACTTCAGCAAGATTCCAGGGGCGAATCCGTGCCCTGCCGTATAATGGATGTTACTCGTGACCAAAGCCAAAATACTCATTGTCGACGATGAAGAGGCCATTCGGGAGGTTGTTTCGTCGCTCCTCGAAGCCCAAGGCTATGAGTGTGCCGCGGTTGGCAATGGCCGCCTGGCACAGGAATATCTGGGAGATCATCCGGTTGATCTGGTCCTGAGCGACATGAGGATGCCGGAAATGGACGGCCTCAGCCTGGTCGAGTGGTTGCACAAGAGCGACGCAGACATCCCTGTCATCATGGTCACGGCGATGCACGACCTCTCGACGGCGCTCGAAGCGATCCGGCGAGGCGCCTACGATTACATCCTCAAGCCGTTTGAAAAAGACCACCTCTACCTGGGAGTCCGGCGCGCACTCGAACACCGCCGCCTGGCGCTTGAAAATCGAAACTACCGACGCAACCTCGAAAGGCTCGTGGAAGAACGCACGGCACAGCTCAAGGGCGCCCTCGAACAGCTCGAGCAATCCTATGACGACACGCTGGAGGCTCTGGGCGGCGCGCTCGATTTGAAAGACGCTGAGACGCAAGGTCATTGCCGGCGCGTGCGCGCGTTCACCATTGCCATTGCAAAAGCGATGAAGGTGGACACTCAGCTGCTCCCGCAAATCGAGCGCGCCGCGTTTCTCCACGACATCGGAAAGATGGCCATCCCGGACCAAATCCTGCGCAAGCCCGGGCCACTCACCCCCGAAGAGCGCGAAATCATGCGCACGCACTGCGAAATTGGATACAACATGGTGACGCGAATCCCGTTCCTGAGGGAGGCCGCTGAAATTGTGCTTTCTCACCAGGAGTACTTCGATGGCACAGGCTATCCCCGCAGCCTGAAAGGCGAACAGATTCCCCTGGGGGCGCGGATTTTCGCGGTCGCCGACGCGCTCGACGCCATGATCTCCGACCGGCCCTACCGGAAGGCCTTGTCCATGACCCATGCCCGGGAGGAAATCCAGCGTTGCTCGGGAACTCAATTCGATCCAAAAGTCGTCGACGTTTTTCTCACTATGCCGGGCACGCTCTGGAATGAATTGCGGGAACAAATTGGGAGTCCGTGCCGCCTGTCCCAGCTGAGAAGTGTTTAGGTGACTTCGTGCGCCGATATGTGGCGGGCTGCCTTCTGGATTCAGGGTAAACAAGTAGGGCCCGCACCCGTGAACTTCTTCACCAAAGCCTTGCGAAAATCGCGGGGCGCTTATACTATCCAACCGCAAAGGAAAAATCCCATGGCTCTGGTACCGATTAAGACCGCTTCCATCACGGGATA
>ODAK010006564.1_pt1 | contig 11715 bp, 14 predicted proteins | sample 1539591 | NCBI WGS metagenome assembly ODAK01 (sample SAMEA3539303, study PRJEB22396) | soil metagenome | biome: tundra; feature: field; material: soil | place: USA | collected 2010-05 | depth 0.15 m | reverse complement strand
CGGTGACGGCGGCGTCGGTCACGGCCTTGCCAGAGGACGCGCCACGTCTATCCGCGCACGAGTTCGCGCATCGCCTTGTCGAGGCCTTCGATGGTCAGCGGGAACATGCGGTCGGCGGTCAGCTGGCGCATCACCTCGATCGACGGGGTGTAGTCCCAGTGGCGCTCGCCGACCGGGTTGAGCCAGACGACGCTTTCATAGAACTGCGTCACCCGGTCGACCCAGATGGCCCCCGGCTCTTCGTTCCAATGCTCAACCGAGCCGCCCGGATAGGTGATCTCGTAGGGGCTCATGGTGGCGTCGCCGACGAAGATCACCTTGTAGTCGTGGCCGTACTTGTTGAGCACGTCCCAGGTGGGGATCTTCTCGACGTTGCGGCGGCGGTTGTCCTTCCACACGGTCTCGTAGAGGCAGTTGTGGAAATAGAAGAATTCCATGGTCTTGAACTCGGTCTTCGCCGCCGAGAATAGCTCCTCGCAGAGCTTGATGTGGCTATCCATCGAGCCGCCGATGTCGAAGAAGATCAGCACCTTGATGGTGTTGCGCCGCTCCGGTTGCATGACCAGGTCGAGATAGCCCTTGTTGGCCGTCTCCTTGATCGTGGTCTTGATGTCCAGTTCGTCCGGCTGGCCGGTGCGTGCGAACTTGCGCAGGCGGCGCAGCGCCACCTTGATGTTGCGGGTGCCGAGTTCGACCGAGTCGTCGAGGTTCTTGTACTCGCGCTTGTCCCAGACCTTGATCGCCTTGCCGTGGCGGCCCTTGTCCTGGCCGATGCGGATGCCTTCGGGATGGTAGCCATTGGCGCCGAAGGGGGTGCTGCCGTCCTTGCCGCGCCGGCCCTTCTTGCCGTCCTCGTCACCGTCCTCGCCGCGCTCCTTGGCTTCGCGCATGCGTTCGGCCATCATCTCCATCAGCTTTTCGAAGCCGCCCATCTCCTCGATCATCTTGCGATCTTCGTCTGACAGGAACTTGTCGGACAGCGCCTTCAGCCACTCGGCCTGCACGTCCGTCGGCATGCCGACGGTGACCTTCTCCAGGCCCTTGAACACATGGCCGAAGACCTGGTCGAAGCGGTCGAGGTGCTTTTCGTCCTTCACCAGCGCGGCGCGCGACAGGTAGTAGAAGTCGTCGACCGACTTGTCGATCACGTCACGGTCGAGCGCCTCCATGAGCATGAGGTACTCTTTCAGCGTCACCGGCACCTTGGCCTGACGCAGCTCCGAGAAGAAGTTCATGAACATGTTGGGGCCTCGAAAGAGTCGAACGGCTGTTTGGATGAAGATGATGGCGCTGGGGCGTGCTGTCCAGACTTCTTAGCGCCGCAAGGGCCGGCCCGGGTCGGGCCTGGCCAGAATGAACTCAAGGTCGCGCGTATCGCCCACGGAAAACTCATATTCGCCTACCTTTGAGAATCCGTAACGCGCGTAGAGGCGTTGCGCGCCCAGATTTTCCGACCAGCAGCCGATCCACAGCCGCCGGCCGGGGCGCTCGAGCCAACCCAGCGCCGTCTCGAGCAGCCGGACGCCAAGCCCGCCGCCTTGCGCGTCTCGGCGGACATAGAGCCGCTGCAACTCGCCGCAGTGCGGCGTGACGTCCGCGTGTCCGATCAAGCACCGTCCGGCCTCCGCATAACCGACGGCGCGGCCGCGGGCCTCGGCGATCCACAGCGCGAACGCCGCGTCCGCGGCCACACCCGCGTAGTGCGCCGGCGCATGCGCGGCATCGAGGAAGCTCGCCAGATCCTCCGGCGGATAAAGGTGGCCGAACGTCTCGGCGAAGGTCTCCCGCCCGATGGCGGCCAGGGCGGCGGCGTCGCTGGCGGTCGCGCGGCGGATGTTGATGTCTGTCACGGAACCGATGCGCAAAGCCCCCTATTCGGTTTAGACTGGCGGCGCGATGGTCACAGCCCTCTACACCCATCCTGACATGCTGGATCACGAGCCGGGCCGCAACCATCCGGAGCGGCCCGAGCGGCTGAAGGCGGTGCTGGGGGCGCTGAAGGACGCCAGCGGTCTTGATCTGGAGCCCAGGGCCGCGCCGCTGATCACCCGCGCCGAGCTCGACAGCGTGCACGATCCGGCCTTCGTCGAGGCGCTGTTCGCCGCCGCGCCAGCCGAGGGCCGGCTGAAGCTGGATGAGGACACCTTCATGTCGCCGGGCAGCCTCACCGCCGCGCGCCGCGCCGCCGGCGCGGTGGCCGATGCGGTCCGCTCGGTGGCCCGCGGCGAGATCGACCGCGCCTTCTGCGCCGTCCGTCCGCCAGGCCATCACGCGGAGCCGGACGGCGTCATGGGCTTCTGCCTGTTCTCCAATGTGGCCATCGCCGCGCGCGCCGCCCAGGCCGAGGGTCTCGAGCGGGTGGCGATCGTCGATTTCGACGTCCACCACGGCAACGGCACCCAGGCCGTCGCCCAGACCGACCCCAACCTCTTCTTCGCCTCCATCCACCAGGCGCCCAACTGGCCCGGCACTGGCGACCCGTCGGAGACCGGCCTTGGCAATGTGGTCAACCGCACCGTCGCGCCCTACGCCGCGCGCGAACGCTGGCGGGCGGTCTTCGAGGGCCTGATGGCCCCGCTCGACGCCTTCGCGCCCGACCTCATCCTGATCTCCGCCGGCTTCGACGCCCATGCCCGCGATCCCCTGGCCGAACAGATGTTGGAAGCCGAGGACTATGCCTGGGCGACGCGGGCGATCGCCTCGGTGGCCCGGGCGCGCTCGGGCGGGCGTATTGTCTCGTCGCTCGAGGGCGGCTACGACCTCGAAGCGCTGGGCCAATCGGCCCTGGCGCACGTGCGGGCGCTTGAGGAGGGATGACGGGCGACGGGCGGACGCCGCGACGGCGACCAGCCTCTCGCTCCGACGGGGGCATGGCCAAAGGCGCGAAGGAAGCGGGGACCATCGTCCTGGCGCGCCACGGCGAGCCGGCCCTGTCTCGCCAGATGCGCTTAAGCGCCGCCGACTACGCCACCTGGTGGGCGACCTATGAGGAAACCGGCCTGCTTCCCGGCCAGACGGCGCCGCAATCCCTGCTCACCCACGCCGAACAGGCCCACGTCATCGTCTCGTCGACGCGGCGACGCTCGGTCGAGACCGCCTTCGCCATCGCCGGCGGCCGCGAGGTCGAGGCCGATCCCGACCTGATCGAGGCGCCGCTGCCGCCGCCGCACTGGCCGGATTGGATCAGGCTTCGCCCGCGCATCTGGGGCGTCGTGGCGCGGTTCTGGTGGTGGTTCCTGAACCATCACGACGGCCAGGAGACGCGCAAGCAGGCCCAGGCGCGGGCCAATGCGGTGGCCGAGCGCCTCATCGCCCACGCCGAGAGCGGCCAGAACGTGCTGGTCATCGCCCACGGCTTCTTCAACACCATGGTGCGCCTGGCCCTGCAGCGGCGCGGCTGGAAGCTGGTGGAGAACCAGGGCTTCAAATACTGGTCCTTCTCGCACCTCGAACGGGGACTGAGTTCGCCGCCGGCTCAGCTTTCCCGGAACCGCGCCGCTTAACCCGCGTTCCGCGCTGATCCATGACACGCCTGATTATCCGCCACGAGACCCGCTACGACTATGATCGCCCCGTCCGGTTCGGCCCGCACAGGCTGCTGATCCGGCCGCGCGACAGCCACGCCATGCGGCTGGAGGACGCCTCGCTGGAGCTGTCGCCGCCGGGCGAGACCCGCTGGATCTACGACGCCATGGGCAATTGCATCTGCTGGTTCACCCCAAGCGGCGAGGCGACCCAGCTTCGCATCGTCAGCCACCTGATCATCGACCGGTTTCCCTCGCCGCTGGCCTCGATTGCGCCGGACGATCCGAAGAGCGTCTTTCCGCTGGTCTACGGCGAGGTCGACCGCTCGGTGCTGTCGCCGTTCATGGCGCCGGCGACCACCGACCCGACGGACCAGGTGCTGAGCTGGATGCGCAGCCACCTTCGCGCCCCCGACGAACGCGTGCTGGACGTGCTCAGCCGCATCAACACCGCCATCCACGAGGACTTCGACTATGGCGTCCGCGAGCAGGAGGGCACGCAGACGCCGGTAGAAACCCTCGAACGGCGGGCTGGCACCTGCCGCGACTTCGCCTGGCTGATGGTCGAGGCCATCCGGCGGCTGGGTTGCGCGGCGGTGTTCGTCACCGGCTACCTCTATTCACCCAACGCCGCGCGGCGCGGCGCGGGCGCGACCCACGCCTGGTGCGAGGCCTTTCTGCCCGGCCTGGGCTGGATCGAGTTCGACCCCACCAACGGCCTGGTCGAGTCGCCCGACCTGATCCGCGTCGGCGCCACGCGTACGCCGGCGGAAGCCGCGCCGGTTGCCGGAAACGTGATCGGCAACCCTGGGAACGCCACAATGATGGTGTCTGTTGACGTCCACCAAGCCGCGCGTGTGGCCGCCTGAGCGGTCACATAGAACGCGTGCAGTCGGAGGAACCAACATGGGCTTCGAGCACCAGGAACCATCGACCAACCTAGGATTCTGTCATACCGCCGCGCGGCCGCAGCAGATCGGCGTCAGACTGAAACCCAATGAAAAGAAGACTGAGGCACCGAAACCTGAGCGGCCGCCGCAACCGCGCGACGTCCCGCGAGGGCTAGCGTCCGCCAGCAGTTGGAATGGGCGGCGTCCCTGACGGCAGGGGCGCGGCGGGGTCGCGGATGAAGCTTTCGATGTCGCGATAGACGCTCGGCGCCTGCCGATCGACGATCAGCAGGTGCCAGCCATTGGGATAGAAGGCCGAGCGTGCGGCGGGGCTCAGGCGCTTGGCCGCATCCAGGTGCGACGGGACGGGGATGATCTCGTCGTGGGCGCCGGCCAGGTAGATGACCGGAATCCGAACCTGGCCGACCGCGTGGCTCGCCCGGTCCATCATGGCGACCAGGCCGTAGAGCGCGTCGGCCCGCGCGCCCCACAGCTCCAGCGGATCGCGGCCCATGGCGCGCAACTCGTCGATATTGTCGGAGGGGTGAATCTTGTCGGTCAGAAAATCCGGCGGATCGATCACCATCGGACCATCGACATGGGCGACCAGCCAGAGCGCGGTCGAATAGGGCAGAGGCTGGGTCGACCAACCCCAGACCCCCGGGGAGATCAGCACCAGCCGATCGGCGGCCGGCGGGCGATCCGAGGCGAAGGCCTCGATGGCCACCGAGCCGCCCATGCTCTCACCGGCGACCACGATGATGGCGCCCGGATAGCGCTGGCGGGCCAGGCTGACGAAGGTGCGCAGGTCCTCGGTCATCAGCTTGTCGCCGCCCCAGACGCCGCGTTCCGGCGAACGGCCGAAGCCGCGCTGGTCATAGGCCAGGGTGACGATGCCATCCTTGGCCCAGTAGGGCCCCGCCAGATGAAAGGCGTTGGCGTAGTCGTTCATGCCGTGAACGCCGATGATCACCGCCCAGGGCTTGTCGTTCGGCGGCGCCCACTGCTGCATCGCGAGCCGCGCGCCATCGAAGCTGACGAAGGCATCGGACTCCAGATGCGGGCCGGCAAAGGCCGTCGGCGGCGTCCAGGCCTGCTGCACCACCGGCGCGCAGGCCGCCAGCGAGAGCAGCGCCAGGCAATGAACGAGTCGTCGAAGCATCGGACAGTTCTAACCCGTCATCGCCCGGCTTGTCCGGGCGACCCATGGACACAAGCCTAGACGGTGATCATGGGTGGCCCGAACAAGTCCGGCCATGACGATTGGGTTATCCACCCCTTTTGATCGTCTCGCGGGCGACGACCAGCTGCTGGATCTGGCTGGTGCCTTCGTAGATGCGGAAGATGCGCACGTCGCGATAAAGCCGCTCGATGCCGTAGTCGGCGACATAGCCCGCGCCGCCGAAGATCTGCACGGCCCGGTCGGCGACGCGGCCGACCATTTCGGAGGCGAACAGTTTCGAGGCCGCGGCTTCCAGGGTGACGCTTTCGCCGGCGTCGCGCTTGCGGGCGGTCTCCATGACCAGGGCCTTGGCGGCCATGGCCTCGGTCTTGGAATCGGCGATCATCGCCTGGATCAGCTGGAAGCCGGCCAGGGCCTGGCCGAACTGCTTGCGCTCGGACGCATAGGCGACGCAGTCGACCAGCAGCCGCTCGGCGACACCGACGCAGACCGCGGCGATGTGCAGACGGCCGCGATCCAGCACCTGCATGGCGACCTTGAAGCCCTCGCCCTCCTCGCCAAGGCGGTTTTCCACCGGCACGCGGACGCCCTCGAAGATGACGTCGCAGATGTGCGCGCCCTGCTGGCCCATCTTCTTTTCCGGCTTGCCGACGGAAAGTCCCGGCAGCTCGCGCGGCACCAGGAAGGCGGTGACGCCGCCGGCGCCCTTCTTCTCGGGATCGGTGCGGGTCATGACCGTGAAGAGGCCCGCCTTGTTGGCGTTGGTGATGTAGCGCTTGGCGCCGTCCAGCACATAGACGTCGCCGTCGCGCCGGGCGCGGGTCTGCACGGCGGCGGAATCGGAGCCGGCTTCCGGTTCGGTGAGGGCGAACGAGGTGATCAGCTCGCCCGAGGCGATCTTCGGCAGCCATTTGGCCTTCTGCTCAGGGGTGCCGAACATGACCAGGCCCTGGCTGCCGATGCCGACATTGGTGCCGAAGGCCGAGCGGAAGGCCGGCGAGGTGCGGCCAAGCTCGATGGCCACGCCGCACTCGTCCTCCATAGAGAGGTCCAGCCCGCCATATTCCTCGGGGATCGACAGGCCGTAGAGGCCAAGCGCGCGCATCTCGGCCAGGATCTCGTCGGGGATGGCGTCGTCCTCGGCCACCTTGGCCTCGAGCGGCCGCAAGCGTTCGGAGACGAACCGGCGCACGGCCTCGATCAGCTGAATGCGGGTATCGACGTCGAGGGCCATGGTCTTTTTCCCGTCCGAGAGGCTATGCAACGCCCGCGCAGTCTTAAGGCGCGGGCCGGAAGGGAGCAAACATGGCCGACGGCGACGACTCGAGTGCAATCTGGCAGGGCAAGCCGATCGCGGAGGGCGAGTGGGCCGGGTGGAGCGCCTATAGCGGCGATCCGTTCGAGGACCTGACCGGACCCTTCTATTGCCGCACGGACGAGAGCGGCCAGGTCGTCTGCGCCTTTCGCGCCGAGCGCCGGCACATGAACGGCAGCGGCAACATGCACGGCGGCTGCCTCCTGACCTTTGTCGACTACGCCATCTTCATGATCGCCCGCGACGCCCTGATCGACTCGGGCTCGGTGACGGCTTCGATGAACGCCGAGTTCATCGACGGCTCCCAGGAGGGCGAGCTGATCGAAGCGCGCGGCGAGGTGGTCAGGGCCGGCGGCTCCATGATCTTCCTGCGCGGCCTGGTCACCACCGGCGGGCGGCCGCTGCTCAACTTCTCGGCCATCATCAAGAAGATCAGGCGGAAGTCTTGAGGCCCCGATGACCGTCCCGCTCTCCGTCCTCGATCTGTCGCCGGTGTCCATGGATGGCGGCACCCAGGCCGAGGGCGTGCGCAACACGATCGAGGTGGCCAAGGCGGCCGAGCGGCTGGGCTACAAGCGTTTCTGGGTCGCCGAGCACCATTCCATCGAGCACCTGTCCAGCGCTTCGCCCGAGGTGCTGATCGCGGCCATGACCCAGGTCACCAGCCGCATCCGGCTGGGCTCCGGCGGCGTCATGCTGCCCAACTATTCGCCGCTGAAGGTGGCAGAGGTGTTCATGGAGCTGGAGGCGCTGGCGCCGGGGCGGATCGATCTCGGCCTTGGCCGGGCGCTGGGCGCCGACGCCATGACCGGCCGGGCCCTGGGCTCGCGCTCTTCCGACGTCTTCCCGCAATTCTTCTCGCTGCTCAGCGCCTGGCTGCTGGATTCCAGCGGCGTCGAGCCCTTTCCGATGGAGAGCGCCTTCGCCCAGGTGAAGGCGAGTCCACGCGGGCCGTCGCATCCGGACCTCTTCCTGCTGTGTTCGTCGCTGGACTCGGCCCGTTTCGCCGGCATGGTCGGGGTCGGCATGGTGTTCGCCGAGTTCATCGCCCGCGCCGACGGCGCGCCGGCCGTCGCCGCCTATCGCGAGGCCTTCCAGCCTTCGGTCTATCGTTCGCAGCCGATGGCCGGGATCGCCACCATCGCGCTGGCCGCCGACACGGTCGAGGAGGCCGAGCGGCTGGCGGCCATGGTTCCACGCCGGCCGCCGGCGCCCGGCGGAGAAGCCGCCGAGCGCTTCGTGCGCCGCATCCGCGGCGACGGTCCGCTGGTCCGCGCCTATCTCGACGCCAAGATCAGCCACACCGGGGCGGATGAACTCTTTGTCATGAGCGCCGGTCCGACGCTCGAAACCCGCATCCGCTCGCTGGAGTTGATCGCCGAAAAGCCTGACAGCGCTTGACGTTGCGCTGTGCGGGGCGCGGCCGGGTCGCCCTTGAAAGCCCGCCGCGCCTTACCGGGATTTAACTTGGTTTACCTCACGGCAGACGTCAGACCCGGCTTGGCCTTGAAAGGCCGCGCCCGGGGAGGGGCGAACCCGTGTCGCTTGCACTCGCAACGCTCATCTACGAATGGCGCCGCTACCTGGCGGCCGTGGTGGCGCTCGCCTTTTCGGGCCTGCTGGTCCTTGGCACGACCGGTCTCTTCACCGGCATCGTCCACTCGGTGCTGGCGACCACCGAGCGCAGCCGCGCCGACATCTTCATCCTGACGTACAGCGCGCCGCAGTTGATCGATAGCGGCGGCAATGGCCTGCCTGAACGCATCCGGCCGATGATCTACCTCAATCCGGATGTCGTCGACGTCGAGAGCATGGAGGGCAATGGCGCGTCGTGGGTGAACGTGCCTGGCCCCGGCCAGAAGCAGGTCCAGACCTTCGTACAGACCTGGGCCATCGACACCGAGCCGGGCGCGCTGACGCTGCCCATCGACTACCCCGACGCCACACGCCTCGCGCTCTCCGAGCCCGGCGCGGTGGCCGTCGATGAGACCGACCTGAAACGCCTGGGCGTCAGGCTCGGCGACACCATCTCGCTGAACGGACACACCGCTCGGCTGGGCGCGATCCTGCACAACTACCAGGGTGTGACCCAGCCCTCGGTGATCATGTCCAAGGAGACCTATCGCCTGCTCGGCATGGACAAGGACGACAACGGCAAGTCCGGGCCGCTGATGGTCAAGATCCGCGACCCGAAGCGCGCCGACCAGGTGGCGGCGGCGCTGAACGCGGTCTCCAACAAGGCCTATGTGGCGCTGACCACCGCGCAGCTGAACAAGAACGACGAAGCGGCGCTGCTCTCGGAGCAGATCATCGGCGTCCTGCTGGTCTTTTTCATCGTGCTGGCCATCGGCATCGGCATCGGCATCACCTCGCAGACCCTGCGCGGCGCCATCCTCTCCAACATCCGCGAATTCGCCAGCCTGCGAGCGCTCGGCATCTCCATGTGGTCGCTGCGGTTGATCGTGATGGAGCTTTCGTTCTGGGTCGGGGTCGCCGGGCTGCTGGCCACCGGCGTGCTGACCTGGCTCGTGTCGCAGGCGTCCAGCGCCATCGGCCTGCCGCTGGTCATCCGGGCCCAGCCGGCGGCCATGGTCTTCGGCCTGCTGATGGTGCTGGCGGTGATCTCCGGCGCCATGGCCATGGGCATATTGAAGAAGAGCCAGCCAGCGGACCTGCTGCGATGAACGCCTCACTCGTCCCCCACCCCAGCGCGATCTCGGCTAGGGGCCTGGTCAAGCGCTTCAAGTCCGGGCGCAACATCGTCGAGATCCTGCGCGGCGTCGATTTCGATGCGATGCACGGCGAGGTCACCATGGTCATGGGCCCGTCGGGCTCCGGCAAATCGACCCTGATCGCGGCGCTTTCCGGCCTGCTCAGGCCAGACGACGGCGAGGTGACAGCCCTTGGCCAGGATCTCTGGAGCCGCCGGGCCGGCCGCATCGACCGCTTCCGGCTGGATCACTGCGGCTTCGTCTTCCAGGGCTTCAACCTCTTTCCGGCCCTGACCGCCCTGCAGCAGGTGACCACGGTGCTGAAATACAAGGGCGTGGCGAAAAGGCAGGCGCGCGAGATGGGCATGGCCTCCCTGGCCGAGGTGGGACTGGAGTCCCGCGCCCATCAGCGCCCCGCGGCGCTCTCCGGTGGGGAAAAGCAGCGCGTCGCCATTGCCCGCGCGCTGGCCAAACGGCCGCAGCTGTTGTTCGCCGACGAGCCCACCTCGTCGCTGGACGGCGAAAACGGCCAGATCGTCACCCAGCTCCTGCAGCGCGCGGCCAAGGAGCACGGGGCGGCGGTGATCTGCGTCACCCACGACCCCAGGCTCGAAGCCTTCGCCGACCGCATCGTCCACCTCGAAGACGGCCGCATTCTCGATGACCGGCGCCACACCGCCGCGGTCCACAGTCCAGTTCTCGTCGGAGCCTGATCGCCATGCCCGCCCTTTTTCGCCGCCCGATCTTCTGGCTCGCCGTGCTCGGCCTGATCACCGCCGCAGGCCTCGGCCTGGTGATGATGAAGTCCGCCAGCATGCACGGCCTGGGTCTGAGCTCGGCCCAGGCCGCGGTCTCGCCGCCGTCGCCCTATGTGGCGGTGGCCGAGGGCAAGGCCGACATCGAGGGCGGCGTCATTTCCGTCGCGGCCAGGACCTCCGGCATCGTCAGCGCCGTCTACGTCCAGGAGGGCGATAGCGTTGTGAAGGGCCAGATCCTCGCCCGTCAGGAGGACGATGCGCCGAGGCTCGCCGCCCAGACCGCCGAGGCGGACCTGCGCCAGGCCCAGGCCCAGATCGGCCAGACAGAAGTGCAGCTGCAGACGGCGCAGCGCGAATACGAGCGGGTCGAGCCGCTGGCCGCCTCCAAGATCATTTCCGGCCAGGAGGTCGACAAGGCCCATGACGCGATCCTGACCGCCAACGCCCTGCTCGGCGTCCAGCGCGCCGCCGTCGGCGAGGCCGCGGCCAAGCTCGCCCAGGCGCGCTATGGCCTGGAACAGACCCTGATCCGCGCGCCAGCGGACGGCCGCATCGTGCGCCGCTACGCCAACCCGGGCTACGGCGCCTCGACCCTGAACGTCACCCCGATGTTCGACCTGGAGCCCGCCGGCCAGCACATCGTCCGCGCCGAGGTCACCGAGGGCGCCATCGCGTCGGTCAACGTCGGCCAGACGGTGCGGCTCGCCGCCGAGGGCGATCCCACGAAATACTATCTCGGCACGGTGCTGCGCCGCGCCGGCGTCTTCGGCGCCCGCAAGCTGCAGTCGGACGACCCCTCCGAACGCGCCGACGACCGTGTCGTCGAGGTAGTGATCAGCGCCGACCGCGCCCCCTTCCTGGTCGGGCAAAGGGTGCTGGCCAAGTTCATGAAGGGCGCCTGAGCGGAGCGGCTCAGAAGTGCGGCAGGCCGAACGGCAGGGTCGGCAGCTTTGGTATGGAGGGGCCGGGCTCTGCCGTGGCGCTCTGGCCGGCCGCGAGCTCGCAGTCCTTGGTGAGGGCCGCGTTGCCGTAGGCCTGGCATGAGCGCAGATAGCCTTGCACTTCGTCCTGGCGACCCTCTTGCCGCGCCACGGCGATCATCAGGGCGATGAACGGCTTCTGGTCGTTGTCGAAGCGCCCGACGCCCTCGCGGATGACCTGCATGGCGCGCTCGTTCTGCCCTGTGCGGTAGAGCATGCGCACGTGGTCGATATAGCCGTCCACCGTCTGGTCGGGGCTCTGATTGGCCTGGAGGAAGAGCCGGTCGGCGGCGGGCGCATCGCCCATGAGATCGGAAGAGCGTCGTGTAGGGAAAGAGTGTAGATCTCGGTGGT
>ODAK010006563.1_pt1 | contig 11715 bp, 10 predicted proteins | sample 1539591 | NCBI WGS metagenome assembly ODAK01 (sample SAMEA3539303, study PRJEB22396) | soil metagenome | biome: tundra; feature: field; material: soil | place: USA | collected 2010-05 | depth 0.15 m | reverse complement strand
CCGACTTCAATTACTTCGGTTTCCAATTCTGCGTTACCTTGATGCCATTCTCAAGAGTCCGCACCCAACCTACGATCTTATATACATGCCTGATCGCACCAGCGAAGATGACGATCGCCGCCGCAGTCCGCGATTCAGTTGCGCGGGTCACGCGCAGATCAGTTGCCTGCCATCCGATGGCGTCTTTCTTCCTGGGCAGATCCGCGACCTGAGCCTCGGTGGATGCTGCATCGATACTACGCTGCCGATTGATCATGGCGGGCGAACTGAAATGGTCGTGCGCGTCAACGCTGCTTCGTTCCGGGCGGTGGGTGAAGTGCGGGCGATTCGGGCCGGCTCTGGAGCTTGCGTAGAGTTCGTTCACTTGAGTGCTGGCGGAAAAGACATACTTGCGGACTTGGTCAGAGAGTTGGCGAGGTTGCAGGCGATCATAAAGAAGCTCAGATCGGACCGCCGCGAGATGGATGAGGAGTCGTTCCGCAGGCACATGGAGAACGGAAAACTCCAAGCGGCGATATTGAGCGGGCGGTTTCGTCTTGTGGGGACGAACGCAGGTGCAGAGATGTCGGGAGAAAGTTCGGGACCGGAGCAAGCTGCATCCGCGGGCAAGAGCCCGATTGGGGAAGCACAGCCGCTGGTGATTCCCGTCGATTTATTCGGTTAGCGCAAAGTCAGACCGCCATCAGCACCACGCCGCCCGCTACCAGCAAGGCCGCAATCCAACGTCGGCGCCCCACGCGTTCGTGCAGGAATATGCTGGCGGCGACTGCATTGGCCACAAAGGTGAGCGAGGCCGAAGCGGGCACGACCAAACTGAGATTGCCCCACGAAAGGCCAAAGAGCAGGCTGTAGAACGCGACTCCCATCGCCATCAAGCCGAGAGCAAACGTCGGCGTCGCAAACACGCGCCCTACCACCGCCAATACCCCGCGCCGCTTCCAGAGTTCACCAACGTCTCCAACTCGTTTCATGGAGTAGGAAAGCAGCACGTCTCCGGTGGTCGAGGCCAGAATGATGAGTCCAATCGCGGCCCAGGCGTAGATGTCTTTCATGACTCCACCTCCTGAGAAACCGTGTCGTGTGGAACGCTAGGGGATTCGTGATGTTGGGGACGAGGAGTGACCGAGGGACCCGCGGCCACGAAGCCCACGCCGGCGGCGATTAGCGCGATGCCCAGCCAGCGCGTCGGCGAGATTTCCTCATGGAAACTGAAGTGCGCAATCAAAGCTACGAGCACATATCCGAGCGAGGTGGCAGGCAGCACATAGGTAAGGTCAGCCCACGAAAGCGCGGACATGTAACAGGCGAAGAACGCCAGCAGTAAAAGGATTCCCGCGGCTACCCAGGGATTGAGGATCGCGAGTAGGAGGTCAGAGAGGTTATGCAGGGAAACATTGCCGAGAGCTTTCATACCGCGAGCCAGCAGGGAATCACCCGCCGTGCTAAAAACGGTGATTCCCGCCAGGACGAGGTATTTTCGAAAGGTCACTTATGATTCAACTCCGGGCGAGCAGAAGGTGTGGCCTCAGCGGCTAAACCCGCACTCAAAACAATCTAGTTGCCGCAGCGCTGAAGCGCCGCGCCACCCAAAATCAAGTGCGCCGTCGAGTTCCTTCCGCAGACTGCTAGGCCTTGGCCGGTGCCGGGGCAGGCGTTTCTTCCTTGCGGTTTTCCTTGACCCACTTATGGCGTTGCGAGCGCAGTTTCAGGAAGGTCCGCGCTTCTTTGTACAAGCGCTTGCGTTCGGAGTTGTCGAACACCGCTTTCCTCAGAATGCGGTACGCGGCCTTGGGACGGAAATAATACGCGTCGTAAAAGTGATGGACGGCCTCGAGCAATTCGGCGGCGGGCAGGCCAGGATATTCAATCTGCACCATCTGGTGGCCGCCATCGTCGACCATTTTTGTGTCGCTGGTCATGAAGCCATTTTTTACCGCGAATTCGTGCAGTTCAGTTCCAGGGTAAGCATGCGCCACCGAAACCTGGATCGTCTCCACGTCGAGTTCCTTGGCGAAGTTGATCGTGTTCTTGATGGTCTCGCGAGTTTCTCCCGGCAGGCCGAGGATGAAATCTCCGTGGACCACCAGTCCCAGCTTGTGGCAATCCTTGGTGAACTGGCGGGCACGCTCGATGGTTGCGCCTTTCTTGATGTTTTTTAGAATTTGCTGATCCCCCGATTCGTAGCCCACAATCAGGAGCCGGCATCCCGCCTCTTTCATGGCCTTGAGCGTTTCGAAGTCAGTTGTGACTCGCGATGTGCACGACCAGGTCAGGCCCAGCGGTTTCAACTTGGCGCACAATTCGACGGTGCGGGCCTTCTGGAGGTTGAAGGTGTCGTCGTCGAAGAAAAATTCCTTCACGTACGGCCAGTAGTCTTTCGCCTTGGCCATTTCACGCGCCACGTCGTCGGTGGAGCGCTTGCGCCATGGGTGTCCGCTGAGCGTCTGGGGCCAGAGGCAGAAGGTGCACTGCGCCGGGCATCCGCGCGTCGTGTACAGCGACACAAAAGGGTGGAGCAGGAAAGGCACGTTGTAGCGGCGGACATCCAAGTCGCGCCGGTAGACATCGGTTACATGAGGAAGCGCGTCCAGATTGTCGATGGTCGGACGGTCGGGATTATGCATGACCTTCCCATTCTTGCGGTAGGAAATGCCAAGAATGTCTTCGATCGGCTTGCCTTGGGCGTATTCGACGATGGAGTAGTCGAATTCCTTGCGGCAAGCTACGTCGATCACCTTCGCATCCGTCAAAGACTTCTCGGGCAGCACGCTGACGTGGGGTCCGACGAATGCAATCTTGATATGAGGATTGCTGTCCTTGATGGCCTCAGCGATGCGGACATCGCCGGCAAATCCCGGAGTGCTGGTGAAGAGCACGAGCAGTTCATAGTCCTTGCAGGTGCGAATCGTCTCTTCCGCCGTGATGTGGTGAGGCGGGGCGTCCAGCAACCGCGCGCCTTCGAGCATTCCTGTCGGATAGGCGAGCCAAACCGGATACCAGTACGATTCGATCTCACGCGTAGCGGGCCAGCGCGAACCTGCGCCCCCATCGAAATTCTCAAACGAAGGCGGATTCAAAAACAGTGTTTTTAATGGCATATTGGGAATCTCTATTCTAACATTCTTACGCGCAAACAAACCCCAGCCGACGCTACCATTTAGGTACGTCGTGAACGGCGCCGAAAGCGTGGAAGCCTTTCATTAAGTGTGCCTTAGCCGGGCTCAAACCGCAAAAGAACGTTGCCGAACGTCGTTTCTGAGCATTGAGACGCGAGAATCGGGTACCGGCTGGGTGCGCTGTCTGGTGCGTCATTTTGAAGCAGGATTTGGCAGGGCCCACTTTTCCAAATCTCCGGTAGCGCGCAGCAGGTTCATGCGGATGCGCTGGTACTCAAAATCGGCATCCTGGAAAAGCAGATAGCGCTCGGCGGCCTGCACCCGTGCATCGGCCAATTCGTGTAAGGTTCCAGTCTTGGCGTCGATACGAATTTGCGCCGCTTCCAGGCCCGATTGTGCCAGTTGATATTCCAACTGCGCCACCTCGCGGGCGGCCTCGAGTTGTTCGGCGGCGCGCTGTAGCTTCAGCGTTTCCTCTCCGACCTGGTCGCGAGTTGCTTCCGCTTGCCTCTTCGCCTTCAGGGCTGCGGAGTCCGCTCCCTCGGCCCGGGCGCGCTGGCTGGCATTGAACAGCGGGATCCGCAGGGCAAAGCCGATGGTAGCGTTGTCAGGCTGGAAGTGATTGGGAAAATAGTCCGTGTAGTTGTTGAATGTGGAAAGTCGCGCATATTGCGCAGAGAAATCGATCGACGGATACGCAGCGCGGTGCTCGCCCAAAGCCCGCATCGATTCCGCCAGAGAATGCTGCTCGGCCAATTTGATGGCCGGGCTGGAGGCAATCGCTTTCTCCCGAAGATCTTCTTCCGCAACGAAGGGCGGCAAGGCGGGAATGGTTTCGGGCGCGAGTTCGATGGCGGAAACCGGCAAACCGATCAGGGTTGAGAGATGTCGCCGAAGGACGTCGGCGTCGCCTCGGGCCTCTGTACGATGCAAGCGCACGCGTGCGGCGGTCAGCTTAGCTTTGTTTAGTTCCATGGCGCTGTCCACACCTTCCCGGAGACGCTCGGCCACGGCTTGTTCCATTTGCTGTGCCTGGGCTTCGTCCTGCTGCAAGCGCACCAGACGCGCCTCCCACTTCGCCAGTTCAGCATAGGTCAACGCGACGTCCTGAATGACGGCATTGCGCTGGTCCTGATCCTGAAACAGGGAAGCCCGCCACTCCGTCTTCGCCGCATTCATAAACTGCCGCTGCGCCAGATTGAAGACCGTGCTCTGCGCCACGACATTGGCCAGTGACGGTGCGGTCCCACTGACGGCGAGAGGATTTCCATAGGTATAGCCGAGTCCCGCGCCGACGAATAGCTGCGGCAAGTAGTTGTTGCGGAGTTCGCGGTAGGAGGCAAAGGCGCGTTGCACGTCGGCATTCGCAATGGCCGAAGTCGTGCTGTGCGCCAGCGCCAGCCGAATGGCGCGATCGAGAGGCAACGGTTCAGCCTGACCGCGGTTTGCGATCATCAGTAGTACGGCCGCAAATAAGGCGAGCAGATTGGTGGAGCGCAAGCGCGGCAATCGGAGTTTCATCTCGTCACCTTCATCTCGGCATCCTCAGGCCGTGGCTCGGCCGCCACGCACAAATTGTAGTGTGCTAGACGCAAGCTGGGCAGTAGCTTTGGAAGTTATTTGGGACACCACGAGGCACGGGTCGAATCGCGGCATCCTCAGCGGGCAACTCGGTTGAGTGCTTGCTGGGCCACGCCGAAGTTCCGGGCCAATGACAAGGAAGCACGGTACTCCTGCGCAGCACCGGCTTTGTCTCCTTGTTTTTCCAGCAGCATGCCCAGCAAATAGTGGGCTTTGAACGCCGGCGCCGCCTCAACCGGACCGGCGGCGAGATAGCGGTGCAGCAGTTCGGTGGCGAACGGATAGCTGCGGCCGGCGCGATACAACATGCCGGATGCTTCCCACAGAACACCAGGCTTGGTCGAAGGCGCCTGGCTGAGTTTTACGATGGCTTGCTCCATTTCGTCGAAGCGCTTCTGGCGACGGAGGAAAAGAGCGAGGTTGAGCCACGCTTCCGCGTCACCCTTGCTGAGGTCGATGTACTGGTGGTATTCCCGTTCGGCGGTGGCAGCATCTTTTTTCTTTTCGGCAATGCGCGCGTAGATCCAGTGTTCCCTTGCCGGGTTGACGGTCGCGATGGACTGCGCTTGCTCACGGGCTTTTTGCTCGCCGCCGCCGACAATGCCGGGCGCTTCAATATAAAACTCCGCCAGATCGAGCCGGGTTTCTTCGTCTTTCGGATTTAGTTGCACGGCGCGCTCGAATTCTCCGCGAACCTTTCCGACCAGGCCGGCCGCGGACAGGAAATTAACCCGATCCGCTTTTTCGCCGTAAACGCGGCCCAGCCACAAGTGGAACCGGCTGTTGCCCGGATCGAGCGAGACTGCTCTTCTGCAGGAAGACTCCGCACGATCCCATTCTTCGAGTGTGAAGTAAGCACGGCAGAGCAGGTTGGACGATTCCGCATCCGCCGGAGCGGACGAGAGACGGCCATTCAATTCGGCGATAGCTTCATCGATCCGGCCGGCCGCCAGCTTGTCCTGGGCGGAGTCCGCCAAGCTGGCGGTTAACGAAGTAATGAGCAACAGTAAGACGAGCAAGACTCTGGAAGCGCGCGTGATCATCTAGAACTTGACCTGCGTTCCGTCGCCAATCGGTTTACCATTCGACGAATTGATCGCGACCACGTCTTTGGCGGAGAGGCCGCGCGTTACTTCCACCTGCGTGAGGTTGGAAAGGGAAGTTTCCACTGCCCGGCGCTTGAGCTCGCGGCCGGAAACCTGCAAAACGTAGGGCTTGGAGTCGTCCATTCGGACAGCCTCGCGCGGCACCACCAATACGTGGTCGTGCTCGTCGGCGACAATCGTCACTCCGACGTTTATATTCGGCAAGAGTTTCAGATCCATGTTATCTACGATGCTGGTCGTCTCGCCCACGTTGCGCGAACCGCGCAATCGAACCGTAGAGGGGATGGCAGTCACGATGGCCCGCCACACCCGTCCAGGGACGGCGTCCCAGGTAATCTCAATCGGGTTGCCTGGAGCCAGTCTGCCCACGTCGGGTTCATCGACAAAAGCGCGGACCAACACTTTTCTTAGATCCGCCACCTGCAGCAGAAGGTCTCCGGCGGCGACGAAGCCGCCTTGCTTGGCGGGCAGCGAGTATACGATGCCATCAAAAGGAGCGCGCACATTCGATTTCGCCAGAACGTCCTGTGCGGCATCGTAGGTGGCCTGCGCTTCCGGTTGCTGAGCCTCGACGCGCGCCAACTCCGCATTCGAGTATCTTTTGGTCTGCTTTTGCCGCAGAAAGGTGAGTTGGGCGTCGGCACGTGCAAGAGCATTTTCCGCTTCTCGCACTTCTCCGGACGAGGCTGCGCCTTGCTGCTCGAGTTTTTTCAGAGCGTCTAAATTGCGCTGTGCGGAGTCGCGGTCAGTGCCGGCTTTCACCAGTTGGGCTTCGAGGCTCAACACTTCTTCCTGGTTCCCGCCTCGTTTCGCGGCGTTCAGGTCGGCCTGCGCTGCTCGCAATTGCGTCTGGGCACGAGCCGCCTGGGCGTGCGCGTCGGCGTCATCCAGAACGACCAGCAATTGGCCCTTCTTTACGGAGTCGCCTTCCTTGACCAGAACGCGCCGCACGCTCGTCGAGACCGGAGCGTGGGCCTCAAAGTTGTTGATCGGCTCAATCTTTCCGTTGGTGGAAACCAGGCTGCGGATATTGGTCTGATCGACGACAGCCGTACGCACTGGAACCCCGTCATCGCGACGAGAGACAAAAGCAGCCAGCACAATCAACGCCCCGAGGATGGCAAGCGCCATTACCCACCAGCGTCGCGGCCGGCGTTCCGAACTGTTTCCATTCAATGGCATGCAGAGAAAAACTTAAGCTTCAATGTATATCATCCACGCGCTGCGAGGAGCTGGCAACTGCATGTCGCGGACCTGCTTGTTTAGATGCATCGCGCCGGCCGTTTGCGTCAGTCGGGCGCTGAATTTTCCGCGCTGCGTACCTGGGCGGGCACGAGGGGCTAGGTACAATAGGCAGATGCGAAAGCCTCCCCGTTCCACTTCTTCCCGCTACACCACCGAGCACGCCAGCGCCGGACTCGATCACGATTTCCCGGAAATTGAAACCTGGCCGAACCAGTTTCCCGGATACGAAATTGTTGTGGATGATCCCGAATTCACTTCGGTCTGCCCGAAGACGGGCTTGCCGGACTTCGGCAACATCGTGATTCGCTACCAGCCCGATCGACTGTGCCTAGAGTTGAAATCGTTAAAGGAATATCTCCAAGCGTATCGAAACCTCGGCATCTTCCAGGAGAACATTGTGAATCAGGTGCTGGAGGATGTGGTCCGCTGGGCCAAGCCGGTGTGGGCGGAAGTGAAAGGTGAGTTCCGTCCGCGCGGCGGAATCTCGACCATTGTGATCGCGCGGTGGCCACGCCCGAAGAAGACTCAGAAGTGATTGGGCCTTCCGGGCCATGCTATATTCCTACGACCTGTGACCCCGCAGAAGCTCCACGCCCGCACTGCGCTGCTCGTGCTCACCGCACTTAATCTGCTTAACTACGCGGATCGCAATGTGCTGTTCGCGGTGCAGCCTTTGGTGCAGGATGAATTCCATCTGAGCAAACTTCAGATCGGCTATCTCACTAGCGCGTTCCTGGGCTTCTACATGATCGCCGCGCCCTTTGTGGGGCCGCTGGCGGATCGCTACTCGCGCAAGCTGATCATCGTTTTGGGTGCGATGTTCTGGAGCGGGCTTACGCTGCTAACGGCGTTCACGCACACTTACACGGAACTGCTGCTCCGCCACACCCTGGTTGGCATCGGCGAAGCGACGTTCGTTACCATCGCGCCGACTTTTGTGGCGGACTTATTCACGGAGAAAAAGCGCGGACGCATTCTGGGCGTCTTTTATCTGGCGATTCCGGTGGGATCGGCTGCCGGTTACCTGCTGGGCGGCAATCTCGCTCCGCACTACGGCTGGCGTTTTCCTTTCTACATCGCGGCGGCGCCGGGATTCCTGCTGGCGATCGCTGTGCTCTTCCTGAAGGAGCCGGAACGGGGGCAATTTGATTCGCTCAAGGAGCCTCCCGAGGATTCACCGAAGAGAGTGCTCACGGGTAGTCGCCTGACAAGGTTATACATGACGGTGTACCTGGATTTGAAAAGAGTATATGTCGGTGTTTTGCGTAATCCGGCGTTTCTGGCGGCGACGCTGGGCATGGCGGCGATGACGTTTTCGCTGGGCGGTATTCAGGTGTGGATGCCGCAGTTTCTTTACAGCGAGCGTCACTATTCACTCGCCCACGCTAATTTTGTTTTTGGCATCATCATCGTGGTGGATGGGATTGTGGCCGCACTGGCCGGTGGATGGTTGGGCGACTATCTGCTGCGGCGGATGAAAAGTTCTTATTACCTGGTTTCGGCCGCCAGCATGGCGCTGGGCGTTCCCGTGATGATCGTGGCTCTGTTTGCCAAGGGCCGAGCCATGGTGCCCGCCATCGGGGTGGCAGCTTTCTTCCTGCTGCTGAATACCGCACCCCTGAATGCCGCCGTGCTCAACTCGGTTGGCGCCCATATCCGCGCCACTGCCATCGCCGTGAACATTTTCATCATTCACATCCTGGGCGATGTGCCGTCGCCGACGATGATGGGATGGGTCGCGGACCGGCACTCGTTGCAGGCCGCTTTTATTTTGCCGGTGATCGGCATGGGTATTTCTTCTGCCGTACTGTTTTACGGCATGCGATTTGCCCCACCACTGCGGATCAGCGAAGACTCGACAGAGTCGCAAGCCCCCTCGGGAGCATCTTCCTAAACAGAATGCATTGGCAAATGTTGCACTGGATTGCAGGCGGCATCCTCGCGCTGGCTTGGTTTTCGCGCATCGTCGAAGCGGCATTCGGCATGCCGCAGATCGCCGATATCGCGCGCCCCGAATGGGACCGCAGGCCCACGACTCCAAATGGCGAGCCTAGAGTCAGCATCATCGTTCCGGCACGCAACGAGGACGCAAATATTCGCGAGACGCTCGCGCAGTTACTCGCGCTCGATTACTCGAACTACGAGATTATTGCCGTCAACGACCGCTCGACGGACGGCACCGGCCGGATCATGGATGAGGTTGCAGCAGGTTCCCAGGCCCACGGCCTGCTGCAGGTGATCCACGTTTCGGAACTGCCATCGGGGTGGTTGGGCAAGACGCATGCGATGTGGACTGCCGGTCAGCAGGCTACCGGCGCCTGGATGTTATTCACCGACGCCGATGTTCTGTTCAAGCCCGATGCGTTGCGACGCGCCGTCGCCTACGCCGAAGCGGAGCGGGCCGACCACGTAGTCCTTTTCCCGCGCATGATCATGAAACGGCCGAGCGAGAGAATGATGATCGCATTCTTTCAGGCGCTTTTCGTTTTCGGACACCGCCCGTGGAAAGTCGCCGATCCCAAAGCGCGCGACCACATGGGGGTGGGCGCGTTCAATATGGTTCGCCGATCGGTCTATGACGCGGTCGGCACTTATCGCGCTTTGCGCATGGAAGTGCTCGACGACATGAAGCTGGGCAAGGTAGTCAAGAACGCGGGCTTCGCCCAACGTAACGTTTTTGGCGAGGATCTGATTTCCCTGCACTGGGCGAAGGGCGCTTTCGGCATCGTCAACAATCTCACCAAGAATTTCTTCGCCGTGCTTTCTTTTCAGTGGCCGCGAACCGTGGCCTGCATCGCGGGCCTCGCCTTTCTGAATCTCGGACCATTTCTTGGTGTTTGGCTGGCGCATGGATGGGCGCGAGTTCTCTACGCCATCGCGCTCGCTTCGCTGTTTCTGATCTATTACGGCATGTCGGCAAGATCGGCCGTTCCCGCATATTACTTCTTCCTGCATCCCGTCAGCACCAGCCTGTTCATGTACACACTGTTGCTCTCCATGATCCACACCCTTGCGAACGACGGCATTGTATGGCGGGGAACAAAGTATCCGCTGGAAGAATTGCGCAAAGGGATGGTGTGAAGTAAGTCACGAGGAACTGTGATTGTACGCAACTATCTCAGTGACGCCGCGCGTATGGCTGGAACGCATCTTTAACCGGCAACTTTAACAAAACCTTCGGCGTGACAGGGGACTTCAGCGGCTCTTACAAGACGATCGGCGGGGTGTCCGCTAAGACTTACAGTTACACCGGAGGGCCGGTGGTTAATTTGAATTCGGAGGGCAAGGTAAACCCATTCGTCCACGCACTGTTTGGAGGGGCCCATGTGAGCGCGTCGCTATCCGGTGTGGGATCGGGTTCCCAAAACGGGTTCACGATGATGTTCGGTGGCGGCGTGGACGCCCAAGGTCAACAATGCCTTCGCGGTTCGCGTCATTCAGGCGGACTGGGTTTACTACCGCTTCAGTGGAGCTAGCGAAAGCCACAACGTGAGAATCTCAACCGGTGTCGTGTTCCGCTTCTAGTTTTCGAAGCAATTGACAGAGGGCTGCTTGAAGCCACCGCGCTTAAGCAGCCTTTTTATTGTGGCTCTTCCGGGTCTTCGATCGAAGTGGGCGTGCCCTGTTTCTTCGGCTTCGTCTTCTTGGCTTTTGGATGGCTGTACTTCCCGGCACTGTAGTGGCCGCGACGGTCGACGTCATAGTCCGTGGGCACCGGGGGCACCACGACGAAAGCGCTTTCGCCCAGTTGTTGGGTGTGGCGCAAGATGATCTGCGTGCGGCCGTCATAGTCCTGGATCGTCCCCTTGATTTCAATTTGCCGGCCTTCGAGCTGGCGCAGGTCGCCAACTTTTCGGAGATCATCCGGGAAAACGACCACGGTGAAAGGACAGGCGCGGGGGGCGGGGCAGAAATTGAGAAAGGTGACGCCGTTGCTGCCCTCTTCCACGTGCAGGACGGTTCCGCTGACGCACTGGGTCGCACCCACATGCTTGCTCGCTTCGGCAAATGAGACGCAGTCGTGCTTGGAAGGATTGCTCGCGGAGCCAACCACGCTCAGGGTAATAACGGCGGTAATCACGACAGTAAGAACGGTCCCGAGTGAAAAAGTCAGACTAAGAAGACGCATGAGGGCTGAGGCGCAGAGAAGTGCGTCCGCAGTTTTATTGTAGGCGTGGAGAAGAGATCCTACGCGAAGCAGGACGAAGATTTCCTTGGTGGCTTCCCGAAAAGGGAACGAGCAGCGCCGGGGCACCCAGCACGCCTGGTTTCGGCGTGATGGGGTGGAGCGCGCCGGGGCTGGGCCCCGGCCTGCCACAGTTCTCGCGGCTAGCAGCGCCGCGTGTCCCACTATTTGCCGAAAGATTTTACCGCCGCCGCTTCGTCGTCTTTGACGTCGAAGACGGTGTAGAGTTTCGTGATCTGCAGCAGGTCGTGTACTTTCTTGGTGAGGTTGAGCAGCTTGAGTTCGCCGCCTTGGTTTTTGCAAGTGGTGAAGGCGCTGACCAGCTCGCCGATACCTGAGCTATCGATATAGTTCACGTCGCCGAGGTTCAGCAGGATCTTCTTCTGCCCCTTGGAAAGCAGGTCGCGCACCGTTTCGCGCAGAACTACGCTGCCTTCGCCGAGGGTGATCCGGCCGCTGAGGTCGACAATCGTGACGCCAT
>ODAK010006562.1_pt1 | contig 11716 bp, 12 predicted proteins | sample 1539591 | NCBI WGS metagenome assembly ODAK01 (sample SAMEA3539303, study PRJEB22396) | soil metagenome | biome: tundra; feature: field; material: soil | place: USA | collected 2010-05 | depth 0.15 m | reverse complement strand
ATCTCCCATTGCTTGGCGGGCGAGGCCAGCAGGTGCACGGCCCAGTCCATGAAGGCGCTCGCAGTCGTCGCCGGGGCGAGGGCGGCGCCCGGCATCTGCCAGAAGGGCGTGAGTCCGCGCTCGAGCGACTGGTAGGTCACGAAGGCGGCGGACGGCACGCTTTCGCCGCCGAGCCAGGGACTGTTGCCGCGTTCGCGCAAACCGGTCTGAGGCACCGGCACCTCGGACTTCGGCACGGTGGAAACGAGGCTAGCGGTCAAGAGAGGCTCCATGGGTACGGAAGTTCAATCGAGACGCCACGTGTAGCGCGTCCACGGCATGGCGTCGGCCGCTCGGTGCGTCACAGGCCGGCTGCGCGCAGCCGCTGCAACAGATCGACCCGCTCGTCGACCCGGCCTGCCCGCGGCATGCCCCGGAAGGCGCCTACCCTGAGTGCCAAGATTCGCTTCATTCCTGACTCCTTGAAGATCCGCGGACGGGTTGCCACGGCCCCGATTCGCCGCAACAAGAGGATGCCCAGCCAGGGCGTTGCGTGTCTTGACGGCGGTCAAACGGCGCGCGGTCGGCGCCTCGCCGGACACCGAGCCTTCGCCGAGTTGATGCTCGTCAATTGGCGGTGGCGGCCAGCGCTCGAGAATTGGTCGTGCCTTCCATTCACCATCGCCCGCCATGGACCTTCGTACGCAAGCCCATCTGAAAACACTGCGCGATCTGCTGACGTACCGTCTCGCGGAATTGCGCGCTGACGTCCACGCTGCCGAGCAGGAGCGCCGCGATTCGGCCGGGGCCGTCACGCCGGAGGTGGCCGACCGCAAAGACGAGGCCGCGCAACACCAGTGGTCGGACCTGGGCGGCGCGCAGGAGCAGCGCGACCGCGACGAGATGAACCAGGTCGAGGCGGCCCTGCATCGTCTCGACGCCGGGACTTACGGCGACTGTGCCGATTGCGGCGAACCGATTCCGATGCAGCGTCTGCTCGTGCAACCCGCCGCGGAGCGCTGCGCACCGTGCCAGGCCACGCACGAACATGCGATGGAGCACTTGCGGCAGGCGTGACGACGCGGACAGCGACATCTTCGAAGACCCGCGAGCGTGCATCGTCGAAGCGGGTACCGCCAACCACGACCCGATGCGCAAGGGTCTTGCCGGCGATGCCTTTCGCTCTCAGGCGAGGTACTTGCCGCCGTTGATCGACAGCGTGATGCCGTTGATGAAGCCGGCGTCGTCGGCGGCCAGGAAGACGACGCCGCGGGCGATCTCAGCCGGCGTGGCGAGGCGCCCGGCGGGCACCCCTTTCAGGATCTGCTCGAGCACTTCCGGGCGCACCGCGCCGACCATCGCCGTGTCGGTGTAGCCGGGCGCGACCACGTTCGCAGTGATGTTGTGCGACGCGCCTTCGAGCGCCAGCGACTTGGTGAAGCCGATCACGCCGGCCTTGGCCGCGGCATAGTTGGTCTGCCCCGCCTGGCCGGACAGGGCATTGACCGAGCTGATGTTGATGACGCGGCCGAAGCGCCGCTCGCGCATGCCTTCGACGAGCACCCTGCACATGTTGAAGCAGCCGCCCAGGTCGATCTCGATCACCTCGCGCCACTGCTGTGCCGTCATCTTGTGCAGCAGCGCGTCGCGCGTGATGCCGGCGTTGTTCACCAGCACGTCGACCGGGCCGAGCTGTGACTGCACGCGGACAACCCCCTCCTGGCAGGCGGCGAGGTCGGCCACGTTCCAGGCGAAGACCGCGATGCCGGTGCGCGTTGCGAAGGCGTCGGCGGCCTGGTGATTGTCGGCGTAAGTCGCCGCGACGCGGTAGCCGGCACCGAGCAGGGCCTCGGAGATGGCGGCCCCGATCCCGACCGTGCCGCCGGTGACGAGTGCCAGACGTCGATCAGCCGGTCCGCCAGTCATGCAAGCACGATAGGAGGGAAAGGGCCGCGTTGCCTTGATCCTCGTCAATCCGCCGCGGCCGGAGCCCGTTCTGAGACGGGCCACATTCGCTTCGATTGATGTGTATCAGATGCATCCGTCTCGCCGCCTCTAGAGTTCGCGAGGTCGGCCCTTGGGCTTCGCTTGGCGTGTGCATGAAGATGCTTCGATTTCCTCGCCGCTGGCTCGCTGTCGTGACGACTGCGGCGCTGAGCGCCTGCGCCACGCTGCTGCCCACGACCAAGCAGGAAGTCGTATCGAACTGGAACAGCTATGCCGACGCTGTGCACTGGCTGTCTGCCATCGAGCCATACAAGAGCACCCGCGCCGACGTCCATCGCAGCGGACTGGATCCGCAGCTCAACTCGGCGATCACGGTGCTGCATTTCGCCGACATCCTGCAACGGTTCTCCGCCGCTGCCCTGATCGAGCCGCAAGACGTGGACCGCGGCATCCGCGATTGTCTGCATGCCGGCAAGCAGTGCACCGCCTACGCGATTTCGGTGAAGAAGGTCGAGCGCAAGCGCATTGGCAGTTTCTGGGCCGACTCGTTCAACTTCAAGCGCGAGTCGCTGACGACCGGCTGGAGCGTCGACGCGCTGCTCGTCTTCGTCGATGACGAACTGGTGTACGAACTGATCGGCGGCCAGCCGAACATCAGCGAATACGAGGTAGTGCGTAACCCGCTCGGCCCGCTGCAGGGCTGGAGCGACGAGATGGTCAAGGCGCTGCGCTAGACAGCGCGGCCGCGAGAGGGATCTTCCGGGGCGATTGCAGCGCGCCTCGCCGAACGTCGCTGCCAGAGTGCCTGCGCCGCCTGCGCCCCGGCCTTGACTTACGTCAAGGCGAAGACCAGTGGCACGCCGACACTGCACTCATCGACCCCTCGAGGAACGAACCCATGTATCAGCGAATTCTCGTGCCCATCGATGGCAGCCCGACGTCGATCCAGGGTCTGGATGAGGCCGTCAAGCTCGCGAAGCTCACCGGCGGGAGCCTTCGTCTCGTCCATGTCGCGAACGAGCTGACGTTTGCCACCGGTTTCGAGATCTACACCGGCGACGTGATCGGAATGCTCAAGGAGGCGGGTGAGCAGATCCTCAGCGAGGCGAAGGCGCGCGTGCAAGCAAGCGGCATCGACGCGGCGACGTTCCTCTTCGAGAACTTCGGCAGTCGCGTCTGCGACGTCGTCGTCGACGAGGCGAAAAGGTGGAATGCCGATCTCATCGTCATCGGATCGCACGGTCGTCGTGGGATCGGGCGCCTTGTCATAGGAAGCGACGCCGAGCAGATCGTCCGCATGGCTCCGGTGCCGGTGCTGCTCGTCCGCGCGCCGATCACCAAGGCGAATCCGGCGCTCGCGCCGAGCCGCGACAAAGCTGCGCCTGCGCCAAGCGCCGTGCCGACCTGATTGCGAAGCGCGCTGGGCGCAGCCGTAGGAAGGCTCGCGCTCGTTCGCGATCGCGGCAGCGCCGGCTGATTGCGGGGAAGCTCGGATCGCGGTGCTAGCTTCAGGCGTCATGGCGTCGCCCGCTTTCGACGAGTCGCTCCTGCTTCTGCGCACGAAGCGTTTCGGCACGTTCTGCTTCGCGAGCCTGCTGTCGAACATCGGCACCTGTGCGCAACAGGTGGCGCAACCCTGGCTGCTGCTGAGTCTGGGTGCCTCTTCTTTCGTCGTGGGCCTCGACAACTTCGCGCTGGGCGCTCCGGTGTGGCTGCTGACGATCGCCGGAGGCGTGCTCGCCGACCGGGCCGATCGGCGCCTCGTGATCGCGCGCTTCCAGTCGATCCAGATGCTCTGCCCCCTGTTGATCGTGGGCCTTCTTCTCGCAGGAACGGTGCAGCCCTGGATGGTCGTGGCGATATCACTGATCGTGGGCATCACCGATGCCTTGTCCATGCCGTCGTTTCAATCGATCGTTCCGTCGATCGTGCCGCGCAATCGGATTTCCGCGGGTCTTGCTCTTAACGCGACGCAGTTCAATCTCTCGCGCATCCTCGGCCCCGCGCTGGCAGGCCTCTTGATGGTCAGCGTCGGCGCGATCGGATGCTTCGCCGTCAACGCGGCGTCCTACGTACCGTTCGTCGCGGTCGCGCTATGGATCCTTCCGCACGCGGCGAGGCAGGGCACCCGCGCTCGGTCAGCGGGCGGCCACCATCTGCTCGACGGCGTTCGCGAGGTGATGCGCGCGCCGCAGCTGCGCGGCGCGGTGCTCACCGTGTTCGTGACGAGTCTGCTGTGCGGCCCGCTCATCACGTTCTGTCCAGTCCTCGTGAGGGAAGTCTTCCATGGCGATGCCGGTCAGTTCAGCATCGCCGTGGGTGCATTCGGTGCCGGCGGCTTGTTGGGCGCAGTGGCGCTGCTGTTCGTCGACAGCAAATCGGATCGCCGCCTGCTGAGCTCGTGGCTCGCATGCGGCTACGGCGTCGTCATGATGCTGGCGGCGCTGAGCCCCTGGTTCCTCGCGCTGGCGGTTCTGCTCGTGCTGGCCGGCGTCGCCATGAGTGTCAGCAACACGTCGGCCAACACGGTGGCGCAGTCGATCTCGCCTGCGACGCTGCGTGGTCAGACGGTCAGCCTGTACATGCTCGCGGTACGCGGTGGCACGTCGTTGGGCGGCTTGCTGACGGGCGCTTCGATCAGCTTGCTCGGCGTGCGTCACGCGCTGCTGCTCAACGGCGCGCTGGCGATCGGCGCGCAGTTGCTGATCGGGCGAAAGTGGACGCGTCCGGAGATCGGGCACGCCACTTGATCCAAGGGGGGCCGCGGTTTGACGTCCGTCAAAGCCGTGGTGTCGCCCTGTATGACACTGGATCCACGCTTTCGCCTCTTGGCATGTCACGAACGGAGTCCCGCCATGTATCAGCGCATTCTTGTTCCCGTCGACGGCAGCCTGACCGCCAAGGCCGGCCTCGACGAAGCCATCCGCTTGGCCAGGCTTACGGGCGCCGAGTTGCGCCTGATGCATGTGCTGGATGCTGCGGCATACGCGACCGGCTTCGAGCCCGCCAACGTCTATTGCAACGAAGTGCTTCCCCTCATGAAGCGGGCCGGTGCACGGATACTCGAGGAGGGCAAGGAGCGAGTCGAGCGAAGCGGCCTGAAGGCGGATTGCGTGCTTCTCGAGACCGTGGCCGACCGCGTCTGTGACCTCGTCGCCGCGCAGGCGATCGACTGGAGCGCCGACCTCATCGTGATAGGCACGCACGGCCGGCACGGCGTCGGGCGGCTGTTTCTGGGCAGCGATGCCGAGCAGATCATGCGGACGGCGCCCGTCCCGGTCTTGCTCGTCAGGACCGATGGCGAAGAAGGAGCCCGGAGCATGCGGCGTGTCGCGGGATCGGAGTCATCCGCCGCCGTCGCGATGTGAGCGTGATTGCGGCACAGCGCGCACCACTGGCGCCTTCGAGAGCGGGCATCATGTGTCCATGAGCGCCGTTGGAAGGCCCGCGTTGCCATCGAATGCGCGCACCCTGGTGCAACTCTTCACCGCGCGCGTCGCCGATACGCCGCAAGCCGAAGCCTATCGCCAGTTCGACAGCGCGACCGGCGCATGGATCGGCACGACCTGGGCCCAGGCCGCCGAGCGCGTTGCGTCGTGGTCCGGTGCGCTATGCGACCTCGGCCTGCCGCGTGGCGCGCGTATCGCCATCCTCCTGCCGAACGGCCTCGACGCCGTCTGCATCGACCTGGCGGCGCTGACACTGGCTCTCGTTCCGGTGCCGATGCACGCGCTCGACAACCCGCAGAGCATCGCCTACATCCTTGGCGACAGCGACGCCTCGCTGCTCGTGGCCGCATCCGACACGCAATGGCGGGCCATCGCCGCGGTCGGTGCGGCATGGCCCGCGCTGAGGCAGGTCGTGGTCATGCGCCAGGAGGTCGTCGGCTCGCCCGCATCTGGCGCGGTGCCCGTTGTCGGCCTGACGCAATGGCTGTCGCTTCGACAGCCCGCGCCTCTTGCCGGTATCGGTGCGCCGGAACCTCCTTCGGAGACGGATCTCGCGGCGCTGGTCTACACCTCGGGCACGATGGGCAAGCCCAAGGGCGTGATGCTCACGCACGGCAACGTCATGTCGAACGTTGCCGCTGCGCTCGCCCGCGTGGCGCCGCTGCAGGGCGACATCTTTCTCTCTTTCCTGCCGCTGTCTCACACGTTCGAGCGGACGGCCGGCTACTACCTGCCGATCGCTGCGGGCGCCTGCGTCGCCTACTCGCGCTCGGTGGCACAGCTCGGCGAAGATCTGCGCAGCGTACGACCGACGGTCCTCGTCTCCGTGCCGCGCATCTACGAGCGCGTCTACGCTACGCTGCAGGAAACGCTCGCCGGCTCGGCAACGAAGCAGCGGCTCTTCGGTTGGGCTGAAGCCGTCGGCTGGCGTCGCTTCTGCCGGCGCCAGGGGCTTGCCGTGGAAGGCACTACGTCGCCGGCGCTGGACGCGCTGGCATGGCCGCTGCTCGATCTCCTCGTCGGCCGGCGCATGAGGGCGTCTTTCGGCGGCCGCCTGCGCATCGCAGTCAGCGGCGGCGCGGCGCTGGCGCTGCCGATCGCGCGTTGTTTCCTCGGCCTGGGCCTGCCCGTTCTGCAGGGCTACGGCATGACCGAGACATCGCCGGTCGTCGCCGTCAACGCGCCGGACGACAACGACCCGACCACGGTCGGCCGGGCCCTTGCCGGCGTCGAGGTGCGAATCGCCGAGAACCGCGAGCTTGTGGTGCGCGGCCCGAACGTGATGCGCGGCTACTGGAAACGTGACGACGACACGGCGCGGGCCTTCGTCGACGGCTGGCTGCGCACCGGCGACCAGGCGGCGATCGAAGGCGGCCGGATCCGCATCCTCGGCCGCCTCAAGGAAATCATCGTCACGTCAACGGGCGAGAAGATCGCGCCGGCGGATCTCGAACTGGCGATCACCGCCGATCCGCTGTTCGAGCAGGCCTACGTTTTCGGCGACAACCGACCGTTCATCGCTTGCATGGTCGTGCTCGCCCGCGCTTCGTGGGTGCGCCTGGCATCGGATCTGGGGCTCGACCCGCTGGCGCCGGCGAGTCTCGAGGCGCGCGCCGCGCGCGCCGCCGTGCTCGAGAAGATCGCCTCGCTGGCCCGCGAGTTTCCCTATTACGCCCGGCCGCGCGCCGTCTCGATCACCCTGGAACCGTGGACGATCGAGAACGGTCTGATGACGCCGACGCTCAAGCTGAAGCGCAACAACCTGGCGGCCCGCTACGCGAGTGAAATCGACGCCTTGTACCAGCGCTAGACGAGCATCGTCGGATGCGAAGATGGCCAGGTCGTCGCCCGGGCAGACCCGCGGCGTACGGTCGCGGGCTCTTATAGCCCTACCAGGTAATTCGCCAGGTTCTCGATGTCCTGCGCGCTCAGGGTATTGGCGACGCTCGTCATGTTGCCCGCATCGTTGGTTCGCTTGCGGGCCTTGAAATCGCTCAGTTGCTTGACGATGTAGTCGTAGTGCTGGCCGGCCACACGCGGGATCTCGTTCTGGCCGGCGAACCCGCCGAGGTGGCACATCGTGCAAAGCGTTTCATCGGCCTTGAGCTTGCCGAGCCTCGCCTTGGCCGGATCCGTCGCAAAGCTCTGCACCGGCGGCCTCTGCTTGGCAAAGTAGTCCGACAACTCGTGCATCTCATCGCGCGTCAGGCCGACGGCGATCGGGCTCATCAAATCATTGGCGCGGCGACCTTCCTGGAAATCACGCAACTCCAAGTACATGTAGCGCGATGTCTGGCCGGCCAGGATCGGGTAGGCCGGCTGGGTCGACTTCCCCTGCGGCCCGTGGCAGGCCGCGCAGACGGCGACCTTGGGAGGCACCGCGTCCGCGGTCTGCGCCTGCACCGCGAGACCTGCCGAAGCCATCAGCAGGCCCGCGAGCACCCGGCACGAGAACGTCATGCCGAGTCGTCGGTCGATCAGGGAAGTGCGAACACGATAACCGAGTTGCCCCGCTTAAAGTCGAGTTGGGTGTTGCCGCCCGCGGCCACGGCGACGTACTGTTTGCCTCCGACCATGTACGAGACGGCCGGCGCGTTGACCCCGGCGCCGCACTGGTATTCCCAGAGCATCTTGCCGGTGCGGGCGTCGAAGGCGCGGAACAGGCCATTGCCTTCGCCATTGAACACCAGGCCGCCCGCCGTGGCGAGAACACCGCCGATCAACGGTTGTTCGGTGTCGAACTTCCACGCGACCTTGCCCGTGTCAAGGTTGACGGCGGCCAGCCGCCCCCATTGCTTCTCGCTGGCGATCACCTTGAACGCTCCGCCGAGCCAGAGCTTGCCGCCAGGGTATTTCGCATCTTCGACGTGGTAGGTCATCGGCTGATGCAGGTTCGCGGCATAGGCCAGATGCAGCACCGGATTGACCGCCATCGGGCTCCATTCGACCCCGCCGTTCGCGCCGGGCAGCATGCGTGCACCGTCCTTGGTTGGCAGCACCCACATGTTCTCCTGCGGAATCATGGCCTCGCTGAACCGGATCAATTCGCCCGTGACGCGGTCATTGACGTAGATGTGACCGGTCTTGCCGCCATGAATCGCGACCTTGTGCACCCGGCCATCCTTGCCCATGGCCTCGGTGAGCACGACGGGCGAAACGGCGTCCAGATCCCAGACATCGTGCGGCACATACTGGAAGTGCCACTTGTAGGCGCCGGTGTTCAGATCGACCGCGACCATTGAATCGGTATACAGGTTGTCTCCGGGCCGCTCGGCGCCATACAGATCGGGGCTGGGGTTGCCCACGACGAAGAACGCGGTGTTGGTTTCCCGGTCGATCGCCGGCGCCATCCAGACACCGCCGCCCAGGACCTTGTAGAAGTCGCCGCTCTTGGCGAGCTGCGCCTTCTCGGCCGCCAGGTCGCGGTGCAGGTTGCGGTTCGTGGCGTCATTGACCGCCCACACGCCCTCGCTGCCCTTTTCCGGGATCGTGTTGAACGTCCACAGCAGCTTGCCGTCTTTCGCGTCGTAAGCCTTCACGAAGCCTCGGATGCCGTACTCGCCACCATTCGTGCCGATCAGGACCTTTCCGTTCACGGCGACCGGTGCCATCGTCTCGGAATAGCCGGCCTCGGGGTCCGCGACCTGCACTGCCCACAGCACCTTGCCCGTCTTGGCATCAAGTGCAAGGAGTTTCGCGTCTAGCGTGCCCATGTACAGCCGGTCACCCATGACCGCCACGCCGCGGTTGTTGGGTCCACAGCAGTAGGTCGTCACGGCGCCCATCTTGTGCTTGTAGTGCCAATACTCCTTGCCGGTCGCCGCGTCGAGGGCGTACACATGGTTGTACGACGTGGTGATGTACATGATTCCATCGACCACGATCGGCGACGTCTCCATGGATTCCAGCACTTCGGTCTGGAACTGGAACGCGGGCCGAAGCTTGTGCACGTTCGAGGTATCGATCTGCGTTGCCGGGTAGTACCGGGTCTGCGCATAGCTCATGTTGGACTGAAGATAGTTGACGCCGTCCTTGTCGGCCGCGTCGAGCTGCCCCTGTGACACGGCAACGTTTTTCGGCACGGGCGCTCCGGTCGCCGCGCCCTGGTCCGAGACTTCGGCTTGCCCCATGACGCCTCCTGCAGCCACGCACAGTGCGGCTGCAACTCCCATGGCGCGCCATGGACTCGACCCGAACCTGACTTGCTTCATCGTTATCTCCTCGGTGTTGGTAGCATCGCCTTCGCCGCGGCGAGACCACGGCGGGCAACCGATCTTCGACTCATCTCACAATCCACCCGTCGCCCAGCGTGAATTGGGGCCAGTCCCTACAAGCGCCGACCGACCAATAGCGTACTCAGATCGAGGCCCGCTGGAAACAGAAATCTTTCGCTGCAGTGCAGCATCGCTCTCCCTGTTCAGGATCCTCATGAAGCCCATGCCCTGTCAAGTCCGCAGCTCATTGCTCGCCTGGATCTGTGCCGCCGCCGCCGTTCTGCCGATGGCCGGCGCATACGCGCAGGCTGCGAGCAATCCCAACCTCAACGCGCAGTTGCTGGTCGCTGCGCGGCAGGAGGACATCGCGAGGGTGGAGCGCGTGCTGGCACAAGGCGCGGTGCCGAATTCGCGCAACCGGCTCGGCAAGACGGCGCTGTTGCTCGCCTGCGAAAAGGGCAACCTCGCGCTCGCCGAACTCATGCTGCACAACGGTACGGACATCTCGATGGCGTCCATCGAAGGCGTGACGCCGCTGATGGCCGCGAGCTACGCCGGCAATGCGGATCTGGTCAAGCGCCTGCTTGCGGCCGGCGCAAGCGCCGCGCCGGTCGACCGCATGAACAAGCCCGCGATCGTCTACGCGGCGGGGCAGGGACATGCGGCGGTCGTGGATGCGCTGCTGGTCAGCGGTATCGATGTCAACGCCACCTACGAGCACCAGCTCACCTTGCTGATGTGGGCGGCCGGCCAAGGGCACCCGGATGTGGTGAAGTTGCTGCTTGCGCGGGGTGCGAACGCGGATCTGCGCGACGACCGCGGCATGAGCGCGCTCGACATCGCACGGCTATCGCACCAGCCCGAGGCGGTCGAGGCGCTCGGGCGGAAATCGCCCGAAAATTGACAGGCACGGGGACGGCCGAGAGGTTCGACCCGATCCCGTGAAGCCGTCGCAAGCGCGCTTCTGATTCAGGGCAGGTGCGCCATGAAGTGCGCCAGCGCGTGCAGTTCGTCGTCGCCCAGCGGATAGACGACGTCGGCCATCGATGCGATGCCGCCGCCGGTCCGCCTGCTGGACTTGAAATCGCGCAGCGCCTTCAGCAGATAGTCTTCGCGCTGGACCGCCGTACGCGGCGTGGCCTGCACGCCCGAGTATTTTTCCGTGTGGCAGGAAGCGCAACGGTTCTGTTTGGCGAGCTTCTCGCCGACCGCGAACATCGCCGGCTCGGCGACGCCGTTCGCGCCTGGCGGCGGCGGCTTCAGCGCCGCGAAATAAGCTGCAAGGTTGCGAATGTCGTCATCCGCAAGGCCGGTGGCCAGCGGCTGCATGATCGGGTTCTTGCGCGCGCCGCCGCGAAAGTAGACCAGTTGCCATTGCAGGAAACCGTCGGGCTGGCCAGCCAGCGACGGCGTTTCGGGCATCTGCGAGATGCCGCCCGGGCCATGGCAGGCCACGCAGGTCTCGGCCTTGGCGGCACCGGCCACGAGGTCAGCGGCGCCGGCCATCGTCGCCGTCAGCGACAGGGCCATGCACACCACCGCATTCCTCATGGCGCTTCCATCATCGGGGTCGACAACAAGACAAAATTGCCCGCCGGGACGACCGGCGGGCAACAGGGATGCGCCAGGCGCTTACTTCGCGTAGCTGATCTGGTAGATTGCACCGGCCCAGTCGTCGGCAATCAGCATCGAACCGTCCGGCGCGAGCAAGATGTCGGCCGGTCGGCCGCTATAGCTCTGGTCGCCGTTGATCCAGCCGGAGGCAAACACCTCTTGCTTGATGTGCTTGCCCTTGGGATCGGTCACCACACGCATGATGCGGCCGCCCTGGTATTTGTGACGGTTCCAGGAGCCGTGCTCGGCAATGAAGATGTTGTCGCTGTACTCGGCCGGGAACTGCTTGCCGGTGTAGAACTTCATGCCCAGCGGCGCCACGTGCGCGCCGAGCTTGAGGGTCGGCGGCGTGAACTCCGAGCACTTGTGGCCCATCGCGAACTTCGGGTCCGGCAGGTCGCCCTGGTGGCAGTACGGGTAGCCGTAATGCGCGCCGATCTTTTCGATGTGGTTGAGCTTGTCGCTCGGCAGGTCGTCACTGATCCAGTCGCGGGCATTCTCGGTGAACCAGTA
>ODAK010006561.1_pt1 | contig 11717 bp, 8 predicted proteins | sample 1539591 | NCBI WGS metagenome assembly ODAK01 (sample SAMEA3539303, study PRJEB22396) | soil metagenome | biome: tundra; feature: field; material: soil | place: USA | collected 2010-05 | depth 0.15 m | reverse complement strand
GAGAGTATGGATGTTGCCTACACTTTTGTTCAGGATCATTGCGAAGACTCCAATGGCAACCTGATGATCAACAAGATCACTTTGCGTAGGAAGAGCGAAGATGTCCGAGTCGCCAATCTGCATTGGAACCCCTTTATCCGTTACAACCCCCTTCTTGAAGCGTGGATCAACGCCTGTAAGCATACCTGTACCCTGTTCAACGTCGGCCAGACCTGTCTTGCTAGCTCCCCCACCTACCACAATAATGGAACTGGAGCAGTGGCTCATATTGGAGCCTGCGCTACGGCTTCTAATAAAGGATCCCATAAATCCACCTCGTACTGCTGGGCATAGGTGGCCAGTTGAATGACTGGCTCGTAGTCCCCCAGTGCCAGTTGATGATAGGCACGCTCTATCCTATCCTCCAGCGGTTTTTGCCCTCCTACGGTTGCTGTTTTGAACCTTTCTTGAAAGTGGTCGCGTAAGCGCTGATGAACGGCAAGATACATATTTTCCTGCCCACCAGCCACGAGTTTCTGCAAGAGCAAGGCACGCACACCTGGATGGAAGATGACCTTTGTTTTATCGTGGCTGGCAAGCCCAAACGAAAGACGGCGATAGCGACCTGGGATCTCCGAACTCCCGCTACTCTTAGAAGATTCAAGCACAACAAGTACAAGATTGGCTGTAAGTATACGTGGGGCAACGCAGAGCATGTACTCAGGTACTTCTTCCGGTGTGCACTGAGGAGCTAATAGATTATCGACGAGCCTCTCACCATCTTCTGTAATGAAGAGGCCGGGTAGATCCACATCTTGAGAATATTGATACCCGATAAGTTGCGCAAGACCCTCCAGAAAACCCAGGTAACCGCACGTTTCGCGATAGATGGCCCAGACCAATGCTTCATTATGGAATACCTGTGTCTGCTGCTGCTCCTCTAACAGACGCAGATAAGTACGCGTCTCGTCCAGGCCAAAATCGCGCAAGGGAAGCGGAAGATACAGGTCTTCAAGCCTGAGCCGTTTCTTATCGCCGGATGCGGGCTGCTTCTTTTGCCACGCACTATGGCGGTCCAGAAGCATCTGCACCCGCGCCTGATCTTTCTGAGGCGACCAGGCAACGAGAGGCAACCAGGGAAGCAATTCACTACATGGAAGATCCCAGGACACGTAATGACTGTTTAACTGCTCACGCGACATATCTGGTAACCTGTCTTCACTCCCCACAACCAGCAGGAGTGGATCGCTCGCTCCAAGCTTACGCTGCTCGCTTAATGTCAGTACCTCAAGCAAGCTTTGGGCTATAGGTTCGGAGGCACGCAGATCGGCAAGAAAGGCAGCGGGGAGTATCTGCTTGATTAAAAAATCTTTCTCATGGCGACTGATGCTCATACTACTGAGCCGTTCGCCAATATCTTCTACGTCTGGTTCTCCTTTTATATCTATCCCAGGTCTGAGCTTGAATTCTCTATATCTGCGTGTCTGCTCCTGGTACCATTTCCATTCTGGGCGACCCAGGCGTGTGCGTAGTAACAGGCGTAACATACTGCGTAAGAGCGATTGCAACAAAGGAATGCGCGCCAGGAGTTTCAGGACTGAGAGCAAGATAATGAGCAGGAGCCCGAGGCAGCACTGCTCTGGTCAGCAGAAAACCAACAGTATCTCTGGCAAAAAGCGGGACACCCGGAAATGCGGGTAGAGGTAGACGCCGAGGCGCAGGTAGCTAGGCTGCTCGACAAAGACACCTCTTTTTCCTTCTACGGCCAACAGGGGCATCTCACTCTGCTGAAGGAGACGCGTGTCAGAGGCGGCGATGGCTACTGGTACGCCTATCGCCGTCAAGGGCAGCGGGTCGTGAAGAAGTACGCGGGGCGCCCGGCTGATCTCACCATCGCCCGTCTGGAAGAGCTTGCGCGTACTCTGCAGGCAGATCCCATCCAGCGCGAGCTCACCCAACAGCCTCTCCCTTCACCCTCGTTGCATCCTCAGCCGGCTCCTTCCTCTCTGTTCCAGCAGGTGCCGCTGCTCATGCCAAAATTGCGCCCACCGCGTCCTACGGCTTCCCTGCTCTCCCGCGAACGTTTGCTGGCGCGGCTGGATGGGAGCCTCTCGCGCAAGCTGACGCTGGTGCTGGCACCGGCTGGCTTTGGCAAAACAACGCTGGTGAGCGTGTGGATCGCGACCCGCGACCCGCGCGATGGGAGTGCACCGCCAGTCGCCTGGATTGCCCTGGATGAGGGAGAGAACGACCCGATCCGCTTCTGGCACTATGTGATCGTGGCTTGCCAGACCTTTCAACTGAACCTGGGAGAGGGTATCCTGCCACAGCTCGGCACCGCCGGGCGGCCTCCTTTTCCCCGTCCTGAGCTTTCACCCATCCTGACCGGACTCCTCAATGAGCTTGCCCGCCTGCCGGGACGCGGGGTCCTGGTGCTGGAAGATTACCACGTGATTCAGAGCAGTGAGATCCACCAAGCTCTCTCGTTCTTCCTAGAACACCAGCCCACCACCCTGCATCTGATCCTGCTGACGCGTCAGGTCGAGCTCATGGTACAGGAGTTCGGGCGAAGAACCCCATCGACGTCGCACTGAGCAAACCACCAGCCTGGTTGCCGTATGCAGCCAGGGCTCGACAAGCAGTGAGAGGGGAGTTTCCCCTCCCAAAGGAGAAACATCATGTCTTTGACAGGTACCTGGAATCTCAGCATCGCAACACCTGTTGGCACACAATCCGTTGCCCTGGAACTCACCGAAAACAATGGCGTCGTCGCGGGAATCGCGAAAGGCAATGCGGAAAGCACGCCATCGCACAGATCCCGCCCGGCCCGCAGCACGCCCAGCAGGTGGTAAACGTTTCGACCCAGGTCATGGCAGGTGCAGGCGATGCTCACCCAGGTTTTCGACGCGCTCAAGGTCTCACTGACCGTCGCCATCCAGCACGGCCTCTTCGCCATCCTGGCGTTCAGTGCCGCGATGGTCCTGGCCACCTTCTTCCTGAAGGATGTCCCGCTGTCGAAGGAGCGCGCGTCGGTTCCAGCCGAGGCCACCCCGCCGGAAGCCAGCACGGAGAACCAGCCCGCCTCCTAGGAAGGGAGGTTTCCCACCCTTCCCCAGGGACGATTATAGTCCGCTAGAAATGAAGCTGGTTACTGATGACGCGGCATCAGAGGACAATCGGTTCCGAGCGGCTACATCGCCGTAGAGCGCGTACCGCATCCAGTCGACAGTGGTCGTAATGGCCTGGGTGTAGCCACTGGTAGGGTCAGTGGTTTGCCAGACATAGCGGTCGTGACCACCATTGTTTACGGTGAGGAAAGCCTTGGGCCATGATGAGGGATAGGCATTGTACATTGCCTGAGCGCCGGAGTAGGAGCAGAGCGGGTCGTTAGTGCCATGGATGTGCAACACCTTGACTGGTGGGCCAGCCGGGGCACCCTGATAGAAGGCGGCCAGCGCCACCGCTGCGATAATTCGGTTGTCACGGTGATTGGTGAGCAGACCTTCAGTCGTTCCGCCACCTGCCGAGTGACCATCAGCGCCGATGCAGGCGGTTCGAATGTGACTATTGAACGGATCGCCAGCAGTGGTGTTGAGGGCAATCACCTGGGTGAGCACATAGCTGGCATCCAGGGACTGGTTGGGCACGTCGCCGATGTCCTCTGAAGAGCCGGCCTTAGTGTTCGGGTAGGCGGGGGCGGCGACCATGAAACCGGCCACAACCAACGCCCTGATCTCGACGGGGTAGTAGGTGAACGGGGTGTTGTAAAGACCATGACTGAAAATGATCAGCGGGAACGTGCCGCTGGCGACAGGAGCATTGTCGGTATCAGCACCGGAACCTACGCGGGGATACCAGACCTCGGTGGGGAGGTAGCGACTGCCTCGGTAGTAGGTGAAAGATCGGTGGCCCACCGCGTAGCTGGTAGAGGGCGCAGAGCCTGTGGGGCAGGTCCCGCTTACTGGCGTTGGGGTCGTTCCTACCGTCGGGGTAATGCCAGGGGTTGGAGTCCCTACCGTCGGGGTAATACCAGGAGTTGGGGTCGTTCCTACCGTCGGGGTAATACCAGGAGTTGGACTACCAGACCCATTACAGGTGTTGCCATTGACGCTAAAGCTGGTCGGGACGGGATTGCTGGTCGTCCAGGCACCGTTGAAGCCGGGAGCGGCCGACGCATTGGCGGCAACGCTACCATTATAGCTCGCGTTGGTCACCGTCACATTCTGCCCCGACTGGGAAAACGTGCCATTCCACCCCTGAGTGATGGTCTGGCCGCTTGCCGGAAAGGCAAACTGCAGGCTCCAACTGGACCAGGCGGAACTACTGGTGTTCTGGACGGTGATGCTGGCCCCGAAGCCTCCCGTCCACTGATTCGTCACCGCGTAAGTCACCTGACAGTAGGAAGCGGCGTGGGTAACATTGGTCGCCACGAAAAATCCGCTGCATACAACCAGGGACATCACGATCATCAATATCAATGATCTGACAGATCTTTTTGGCATAATTGAACCTCCTTGCTATGCGAGCACATAAGTAACCAGCGAGCGAGCTGGAATGGTAGCGCTAAATGAACCAGCGCTGACAGAAGTAGTTGCTTGTCTGGCCGTATTATTTGACCCATTGGTCAGATACGGCGTCACAGTCGCACCATTAGCAACCCCCGTATTTTGCAAGGAATAGGAGGCAGAAATTGCACTGTTGGCCTTATTCAACACTACAGGAAACACCATTCACCTTGAAGGCGGGCGGGTTCGGATTACTCCCGGTCCAGGAGCCATTGAAGCCTGGCGTTACCGACCCTCCTGCTGCCACCTGACCGTTGTAAGAGGCATTGGTGACCGTCACCGCATTCCCACTCTGCGAGACAGTTCCGTTCCACAGTTGAGTGATCTGCTGACTGCTCGGGAAGGTGAAAGTCAGCGTCCAGCTACTCCAGGCGGTCGACCCCGTGTTGGTGATCGCGATGGTGGCCCCAAATCCACCTGACCACTGGCTGGTTATAGCATAATGCACACTACATGTTCCATTGCCAGGTGTCGGTGTCGTCCCCGGTGTGCTGGTCGGAACAGGCGTCGGTGTCGGTGTCGTCCCCGGTGTGCTGGTCGGAACAGGCGTCGGTGTCGTCCCTGGTGTGCCAGTCGGATTGGGTGTTGGTGGCGGGACCACTCCAGGTCCTGGCAGGCCAATCGTTGCGGAACCGAGCGACTTATAGGACGTTGCAGCCTGCCCGGTGACCGAGGCAAATGGTAAGGACGAATTCAGTGCATTCGTTTGCTCAACCAGATACGAGTGATTGGCCTGCAGAGGGATTGTAAAGGTACTGGCGGTCGTCGGGGAGACCACGACACTGCCTGTAGTATTATCCACCACTTCCACGCTCTGTCCTGACCAGGGATTGCGCATTAACTGGCTCGCAGTCGTGCCTGCCTGGATGCCTACCGTGATCAGCGACCCGTGATGATATTGCACCGAGACCTTGCTCTGCCCATGAATGTAGACCTGCCCATCGACATCCCACGAAGAAGGCCAAGCAGGGGTGATCCGAAGCAGATCATCGTAATCTTGCACCAATGCTTCCTGCAAGGTTGTCGTCAGTACCCCACCCTGCTCCACATAAGGTTCCTCGCTATTGCTCGTAGACCAGAGGGCCAGACCCGATGGAAGAACTTGATAGGTTCTGGTAAGGGTGTTGAGCGTAGAGGCGACCTGAGAAGACAGTCCTAAGCGTGCGGCCTGCAACGGATCAAAACTCCAGTCAGGCGAGGTCTGGGTTACACGACTGTTGTAGGTTCGTATCGCCAGGCTGGTTAAAGAACTATTGTCGCCGATAAGCCCATACGGCCAGACCGTCTCTAAGCCCAGGTTCTCAACATTATGCTTGGCCGCTGCTGGTTGGTAGGACGGCGCAATCATATCATTACCAGCCGCATCCGCACTGGCCGTGAGCAGTTGGGTTTTTGTGGCGGTATCTGTCCGTGGGTACGGCAAGATATGGGGAATCGCCGCCTGCAGCTGAGATACCAGCGACGAATCGCGATTGAGAAGTGTTGCCGCCTTGATGATGACCGGGAAGAGCGACTGCATTGCCGAGATATCCGTGACCGAATCGTTGACGCCCCACTGCGTTTCGTGTGCATTCGTGGGGTTGGTGTGCAGATAGCCGTCTGATCCCGTTTTGGCATACGAGAGCCAGAACTGCGCGACGGCAGACATGACTGGATAGTTGTTGCTCAGGAACGTCTGGTCCCCGGTGTAGAGATATTGTTGCCAGATCCACAGCGCGACCTCGGTTCCACTCGTCAACGTGAGCGAGTTGAACGTCGGGCTGATAGTAGAATCGCAGGAAGCATTGGAGGCTCCAAACCCTGTACCGACACCGTAATAGCCATTGCCATTGAACCGCATCGTCTCAGGAACACAGGCCCCGGCGTGCCCTCCCATATGCTGATTGGTCCAGGTCTCAATATTCGAGAGATTCTGGCTGTAGAGCTGGAAGTAGGGGGTATTGAGAGAGAAGGCTCCTGCCCCTAGATTAGCGTCCACCTGCATGCGCAGATTCCATTCCCAATAATCGGAGGGAACCCACTGGTGCGAATCTTGCGAGTACGAAAACAGGTCGCCGACTCCGGCCTGCGAACCGGGGAACTGCCCACGGCTTTCGGCTGCTGCCGTGTAGAGATTGACCATCCTGACGTTTTCAAAGTATTGGGCCGCGTTGTCTGAGGAGGATAATTTCATCAGCCCTATCTGGCTCCAAAAATTGTGCCACCAGGAGAGATGAGCACTGCTTAACGCAGAGGAACTCATCTGAGCGTCACTGCCGAGAAAGCTTTGCGCAGTAGACATGGCGTTTCCACCGGTCCACTTTGGTGCGCCGACCAGCACGCGGAAGGTACCGTCGGCATTGGGTTTGAAGGTGACTTGAATGGTCTGCGAATTGACGACGCTGGCCTGCACATTCTGCCCATTGGCCGTTAAGGCTGCCAGGGTTCCAAAGGTTTGATTGGATGTTCCGGGACCCCCATTATCGACCCAGGTCTCCGACAATGTAGCAACCGAGCCGCTGGCAGCGGTGCTCGGGCTGCGTCCCGACCAGAGATGAACCTGCACCGTCTGCGTCTGAGACGGATTGGCCCCCGCGACATCAACGACCAGTTCATCTTTATCTGCACGTATATACGTACTGGCGGTCAGGCCACCACCATGCTCAACGAACATGCCATCGTAGAGATTCACGACGCCTACATAGTTGCTGGCCCCGGTCAGGCTCGTCAAACTGGAAAGAACGACCTGGCCCACAGACTTACGGTCGGGGAAGGTGTCGGTGCGATTCAGCTGGACGGTTAACCCACTGGCACTCCACGCGGCAGCTCCAAGCACTCCATTGCCGAGCGGCATCGACTGCGCCGGCTGGGAATTGGGCGCTTGTAAGACGACATTTGAGCGTTGCACAATCCCGGCAGTATCCATGACCAGTTGTCCGTTCTGCCAGGCGGTCGTATCTGTGGCAGCCTGTGCGGAGTGGACCCATGCCGATGCGGATGCCGCGAGGAATACAATGACAAACGTTATTGTGACTACTCCTTTGCTTCCAGGCAGGTGCAGCCACGATGAGGAATGTTTCTTCATGAAACAGGCACTCCTTGTAAAATCAGATAATCCGTGATGCGCTCCTCGGAGAATTGGTGGCGTTGCAGTTCGCCAGCAATATGACCTTCGCGAAGCACTACGATCTTTTCACTCGCATTCCTGCGCGTGAAACATTTTCTCGTTCCTGAGAATCAGTCTGTTAGCGAGAGATACCCTGACTAGCAGAGTTCTGACAGCAGAGGGTCGGGTTGGACAGATGTACAGGGGGCATGCAGGAAGAATATTGATGAGCAATAGTTTGCAACAAAGCATGAGCCATAGAAATGTCCTCCCTGACAATAACCTGCTCTTAAACGAGGAAAGAAATAGTCATCGATGAAAACACCCCAGGGGTGTTCAAGTTTTGCTCTCTTCCCTACCAGGAAAGCATATATTTTAAGAGAAAGAGCTTTCTCGTCGTTCTGCTACCAATACTACCTCAAAAAAAGCGGATTGTCAAGAGTTGCCAGGTGAGGTATACGGTCAAAGTCCTGACAGCTCAGATTCAACTCCATTTCTATAGAGCAAACATATTCTATAGAGCAAACATATTCTATAGAGCAAACATATTCTATAGAGCAAACATAGAACAAAAGTCAAGGTTTCTTAAAGGAGGGGATGTTATTCTAAGCAAGGGGTATGATGGAAAAAAGGAGGTTCCTATGTCTACATCGGCTATTCCGCCACAAGAAAGCACTATCATAGAACAAACAGAGGCAGGACGACCGCAGGAAACACTTGTTCATCAGCATCGCTGGCTTATTCTGGCAACCGTTATCATCGGCACGTTCATGGCGATCCTCGACATTTTTATTGTGAATGTCGCCATCCCTTCGATTGCTAAAGGACTGAACACAAACTTTAGCGCGGTCGAACTGGTGATTGCCGGCTATACGCTCGCCTATGCGGTCTTAGTCATCACCGGAGGCCGCCTGGGTGATCTCTACGGATACAAGCGCCTCTTCATGATCGGGATCGCGGGTTTCACACTCTCTTCCGCATCATGTGGGCTGGCTCCTACCATCCCCATCCTCGTTGTAGCACGAGTGATCCAGGGGATCAGCGCCGCACTGATGTATCCACAAGTCCTCTCTATTATCCAGGTCACCTTCACTGGTCGTGAGCGCAACATCGCACTCGGAGTGTTTGGAGCTGTTATCGGCCTAGCTTCTATTGTAGGTCAACTGCTTGGCGGCTTCTTGCTGCAAGTGAACCTCTGGGGCTTGAGCTGGCGCTTGATCTTTCTAGTCAATGTTCCATTTGGTGTGCTCGCTCTGGTGGCCGCAAGCATCCTGCTCGTCAATCAGCAACGGTCGGCGCGCCGCATGCGGCTGGATATTATAGGCGGAGGGATTATAACGGTAACCCTCCTGCTTTTGGTCATCCCCCTGGTCGATGGACGGGAAATTGGCTGGCCGCTCTGGATGATCGGTTTATTGCTTGCCGCCATCCCCTTCTTCGCCCTGTTTGCCTGGTTTGAACAACGCGTTACGCGGCGTGGCGGCTCGCCACTGGTGAATCTGGCATTGTTCAAACAACGCACCTTCACAGTTGGAATCTTGATTGCACTGGTCTTTTTTGCCGGGAATGCCGGCTTTCTCTTTGTCTTCACCCTGTTCCTCCAACTCGGCCTCGGCTTCTCGCCTTTCCACGCAGGACTCACCTTTCTTCCCTTCTCCACAGGCTTCCTTGTCTCATCGCTCCTGGCCCCACGACTGATCCCACGCCTGGGACGAGGCATCTTGAGCCTGGGCTATATCATAACAGCCCTGGGCATCTTTCTCATTCTAGCCGTTGTGCATCTGCTAGGAGCCTCCGTATCCAGTTGGGCGCTGGCACCAACCTTGCTCATCTTAGGCTTCGGGCAGGGATTTGGGCTGACACCACTGGTAGGTTCAATCGTCAGTGGCGTACAAACCCGCGATGCCGGAATGGCCGCCGGAGTGGCCGCCACCATCTTCCAGGTTGGCAACGTCCTGGGCATTGCCGGCATTGGACTCGTTTTCTTTTTCGCCCTGGGAATACAGACCGCCGCAAGCACTCGCCCTCTCCTGTATATTACCGCACTCAGCGGAACCTTGCTTTGCGTAATAGCATTAGACCTCATCGCTTGCGGGCTGGTCTGGCTTCTCCCCGCTACAAAGAAAGCTCAAACAGTCCTGGTAGGACACCATCTTCCCCACCATCAGATCGCCATACTCGGCTATACCCTCTGCTGCCTGACAGGAGCACATGTTGGTGAGCATTTTATAGAAGAAATGCAACACTACCTACGGCAGCACACGACCTCACAGAATCATGGGACGGCTCCCAGGGCATCCACATCAGGGGACACAGTTCAGATATAGAGCAACCATAGAACAAAAGTCAAGGTTTCTTAAAGGAGGATATGCTATTCTGAGCAAAGAGACACATCCGCTTCAGTTAAAAACGGAGTTCTGCGTCCTTCCGGGGGAAACAGGGTAGGGGCGTCACCTTGCGTGCGCTCGCCTCCTGCTGGATCGCGTGCCGGAAAACGGTCATTGATTGACCTTCTCTGAAGGTTAAGAGTAAGAGTAAGAGTAAGAGTAAGAGTAAGAGTAAGAGTAAGAATAATAAAGGAAGTGATCATGGAGATTGGGATTATTGGATCAGGCCATATTGGTGGAACTGTCGGCACATTGTGGGCCAGGGCGGGGCATAGCGTCTTTTTCAGTTCACGTCATCCTGAGCAATTGGTTGCCCTTGCACAAGCAACAGGCAGCAGCCGGACGAGAGTTGGCACGATACGTGAGGCAGCTCAGTTCGGTGAAGTTCTTCTGTTTGCCATTCCCTGGAGCGGAGTACAAGAGGCATTCGATGCAGCAGGTCCATTGGATGGCAAGATTCTGATCGACACCTCTAATCAGTTTACGGGCAATGGTCAAGGGCAATTCCCTAACGGTATAAGCGCAGCAGAGTTCAATGCGCGTCGTGCTAACGGAGCGAGCCTGGTAAAATCGTATAATACGCTCACTTCCAGGTTTCTGGCTACTGCAACCGGACGTACCGGGCCAAAGCGCGTCATCATGCCCTATGCGGGAGACGACGCTGCCGCCAAGCACGTTGTTGCTGGTTTGATCAATGATAGCGGTTTTGAGCCATTTGATGTCGGTGGCTGGAGTGAGGCCCACTTTATCGAACCACCACGTCGCCCCTCTGCATTTTATGGTGAGGAATGGTCTCTGACTACCGCTCGTCACTTACTTAGTCAACTGATGAAAGGCCAATAAGAAAAAGGACCGAGAGTACGCCTGTTCGTGCATCGAGGAGTTGCCAGAAGGGGCATACGTTGCATGGTAGCATGAGAGGTCAATCCCCAGGCAGCTTTATCTTCTCTATAGATCAAACATAGAGTAAGTGTAAAACATTTATAAAGCAGCTTATGCTATCTTACCTATGTGACTTCAATTAAAAAAAGTGGAGAGGATACACATTTATGCCAATAGAAACCACTAGCACGACGGCGCAATCGCCGGAGAGGTTTATTGCACCTGGTAAGCTTTATATTAATGGTGAATGGCGTGCGTCAAAGGATGGACGGACACGAGCGATAATTAATCCGGCGACGCAACAAGAGATCACACAGGTTGCTGAAGCCACTGCGGCTGATGTAGATGAGGCAGTGGCTGCTGCGCGAGCAGCATTTGAAGATGGTCCCTGGCCCCATATGAGTGTTCATGAACGCGGTCACCTTCTTCAACGCGTTGGCGATCTCATGGTAGAATATGCGGAGGAACTTGCCTATCGGGAAACCATCAATGTCGGCAAGCCCATTACGTTCAGCCGCACCGTTGATGCTCCTATCGCCGCACAAATTTTTTACTACTTTGGCGGCATGGCTATGAATATAGGAGGACATACCCGTCGTGGCGCAGCACATACAATGAATTATACGCTCCGTGAGCCTCTGGGAGTTGTTGCAGCCATCACACCTTTCAACTTCCCGCTCCTCCTTTCTCTCACCAAAATTGCTCCAGCGCTGGCAGCAGGCAACACTGTCATTCACAAACCAGCATCCTTAACTCCTCTCTCCGCGCTATTGGTAGCAGAGATTCTCGAAAAGGCGGGTATACCTAAAGGCGTCTTTA
>ODAK010006560.1_pt1 | contig 11717 bp, 7 predicted proteins | sample 1539591 | NCBI WGS metagenome assembly ODAK01 (sample SAMEA3539303, study PRJEB22396) | soil metagenome | biome: tundra; feature: field; material: soil | place: USA | collected 2010-05 | depth 0.15 m | reverse complement strand
GACTGTGCCGCGGGCCCAGGCATGCGAACGGCGAACTTCAACGCCGGGACGAGCCGGATAGGCCGGGACGGCTTGGAGGTGAGGTGCCAGCCGCTGCAGTCCGGGCATTCGTAGGATCGGATCTCGCGACGACTACACGCCACCTCGTTCAACGCGGCCCGGGAACGATCCCAGTCGGCCTGTCGCATCGCGAGTTTGATGTCCTTACGCTCCCCATAGCGGACCTTGCCGCTGGCTGGGCAGATCGGGTAGCGGTGATGAGACATGGGCTACTCCTCGCAGACGATGACTTATCCATGTACTTTCACCCTCGAACATGGACAAACCGTCGGAGAAACCTGTACGCCCCCTGGGAATCGCCCGTGAGAGTGGGCGATGCGGTCTGCACAGCGGGAGTTCTTGGCGGTCACCGACCGCATCTGCCATCACGGTTGTCGGCCCACGCGCGCAGCGATCGCCCATCGGGGTGAAGCCTGCCCGCACGGATATCGTGGCTACGATAAGAACCCGGCCAGCGGCTCAACGTGGTCGTCGGGGAGGACTAAAGCGAGAGGTAAGTCTTGCCGAGCTACCCGGTCGATCCTGCCTCAGACGGCGGGCTAACGGTGGGCAGCCGCGGCAGGGTTGACGGCCTGGACGCCGTCCCGGCTCCGAGCCAGCGTCCGTTCCGGGTCAGTGTGCTGCGGGTGGTGCTCTGTGGGCTGCCGTGGCTGCTGGCCCTGGGCGTGGCGACCGTGGCGCTGCTGCAGGCGGGCACACCAGCCATGGACATTGCCCGCTACACCGCCTACTGGTGCTTCGGAGTGAGCCTGCCCGGGCTTTTGCTGGCGCGGGCTACGGTCGGGACGCGGGGCAACTGGCCTGAAGACATTGCCATCGGCGCCGTGACAGGTCTCACACTTGAGCTTGGGTGCTTCGCGCTGTGGTCGGTTCTTGGGCTACAACAGCAGCTCTGGCTCTGGCCCGTCATCGTGGCACTTGTCTTTGTTTCGGTCCCGCGCCTACGCCGACACTGGCGAATCAGCTCGCCAAAGCCCTTGCCAGTTCTCTGGTCGTGGGGGGTGGCTTCGGCGATTGTTGCCTGCACCCTCTTGGTGCGCCAGCGTGCTTTTGCTCCGCCGCTGCCGCCGGCGGGCGGGTTGTACGACCAGGACGTCGTCTGGCACCTGTCCATCGTGCATGAGCTCACCAGGTCGTTGCCTCCACAGGTCCCCCAGGTGGCCGGTGAACTCCTGCGCTACCACTGGTTCTCGCACGTTCACATGGCAGCGGCGCACCTGGTGTCGGGAGCACCCGAAGCCACGGTGGTTCTGAGGCTGTGGATCCTTCCGTTGCTGGCGGTCACGGCCTTGACCGGTGCATGTTTGGCAATGGAGCTTTCGGGCAGGTGGTGGTCCGGACCGATCGCCGCTTGGTGCGTCATCGTCTTGACGGGCACAAGCCTGTTGCCGGTCGTGGGCGAGGCGGGAGTCATCTTTCCGACGAGTCCCTCTGAGGTCTATGTCCTGCCCATCGTCTTGGGCGCCGCCACCTTGACCGTCCGTGCTCTGCGCGGCGTGAGGCTGCGGGCGGGGTGGGCGGTGCTTGCGCTGCTGCTGGTTGCCGCGGCGGGAGCCAAACCCAATGCCATGCCGCTCGTCTTGGCGGGCGCCGGTCTTGCCGGTCTCAGCCTCATGGTGCAGCGGCGACGCCAGTGGCTGGCGGCCCTTGCGGTCGTGGCGATGGTGGCCGTTCTCCTGCCGGTGTCCTTGCTCGCTGTAGGGGGCGGCGACAGCGGATCCACGATCGGCCTGTTCGACTATGTCGAGTGGATTCCGCTCTATCACAGCCTGACCGGTGCGGGCTTCCATCCTGCGGCCGGACCTCTTCTGCCAGTTGGTTTGTACCACCTCACGGCGAGGTCGTTGGTGTTGCTGGCAATCCTGCTGCTGGTGCCCTTGGTTCAGAACGTCGGTCGCTTGGTGCCCTTCGCCTGGCTCGGCTCAGACCGGCTACGAAAAGACCCTGCCGCCTGGTTCATGGCGGGCTTCGTCTTCGCGGGATGGGTCGTCTACCTTGTCCTGTCGCACCCGTCCTACAGCCAGGCTTACTTCCTTCGTCTGGCCAACCCGGTTGCGTCGGTGTTCGGTGTCTGGGCACTGGTCGCCGCGGTCCCTGCGACGGTGCAGTCCGGCCGCCGACTCGCCGCCGTCATAGCGGGTGGCACACTCGTCGGTGCCGGGGTTGTTGTCGTTGCTCGCGCCGCCACGCCAACAGTGCTCGGAAACGCACCGAGCCTCGCGGCGGTGGTGGTTTCATTCCTTGTGCCACTGGCTCTTGTCTGCGTCGCTGTCGCTGTTGGCCTTCTGGCGTGGGCGTTAACGCGCAGCAGAGTCCCGGGTCTGCGTGGATGGGGCTCGGTTCTGGTGCTGGCAGCGTTGGTCCTGGGAGGACCGGCTGAGGGTGCACTTCATGGTTTCGACCGTGACCGCATATCCCTCGCCGCCAAACCACTGGCCGCGGGGGTTCCGACGCCTCCTCAGATTGACGGCCTGCGAATCAGCCCCGCAGCGGCCGCAGCCATGGCATGGGTCAACCAGCACACACCCAACGACGCCGTGGTTGCCACCAACCGGCACTGCGTCACTGGGCGAGAGCGACCAGGCTGTCCGTCGATAGCATTCTGGGTGAGCGGACTGGGGGGCAGGCGCACGGTGCTGGAGGGCTGGGGATACACCAGTGAAGCCAAGTCGGTCAGCGCCCCGACGCCCTTCCCCGAGCGCCGTGCTGTCAACGACGCCGTCTTCACCGATCCCAGCGCACAGACCATCGAGCGACTTCGACAGCTCTACGGCGCGAGCTGGCTAGTTGCTGACAGGTCAGCCGGACCGGTTTCCTCGAGGCTGACACGGTTCGCCGTCCCGAGGTTCAGCAGCGGTGCGGTCACTGTTTACGAGCTGCGCTGAGCCAGACCGACAGGTGTAAGCCTGCCCGGGGGCTGGCTCCAAGAGTGCGGCGCAGGTGGTTGAGGTATCTTGCTCCACCGTAGACTGAGCGACGCTGAACGAGAGGACTTCATGCAACCCCAGCTCATTGCCGGCCGCTACCGCGTGTTGCGCGCCATCGGGCGTGGGGGCATGGGCACGGTATGGCTGTGCCGTGACCAGGTCCTCGGTCGCGAGGTCGCGGTCAAGCAGATAGGCGCGCTGCCAGGTGAGTCGGCCACCGAGACCAAACGCGCGATGCGAGAGGCTCGATCGGCCGCAGCGCTGAACCACCCCAACGCCGTCGCCGTCTACGACGTGGTCGACCATGACAGCCGGCCCTGGCTTGTCATGGAGTACGTCGAGGGCCAAACACTCGCCGACGAGATCTCGCGCGACGGGCACCTGTCGCCGCAGCGGGTCGCCGACATAGGCGCCCAGCTTGCCGGGGCCCTCGCCCGCGCCCACGAGCGCCGCATCGTCCACCGCGACATCAAGCCCGGCAACGTGCTCATCGACAAGGCCGGTCGGCCAAAGATCAGCGACTTCGGCATCGCCCGGGGCCATGGTGACGAGCAACTCACGCAGGTCGGATTCATCACCGGCACGCCTGGATACCTTTCGCCCGAGCTGGCCCGTGGCGGCGACCCTCACCCGGCCTCCGATGTCTGGGCCCTTGGTGCCACGCTCTACACGGCTGTCGAGGGCCAGCCGCCCTATGAGCCCAGGAGTAACCCGATTGCCCTGCTCCGGGCCATCGCCACCGAGCGGCCGCGGCCGATGACGCATGCTGGCGTCCTCGCGCCTGCCATCGACGCGATGATGTATGAAGATCCGGCCCGCCGTTGGGATATGGCGACCAGTGCCAAGCGGTTGGGCAGGATCGCCCGCAGCACGGCAGTCATTGCCCGGGTCGATCTCGCCGAGACCGCGATCATGGCTGTGGCTCCGCCCGAGTCGACCCAGCGCCTTGAACCGGCCCAGCGCCTTGAACCGGCCCAGCGCCTTGAGGCGACCCAGCGCCTTGAAGCCTCAGAGCCGGTTGCTGCCGCGCCGGTGACGAAACCCCAGGTGGCTCGTGCTCCAGTGGTCACGACCCCTGTTGCTGCCGCGCCGGTTGCTGCCGGGCCGGTGACAAAACCCCAGGTGGCTCGTGCTCCGGTCGTCACGACCCCTGTTGCTGCCGCGCCGGTTGCTGCCGCGCCGGTTGCTGCCGGGCCGGTTGTTGCTGCGCCGCTGGCAAAACCCCTGGTGGCTCTCGCGCCTGCTCCTGCCGCGCCGGTTGTGGCAGCTCCGGTGGCGCAGCCGCGGGTGGCTCGTGTGCCATTGGTTGCCGCGCCGGTCGTGGCTAGCCCGACGCCCCAGGGCCTGAGCGAGGTTCACGATGGCGCTCCCGGGCTGCCCTCGCACGATCGCAGGAGCGCCCGGCGTTGGCTGCCGCCCGTGCTGGCTGCTTTGCTGGTGGTCGTGCTCGGCGTGGCTTTCCTGAGCCAGCTCGGACATCAGGGCGCCACCACCGTGGGCACGCCCCCCAGGACCACGTCGGGCAAGCCCAAGGCGACTGCCGCATCGAAGCCTTCCCAGACGCCAACTGCCACGAGTTCGGCGCCGGCCCGTGTCACGGCCGTGCCCGCCGCGAACGCCGATACGAAGCTTCAGACGTTTGTGAGGTCGTACTACTCCGACGTCACTATGGGCACCAGCCGTACCTGGGGTCAGCTGACCGGGACGATGCAGCGGGCCGCAGGCGGCCGCGGCGGCTACGACGGCTTCTGGGGGACAATCGGCGCAGTCACCGTCAACCAGTTCCAGGCGAACGCCTCCGCCACGGAGGCAACCGTCAACCTCACGTACACGCGCAAGGACGGCACCACATCCACCGAGACCCACCAGTTCACGTTCGTCACCCAAGGTGGGGGCTTCCTCATCGACAGTGACAAGTTCCTGGGCTGAGCGGTGCGCGAGTGCCTTCCTCGGCTTATTCATGCTGGTCTGTCATTCCGCCCTTTCTCGCGATTCTTCTGTGAGGGACCTTTCGCACGACAGCCAACGGGGTCGCGCCCGACAGCACCTGGCGGGACGGGGACCAAACCGTCTGTCTTATCCCGCACCGCCTTGTGGGCGTGGACCCGGTGCCAACCACAAACGGCCGGTGCGCCTGTCCCACGCGCCTGTGACAGGGCGCGGTGCCGATCAACTCCTTGATTAGAGAGACTGTCTGGGTGTGCGCCGCGTCCTTGTCTGAGCCCTGGTCTGAGCCCGTCGACTTCGTCACGGGCGCGCCAACATCTTCGGGATCCCTCGATGTTCGCTGGCGCCACGGGGTCCGACCGCGTAGTGGCGATACGGAGCCCACGATTCAGGTGCATCGCTATGACGAGCACACCTTCATGCTGCGTCAGGCCAAGTCGGTCAGCTACGAGGCTCCGTTTCTCTATCTGCTCTTGGGCAGCTCTCGCGCTTTGCTGCTCGATACCGGCGCGACCGGCGACCCGGCCCGATGCCCGGTGCGCCAAACGGTCGATCGCCTGATCACCACGTGGCTGGCCACCCACGCGCGGACGTCATACCCACTGGTGGTTGCACACACTCACGGGCACCTCGACCATGTCGGCGGTGACCGCCAGTTCGAAGGCCGTCCGGACACGAAAGTGGTCGCCAAGGACCGCCGTTCTGTCGTGGACTTCTTCGGCTTCGCTGCCTGGCCTGATCAGGTGGTGCAGCTGGATCTCGGTGGCCGGGTTCTCGAGATCACCGGGACGCCAGGTCATCACGACTCCTCGATCTCGATCTTTGATCCGTGGACCGGTTTCCTGCTGACCGGTGACACGGTCTATCCGGGCCGGCTGTATGTCCAGGACATGTCAGCGTTCATCGACAGCATCGGCCGGCTGCTGTGGCTCGCCGAGACTCGTGGGGTCCATCAGGTGATGGGCTGCCATATCGAGATGAGCCGCACGCCGGGAAGGGATTACCCCATCGGTACGTCCTACCAGCCCGACGAGCCACCTCTTCAGCTGACCATCGCCCAGTTGAGAGCCGTGTACGACGCCGCGGTCTGGGTTGCTGACTTGCCGGGTGCGCATGCATTCGATGACTTCGTCCTACTTAATGGGCCGTGCCGGGCTGCTATGGCCCGGCAACGGGCACGGCGAGTCTGGACTCTCTTGTGCCGGAGTTAAGTCCGCGCCGGCGCCTGCTCGTCCTGGCGATTTGCTGCATGAGCCTGCTGCTGGTCGGCATGGACTCCACGATCGTCAACGTCGCGCTGCCATCGATCCGCCGGGACCTGAACGTATCCGTGTCGGGTCTCCAGTGGACGATCGACGCCTACATCCTGGTTCTCGCGAGCCTGCTGATGCTTTCCGGCTCGACGGCCGACCGGCTTGGGCGCCGGCGGATCTTCCAGACCGGACTGGTGCTCTTCACCATCGGCTCACTGCTGTGCAGCCTGGCACCCGGGCTGGGCTGGCTGATCGCCTTCAGGATGGTGCAGGCCGTCGGCGCCTCGATGCTCAACCCCGTCGCGATGTCCATCATCACCAACGTCTTCACCGAACCGCGCGAGCGTGCCCGCGCCATCGGGGTGTGGGGCGGGGTCGTTGGTATCAGTCTGGGACTAGGTCCCGTGATCGGCGGCGTGCTCGTCGAGACGGTCGGTTGGCGTTCTATCTTCTGGATCAACATCCCGATCGGGATCGCCGCGACCGGTCTGACTGCCCGCTTCGTCCCCGAGTCGAAGGCCCCCCGGGCTAGGGGGGTGGACGCCGTCGGCCAAATTCTGGTGATCGTGGCTCTGGCGAGCCTGACGTACGCGATCATCGATGCGCCGCGCGCGGGCTGGGCGTCGCCGACGATCGTGGGCCTGCTGGGTTTGGCCCTTGTTGCGACCGTCACGCTCTTGGTCTATGAACCTCGCCGGATCGATCCGCTCCTTGACTTGCGCTTCTTCCGCAGCGCCCCGTTCTCCGGTGCGACGGCGATCGCCATCTGTGCGTTCGGCGCGTTCTCTGGCTTCCTGTTCCTGAATACGCTCTACCTGCAGGAAGTGCGGGGGTTGTCCGCTCTGCAAGCTGGGTTGTGTACGTTGCCCCTGGCGGTAATGGCGCTGATCTTCGCACCCCTGTCCGGACGTCTGGTGGGGTCCCGCGGCCCTCGCATCCCGGTCCTGGCTGCCGGCGCCGCGATGTGCGCCGGAGGTCTGATGCTCACGGGCCTCACCAGGGACACATCCCTGGTGTGGCTTCTCGCCAGCTATGTGGTCTTCGGCTTAGGGTTCGGGCTGGTCAACGCGCCGATCACGAACACTGCCCTGTCCGGGATGCCACGCAGCCAGGCAGGGGTCGCGGCGGCGGTAGCATCCACGAGCCGCCAGGTCGGTGCGGCACTGGGCGTCGCGGTGGTCGGCTCGGTGCTGAGCTCTGGCCTGGCCGGTCCGCTGAGCACTGGCTTCGCCGTGGCCAGTCGTCCGGCGTGGTGGATCGTCTCTGGCTGCGGGCTGGCCGTACTCGGCATCGGTGCGCTCACGACGGGGCCTTGGGCGGTCGGCACGGCGGATCGGACTGCTCATCTGTTCGACGAGGCCAGGTGAGCACGCTCGTTTCGTTGGCGCTCCGGGTGTCACCCAGAAACGACCGCCCATCAGATGGCCCGCGGAATTCCGAGTGGCAGGCACTGTCACATGGGGCAAGACTCATGACCCATGCGCCATCCGCGCCTTGACCTGGAGGACTCATGACCACGACGACGGCGAGCCAAGATGTCTGGTCCACGCCCCTGACTCCGCTGGCCTTCCTGGGCCGCGCCGCAGAGGTGTTCGCAGATCGGGAGGCCGTCGTCTATGGCGAGCGTCGGATGTCCTACGCGCAGCTGTCCGATGAGGTCACCCGGGTCGCTCACGCGCTGCGGGCCTGCGGTGTCAAAGCCGGTGACCGGGTGGCGTACCTGCTGCCCAACATCCCCGAGATGCTCGTCGCTCACTTTGCGGTGCCCCTGGCGGGGGGAGTCCTGGTGGCGATCAATACGCGGCTAGCGCCAGCCGAGGTCGGGTACATCCTTGCGCACTCGGGCGCCACCGTGCTGGTCGTCGACGCCGCACTGCACGGCAGCGTCGCGACGGTCCTGGCGGATCTACCCGACGTGCGGCAGGTGGTGACCGTCGTGGACCCCGCCGGTGGTGTTCAGCCCTCACCCGAGGTCCCGGGCATCGGCTACGCCGAGCTGTGTGCCCTTGGCGGCGACGACCCGTTGCCCTGGACGGTGCAGGACGAGCGGTCGACGATCTCGATCAACTACACCTCGGGCACCACCGGCCGTCCCAAGGGTGTCATGTACCACCACCGTGGCGCCTACCTGAACTCCCTCTCGGAGGTGATCCACTCTCGGCACGTGTCGCGAACCCGCTACCTGTGGACGCTGCCGATGTTCCACTGCAATGGATGGTGCACTGTCTGGGCGATCACCGCCATCGGTGGAACCCATGTCTGCCTCAGGGCTGTCGACCCCGACCTGATCTGGGACCTCCTGGATAAGGAGGCCATCACGCACCTGAATGGCTCTCCGACGGTGTTGGTGTCCATCGCCAACTCGCCGCGGGTGCACGTCCTGGACCATGAGGTTGTGGTCACCACGGCCGGAGCTCCTCCCAGCCCGACTGTGATCTCGACGATGGACGGGATCGGCGCCACGGTCGTGCATGTCTACGGCCTCACCGAAACTTATGGGCCCTATACCGTCTGTGAGCCACAGGACGGCTGGGACGCCCTCGAGATCAGTGAACGCAGCAAGCTCCTCGCCCGCCAGGGTGTCGGCATGGTCGTCACGGACGGCGTCCGCGTGGTCGACGAACAGATGCGCGACGTTCCCCGCGACGGGATAACCCTCGGCGAGGTCGTCATGCGCGGCAACAACGTCATGACGGGTTACTTTGCTGACCCTCAGGCCACCGCGGAGGCCTTCCGTGGTGGCTGGTTTCACTCGGGCGATCTCGGGGTCTGGCACTGCGATGGCTACCTGGAACTGCGGGACCGCGCCAAGGACATCATTATCTCGGGTGGAGAGAACATCTCGACGATCGAGGTCGAAGCAGCTATCGACTCGTATCCCGGTGTTCTTGAGGTCGCCGTGGTCAGCATTCCGGACGAGAAGTGGGGCGAGCGGCCGAAGGCCTTCGTGGTGCCCAAGGCTGGCGCGACCCCGACGGCAGAGCAGATCATCGCGCACGTCCGCACGCAGATCGCCCACTACAAGGCTCCCGACCAGGTCGAGATGGTCGAGTCACTACCCAAGACCGCGACCGGCAAGATCCGCAAGGTCGAGTTGCGCGAGGCCGAGTGGGCCGGGCACGGCAGCCGGGTGCAAGGCTGAGCACCGGCGGTCGGGCAGGGTGAGGCGGCTCCACGTTCCGCTCTCGTGTTGTTCCAGTCGCCGGTGAACCCGAAGGCCGCCTGCTCCGGCGGCCAGGTCTGCCCGAACCCAGCCATCGGACTGCGACCCCGGTCATCGCCAGGGAGCCGATCATCGCGGCCAGCCAGCCAGCAGAAGCAGCAACAGTTGGGCCTGTCGATCTTCAGATGGCCGAAGGCTGGCCCCCGCGACCACCACTGCCTGTGCGGTGGTCGAGCGCCATGGCAGCGCGATGACCGCTTCACGCACACCCGCGCGCGACTGCCAGGTGACTCGGTCGATGCCGTGCGCCTTGGCCTGGGCCAGGACTGCGCGCGGTACTTCCGGCGGACGGCGTCGAGCTGGGCTGTGGTGACCCTGTACGGCGCCGTTGGCGCCGTACAGGGTCATGAAGGGACCGACATCTGTCGCAAGGTCGGTGGCCGCTGCTGGCGCGACTTGTGCGGGCGCACCACCGCGCGAAAGGGTGTCCGCAGCCCGCTGAGCCTGCGCCCGAGGAACATCATCTGCGCTGCTGCGGGTCATTTCCTGCGTCATCGCGTACGACATGCCCGCCAGCACCGTTGCCGCCACGGCTATCGGCAGCCAAGCCACCAGCACCCGCTCGGAACCACCCGCTGTGCTCTGTGCCTACGCCGAGGATGCTATGCCCGCCAAGGTTGGGTGTGAAACGGTCTACACATGTCGCAGCCTGGCTCAGGTGGGTCGAGTGGCGCCGACGAGGCTCGCGACCGCTGGCGGCGCGGCCAGGCGAACGCACTCGGCACAGGGGACCGGTCATCTTCTCCCGGCTGCGGCCTCCGGTCGTGGGTCCTCGAAGATGGCAGCGCAGGATCCCAGCAGGGAGTACTTGCCCGGTTCAGTAGACTGAGGGCGGCTGGATGGACGCGCGGTGTCGTAAGGGTGCCGGCTACGAGTGAGCGGGAGGGCCGTGATGGCGACTGGCTCTGTGAGTGTGGGGCCGACGGGCCGCGCCACCATGGGCGACATTGCCCGGAGTCTGGGCATCTCCAAGGCGGCTGTCTCCTACGCGCTCAACGGTCAGCCGGGAGTCAGTGCGCAGACACGCCAACGGGTGCTCGATCTGGCGAAAGATCTCGGCTGGTATGCCAGCAGCAGTGCCCGTGCCCTGTCCGGAGCAGAGACTGGCGTGATCGGGCTGGTGCTTGCACGGCCCTCCGACCTGCTTACCATCGAGACGTTCTTCATACACTTCCTCGCGGGGGTCGAGCAGGTCCTGACCGAGCGTGGCTCGAGCCTGCTGCTGCGGGTCATCGGGGAGCACCCCGAGGCTGAGACCAAGACCTATGAGCGTTGGTGGGGTGAGCGCCGCGTGGACGGCGTCATCCTCGTCGACGAGCGCTACCACGACATGAGGTTGCCTGTGGTCGAAGCGCTCGGCCTGCCCGCCGTGCTGTGTGGAGGTCCGATCAAGGGCAGTGCGCTGCCTTGCCTGTGGACCGACCACGGGGTCGACGCACGCACGGTCCTGGACCATCTGGTCGGCCTGGGGCACACGCGGATCGCGCACATCAGCGGTCCGGCGCGCTTCGTGCACGAGCGGGCACGGCGGCGAGGGGTCCGCCGGGCGGGCATAGCGCTCGGGGCCGACGTACAGACTCTGGAAGCCGAGTACACCGGTCCTCAGGCGGCGGAGGTAACCCAGCGGCTGCTTGACCAGCCTGATCCACCCACGGCGATCGTCTACGCCAGCGACGTCATGGCTCTGGCGGGGCTGGGTGTGGCGGCCGCCAAGGGGGTGCCGGTCCCTGCTGCGCTGTCGGTGGTGAGCTGGGATGACTCCTACCTGACCACGCTCGTGCACCCGGCCGTGACCGCGCTCTGGCGGAATACTCCGGCGTACGGGGCTCTGGCCGCCTCGGTGCTGCTGGACCTGGTCGAAGGTCAGGACCGCGGTCTGGTTCAGGTGCCCACCTCGACTCTGCGCGTACGCGAGACGACGGCACTGCCAGCCAAGTAGGCTGTTGTTCGGCCGGCTAATCGGGCTATTCGGAGAAAACGGCAAGCTACTTACATACCAGTTCGGTAACGGGGTGATGACAACTGAACCGGGTAAGCGTTTAATGGAGGGAAGACCGGGAGATGCCAGCCATCGCTCGTCCACCACGAATCCAGGGAACTCGATATGAAGGCTCGTCTGATCAGCACCGTCGTCACGGTCCTCGCGGTCTCCGCGACAGCAGCGTGCGGGGGCGGGGGGACCAGCACGGCAAGCAGCTCGGGGGCGAGCAAGACGTTGACCTACTGGGCTAGCAACCAGGGCTCCAGCCTGCAGGCCGACCAGGCCGTGCTGGGACCGGAGCTGGCGAAGTTCCAGAAGCAGACGGG
>ODAK010006559.1_pt1 | contig 11717 bp, 11 predicted proteins | sample 1539591 | NCBI WGS metagenome assembly ODAK01 (sample SAMEA3539303, study PRJEB22396) | soil metagenome | biome: tundra; feature: field; material: soil | place: USA | collected 2010-05 | depth 0.15 m | reverse complement strand
CGCCGGGAACCGCGGCGGAACTGGGATCGGTCACGTTTCCGGTGAGCGATCCATAAAGAACCTGGGCGTGGGCGATGCCGCACACACAGACCAGCGCGAGCAACACAGTCGCGCAACGGAACATGAACAAGGTCCTTGATTGCATGGCTAACCTCTTAGCATTTCGTTCGAACTTCAAACTATATATATAGACTCACCTTTCGCCGCCAAAGTCAAGGCTCGGGAGGGCCAGTAACAGACCTTAATTTCCCGACTGGAGGATCTCGATGTAGTCGAGGGCGGCGGTTTCGCCCCCATCGGGCATGCCCTCGATTCGGACTTGATCTCCGGGGCGAAGGGCGACACCGGGTACCACCCGGCGGGCGGAGGAAGAGGAGTCGATGCGACGCGTCGGCAGCCGGCCGGGCGCCGTCCACTCGTCGATCAGTTGGCCGGCGACCAGGAGACGGAAGCGCGAGACGCCGTCGATCTGGTCGAAATAGCGGACGTGGATGGTGTACCATCCCCGGGAACCGTCGTAGCGCAGGACGGCCGCGCATTGGGCCACCGGGCAGGAAACGGCCTTGCCGCCGGAAGCGGCTTCCCACGGGGTTACGTCCACCACGGTGTAGCCTTCCAGTTTCATGGACTCGGCCTCGAAACGCCCGGGGTGACGACCCACGCGGCCCCTGGCATCCGGAATACTGGAGGCGCGCAGGAACCAGTTGTTGACGGCATCGCGCCAGACCTCCGCCTGGCCTGCCTGGTATTGGAGTTGGGCCAGGACGTCTGCATAGCGCTGGTCATCGATGCGGCCGTGGAGCGCCTTCCACTGGCGAACGTAGCTCTCGACCGTGTCCGCCCCCGCGTAATGCGCATCGTAGAGGTGCTGGATCACGGTCTCGCCGGAGTGGAGCTTGTACGTGTACGGCACGTGGTGGAGGAACAGCAGCAAGTCGTCGGGGCAGGATTCCAGGGATTCGTATACCTTGCCAACAAATGGACGGTACTGTCCCGTGTACCCGGTGCCCTTGGCGACCGTGCGCTCCATGCCGGCGCCCTTTTCGTCGGCATTGTGCCACTGGCCCCAGCCGTTGCGTTCGGAAGCCTCGACGCTGACGCCGTAGTGGTTGCCGACAATATCGGTAAGCGTCTGGAGACCGAGCGGGCCGGTGTAGTTTTCGTAGGTGCGCCAGGATGTGAGCTGGATGGAGTTGATAGTCTCCACGGCTTTGGGATCGCTGCCGAAGGTGAGTCTGGTCCACTCGTCGACGATGCGCCGCGCGCTGAGATCGGGATTCCAGGCGAGTCGGCCGAAACCGTAGAGGTTGGCCTGCGAGAGGTGGTTGCCGTACCAGTTCTCGTCGAGGCCGACGTTGGAGACGCCGACGAAGCCGCCGGTGGGGCGGCGGAAGGTCTTGCCGGCCACGAGAGCTTTCACCGGCGTGGCGCCCTCGCCGGCGTGCATGTCAAAATCGAGCACCTCCTTCCACATGGGGACGAGGAAGACGGTGTGGCGCGACTGGCCGAAGTATTCCTGGGTGATTTGCAGTTCGATGGCCTGGTTGGTTTTCTCCAGCGCTCCGAAAAGGGGAGACGCGGGCTCGCGCACTTGAAAATCGATGGGGCCGTGTTTGATCTGCACGACGACGTTTTCGTCGAACTTGCCGTCGAGCGGCTGGAAGTTGTCGTAGGCGGCACGGCCGCGGTCGTTCTTAGGGTTGGTCCAGTCGGCGTGGTGGTCGTAGACGAAGCCGCGGTAGAACAGCAGGCCGCCGTGGGATTGGAGGGCGCGGGCCACGACGTTGGCGGCGTCGGCGTGGGTCCGGCCATAGGTGGAAGGCCCGACGCGGCCTTCGGAATCCGCCTTGAGCACGAAGCCGGCGAAGTCGGGGATGGCGGCGTAGAGCGCATCGGCGCGAGCTTTCCACCAGGACGCCACCCGGGCATCGAGGGGATCGAAGGTATCGAGACCGCCGATGGTTTTGGGGCTGCCGAAATCGACGGAAAGCGCGACGCGCACGCCCCACGGGCGGAAGGCCTCGGCGATGCGCACCACTTGCGGGATGAAATCGGCGGCGAGCACGCGCGGGTTGGCATTGACGTTGTTGATGGCGCAGGCGTTGATGCCCAGCGAGGCCAGCAGCCGGCCGTAATCGCTCACGCGGCTCAAATCCTGGCGGGCTTGCAGGTTGTCCCAGAAAATGGAGCGCCCGGCGTAGCCCCGTTCGATGGTGCCATCCAGGTTGTTCCACTCGTTGACCCAGCGCACGGGGGCGTAAGGCGACTGCTTCTCATCGAGTGCGGCGATGGGCTCGCCGAGGGCGATCTTTCGGAGGAAGGCGAACACGCCGTAGAGCACGCCGCGATCGTTGGCGGCGGCGATCACGGTGTAGGAGACACCGTTGAGGGAGGCGGCGGTCAGCCAATACCCATCCAACGGAAGGTCGGCTGCGAGGCGGAGTTGGGGCACGGCCCTGCGGAGATCGGCGAGGGTCCCCAGCACGATGGCGCTTTCAGCGGGCAGGCCGGGAGCAACGCGCAGAGTGCGGCCGAGCATGCCGCGAACGCCGCGGAACAATTCGTCTTGCGCAGACCGTGTGACGGGCGAGTTGTTGAAGGTGACGATGGCCGCGGGGAGGCTGGCGCGGTATGGACGGGCGGAAACCTCGTCCAGGGGGGCGTGCCTGAGCCAGGCATCGGCGCCGCTTTCGGCGTGGAGACTGAGGGCGGCGATCAACAACAGGTAGCGCATGATGGAGGGACCTCGGGTGGTGTGGTGGGACAGACCATCGCTTTTCGTGGTCTGTCATTCCGGACTATGGGTTGACAGACGACAAAAGGCGATCGTCTGTCCCACCTCTGGTGTGAACCGCAATGAGACGTAGGGAGCATCAGTATGGAATCGTAACCGGGCGATCGTCTTGGGGATCTGCCCAGCGGTCGTTGGGAACCATGGGTGTCCAGCCGGGGCGGCCGGGATCCCGATCATAGGGGTAGCCGCCGAGACGCTGGTAGAGTTCGCTGTACTCTCGCAATTTCTCGCGATCGAGCGTGACGCCGAGACCGGGTCGATCAGGCACGCGGATGGCGCCGTTTTCGTAGCGCATGAGGCCGCCTTGAATGACGTCGTCCGTCAAGTGATGGTAGTGGGCGTCGGCGGCGAAAGAGAGGTTGGGGATGACGGCTCCCAAGTGCAACATGGTGGCCAGTTGAATGCCGAGTTCGCCGGAGGAGTGGACGGCGACACCGAGCTGGAAGGTCTCGCAGACGGCGGCAGCTTTCACGCAGGCGCGTATGCCGCCCCAGAATGTGGTGTCGAGCAGAATCACGTCGACCGCGGTATCGAGGACATTGGCGGCGAGTTGTTCGAAGTTGACCACCACGGTATTGGTGGCCAGCGGCACGCGCACCATTTCGCGGGTGCGGCGCATGCCGTTGAGGCCGTAGACCGGATCTTCCAGGTAGTCGTTGCGCAAGCCCTCGATGGCCTGGCCGAAGCGGATGGCCTGTTCGGTGGACCATACGGCGTTGGGGTCGAAGCGGTAGGAGTCGCCGGGGAATTCGGAGGCCAGGGCGCGATAGGCTTCGAGTTCGTAGTCCTGCGGGAAGACGCCGGCCTTCATCTTGTGACTGGTGAAGCCGAAGCGTTGTTTGAGGGCGCGGGCATTGGCGAGCACCTGGTCGATGGTGCGGACCTCGCCCGCGCCGGTGGCGGGGTTGGGGTAACGGAAGAAGCAGTAGGCGGCAAACGGGACGCGGTCGCGCAAGCGTCCCCCAAGGATCTCGGAAACCGGCACGCCCCAGGCTTGTCCGAGAATGTCGAGACAGGCGAATTCCAGCGCGGCCAGAATCTGCGTGCGATTGTTGTAAAGGGACGCGGTGGGATTGGCGATGAGGAAGCGCATCTCCTCGAGGCGGGCGGGGTCGTGCCCCACCAGATACGATTTCATGGCGCGGAACGCGGCCTCGGCCGATTCGCCGCCGCCACCCATCTCGCCCAGCCCGACGATGCCGTTATCGGTCTCCACTTCGACGATGGTGCGGACGAACCGTCCCCAGTGGCAGCCATTGGCGTGGCGCAGCGGGGCCTCGAGCGGCACCGTGACCGTGGTGGCGCGGATATCCCGGATCTTCATATTTTGTTTCATGGTACAACAATATTCAGCACTGGCACGGCGAACAAGGAAAGGGAAGTCATGTTGAAGGAACAGTGGGAGATATTCAAGCGCGCGGCCCGGCGCGAGAAGATGGACAAGGTCCCGATGGCCCTGATCGTGGACAGTCCGTGGATCCCAGGTTATCTGGGTATCAAGCACCTGGATTACTTCCTGGATCCGGAACTCTGGTTCGAATCCAACCTGAAGATCATGCGCGAGTTTCCCGATATCATCTTTATCCCCTCGTGGTGGATGGAGTACGGGATGGCGGCGGAACCCTCGGTGCTGGGCTCCAAGATCAAGTTCTGGCAGGACAACACGCCGAGCGAATATCACACCCTGTATCGTCTGGAGGACATCGACAATTTTCCGGAGTATGAAGTGGAAGCGGACGGCTTCGCGGCGCTCACGCTGCATCGCATCGGGATGGCGAGGCAGCGCATCCTGGACCACGGCTACGTACTGCCGATGGTGACGGCGCGCGGGCCGCTGTGCACGGCGGGCTTTGTGCGCGGCACGACGCACTTCATGATCGATATCGTGGAAGACCCGAAGGGGGCGCACCGGCTGATCGACCTGTGCACCAGGGTGATCATCGACTGGCTCAAGGCGCAGCATAAAGTGATGGGCGACACGGTGGAGAGTATTTTCATCCTGGACGACATTGTGGGCTTCATTAACGAGGAGCACTACCTGGAGTTCGCGCACCCCTACCTGAAGCGCATCTGCGACGCGTTTCCGGCGGACTGGGTCAAGGTTTACCACAACGACGCCGAAGTGGATGCCTGCCTCGACCACATTCCGGACGCAGGCTTCAACGTGCTCAACTGGGGCAAGCAAAAGCATATCAGCGAGGTGAAACGGCGGGTGGGCGACCGGATGTGCCTGATGGGGAACGTCAACCCGCTGGAAATCGCGGTGCGCGGCGATCCCGACGAAGTGAAGGACGCCACGCTCGAAGTGCTGGAGGCCTCGGGCGGGGAGGGCATTATTCTTTCGGTGGGCGGCGGAGTGAGTCCGGGGATGCCGCGGGAAAACATCCTGGCCATGCTGGAAGCGCTGGAAGAATTCAACGCGCGCCGCGCGCTCACTCTGGCGGGCGTTTAGCGGGGAGCCAAGATGGTGGATTACGCCTTGATGAATCAGCACCTCTACGAGGGCAACGCCAAGGAGGTCGAGCAAATGACCAGGGATGCCATCGCTGAGGGCCGCCCGGTGCAGGAGGTAATGAACCAAGGCCTGATCGCCGGCATGAGCGTGGTGGGCGAAGATTTCAAGCACAATGTGCTGTACGTTCCGGAAGTGCTGATTGCGGCGCGCGCCATGAAAGCAGGCATGGCGGTGCTGAAACCGCTGCTCACGGCCAAGGATGGTTCCACCAATCCGGTGGGGGTTCTGCTGATGGGCACGGTGCGCGGCGACCTGCACGATATCGGCAAGAACCTGGTCTGCATGATGGCCGAGGGCGCCGGTTTTGAAGTCCACGATATCGGCGTGGACCAAAGCGTGGAGAAGTTCCTGGCGGCGGCCGCGAAATGCCGGCCGACCATCGTCGGGATGAGCGCTCTGTTGACCACCACCATGACCTACATGAAGACCGTGATCTCCGGCTTTGAAGCCGCTGGGCAGCGTCACATCAAGATTGCGGTGGGCGGCGCGCCAATCAGCCAGTCGTTCGCCGACGAGATCGGCGCGGACGGGTATGGCATGAACGCTTCCGCCGCCGTGGATCTGTTTCTGCGCCTCGCGGCGGAAAGTAGGGCGGTTCCCCATGGCGACGTATAAGATTCTGTACTGGCAGGAGATCCCTTCGCAAATCAAAGCGGAGGACGACGCCGACGACGTCACGGTGCAACTGCCGGACCGGTTCCAGGAGAGGATCGACCTGATGGCGGCGCGGCGCGGACTGCAGGAGGCCGACGCATACCTGGCCGAATGGAAGTGGAGCGACGAGGAAGATCGCGAGGGTTCGGCGGAAGAGGTGGCGGAAGCGGTGAGAGCGGAGTTGGAGGCTCAGGCCGATTGGTAGCTGTCACCATCAACGGAAGAACGACCGAGGCGGCTGAAGGCGCCACGCTCTTCGATTGCGCCGAGGGCTTGGGCATACAGGTTCCCACTTCCTGCCGGAAGCAGGGCAAGTGCAAGGAGTGCATCGTAGAGGTCGCCGAAGGGTTGGAAGGCCTTTCGGAGCCAACGGAACAGGAGCGGCACCTCAAGGGCAGCTTCCGGCTGTCGTGCCAGGCAAGAGTTGCCTTGGGTTCAGCTTGCCCGGCAACCATTCGGTGTCACACCATGCGGCGCGCCAACCTGCGGATTGAGCGGCACGCTTACGGCTTGCCCCTGGGCCGCAAGGCAGCGCTGGAACCGGCGGTGACGCGCGACGGCGGATGGATCCTGATCGATGGCGAAGCGGTGGACCGCTCCCCGGGACCGATCCACGGCATCGCCATGGACCTGGGGACCACCACGATCGTGCTGCGGCTGTTCGACCTGGCCAGCGGCGAGCAGATCGCCGACACCTCGTTTGAGAATCCGCAGCGCTTCGGCGGCAGCGACGTGATGGCGCGCATCGCCTACGATAGCGAGCACCGCGGCCTGTTGATGCGCACGCTGGCGGGCTATCTGACGCGCGCTATTGTTGAACTCCCGGTGGACCCGCGAAGCATTTACGAGATGGTGGTGGTGGGCAACTCCACCATGCGCGACCTCTTCTTCGGCCAGAGCGTCTATTCGATCGGGCAGAACCCCTACCGGTCGATAACGGAAATCGAAATGGCGGAGGGCAAAAGGACCACTACCGCCCTGACGTCTACCGGCCGGCGCTGCCTGCTGCCCATCCATCCGCACGCGCGGGTTTACGGGGCGCCCATTATCAGCGGACATGTGGGCGCGGACGCGGCGGCGTGCCTGCTGGCGGTGGATCTGGCGCACGAAGACCGTCTGGTTGCGGTGATGGACATCGGCACCAATACCGAGTTGATTCTGGGCAACCGCTACCGGATGCTGGCGGCGTCGTGCCCGGCCGGCCCGGCCTTCGAAGGCGGGGCCATCGCCTGCGGCATGCCGGCGCTGGATGGCGCTATCGAGGACGTGGCGCTGTCCGCGGGCGGCGTGTTCCGCCTCGGCGTGATTGGCGGCACGGCGCCGCAAGGCATCTGCGGGTCCGGCCTGGTGGATGCGCTGAGCGAATTGTTGTGCGCCGGCCGGATGAATTCGATGGGCCGCTTTGAGGAAGACGGGCACAGGATCACGCTGGATGCGGCCAACGATATTTACCTCCTCGAAGGCGACGTCAACGAGCTGGCGCAAGCCAAGGGCGCCAACGCGGCGGGCTTGCAGGTGGTGTGCAGCACGTACGGCATCGACTTCGACGACATCGACGTGTTCTATCTCGCCGGCGGGTTCGGACGCCACCTGAAGGTGGATGCGTCGCGCCGCATCGGGCTGATCCCCAATCTTCCCGACTCGCGGATTGTGCAGGTGGGCAACGCCGCCATCGAAGGCGCATGCATCGCGCTGCTCTCCCAATCCAGACGCCGGGAATTGGAGGAACTGGTGACGCGGGTGGAGCACTGCCGGCTGGAAACGCACCCGAAGTTCTTCGATTATTTTGTGGACGGGTGCCAGTTCAAGGCGGTGGCATCGGCGAATCGGGTGGCGGGATGACGGAGTGGAGCGAGACTCATCCCGAGGTGGAAGTGCGGGCTGCCGAGTATCAGCGGCTGCTCGGTTATCCGCCGGGCCACGTGCTGGACGGGCGCTCCGCGGACCTCGCCGGTTGGGCGCGCGAGTGGTACGCCGAACACGGGCGCCCGTGGGTCTACGCGCGCGAGGCGGGAAGCGTGGCTACGGACGGGCCGTCGGTACTCATCGAAGGAGTGCGATTTCCGAGCGGCGCGCTGCGCAAGCGATTCGAACACGCGGCGGCGGATGGCGCCGTTTTGGCCGCGGTCAGCGCGGGAGCGGAAATCGAGCGCGAAGCGCAGAAGCTTTGGCGGGAGGAAAAGCCCGACGAGTATTATTTCCTGGAGGTGTTGGGCTCCGCGGTGGTGGAGCGTCTGACGGAGATCGCCGGCCGGCGCTTGTGCGCGTGGGCGGAAAGCCGCGGGATGGCGGTGCTGCCGCACTACAGCCCCGGGTACCCGGGGTGGGATGTGGCGCAACAATCGCGGCTCCTCGGGTTGTTAAAGACGGCCGGAAGTCTCCCCGGGAATCTGGAAGCCTTGGAGAGCGGCGCCCTGCTTCCCAAGAAATCGCTGCTGGCGGTATTCGGCCTGACCCGGCAAACTGATGGTGTACGGCGGCGCACGGAACTGGTGGCGTGCGAGAGTTGTTCGCTGCCGGCGTGCCAGTACCGCCGGATGACGGAAGAACCATGACAGAGAGATTGCAGGACGTAATCCGGCGGCGCCCGCTGCTGGGCGATGGAGCCATGGGCACGCAACTGATGCTGGCCGGCCTCGGACAGGGGAACTGCGGCGAGGCGTGGAACCTGACGCACCCCGAGAAGGTGTTGGCCATCCAGCGGCGCTATGCCGAAGCGGGTTCGGACTGCATTCTGACGAACACCTTTGGCGGATCGCGCATCATGTTGCACCGCCATGGGCACGCCGACAAGGTGGCGGACATCAATCGCGCCGGCGTGGCGATTGCGCGTCAGGCGTTCGGCGGCCGCGCGGGCTACGTGCTCGGCGATATCGGCCCGTTCGGCGGGCTGATGGAACCTTACGGCGATTTCACCCAAGCGCAGGTGCGCGAGGCTTTCCAGCAACAGGCGCGCGCCCTGGTGGATGCCGGGGCCGACGCCATTCTCATCGAGACCCAGACCTCGCTGGAGGAACTGACGCTGGGAATCCTGGCGGCGAAACAGGCGGGCGCGGCGTGCGTCATCGGTTCCATGGCCTACGATGTCACGCTGGATGGCTCCACCTTCCGCACCATGATGGGCGTCGACCCGGAGCGCGCCGCCGAATGCATGGAGCAGCTCGGCGCGGACATCGTGGCGCTGAATTGCGGCACCGGAATGGATATGGAGAGGGCGCGGCAGGCAGTGGTGCGGTATAAACGCGTCACCGGTCTGCCGGTGATGGCGCAGCCCAACGCCGGGCAGCCCAAACTGGTGGAGATGAAGGTGACTTATGACGAGACTCCCCAACAGATGGTGCGCGGCGTGGCGCCGCTGCTGGAAGCGGGCGTAAACATTCTGGGCGCCTGCTGCGGCAGTTCGCCGGATCATATCCGCGCATTTCGAGGCGCGATGGACGAGTTCCTGAGGACCAGTGTCCAACATGAAAACCAAACTGTGTGACGTGAATCCGGCCGCGCGGGAGAAGTTGCCCGAGCACACCGGCGACAAGAGCGGCGTGGGCGTTCACTACGTGGATGCCTACATCAAGCCGATGAATCTGAAACTGCCGGACGGCACGCCGGTCAAATGCAAACGGAAGGGGTTGAAGATCGTCTTTTCGGCGGGCGGGAAAAAGGGCGAGGGACTGTTGCGGCGGTTGGACACGGGGCCGGACCCCGTGGTCATGCTGGATGCCGCCTTGCAGGAGGCGGCGCGCTCCGCGAGCATCGAGCTCACGGTGGAAGACGGTGCGATCTTCCTGGTGCTGTGAGTCGCTCATTTCCGGATAGATCGGTAACGCCAGCACCTGGGCGGCGGCCTCCTCGGCTACCGGGAAGGCGCCGCGACCGTAACCCAGGTCGGCGTAGGCGGGTTGCAGATGGACCGGCAGGGGATAGTGTATGCCGGTCTGGATTTCGCGATCCTGCAATGCGCCGCGCAGCGCGTCGCGGTCCGCCGAGCGGATGGTGTAGACGGTGTAGACGTGGCGGGAGTAGGGCATGACTTCGGGCAGCCGCACGCCGCAATCGTCCAGAAGCTCACCGTACCGGGCGGCGTGCGCGCGCCGCGCTTCGGTCCACGCTTCCAGATGGCGCAGTTTGACGCGCAGAATGGCGCCCTGGATTCCCTCCATTCGATAGTTATAGCCCTTGAGTTCGTGAACGTACTTCTTTTCCGTGCCCCAGTCCCGCAGCATGCGAATCTTGTGCGCGAACTCGGTGCTGCTGGTGGTCACCGCTCCGCCTTCTCCGCAGGCTCCAAGGTTCTTGCCCGGGTAGAAGCTGAAGCAGCCCATCTCGCCGATGCTGCCCGCGCGGCGGCCCTTATACTCCGCGCCGTGCGCCTGCGCCGCGTCCTCGATCACCACCAACCCGTGCCGGCGCGCGATATCCATGATGGGGTCCATGTCGGCCGGCTGTCCGAAGAGGTGAACCGGCATGATCGCCCTGGTGCGCGGCGTAATGGCGGCCTCGATCCGCGTGACATCGATATTGAACGACGCCGGATCGATATCCACGAAGACCGGCCGGGCGCCGGTATAGACGATGGTGGCCGCTGAGGCTACGAACGTGAATGGCGTCGTGATTACTTCGTCCCCGGGGCCGATACCGGCGGCGAGCAATGCCAGATGCAACGCGCTGGTGCCCGAATTCACGCCGACCGCTTCGGCGGCGCCGCAATACCCGGCGAACTCCTTTTCGAATGCCGCAACCTCCGGCCCGAGGATGAACTGGGCGTTCTCCAGAACGCGAATGACGGCGGCGTCCAACTCGCTCTTGATGGTCTGATACTGGGCCTTGAGGTCTAGGAGTGGAATCATATTCATCTCACGGGGCGGGAGGGGCGTTGTATCCGCAGACCTCCCAAGTTACGGCGCCCGCACTGAAGTTAGAAACGGCGCCGTCTCCCAAAGGCGCGGATGCCTTGAAACTCAGCACCAGGTCGTAAGCGCCGGTGAGCTGTGGCGGGGCCGGCCGTTCATACCAGAAGCTATACGGGGCAGAGTCGCTCTTGAGGGGAACTGGCGAAACCACATCGGGGCCCAAGGTCGGTCTTCCCACGCCCACCACGAGGCTGCCGGCGCTGTCCGATGAGAACCGCGTGGTCTCCCGCAGCAGCACATGATCAAAGCGGAAACTGCCCGCGAGGCCGTTGAGTATAGGGACTTCCTGTGAGTTCGTTTGCGCGGTCAGAGAGCTCGCGCCAACCATTCCGCAGCGGCACGAGAATGAAGGCTGGATGGCGGGCGGGCGCCGCCGGATCTGTGCCGCGAAGGCCGATGTACTGCCGGACGGCACCGGGTTCGCGGCGATTGCCGGCGGGGATCCGCACGGAATCGATTGGGACTGCGCGGAAACGGCGATCGCCAACAGCGGCAGGAGCAGTAGAGGTTTCATAAACGGCCTTCCCGAGACAGCTATCGTGGGCTCACTACAATTATGGAACGCCGCGAGGCCGCGGCGGAAGCAGAAGCGCCGCGTCCTCTTTCGACCTTGTAGAATGGTTGAGTTCGTTCCAGGGGGGATTCCTTGCCGCAGGTCAAAGCCAGTCCGAAAACTTATGATGCGATCGTGGTCGGCTCCGGAGCGGGCGGGGGTATTGCGGCCCACGTGTTGACGCTCGCCGGCGCCAAAGTGTGCATGCTGGAAGCCGGCGGCGATTACAACACGGCGAAGCAGAGCGACATGTTCAAGTGGAACTACGACGCTCCGCACCGCGCCGCCGGCACC
>ODAK010006558.1_pt1 | contig 11718 bp, 5 predicted proteins | sample 1539591 | NCBI WGS metagenome assembly ODAK01 (sample SAMEA3539303, study PRJEB22396) | soil metagenome | biome: tundra; feature: field; material: soil | place: USA | collected 2010-05 | depth 0.15 m | reverse complement strand
TGAGTCATGGGCTTTTCCAGGTACACGTCCTTGCCGGCCGCCAGGGCATCCAGCGCCATCTGGCCGTGCCAGTGGTCGGGCGCGGCGATCAACACCGCGTCCACGTCATTCCGCGCCAGCAGGTCGCGATAGTCGTGATGAACGTCCTTATCGGTGAGCTTGGCGATGTCGCGCGCCCGCTGTTTGCGGCGCGTGTAGATATCACTGACCGCCACCACCTGGATGTCTTTCTCTTCGTCGGTCTGTTTCATGAAGGCCTGGAGATGCACCGTACCCATGCCCCCCAAGCCGATCATGCCGAGATGAATGCGGTCGTTCGCGCCCACCACGCGCGCCGCCGAACGCGCCGATACGCCCGGCCGGATGGTCTTCTCGCCTTTTGCCAGAGCCGTCGTAGCAGAGCCCAGCACCGCGGCGGCAGCCGAAGCGCGGTTTAAGAAAGCCCGCCGGCTGGACGGGGTCGGATTCTGTGTCATCTGCCAAGTTCCTTTCCTGTTGCGCATCACCAGACGAAAAGCGCCGGCGCACGCCAGGGGGTGGCAATGCGCCGGCCAATCCACTTAGAAGAACAGTCTGGCGCCAAGCTGGACCGTGCGCGGGCTGTTGCCCGTCCCCGTGATCCTGCCAAAGTCGGCGCTGCTCTGAGTCGTGTTCGGACTGCCAAACATAACCCGGTTCGGAGCGTTCGACGCCGAAGCGCGTATCTCCAGGTTGCCCTTTTCGTGAATCACAAAGTTCTTCAAGATCGCGAGATCTTCGTTGACGGTCCACGGTCTGCGCAAGTACGACATTTGGCGAGGCGTGTCACCGTAGGTCATGTTCGCCGGCAGGACGAAGGCCGCCGGATTGAGATACGGAATTCTGCCGAGAGCGGTGGTGCCGATATTGTCATGGCTCCAGTTCCAGGCGGGGTTGAGGAGCGGGATCTGGCCAGTTGAGACACCGGGCGCGAAGCTGCAGCGACCATTGCTGCCAGCCCCGTAGAAGTTCTGGCCGCAACTGACCCATAGCGGCGTACCGGAAACGTAGGTGTGGATTCCCGAGACCTTCCAGTTGCCGAACACGCCATTCACGACCTTGGGCATGGTGCTCAGGAGGGCCTTTCCCTTCCCGATCGGCAGGTCGTAGATATAGCCGATGTGGATGTTGTGGGGCGTGTCCTCGTTATACGCTACCGCCTTATCCAGCCGCCGGTTGTATTGATTCTGGACGGCGCCGAGGGTGTCCCGGTTGGCGTCCTCGCCGTTCGACGTGGAGATCAGTTTGCAGAACGTGTAGGTGGCGGTCAGGTAGAGACCCTTGGAAAACCGGTGCTCGTAGCTGGTTTCCAGCGCATGGTATGTCGAATGGCCATCGTTCAGGCCGCTGGCATTGCTGTCTATGCCGGAAAACTGCGGGAAAGGACGAAGCGCTTGCTGTAGTTGCAGGTTGGTCGGGTAGCTGGCGTAGGGCAGCTTAAATCCGGCCGCAACTACCGTGGGGTTGTTGAGCACCGAACTGATGGTATTTCCCAGGAGGCTGCCGTAGATGGCCCAGTACTTCGGGTCTAATTGGTTCAACGACTGCTGCCTCGAAATCAGCTTGTTTCCAACCACCCCGTGATAGGTTACGCGAACCACGGAATCGTTGGTCAGGGTGCGCTCGATGCTGACCTGCCAGTCCGAAAAGTAGGCCGACCGGCCGGTCTGCGAGAAATAGAAGAACGGACTCTGCTGGAACAGATTGCCAGTCAGCGTCTGCGGATCGGAAATCGGTGGCTTGAGGTTCTGGATTTGCGTGGCGAATGCCGCGAGACCGTTCTTGGTCAGGAAGGAAATGCCGTTGGAAAGATAGTTCCCCGTCGAGCCGAAGGTTCCACCAAATCCCTGAATGCCGTTGTCGGCATTGCCGTCTTCACGCGGCGGCTGATAGTAAATCGCGCCGCCCGAACGAATCACGGTCTTCGAGTCGATTTGGTAGGCCACGCCCAGCCGCGGACCAAGAGCGTTCATCCTTGTTTCGCCAAAATGAGTCGGCGCACCATTGACGCCAGCATAAACCATGGACCCGGGAATTCCACCATAAGCCGTCGCCGGACAAGTCGGGCAGAAGTTGCTGTTGTGGAGGTGCCGTTCCTGCTTGGGGACGGGGATTTCATACCGCAGGCCGAAGTTCAGCGTCAGTTTCGAGCTTACTTTGAAATCGTCCTGAGCGAACCAGGCATAGTAGGGCCAATGGAAGGCGGTGTCGTCCGGATAGCGGAAACCGCCGCCGCTGGCAGTGCCGAGCAGGAATGAGGCGAAATCGTTGCCGCTATTGGCGACATTCGAGTTGCCGGTCCCGGAGGCGCTGAAGCTCACATTGCCCCAGGAGTTGTTGTTGTCGAGCCGGCGATACATGCCGGACAGGTACTCCGTGCCGAACTTGACGCTATGCCGGCCCTTGATCCAGGCCATTTGTTCCTTGATGTCCGTGGTGCGCTGTCGCGAATCCGTGAACACGGTGTTCCCCCACGTCGCACCTCCAGCGCCGTAAACCGTGGAAACTCCTGGAATCAGCGCATTCGTGTCGCCTTTGAGGTAGATCTGGTTGGCGAGATCGGAGGGGAAAGTATTGACGTAGGCTGGAGCCTCGTAGATATGCCTGTGGTTGTAGCCAATCGTCAGGTGGTTCAGTAGGTTCGCTCTAATGATGTAATCGTCGTTCAGGCGGTGATACTCAGTCAGGCTATCCGATGGGAAACCAGTGCCCGGAAGACCCTCGAACTGATTGATGCTCGGGGTCGCCGGACTGTGGAAGTGGCTGTAGAGATAACTGATCCGGTGCTTTTCGTTGAAGACATAGTCGAGCTTGATGGAGGGTAATCCCGATAGGGACGTCGAATAGGTCCGGGAACGGTAGTTGTTCGTCAGCAAGTTCGGGTTGTCCGGGTGGGGCAACATCCCGACCAGAAGCTTGGCAGTGGGATCGATACGGTTCGGGCAGATTACGTTCTGCACGCCGTTGCATTGCAGGATGGGGCGGTCCACGGAATTCGGGATGATGTTTCCGGCGCCGTCGAACGGATCGTACAACGGGACCATTTTCCCAGTGCTGTCAACCAGTTTTCTGAAGTCGCCATTGCGGAATTCGTCGAGTGGCGCTGTCACCAGCGAGGTCGATTGGCCGTTTCTGGTGGAGGCATGTTCGTAGGCAAAGAAGAAGAACGCCTTGTTGCGGCCGTCAAATATCTTGGGGAGGTAGATCGGCCCGCCAACGCTTCCGCCTGGGTTCCACTCGCGCACGATCGGTCGCTTCGAAGGCGCCGTGGTAAATCCGCGGGCGTTGAAAATCTCATTGCGGTTGAACATGAAGATACTGCCGTGAATCTGGTTGGTTCCCGACTTGGTGACCCAGTTGATCACGCCGTTGGAAGTACGGCCATATTCGGCTGAGTAGGACGAGCTCTGGACCTTGAACTCCTCCATTCCCTCGACGCTCACACCTTGCATGGCCGGGTCGTTGCGCCGCTCGCTATTGGATTCGGCGCCGTCCAGTTGTTCACTTTGGCCGTCCAGCAATCCTCCGCCGATGCGGGGGTTGCTGGATGCCCCAATCACTCCTGGGGTCAGAACCACGAAAGCCAGGTTGGCTCTTAATCCACCGCCAATAAACAACGGCAGATCCTTGATCGCATTCTTCGGGATGACCTTCCCGAGGTTGGTTCCCTGCATGTCCAGAAGCGGTGCGGCGGCGGTCACTTCCACCGACTGGTCCACCCCGCCAACCACCAAGGTCACGTCCACGCTGGTGACGGTTGCTACGTGTACTCCTACTCCCGATGTCTCGGCTTTCCGGAACCCGGTCTTTTCCGTGGCGACGGTGTAGTCGCCAGCGGGCAGGTAGAGAACGTTGTAGACCCCGTCAGCGCTAGTTTTAACGGTCTGTGTCAAACCGGTATTTACATTCTTCACCGTGACCGTTGCTTCCGGCACGGTTGCTCCCGACGCGTCCGTCACAGCACCCCGGATCGTACCGCGGTCCTGGGCGAGAACGGAACCGGCGAGTAACAGAATCACAACGAGGAATCTGCATTTAAGGTACATGGATCACTCCCCTTATTCTTTGGCCAGCCGAATATTGCCCTCCACGCGGGGGATCTGGGGCGCTAACGTGGCTTGGCCACCGAGATCCAATATATCTGCCGTTTTTGCCGGTGTCAACTAAATAATTGTGAAATTTCTTGACATTTACGTATTTCTGCGCAATAACTCGATTGTGCAGCGGCATAGCCACATGGCATCTTTTCTCATCAAAGAACCGATTTATCAGCAGCTTAATAGTCAACTCAGGCTGCTAATCGGCTCGGGGGAGAGTCCCATTGGCAGCCAGTTTCTGACCGAGCGGCAGATCTGCGAGCGCTACGAGGTTAGCCGGGCGACCGCCAACAAGGCTCTGTCCAACCTTGTTTCCGAAGGCCTGCTGGAATTCCGCAAGGGTGTGGGCACTTTCGTGCGCGGGCGTCCCCTGGATTACAACCTCCGGGCGCTGGTGAGTTTCACCGATAAGGCCCTCGCCGCCGGCAAACAGCCCGGCACGGAGGTTCTGCGGTTTGAATCGGTCCGCGCGGAGGACGTCCTGGACGATGTGCCACAAGTGCTCCAGGTGGGACCCACGGCCGCTCTATACTACATCGAGCGACTGCGCCTCGCCGACGGTTCGCCGGTGATCTTGGAAAAGCGCTATGTCGTCGCGGAGTATTGCCCGGAGCTCACGGCGGAAGATGTGCGTGGTTCGCTTTATAGCCTGTGGATTCAGCGTTATCATCTGCCCATCGAGGGCGCAGACCAGAGTATTCGGGCGGTCAACGCCCGCGGCGCTGATGCCAGGTTGCTCAAACTCCGGGACGGTGCGGCTGGAATGTTGATCCGGTCGGTCGGCCATCTGACCGGGAACCGGCCGCTCTGGTCGGAGCGCACGTTGTACCGGGCCGATTCCTATGAGTTTCATAACCGGTTGGGCGGGATTCAGCCGGCGGGGTATTCGACAGGTCAGTTCTTGGACGTCGCGGACGGAACGCTCTAGCAGTCGTGTGGAGTCCGCCGGGAACTGCGCCGTATGGCGAGCGGGTATCCCGGCAGAGAGGCGCAGGTGAAAGAGTTATTCGCAAGCGTGGATCTTGGGGGCACGAAGATCGCGGGGGCCATCGCCGGTTCCGATGGCGAGATTCTGGCCGAAGGTCGGGTGCAGACCAATTCCCACCAGGGGTCCGCCGCCGTTCTGTCCCGGATTGCCGGGCTGGTGGGCGACCTCTCGGCGCGTCTGGGCGCGCTGCCGGCGGCGGTCGGGATGGGTGTGCCCGGACTGGTGGATGTCCGGACGGGCGTCACCCAATTCCTGCCGAACCTCCCCTCCCAATGGCGCGGCGTGCCGGTGGGACAGACCCTCTCCACGACGCTCGGCTGCCCGGTGTTTGTGCTCAATGATGCGCGGATGGCGACACTGGGCGAATTCACCTTTGGCCGCGGCAGGCCGGCGGACACCATGATCTTTCTCACCATCGGGACCGGCATTGGCGGCGGCATCGTCGTTGACCGAAAGCTCCGCCTCGGCCCCTTGGGTGCGGCCGGCGAATTCGGCCATCAGACCATCCAGCGGGACGGCCCGCTCTGCGGGTGCGGCAACCGAGGTTGCCTGGAGGCTCTGGCCAGCGGGCCGGCGCTGGTCGGCGAGGGCGTCCGGTTGTTGCTCAGCGGCCTGGCGCCGGTCCTTTTCGAAATGGTCTCCGGGAACGCCGGCGCGGTCACGCCGAAAGAAATGGGCGCGGCGGCTCGGGCCGGCGACACCGCTGTGCGCGGAGCCATCGCCAGAATCGCCACCTGGCTCGGCATCGGCATCGCCAATATGGTCACGGCGCTCCATCCCGATATGGTGGTGCTCGGAGGCAGCGTCGCGGCGCTGGACGACCTGCTGCTCGAACCCATACGCGCCACCGTGAAAGAGCGGGTTCGCATGTTTCCAGCCGGCGACATAGCCATAGAGCGGTCCCTGCTGGAGGACAAAGCAGGACTGTTGGGCGGCATCGCCCTGGCCGCCGCTAAGTCACATGAAACAGCGATGGTAAACCAAAGTTCTTGAAACCGTCAATATGAGGTGATGTTGTGAAACGACTCGACACAGAAGACCGCCTGACTCGACGCCAGGCCCTCAAAACCGCCGCTACGTTTATGATTCTTCCCGCCGGCCTGGCGCGAGGCTATGCGGCCAACGACAAGCTGAGCCTCGGCATCATCGGCCTCACCGGCATGGGAGGGGTTGACGCCAAAACATTCGCCGGTCTGGGCGAGAACCTGACGGCCTTGTGCGACGTGGACTCCACCATATTGGATAAACGCGGGGCGGAGTATCCGGGCGCCAAAAAGTACACCGACTTCCGCAAGATGATCGAGAAAGAGAAACTCGACGGCGTGATCGTCGCCGTGCCCGACCACAACCACGCCTACATCAGCGTCTACGCCATGCGGCACGGTCTCAACGTCTACTGCCAGAAGCCGCTCTGCAAGAGCGTACACGAGGCCAGAATCATGGCCCGCGTGGCCGCCGAGACGAAGGTGATCACGCAGATGGGAACGCAAACCAGCGCGGAGCCGCGTGTGCTGCGCACGACCGAGTTGATTCAGTCCGGCGCGCTAGGCGAAATCACCGAAATCCACATGACCACCGACCGCCCCATCTGGCCCCAGGGCTATGACCGTCTGGAAGGCCAGGATCCCGTGCCCGCCACGCTGGATTGGGACCTCTGGCTCGGCACCGCGGCCGCCCGCCCCTTCCAGGCCAGGTGGCCCGAGGGCCATCCGGTGTACAGTCCCGAAAAGAAGCGGCAGTTCGCGAACAATGGCACCTTGTATCATCCGTTCTCGTGGCGTGGATGGTTGGATTTCGGCAGCGGCGCGCTGGGCGACATCGCGCCCCACAGCATGAATGTCATCTTTCTGGCTCTCGATCTGGGCGCGCCTTCGGCCATCGAAGTGTTGGAAACCACCGGCATAAAAAAGGAGATGTACCCGGATTCGTGCATCATCCGCTTCGACTGGGCGGCGCGCGGCGTCCATCCCCCGCTTTCGGTCTATTGGTACGACGGCAACCTGCCCCTGCCCGTGGCGATGCAAGCCCCACGCCCGGCCCCCGGAGCGGCGCCGTTACGCGGCGGCCAGGGCGGCATGGTCTGGATCGGGACGAAAGGCAGCTATCCGGCGGGCCGCGGACCCTTTGCCGGCCAGAGCACGGAGCCGCTTCCGGCGCCTCCGCAGCGGGAGTGGGGCCGCGAGGAGGTCCACAAGGACTGGGCCGTAGCGGTCAAAGCGGGCAAACTGGCGCCCTGCCATTTCGGCTACGCCGGCCCGTTCACCGAAGCCTATCAACTGGGCAACATCGCGCTACGCGTGGGCCATCGGATCCAATGGGATCCCCTGGATTTTCGCGTCACCAACTGCCAGGAGGCCAACCAGTACCTGCGCCGCGAATACCGGCGCGCCTGGGATCTCAAGGAAATCGCCGGCAGCGCTTGGGACGTGCCCGCCCGGCGTTCGTGAACGTGGCGTAATCTATGAAATCCACCAGGATCTTTCTTGCCCTGCTGCTGTTCGCCACCGCGGCAAGCCTTCACCCCTCCGGCGCCGAGCGCGCGGCGGAGGAACGCCTGAGTTTTCAGACCAGTGGCCCATGGTCTCCGCGCACCAACCTCAATGCGGATGTCGCCATGGTGTATGGCATCGGGCCGCGCATGCCCGCGAGCATTGAAACTTGGCGGAAACATGGCTACACCATCCACGTGATGACCGGTGTCGCATGGGGCCAGTATCAGGACTATCTCAACGGTCAATTCGACGGGCAGAATCACTGGGATCAGGCGCAGACGCAGGCCGATGGCAAGCTGATCCTGCACGGCGGCAGTCGCGACATACCGTATATTTCCCCCGGTGAGAATTACGGAAAGTATCTGACGGTGGGTGTCAAGCGAGCCCTGGATGCAGGCGCGCAGGCCATCCACCTGGAAGAACCCGAGTTCTGGGCCCGAGGCGGTTGGGAGGAGAATTTCAAACGGGAATGGCAGGCCTACTACAAAGAGGACTGGCTGGCGCCGAACTCCTCTCCCGATGCCCAATACCGCGCTTCCAAGCTCAAGTACTTCCTGTATCGGAGGGCGCTCTCCCAGATTTTCGACTTCGCGAAGGAGTACGGCAAGGCCAACAATCGCACCATTCGCTGCTATGTCCCCACGCATTCCCTGATCAATTACGCGCACTGGAGGATTGTAAGCCCCGAGTCCTCGTTGATCGATGTGGGCGCCGACGGATACATCGCACAGGTGTGGACCGGCACCGCCCGGACTGCCAATCTCTACGAGGGACGCCGCAAGGAGCGGACGTTCGAGACCGCGTTTCTGGAGTACGGAGCGATGCAGAACCTGGTGCGTGCCTCCGGCCGGCGGGTGTGGTATCTGAACGACCCGATTGAAGACGATCCCAACCACGATTGGGAAGACTACCGCACCAACTGGGAGAACACCTTAACCGCGTCGCTTCTCCAATCCGAAGTGTGGCACTACGAAATCATGCCGTGGCCGGACCGCGTCTTCAACAGCCGCCACCCGCTCAAGAGCATTCCGGCGGAGAGAACCGTGAAGGAGCAGGAGCAGGCTCCCATCGGAACCGGCCTGGGTGGATTCGGACGCGGCAACGCGAATGTGGAACGGGTGGTGATTCCGAAACCTTACGAGACCGAACTGCAGACGGTGATCGCTGCGTTAGGCGACATGAAGCAGTCCGCTGTCCGGTGGGAGAACGCTGGCACGGGCAACACCGGCGTGCTGATCTCCGACACCATGATGTTCCAACGGGCCGATCCGCAGCCCTCCGATGCCAACCTGGGGTCGTTCTATGGTTTGGCGATGCCGCTGGTCAAGCGCGGGGTACCGGTTGAGCCCGTGCAAATCGAGAGCGCCGCCGCCCCCGGCTTCCTAAACCGGTACAAGTTGTTGCTGCTGACCTACGAAGGTCAAAAGCCGCCTACGCCGGAGTTCCACACCGCCCTCGCCAAATGGGTGCGTGACGGTGGAGCTCTGGTGGTGGTGGATGACGACGGCGACCCGTACCATGCCGTGCGCGAATGGTGGAACACCGCTCCTCACTCCTACAAGACGCCACGCCAACACCTGTTCGAGGCTCTGGGAATTTCCAAAGACGCCACTGGTTTGCACAAGGTAGGGCGAGGCGTTGTGGTTCGCCAGGCCCTGTCTCCCGCCGCGCTCACCTATAAAGAAGATGGAGCCGAATCGGTTCGCAAGACCGTGCGCCAGGCTGCGGCCGCGGTCAAGTTGGCCTGGAAGGAAACCGATTCTCTGGTGCTGCGGCGTGGGCCGTACCTCGTGGCAGCCGGGCTTGACGAGTCCGTGCCCGATGCCAAGCCGTACGTTCTGCACGGGCGCTACCTCAACCTGTTCGATCCCGAGTTGGCGGTCCTGAACACGGTGACGGTCGCACCGCGGACCCGCATGCTGCTGTTGGATCTGAATCGCGTCAAGTCAAGCGACCTCAAGGTAGTGGCGGCCGCGTGCCGTGTGCGCGACGAGAAGACCGATGGCAAGACGTTGCAGTTCCGGGCCGACGGTATCGGCGAGACCAACGCCATTGTCCAGATCGCGGCCCACAGCGCTCCAGTAGCGGTGCTCGTCGGCGGCAAACCGCTGGATCGATCCAAGTACGACTATTCCGGGGGCATGTTGCGTGTGCGGTTCCCGAATTCCGTCGAGCCCGTGACGGTAGACGTGAGGCTTGCGAAATAGGCAAAAAGATATGAAACGCATAATGATAAGTTTTCCATCCACGGTCTTGTTCTTAACGCTGGGATGTGTCGTCGTCCTGGCGTTTCAGACCAGGCGGCCGATCGATCAGGTGAACGCGCTGGTCGGGACCGCACCGCTGGACGATCCGAAGCTGATCGGTAATGCACCGCCCCCGGGGGAAGAACTGTACACCGGAATGACCTCGCCCGGCGCGGTACTGCCGCATGGGGTGACCAACCTCAGCCCCGTGAACAAGAATCTCGATTTGTCCTATGGCGCGGGCGTGGGCATGTCGTACAACTACACGCACCGCACGATGCTCGGATTCACCAGCGCCATGCAGGGCCTGATGTTCATGCCTGTAGTGGGCGACTGGACAGTGCCTCCGGAACGCTCCGCTTCGTTTTACAGCAAGGATAAAGAGAAGGCAACGCCGGGATATTACACGGTCTACCTCGACGATTACAAGGTGAAAGCCGAAATGACCGTGACCGCCTGGACCGGCATCTATCGATTCACTTTTCCCAAGACCGAGCGCGCGCACGTGCTGATGGATCTCGGCCGCGCGGGCGGCAATCTGGAAGTGGTCGGCGACCACACGGTCCGCGGATATGCCGAGCGCGGCATGCGGGGGCAGATCTCGGGGACCTCGATGCGCGGCACGGCCAGGACCTACTTCGTGGCCGAGTTTTCCAGGCCCTTTGCCTCGTTCGGCACTTTTCATCAGAATCCTTCGCAGGCGGCCGGCGGACGGGGAGCGGTGCTTGGCGGGAATTCGGTGACCGCGGGCACCAGGACAGAATCCGGAAACTACGCCGGGGCGTACTTGAACTTCGCCACCTCCGAAGGCGAGCAGGTGCTGGTCAAAGTCGCTTCCGGCGAGAGCTACGAGGCGGTGCAGAAGTCTCTGGAAGCGGAGAGCGCCGGTTGGAGCTTCGACGGTATCAAGAAACGGGCCGAGGACGCCTGGGCGAAAAAGTTGAATTCCATCGAGGTCAAGGGCGGAACCGAAAAAGAGCGGATGCTGTTCTACTCCAACCTCTTCCACTCGTTGGCCAGTCCCCGGCTGGTCGTGCGAAGGGGTGACCAGTTCCGCGGGCTCGACGGCCAAGTGCGAACTGCCGATCACGACCGCTACGGCCCTGTGCCTTTCTGGGACACCGGCAGAAATCAGATCGTGCTGCTGACCCTGGTCGAACCCGAGACGAAGGTCGACATTCTGGCGTCCACGCTGGACATGGCGAAAGAGTCCGGATACCTGCAGACTTCCTTTCATGGGGACCACGGAATTTTCATGTACCTCGGCGACTGGCAGCGGGGGCTCAAGTTCAATTGGGAGGGCGCGTACGAGTACTTGCGCAAGAACGCCATGGACACCAAGGGGCCGCGGCGCAATCTGGAGGAATACCTGCAAAAGGGATGGGTCTCGGACATCGTCCCGGATCGCAACCCCAGCCCACCGTACTCCGCCGGCAACGCGGGAGTGGCCAAAACCCTGGAATACAGTTGGGACGACTATTGTCTCGCCACCTACGCCAGGAAATTGGGTAAGGAGGACGACTACCAGATGTTTTTGAAGCGCGCCGCGAACTACCGGAACGTGTTCGATTCTTCGGTGGGCTTCATGCGCGGCAAAACCGCGGATGGCAACTGGATCTCCCCCTTCGACCCCAAGGAGCCGTACTACAACTTCATGATGAAGGAGGCTTCGGGCTGGGGGACGCTCTGGCTGGTGCCGCACGATGTGCAGGGCCTGGCCAGCCTGCTGGGAGGACGCGACAAATTCAACGCGAAGCTGGACGAGTTCTTCAACACTCCCTACGCCCCGACAGGCATTTGCCGGGACTGCACGGGAATGGTCGGCCAGTATGTACACGGCAATCAGCCCGATCAGCAGGCGGCGTATTACTACGCCT
>ODAK010006557.1_pt1 | contig 11718 bp, 6 predicted proteins | sample 1539591 | NCBI WGS metagenome assembly ODAK01 (sample SAMEA3539303, study PRJEB22396) | soil metagenome | biome: tundra; feature: field; material: soil | place: USA | collected 2010-05 | depth 0.15 m | reverse complement strand
CGACTGGCGCGACTACGACCGGATGGTGGAACTCGAAGGCCAGAACCACATCAAGGTGGTCATCGGCGAGATCATCTCCGCCGGTGCGCCCGAATGGATGTGGGACAAGTATCCGCAAGCGCGGCACATCGCCAGCGACGGGTCCGAAACCCAACCCGCGGTTAATTCCGGCAGCGCCACCAGCAGCGCGCCGCTTTGTCTGGATAACGAGGATGTCCGTGGCCAGGCCGAGAAGTTCCTCACCGCGCTGGTGGAGCGCTATCGCGGCAACCCCGCCACTTTGGGCTGGGACGTGTGGAACGAAGGGGGCGTCCAACAGTGCTATTGCCCGGCCACTCAGGCCAGGTTTCGCGAGTGGCTGAAGGCCAAATACGGCACCATCGAGGCGCTCGGCCGCGCCTGGCACCGCTACAGCTACGCCACTTGGGAAGCGGTGCACCCGCCGCACGGCACGGGCGGCTACCCGGACTCGCTCGACTGGCTGGCGTTTTGCCGCGACGACGCCATTCGCCTGCTGCGCTGGCGCACGGAGCTGATTCGCCGGCTCGACAAGCGAAACAAGATCACCGCGCACGGCACCGGCGCGCTCACCGAGATTGAGTGGCGCACGGTGGCGGACGTGGATTCCTATGGCTACACCTGGGTGGCTTCGCGCCATGGCAACGATCCGTGGATGCAGTTTCAGGCCGTGGACCTGGTGCGCGGCGCCTCGCGCGGCAAGCCCTTCTGGCACGCGGAAGCAACGGGCGGGCCGCTGTGGATGCAGCCGCAAGTGGTGAACCGCCCGCTCGAAGATGGCCGCAGCTCGGACGATAAGGATGTCCGCGTGTGGAGCCTGATCGATATGGCCGCCGGGGCCACGGGAATCCTGTTCACGCGCTGGCGCCCGCTGCTGGACGGCCCGTTATTCGGAGCCTTCGGGCCGATGGGGATGGATGGCTCCCTCACCCCGCAAGCGGAGATGGCCGGCCAGTTGGCGCGCTGGACCAACTCGCATACCGACATATGGAAGTCGCGGCCGGTAAAGGGCGACGTGGGCATCGTGTTCGTGCAGGAGTCCGAGGATTTCAACGGGGTGCAGAGCGGGGGCGGAGGAGCCGGTGGTGGCCGCGGCGGCGCGGGCGGCGGAACAGCCGCGGGCGCCTACTCGCAATCCGCGCAAGGGGCTTACCAGGCTTTCTTCGACTCCAATATCCAGGCCGATTTCGTGAGCATCGACGACATTGGGGAATACCCGCTAGTCTATCTGCCATTCCCCGAGATGCTCACGAAGGCCACCGCGCAGAAACTGCGGGATTATGTCGCGAAGGGCGGCAAGCTGGTGAGCGAGGGCTGCCCTGGGTATTTTGGGGACGGCGGCACGGTCGGCACGGTGCAGCCGAATCTCGGTCTGGACCAGTTGTTCGGCGCGCGCGAGAGTTACGTCCAGTTCACTCCCGACCTGCTGACCAAGCTGACCCTGACGGTGCGCGACAAGCAGATCGGCGGCCAGTATTTTTTGCAGGAGTATAAGCTGGCGGGAGGGAAGGTTGCGGGCCAGTACGCCAACGGTCACATCGCCGCCGTCGAAAACACAACTGGCGCCGGCAAGACCCTCTTAATTGGCACTTTCCCCGCCGGGGCCTACTTCCGCGGCCACGCGCCCGCCACGCGCGAGTTCTTCGCTGGTCTTTTGGCGTGGGCGGGCGTTCAGCAGCAGGTGAAATCGAGCGACCCAGAGGTGAAAGCGCGACTGCACAAGGGCGCGGGCGGTACGTATCTCTGGGTGGTCAACCCCACGCGCACGCCGCGGACGGTCAAAATCTCGCTGCCTGCCGCGTTCCAACGCGCAGTGGAGTTGTGGCAGGAATCCAGCCGCCCGGCGGTCAGCGGGAATAGCGTGGCGGTAACGGTTGAGGATCGGAACGCCGCGGTGATCCGGCTGGAATAGCGGTGCGTGTGGGGCCGGATGGCATCCGGCGCGGCGATTGGGGGCGCCCTCTGGGCCCGCCGCAGGCCGAGTGCCACTCGGCCGCAGGTTGCCAACCTGCCCCACAATCGGGCTTGACTGAGAATTCCCTGCGGCGTACCATCTCAGTAACCTTCAGCGAGAGGGGGGACAGCATGAAGCGACGTGAATTCCTGACGGGGGCCCTGGGGTTTCCCATGATTGTGCCGCGCTCGGTGCTGGGCGCCGGAGTGACCCCACCGAGCGATCGCCTCACCTTTGGCGCCATCGGTGTAGGATCGCAAGGCGGCGGCAACATGCGGCAATGGATGAACCACGACGACATCCGCATGGTGGCCGTGTGCGACGTGCGGGCCGAGTTCCGCCAGCAGGCCAAGGCCGCCGTGGATGCCCGATACGGCGACAAGAGCTGTGCCACTTATAACGATTTCCGCGAACTGCTGGCGCGCAATGATATCGATGCCGTGAACATCGCGCCGGGGGAACGGTGGCATGCGCTGGTGGCCATCGAAGCGGCCCGCCAAGGCAAACATATGTACTGCCAAAAGCCCATGGCCCTCACCATCGAGGAGGCGAAAGCGGTCCGCACGGCGATACGGCATTACGGGGTTACCTACCAGTTGGGCGCGCAGCAGCGTTCCTCGCAACTATTCCGGCACGCCGCCGAACTGGTTCGTAATGGGAGAATCGGCCAGCTCCAGACGATTGCCATCGGCTCGGCCGGGGGCGGCCGCACGGCGCTGCCGCTGGGCTTGGGTTTCACCGCCATACCGGCTGAAAAGCCCGCCCCGGTGCCGCCCGGCGTGGATTGGGATCTGTGGCTCGGCCCATCGCCGTGGAAGCCGTACAGCGATTTGCGCATCACACGCACGTGGATGTCGATCTACGACTACGGGCTGGGCGCGATCGGCGGCGAGTACGGGGTTCACGATGTGGACGCCGGGCAATGGGCCAACGATAGTGACGACACCACTCCCATCAGCGTCGAGGGAGCCGGCGACGTCTACCACGACATACGCGACACCCTCACTACCTACACCATCGAGTACCAATACGCCAACGGCGTAAAGATGCTTCTCATGGATCTGGTGACGGCCCGAAAGCGCTTCTGGCAATTTCAGTTTGGCGAAAGCGTGAAGGGCGTCAGCGTGGGGTTGATCTTCTTCGGCACCGAGGGATGGATCTGGGTGAGCCGCGTGGGCATGCGCACGCAGCCGGAATCCGTGGCGCGAACCGTGTTCGGCCCCAACGACAAGCGGGTGGTCCAGAGCGACGACCACCAGCGAAACCTTCTGGATGCGATCCGGACCGGCGCCCCGCTGGCGTGCCCGGTGGAAGCCGGCGCTCACGACGAGATGATCTGCCAGATGGGAGACATCGCCTGCCGCCTGGGACGGAAGCTGCACTGGGACCCGGTGAAGGAGATGTTCCAGGACGATGAGACGGCCAATCGCAAGATGTCGCGGGTGATGCGGAGCCCCTGGAGGCTATAGAAACATGCGCGCTGTGTTTGTCACCATCATGGCTGGGGCCATCATTGGTCCGGCCTTAGCCCAGGTACCAGCGGGTAGCCCCCCACCCGGGACCGCGTCGGTGCGGCTGGAGGATTGGGGGCGGATCGCGACGGCGGCATCGCGGCTGCTCGACTGGAAGGTGGGAGTTCCGGCCACCGCTTTCCGGGGCCTGACATTTTCGGAGGCGGCCGGCAAAGCCGACGCGCTCGGTGTGGCGTTCATCGAGGGAATCGGCTCGCAGGATCTCAGCCCGGAGATTCCCAAGAAGCTCGACTACCACCTTGCGCCGGGCGAGGTGAAGGCTGTGCAGGATCGGCTGCGCGCTTTGAATCTCGGCATGCCGGTCTACTTCACCGCCACCATCGGCCCGGACGAGAAATCCAGCCGGCAGTTGTTCGAATTCGCGAAAGCGCTGAACGTGGAGACGATTGTCTCCGCCCCCGAGCCGGAATCGCTGGCGGCCATCGACAAGCTGGCCAACGAATTCGGCATCAATGTGGCGCTTTACAATCGCAGCCCGAAGAGCCTGCTCAGCGCGGTGGAAGGGCGCAGCAAGCGCATAGGAGCCTGCGCCGATATCGGCAACTGGATGCGGGAGGGGATCCAGCCGCTGGAAGGGCTGGCACTGTTGAAAGACCGGCTGATCGTCATAAACCTGGGCGACGGGAGCGGTGTGGCCAGCCTGCCCGAGTTTTTCCGCGAGATGTACCGGCTGGGGCTGAAGCCATCGCTGATCACGGTGGACTCGCTCCAGGATTTCGAAAAAGCTCTGCAGCCGTTGATGGTTCAGCGCGTCGACGAAATCTCCCGCACGGCGGCGATTCGCGGGCCCGACAAGTTGACGCCGGAGGCGCGGCAGGCGATCGAGGCCGCGCTGCCGCGACAGGCTCCCGCCAAGCCCAAGAAGCCGCGAAAGCTGCTGGTGATGGATCTGAATGTCGCCTATCCGGGGCACCGATCCATTCCGGAAGAGAACCTGGCGATCGAGTTGATGGGGAAAAAGACCGGCGCTTACGAAGCCGTGTTCAACAACGATCTGGACAATCTCAAGTACGACAAAATCAAGCAATTCGACGCCGTGTTCCTGAACAACACGGTCGGGATGATCTTCCTGGACCCGGAGGTTCGCGCGGGGTTGCTGCGCTTTGTCCGCGAAGGCGGCGGACTGGCTGGGAATCACGGGGTGAGCCACGCCTCCATGGATTGGCCGGAGTTCGGGGAGATGATCGGCACCTGGCACGGGGTTCATCGGGAGAATACCGAGCTGGCGACCGTGAAAATCGACGATCCGAACAGTCCGCTTACCGCGGCATTCGGAGGCAGGGAATTCACTTACCACGACGAGTATTTCAGGTTTCCCACGGGGCCATATTCCCGCGACAAGTTGCATGTGCTGCTGAGCATGGATGTCGCGAAGACGGACATGAATCAAGGCCGGGCCTGCGCCCAGCCGTGCGTCCGGGCCGACAACGATTACGCCGTGAGCTGGATTCAGTCCTACGGCAAAGGGCGGACATTCTTCCTTACGCTGGGCCACAATCCGACCCTCTTCACGACGCCGGCGCTGGCCCAATTTGTTCTGGCGGGAATTCAGTTTATCCTGGGCGACCTGGAAGCCGACACCACGCCTAGCGCCAAACTGGCCGCGCAGACCGGTTCGTCCCCCAGGCCGAAGCATCAGCCAGCCGAGATCGAACCCTTGCTCGCCAAGGTTGCGGTCTATGAGCACGGCGCTAACCCCGACGCCATCGTGGCATTCAATGAATTGGTGGAAGATCTGCAAGGATCCGCGGCCCAGCGCCAGGCATTGGAAATCCGCCTGCTGCAATTCCTTCAATCGAACGCCACGCTGGCAGGGAAGGAGACCGCCTTCAAGGAACTTGCCTTGATTGGCACGGAGACGTCGCTTCCGGTGCTGACCCCCATGTTGACGCGCGTGGAAACGGCCGAGATGGCGCGGTACGCGCTGGCGGCCATACCCGGCACCGCGGTGGATGACGCGCTGCGAAAGAGCCTCGGCCAGGCCCCCAACGACCGGATCAAAATCGGGATTATCAACTCGCTCGGACATCGCCAGGACGCGAAAGCGGTCCCGGCGCTGGCGGCCCTGGCGCTGTCCTCGAATCCGGAAGTGGCGGCAGCGGCGGCGGCGGCATTGGCCAATATCGCGGACCGGCCCGCGCTCAACGCATTGGCTTCGGCCCGTTCCAGGCTGAGCGGCCCGGCGCGGCAATCCGTGGCCGACGCATACATAGCGGGCGCCGACCGATTTGCGGAGCGCGGTGAGAAGGCGGCTGCCATCGAGGTTTACAAGCAGATGATGGCGCCTGGCGAACGGCGCATGGTTCGCGCTCGGGCTCTGACCGGCCTCACCGCGGCGGAAGGGAAGGATGCCATCCCGGCGCTGATTGTGGAAATGGAATCGTCAGACCCGGAATTGGAGGCCATCGCGGTTCGGCTGCTCAACGGACTCCCCGGTGCGGACATCACCAAGGTGATGGTGGCGGAGTTCCCCAAGATCCCGGCATTCGGCCAGGCGCATCTGTTGACTGCCATGGCTCAGCGAGGCGATATTGCCGCCCGGCCGGCTTTGGTGGCGGCGCTCAAAAGCCCCGCGCCCGCGGTGCGCGCGGCTGCATTGGCGGGAATCGGCAGTTTGGGGGACGCCTCCAGCGTGAAGGTGTTGGCGGAGGCGGCTGCAGCCGGCGAAGGTGTCGAGCAAAGCGCGGCCCGCCGGAGCCTGTACACGCTGCGAGGCCCCGCTATCGACCGGGAGATCGTCGCGGAACTCGGGTCGGCCAGCGGCAAAGTGAAGCTCGAGTTGATTACCGCGGTGGGCGAACGCGTGGCGGTGAGTGCGGCGGACGCCTTGACCAGGGAGGCCCAAGGGACGGACCCGGACGTGCGCCGCGAGGCCCTTCGGGCTTTGCGGAACGTGGGTGGCGCCGCGCAGACCGCGGGCTTGCTGGATCTGCTGCTGAAATCGTCGACGGCGGCGGAGCGCAGGGATGCGGCACTGACGCTGGGCACGGTGCTCAGGAGAGCGCAACCCGCGCCGATCTCCGCTGTGATCTCGGCGTACAATAGCACCTCCGCTCTGCAATCGCGCCTCAGCCTGCTGGACGTCATGGGACAGGTATCGAGCGCGCAGGCGCTTCCGTTGCTGCGCGAGACAATCAAGGACGCCAATCCCGACATCGCCCGGGGCGCCATCCTGGCGCTTACCGCATGGAACGATTCCACGCCTCTGATGGACCTGCTCAACTTGGCGAAGAGCGTTTCGCGGAGCCTGCAAGCGGCCGGCGAAGCAATCGACAGCCAGGCAAACCTGCCGCCAGGTTACGTGTCGCCCAACGGGGCAGGTCGAGGGGCACGCGGTGGCCGCGGAGGCCCTCCGACCAGCAACATCCAGGTGCTGGCATTGCGCGGCTGTCTCAGGCTGATGGTGCTCGAATCGCAACGTACGCCCGCGGAGAGCGGCCGGTTGCTGAGTGAAGCCATGGCGGTGGCCACGCAGACCAACGAGAAGTTGAGTATTCTCTCCCTGCTGCCTTCTTTTCCCTCGCAAGAGTCGCTCGAAGTGGCGCAGGCTGCTACGCGCGACCCAGCCCTCGCGAATGAAGCCAAGGTGGCAGTGGATCAGGTTACGGAGGCACTGAAGCTCAAGTGATCGCGGTGAAGAAGGTCCTCGCTTCATTCTCCCTGCTCGCAGCCGCCGCCATGGCGCAGGATCTTTCGGGGGTCATCGATCTGCACGCGCATTGCGACCCGGACACTTCGGCGCGGGCGATTGACGCCATTGATCTGGCCAAACTGGCGCGGGCGCGCGGCATGCGCGCCATCGTCCTCAAGAGCCATCAGGACCCCACCGCGAGCCTCGCCTACATCGTGCGCAAAGAGGTGCCGGGGATCGAAGTCTTCGGCGGCATCGCGCTGAACCGGACAGTTGGCGGCATCAACCTGGCCGCGGTGGAGCACATGGCCGCGCTGAAGGGAGGGTGGGGGCGCGTGGTGTGGATGCCCACCGCGGATGCCGAAAACCAGGCGCGCTACTACAAGCAGAATCGGGCGTCGGTGCCCATCGCGCGCGATGGCGTGCTGCTGCCGGAAGTGCGCGCGGTGATCGCCTCCATCGCCCGGCATAAGCTGGTGCTGGCTACGGGACACTCCTCACCCGAGGAAGATCTGCTGCTGGTTGCCGAAGCGCGCCGCGCCGGGGTCGAGCAGATCGTGGTGACGCACCCGATGGTGCCGCCGGTGAATATGAGCATCGCGCAAATGAAGCAGGCGGCCGCCGCCGGCGCCTATCTGGAATTTACCTACCTCGGCCTGATTCCCCCGGTGAGGTCCACGATTGAAGATTATGCCGCCGCCATTCGCGCCGTCGGCCCCGAGCACTGCGTACTCACGAGCGACCTCGGCCGCGCCGGCGACCCGCTCCACCCGGATGGCCTCTTGCTGTTCTTCCGCGCGCTGCTGAAGCAGGGGTTCAGCCAGGCGGATATCGACCGCATGTCGAAAACCAATCCGGCGCGGGTGCTGGGATTGTAGCGGGCGCTGTTCAACATGGGGCAACCGCTACGCAGGCGGAACCGCCTGCGCCACCACAACAAGTCCTGCATTTTCAGAGGTGGAGCAGGCGGCTCCGCCTGCCTCGCCCGCAAGCGGGCGATGTTCTCACGGCTTTTCAGGGAGCGGACGGGCTACCGCGGAGCCGCATTCAACAGCCCGCGGACCCGAAGCCAATTCGTCAGCAGTCTGGTCCAGGAAGATAGCGCTTCATCCGTCGTTGCCAGGCCCACCCCGTGGGGGCCGCGCTCGTAGATGTGCAACTCCGCCGGCACACCCGCCTTTCGCAGCGCCAGATAGAACAGGACGCTGTTTTCGACCGGAACCGACCGGTCCGCGCCGCCATGAAACAGGAACGCCGGGGGCGTTTGCGGGGTTACCTGCAACTCGTTCGAGAGGTTCTCCACCAGTTTGGGATCGGGCTTGTCGCCGAGTAGCATCTCGAGCGAGCGGCGGTGCACGTACGGAGCCTCGAACGAGATCACGGGATACGCGAGCACCAGAAAATCCGGGCGGCTGGTCATGCGGTCGATCGGATCGGCGGCGGCCGGATTGCCGGCCTCGAAGTGGGTTCCGGCGGTCGATGCCAGATGCCCGCCGGCTGAGAGCCCCATCATACCGATACGATCCGGCAGCGCGCCATACTGCGCGGCGCGAAACCGCACCAATCGAATGGCCCTTTGCGCGTCGGTCAACTCTACGGGGTGGTGATACCGTGGCCCGACACGGTAGTTGAGGACGAACGCTGTGACGCCGATCGAATTCAGCCAGCGCGCAACCTGGTTGCCTTCGAGATCCAGCTCCACTTTCCGGTAGCTGCCGCCCGGACAAACGATCACCGCCGTGCCGGTTCCCCTGCCTGGCGGGACCAGATAAGGATAGAGCGAAGGCTGGTCGTCATCCTGGGTTCCCAAGGCGCCGGGTGCACCATTCGGCCACAGCAACTCGGGCTTTGGCATGTTGGGAACGGGCTGCGCCGATAACAGCGCAGCCAGCAGAACAAAAACGGGCAGCAGCCGCCGCACGGTCAGACCAAGCCGAGTTCGCGCATGGCGTTGCCGCACCCGGCCAGGTTCTCGATCTTCATCTCCGTGTAGGTGCGCGAGAGCAACACGCCCTGCGCGCCCGCGCGCATGACGGCGATCACCGCCAGGCGGACGTTCTCGGGAGTCGACTTACTCTTCCCGCCCGGGGTTGGCACGTCGATATCGATGCCCGGCCAGAACTCCGTCTTCGTGCCGGCCACGTTGTCCAGCCCACGCTTGGTCTCGCGGTAGACGTAATCGGCGGTGAACCCGGTTTCGGCGATCTGATCGTAGGGACCTTCCTTGTAGTTCATGACGTCGTACTCGAACTGCAGGGACTCCGGGTCCGGAAGATCCCCATACACGTTTTGGCTCATGCCGTGGATGTACGACTTCATCCGCGCGCCGGCGCTGTTGTAGTAAAGCACCGGTTTGATGTAGTCGGAGTACTTCGCCATCTCCCGATAGTCTTCTTCGGCGCGGAAAATCGGGTTGAAGGAGATGTTGTGCCAGATGTGCCAGCCGGCCTGGAGCCGCGGATTGACCGATTTGATGGTTTTGAAGATGCCGCGGTGAATGTCGTGAGTGCTTTCAGTCCATAGCCTCTGCCACTGAAGGATCTCAGGGTTGCGCAGAAGAATGCGCCAGAACGTTACATAGTAGCCGTCGATGGGGCGCTTGCCGGCGCGGCCGGCTTTGACGTACTGCTCGAGTTCCCGGAACCCCGCCTTGACCCGCTCCACGTTGATGCCCTGCTGCTTTCCCTTGGCAAGGCAGAATTCGCAGAAGCAGGTGACACGGCCGGGATCGCTCCCGGTTCCGTCATGATAGGCGCCCAGCGCGTTGCTCACCGGTCCCTGTTGCTCGACGCCCCACAGCACCCCGTCAATGTCGTTCGAGCGGGCGTAGTCTTCGAAGAGGCCCAGCACAAAGTTACGGTAATTCGGATTATTGGGGCAGGGGCCGGCCGGGTGGTCGCCGGCGACCTTGCCATTAATATCACGCTCCCAGAACACGTCATCGATCGCGTTGGGGGCGTGGTCCCTCGTGCTATGGGTCTGCGAGACCCAGCAGAAGGTCTTCATCCCGCGTTTCTTGGCCGCCGGTATGAGGCGCGCGAACACGTCCAGCTCGCTGACGCTGGGCGCCTGCACAATCTCGGGCTTCAAGACCGTGTCTTTGTAGTACTGCGCATGCATCAAGGTGGAGTTTCCACCACGAAACCGGGACTGGTCGGCCCTGCCGGGATAATCCAGGGTCTTGACGAACAGGGTGTTGACGCACGCCTTGTCTTGTAGAAGGTCGAGCACCTTCTCATAATCGGGCTTGGCAAAAGACGCCATCCCGATTTGAATCCCGACCATTTTCTTGGGGGCGGGCTTGGCGGCCTGTCCCAGAAGCTGCGGGGCCAGTGCCCCTGCAACCGCAGCCTGGACGAAAGTCCGCCGCTTCATGTCATGTTCCTGCATGGTGAGTCTCCCTAGTGGTGATTCTCTCAGAATCATGCAAGGTACACCAACCGCTCTCTGACGTTCGCGGCTCGGATCTCCGGAGTCGCGACCGTTAGCACCTACATGGTTGATTCCTTGCCGGCACTGGCGAAATATTCTCGGGGCCATGCTCCAAGTGGGCCACTGGAGGGCGTCTGGCTACATTCTGAGATTGTTCCCAACTCTCCTTTGCCCTCGCTTTTTCACGATTCTCCGCTTCCTCCGCGTCCTCGGGTTTTGACTTTGTTCTTCCCCTTTTCCTCTCCGCGTTTTTCTCTGTGTCTCCGCGCCTCCGCGTCGAAAAAGGGCTCTCCTGTTTGGTTCCGGCTATGCCGGGTTAGGAAGCCGTGGGGCTTGGCCGCACTGGCGTTCGCGGTTCTGGCGATCCCGGCCCGCGCCGAAATCATCGATCGCATCGCCGTCTCGGTGGGCAATCGCGTCATTACCGAAAGCGACCTCCATCGGGAAATCCGGGTGGCCGCTTTTTTGGATGGCGTGAAGCCCGATTTCAGCCCGGCCGGCAAACGCGCTACCGCCCAGCGCATGGTGGAGCAGGTGCTCATCCGGCGTGAACTGGAGATCAGCCGCTACCCGGTCCCCAGCGCCGCCGAGGTGGCGCCGGTGCTCGAGGCGTTCAAAAAAGAGCGCTTTCCGAACGACGGGGAATACCAGCGCGCACTGGCGGATTACGGCATCGCCGACCAGGATGTCAAAGACCTGCTGCTGTGGCAGCGCACGCTGCTGCTGTTCATCGAAGTGCGCTTTCAATCCGGGGTCCAGGTGACCGGCCAGGACATTCAGGAGTATTTCGATAAGACGGTGAAGCCGGCGGCGGAAGCCGCTCACCCCGGCCAGCCCATTGCGCTCGAAGACTATCGCAACCTCATCGAGCAGACGCTCACCGGCCAGCGCGCCGACACGGAAATGGATACCTGGCTCAAAGAGGCGCGCAACCGCACCGAGATCGTGTTCCACGAGGAGGCGTTCCAGTGACGCGCAGACGCATAGCGTGGATCGGCGCGGGCGCGCTGGCGGGTCTCGCTCTGGCCGTCGTCGTGGCGGCCGTCCTGGTGCTCCGCAGCGGCTGGTTCAACGAAAAGGTGCGCCAGCGGGTGGTGAGCACGGTAGAGACGGCCACCGGCGGCCGCGTCGAAGCCGGCTCCTTTCAGTTC
>ODAK010006555.1_pt1 | contig 11720 bp, 11 predicted proteins | sample 1539591 | NCBI WGS metagenome assembly ODAK01 (sample SAMEA3539303, study PRJEB22396) | soil metagenome | biome: tundra; feature: field; material: soil | place: USA | collected 2010-05 | depth 0.15 m | reverse complement strand
CAGCAAGGCATTCAGCTGCTGGAGCGCTTCACCCAGGACGGGCGCGTCCAGATTCACCAGCCGCACAGCCATCAACAGATCCGATTCACACGTACGCTGAGTTCTGGCAACAGCTTTGTCGCCTTCGTCGATGCCGTCGGCGAACTGGACAGCACACCCTGTGTGCTGGAGTGGAAGACCAGCTCCGCCCGCTACCCTGAAGAGCCGGACGGCATCGCGGCGCTGGATCCGCAGCTGGTCTGCTATTCCTGGATGACTGGCATCAATGAAGTTGCCCAGATAGTCTTCGTCCGTAAGCGCATGGTTGAAGTCCAGTACCTGCGGGCCACCATCACCGACCAACAGCGGCAGGAGTTCGAGACCCTGGTCGACGACACGGTACGTCGGATTGAGTCTGGACTGTTCCTGCCCCACAGCGGCATCCGTTTCCCCCAGAACCCGTGTACCACCTGTCCTTTTCTCGGGCTCTGCCTCGACCAGCGCGATCTGGTGGAAGCTGGGCTTATCCGCAAGCCGGGAGTCGATCTTGGTCTGTTTGACGAACTTGGTTACTAGGTATCCGCCTATGCCGCCCAAGCTGAATCGCCGTCGTGCCCAGGAGGTGCTGAGCAAGATCGACGCGATCCTGGCCTGGGAGGCACGGCATGAGAACGAGCGCGATACCAGGTTTGTGGAGCTGGGCAAATATCTTTGCGAAGTGCGGGCCGGCCAGTACTGGCGGCTGGAGAAGCTGAAGTCGTTCGATGAGTTTCTGGAGCGCCGGTTCCCGGAGTCAAGAAGAAAAGCCTACTACCTGATGTCGATTCACGAACAGCTTCCACCCGAGGTGAGGAAGGAACTGAAACAGGTGGGATGGACGAAGGGGCTGGAGTTGGCCAAGCTGGCGCGCCACCAGGGTCAGCGCTTCGAAAGTGCAACCTGGCTGCACAAAGCCAGACAGATGCCCAAGGCGGAGTTCCAGCGGGAAGTGGAGAAGGAACTGACCGGCAAGGACAGCGAACCTTCGGAGCTGATCTATTTCAAGGTCTACAAGAGCCAGGTCCCGGTTATCGAACAGGCGATCGAGATCGCGGCCCTGATGCTGGGGTCGGACAAGTCTCGGGGCTACTGCCTGGAAATGATCTGTGCAGACTTCCTCGCCGGAGCCTCGATGGACGGTGGCAACCCGGAGATCCTACTGCAATCCATCTCCCGCTACTACAAGTTTCTGCCCGGTCCTCAACAGGAGACCTTTTTATCTGAGGTCAGCCGGCAGGCTTCATGAAGGCCATCCGCAGTAAGAGCCCGCGACTCAGACTCGACCCGCCAGGTTATCGAGACCTGCATCGCCAGGTGCTGGAGCGCGACGGCTGGCGCTGCCAGACCTGCGGTAGCATGCAGCACCTGCAAGTCCACCACCTCAAATTCCGCAGCCAATCGGGTGACGACGAGGAACAGAACCTGTTCACCCTGTGCGCTGGATGCCACGAACAGATGCATGTACGCTAACTGCTGCAACGTCCCGCTGTGATTGACTCCATATTCCCGCTTTGAAGTCGGCCTAAATCGCCGTATGATCAGGCCACCGTGCTAACGTGGTGTCCTGTGCAAACGGAGGTTCCATGAGAAATTCAGGGTTGGCGAACATGGATGTCACCTCCAGTGCCGATCTGCGCTGTAAAGCAAAGCTTCGGCTGCTTCAAATGCATTACGAGAGCGGCGTCGGGCACCTGGGGGGAAATCTTTCAGCTCTGGATATTCTCCTTTGTTTGTATCATTTTATCTTACGTAAAGATGACCTATTTGTATTGTCGAAGGGTCATGGTGCCGGCGCTTTGTATGTGGCTCTTTGGTCAGTGGGGGCGCTGACCGACGATGATTTGCGGCAGTTCCATAAGGACGGTACACGTCTTTCCGGACACCCGCCAGCGGCAGGTATTCCGGAAATTATTTTCGCGACGGGAAGCCTTGGACACGGACTTGGGCTTGCGTGTGGGAAGTCGGGCTTCGCCATCTTCGCCGCCAGCGCGGAGGACACTGACCCTGGCGGCGGCCGGTTGACTGTGGGTCCGACTGTGGAGTATCTTCCACAACGTGGAAACCATCCAGGTCGTGTTGGATTCGGAGTTGCTTCAGGCCACCAATGGAGCGGCCAAACGGGCGCGGGTAAACCGTTCTGCTCTAATTCGGGAGGCCCTTCGCGAATACATAAAACGCCTTCGGGCGTGCGAGATCGAGGCTCGCGATCGGCAGGGTTACCGAAGGCGTCCGGACGCCGCGGGCGACGCTGCGGCATGGGAACGGGTGGCATCGTGGCCGGAGAGATAGGGCGCGGAGAAGTCCGCCTGTACCGGTTCCCTCACCCCGACAAGCAAAGGCCTGTCGTCGTGCTCACCAGGGACAGCGCCATCGGCTACTTGTCCGCCGTCACGGTGGCGCCCATCACCTCCACCATTCGCGGTGTGCCGTCCGAGGTCCTCCTCACGGAGAAGGACGGAATGAAAGCTACGTGCGCCATCAATCTCCACAACGTCGTCACGGTCTCCAAGGCCCATCTAGGGCGCCGGGTAGCAATGCTGAGCTCTGAGCGCTTAAGGGAGATCTGCGGGGCGCTGGGCTTCGCCCTCGGCTGTGCGTAAACAGGTAAGCCCAGATTAACTGGAAGGATCCCAATCTACGGCTCGGTTCTGCTGACCTCACGATCAAAACGTTCGTGCAGCATGGCAAGGTCCTGGGTGAGCACCCGGGTGCGGTCGTTGAGCTTGGAGACCCAGGAGAACAGCTCGATGATAAGCAGCGTAAGCCCCGCAATACACAGGAAGAACAGCGCCGAGGGAGGATAAGGCACTCCCACAAACTTTGCGATAACAAACAGATAGGGATAGCCAATGGACGACGCCACCAGCAGCAACAGCGCAATGAGAAGCCAGAGGATCGCAAAGCGCTCGCCAATGGCGCGCCGGCGCACCAGCCATAATACAAACAGAAATACAATCAGCGTAGTGGTAAACACCAGGCCGTGGCCGTAAGCCGGCATACAACCTCCTTAACGCGCTGGCCGCTTGCGCAGAGCAGCCATCAGAATGGCGAGCGAGACCTTCACCATGTAGCTGGCGGAGCGCAGCCCGCCGATGCTTGAGCTTCCAGTGGTTCGGGCTGCCATCTGCACCGGAACTTCGCAAATCCTCAGCCCAGCCCGATGGGCCACCAGCACAGCCTCAACTTCTGGATAATCCTCCGCATACTCATTCGCGAGCAGTTCCATGGCCCGCCGGTTGATGGCGCGGAACCCCGATGTGGCGTCCGTGATGCGAGTGTGGCAGATGGCCGAGAGCCATCGCGAGAAGAAGCTTATCCCCATACGACGGCTCAACGTGGACTGATAGCCATCGCCGCTTAGGAACCGTGAACCAATCGCGATGTCGGAGCCAGTCTCCAGCAGGGCATTCACCACGAGGTGCACCTGGTCCGCGGGATGCTGGCCGTCGCCATCCACCTGCACCGCGACGTCGTAACCTTCGTCGCGAGCTATGCGAAAGCCGGTTTGCACTGCGCCGCCGATGCCCAGGTTGCAGGGCAGCGACACCAGCCGTGCGCCGCTTCTGCGCACCGCCTCTGCCGTATCGTCCGTAGATCCATCGTTAATGACGGCCACATCGTATTGCGGATAACGCGACTTGAGGACCGCGATAAGAGTTGGAAGCGACCCCGCCTCGTTGTAAGCGGGGACGATGGCCAGAACTCGTGGCTCGCCACTAATGCGGAATTTCCTTTTTGATCTCGAAAACGGCATCATGGAACACTCATCGCCCCCGAAGTATCCTTAGCGTCGTCAAAATCGCATGAATACTGGCGTTGGTTCGATCATACGGCGGATTAGGGCCAACTTCAAAAAGGAAATGTGGGCTAAGATGTCCCTCAGGCTGCCTGGGGAGCAGCTTCGACCCAGACGCTCAGCCCGAGTCTTTGTAACCGTTTCACGAAATAGCGCTGGAGTTGATCCTTCCAGGCGTCGGGGCGCCTGTGCCGGAAATCGCTTCTCTGAAGGGTCTTGACCATGTTATGTTGGGCGCGCGTTGAACACGACGACAAGACCGCAGAGTGAAGGCCCTTCCTCGACAATCAGTGCGAACCCAGCAGGCCAAAGCGTGCGGGAGCGGCTCTCCAGCCTCCGTCTTCCTTCCCCTGCGGTTACGGTTGCGCTGCTCACTGCGTGCGTGTTTTTGCTGCGCCTGCCGAGCGCCCTCCTGCCCCGTGAGCTGAATGTGGATGAAAGTCACTTGTTGAGCCAGGCCATGAAGTTCGTGGTTGATCCGAGGCCATGGATAAGCGTTGACCCCCACACAGTCGGACCACTGGATGCCTACCTCATATCGGTTTTTCTGTTGATGGGATTCAAGCCCGGATTTGTTCTGGTGCACATGCTGGCGAGTCTCCTTGTTTGCTTGCAAGTTCTTGCGGCGTACCTGACGCTGCGGCGTCTTGGATCGGAGAAGACTGCGGCACTGGGTGCCTTCCTGATGGGCCTTTTGTACGGTCTTACAACCCAGCCGGATTACTTGCATTATACGAGCGAACTGCTGCCCACCCTGCTATTGATGGTGGGCTTCTACATCTTCCTGGTGTGGCTGGACGAACCTGCAGGACACCGTGCCAGCACACAGCTATGGCTCTTGTTCTCTGGCGGCCTGGTGCTAGGCACCGCGCCGTGGTGTAAATTGCAGGCCGTGCCGATTACCGGCGCCCTCGGCCTGGTCTTCTTGGCAGCAATCTTCAGAGACAGAGGTCCTTCTTTCAGCTTGTCGTGGCGAGGGAAGGAATTGATCGCATTCTGTGCTGGGACCGTCCTGACTACCTGCGTCATGCTGGCTATACTGGCCAAAACCGGGGCGACTAAGGACTTCTGGTATTCCTTCGTCCTAGGCAATCTCGCCTATGCGGGCCCGCTGAGCTTGATCAGGAGCATCGTGATTTGCCTGTTTTTCTTCCTGCACTCACCAGTTAACCAACTCTTGCTGGTTGCGTTGCTCGGCGTGCTGGTCCACGCTTCCCGAGGCGCCGACATCCCGCTCCTCTCCAAGAAGAGAAAATGGGCGTTCAGCGGTCTCCTGGCGTATGCTGGCGCCGCCCTGTTCGCGGTATGCAGACCAGGTTTTTTGTTCACCCACTATGCCATTTTTCTCGTGCCGCCAATGACGTATCTGGCGGCAGTGCTCGCGTTTCCAGAGCTAGCCGATCTGACAAAGAGTAAGCAGCCGCCTCGCTGGCTGATATCCGGTTCTGTCATGGTTCTGTTGCTTGCGACCATCGGGTTATATGTGGCCTATGGAGTCCGATATGCACACATGATTGGAGCCATTCACGAGTTGTCTGGTTCACAACCGGGTTGGAATCCGCGGGTTGCCAAGGTTGTCCCTGACGTGCCAGAGACGGATTCCTACTGGAAACTTGTCCTCGCTGCCTCCATTGGGCCGCGTCACTGGACGGTGGCAGATTCGAACGAAAGAATCACCGCGGTCGTCCGCGACATCCAGAACACGCACCCAGTTAGGAGTCTGGCTATATGGGGATGGGCGCCCGGGGTGTATGTTCTCACCGGGATACCTCCCGCAACCCGCGACTTGGATGATACCTTTGTGATCAGCCAGGGACCAATGCAGAAGTACTTCCGGGCGCATTTTCTTGGCGACTTGCGCAAGAAGCCTCCCGACCTGTTTATCGACGCCGTCGCGCGTGATGCCGTCATGGGGCCCTTCATGGGGCTGGAATGGACGGAGAATGATGGTTACGAATCCGATCCCCAACTAAAGAAGTTTATCGAGGACAATTACATCCTCGTTGACGAGTTGATGCTGGTAAAAGGCGCAAAGTCGGTAAGGTTCTTCGCGCGGCGAGAACCGGCGTCGCAGATGCACTAGCTTCTCTGAGCTTCTCGGAGTCAGTCAGTCCAGTGGAGGTCACGATTTCGTGGCGCTGGCTGTTATGAGCGATTGAGAGTGGCAGGAAACAACCGTTTTCCCATGTCCGGATCCTCGACAATCAGGGCGAACCCAGCAGGCCAAAGCGTGCTTGGGCGGCTCTCCAGCCTCCGTCTTCCTTCCCCTGCGGTGACGGTTGGGCTGCTCACTGCGTGCGTTTTTTTGCTCCGCCTGCCGAGCGCTCTCGTGCCGCGCGAACTGGGTGTGGATGAAAGTCAAATGCTCAGCCAGGCCATGAAGTTCCTGGTTGATCCAAGGCCATGGATAGCCGTTGACACCACAACCTCAGGACCACTGAATTCCTACCTCATATCGGTTTTTCTGTTGATGGGATTCAATCCCGGTTTTGTTCTGGTGCACATGCTGGCGAGTGTCCTTGTGTGCTTGCAAGTTCTTGCGGCGTACCTGACGCTGCGGCGGCTTGGATCGGAGAAGACCGCGGCACTGGGCGCCCTCCTGATGGTCCTGTTTTACGGCCTTGCAACCCACCCGGATTACCTGCACTATGCGAGCGAACTGCTGCCCACCTTACTACTGATGGTGGGCTTCTACACCTTCCTGGTATGGCTGGACGAACCTCCTGGACGCCATGCCGGCGGACAGCTATCTCTCTTGTTCTCCAGCGGTCTGGTGCTAGGCACCGCACCGTGGTGTAAATTGCAGGCCGTGCCGATTACCGGCGCCCTTGGCCTGGTAGTTTTGGCAGCGATCTTCAGAGACAGAGGTCCTTCTTTCAGCTTAACGTGGCGAGGGAAGGAATTGATTGCATTCTGTGCCGGGGCCGTCCTGACAACCTGCGTCATGCTGGCCGTACTGGCCAAAACCGGGGCGTTTAAGGACTTCTGGTATTCCTACATCCTAGGCAGTCTTGCCCATGCCGGTCCGCTGAGCTTGATCGGGGGCATCGTGATTTGCCTGTTTTTCTTCATGGACTCACCAGTTAACCAGCTCTTGCTGGTTGCGTTGCTGGGCGTGCTGGTCCACGCTTCCCGAGGCGCCGACATTCCGCTCTTCTCCAAGAAGAGAAAATGGGCGTTCAGCGGTCTGCTGGCGTATGCTGGTGCCGCCCTGTTCGCGGTGTGCAGGCCAGGTTTTTTCTTCCTCCACTATGCTATCTTTCTCGCGCCTCCAATGATGTACCTGGCGGCAGTGCTCGCCTCTCCAGAGGTGGCCGATCCGACAAAGATTCGGCGGTCACCTCGGAGGCTAATGTCCGGTCTTGTTCTGATTCTGTCGTTCGCGACCATCGGGCTTTATGTGGCACAGGCAGTCCGATACGTGCAAATAATCAGAGCTATTCGCGAGTTGCCTGGTCCACAACCGGGTTGGAATCCGCGGGTCGCCAAGGTTGTCCCTGATGTGCCAGAGACGGATTCCAACTGGAAACGAGTCCTTGCATACTCCATTGGACCGCGTCACTGGGCGTTGACAGATTCGAACGAAAGAATTGCCGCTGTCGTCCGCGACATCCAAAAGACGCATCCGGTTCGGAGTTTGTCTATATGGGGATGGGCGCCAGGGGTGTATGTTCTCACCGGGATACCTCCCGCAACCCGCGACTCGGATGATTCCTTTGTGATCAGCCAGGGGCCAATGCAGAAGTATTACCGGGCGCGGTTTGTGGGTGATTTGCGCGCGACGCCCCCTGACCTATTTATCGACGCCGTCACGCCAGATGCATTCCCAAAACCGTGGCCTTGGACCGAAAATGATGGTTACGAATCCGATCCCCAGGTACGGAAGTTTATCGAAGGCAGTTACATCCTCGTTGACGAGTTGACGCTGATAAAAGGCGCAAAGCCGGTGAGATTCTTCGCGCGGCGAGAACCGGCATCGCAGCCGCAGTAGCTTCTCCGAGCAAGTCTTTAACACTGATTTCCGTCAGTGAGATCGAGTTCTCGTTGTACAATCCCCAAGAGCTTGTTCTCATGGAGAACTCGTGAAGAGAGTTACAGCTTACATCCTGTTTGCCTTTCTCGGTCTGGCGCTCTCCGCCCCGGCCATTGACCATTCCCAAACCAATTCCGCTCCCAGCACCGCGGAGGAGAAGGCGAAGCAGTCGGCCCAGGAAAAATACATGAAGCAACGGAACAAGATGGAGAAAAAATACATGAAGCAACAGAAGAAGGCAGAAAAGAAGGCGCAGAAGGCGCAAGAAAAGGGGCGGAGAAACATGGAGAAGAATCACCCGACAAGCCATGCTCCGACAAAGATTTAACGCTCGCCCGGAATCTTGAACGGCTTGACCAACCTCGTAATCATTGGGAACCCGAAAGCGGGCCGAGCGGGTGACCAGCCTCGGTGACTACCCCTGAAACCCGATCTGGTGTTCCTAATTTCGATTTCACCAAGCTACGGAGGACTATGACCGCGTTCCCTTCTTTTTAACAGAACTGCATAAGTTCTCACCTTAGGCCCGTAGGAAGCTCCGACTCATTGTCACGATGGCTTGGCCAATGGCGGAATTCCGCAGGCGCGGAGGATATCCAAGGAACCGGTGTCCAGCTTCATGGGAGGCTGTCGGTTACACCAATAATTGGTCGAGTCGGCCCTGGGATTTTCACCCAGAGCCGCTCACAGGACCGGACGTGAGCCTCTCGACTCATCCGGCTCGTGCCACCAATTTGAAGGCTACCGCCTTCCGTCCAAATATGAGGGCTCATCCTGTTGCCAGTTGGCCCGATTCGAACGTTGGTGACCCACCCCCTTCGCTCCACGATCATTACAATCGCTTCATCACTACTACGGGGCAGTCCGTCCCTGATCGATGTATCGGTACTTTCGGCCTAATGGGTTCTCCACTTGCGCCTTTTCCCTTCACACCACCGGTCAGGTTCTCAAGTTCCATATGAAAGCCAAAACGAGAGTCACGCCCCCTCTACACCGGACACCGCATGGTCGGTAAGTAAGTTTCCACCATGCCTATCCCGGAATCCACTACAAAACTCCGGTTTTGATGTCGTCTGACTGACTTTCGATGCTTAACCAGAGGTTCACTTGCGCTCGTCTCTCTCATTCACACCTGACGCAGTCAAGCCGCGCCTTTTAACCATAACGTTCACCACCGCAGTCTTTCGACCTGAGCAGCTTATGGCGGTTTGAAGCCTCTTCTTACAAAGCGGCTCCGGAGGGCCCACCTCCATCTCTCATACAGCATGAAGCTTTCGCTCCTTCATGACACACGTAGTAGGTCAGTTTGAAATCACGGGATGTGGCGGCGGATCGCGGGATATGGCAAACGAAGCGCAGAGGAAGTTCAACAATTCCCGCCTCTTCGTCATCTCGGTCACCATCTTCCAGCCTCTGGCAGCTAGTTCCTCAGCCATCCCGCGTATTCCGCCAGCCCACCCACGGCAACGTGCATCGGTTGCGACATGAAAACCGTGATGGGAAATCCCGACCCGAAGCACGTTAGCACTTCATTTGTGGAGCGCCAGAACCTCAGTATGAGAATGGGAATCCGGCGCTTCACGTGCCTAACGAATGCATTCTCCAAGAAAGTTGAGAATCATACGGCATCAGTAGTGATTTGGTTCATGTACTACAATTTCTGCCGTGTCCATTCGACGCTGCGCGTAACCAGCAGTGGAAGCTGGCCTCGCAGATCACGTGTGGGACATGGAAGAATTGGTGGCGCTGCTTCCCGAACTGAAACCGGCAAAGCGCGGCCCCTACAAGAAGCGAGCAGCAAATGCGGATTAATAAGCGGCAACGGCGAAAGAATCGAGATTCCGCCAAGTTCCTCCGGCAATGGGCGGACGAAGTCGAATCGGGACACCCCGCTTTGTCCTCAAAGCTTCGAGCTTTTGCGGAAGACCGTGCTAAAACCGGCGCTGCCCCAAAAAGCAAGCGCGGACGCGGCAAGAAGTAAAAATTCAAGCTGACCCACTACCCAATAATTGGACACATTGCTTCGATCATCGTCTTTCCATTAGGATTCGACTAGGAGCACCCTTTGATTGAGTCGCCGGTGTCGCACGGTCAAGAGGCACGTCCAACCATGAAGGTGGTGATACTTGCAGGGGGTGCGGGGACCAGGCTCGCTGAGGAGACGATCGTTCGTCCTAAACCAATGGTCGAAATCGGCGGCAAGCCAATGCTCTGGCACATCATGAGCATCTATGCTCGGCAAGGCTACAAGGACTTCCTGGTCGCCTGCGGATACAAAGGCGAAGTCATCAAAGAGTACTTTCGAAACTACCATCTTCACAACAGCGATCTTTTCCTGAACTTGCAGAATGGTTCGGTACAGGCTGCAAATTCCTCGACTCCGGACTGGCAAGTCGGCCTGATTAATACAGGACTGAACACCCTCACAGGCGGGCGCCTGCGACGGATGAAAGGGCTGATCGGAAACGCTCCCTTCATGGTCACTTACGGCGATGGGGTCGCTGATGTCGACGTTCAGTCCCTGGTAGACTTCCACCGCAGTCATGGCAAGCTTGCTACGATTACCGCCGTATTACCGGTCGCGCGCTTCGGCAGTCTGCAGTTGAGCGGTGACACTGTGGTTCGATTCGCCGAGAAACCACGCTCCAGCGACGGCTGGATTAACGGTGGATTCTTCGTGTTCCAGCCAGAAGTACTCGACTATATTTCCGGCGACAATATTCCTCTTGAAGGGGAACCGCTAGAGAGATTGGCATCCGAAGGCCAGTTGCTTGCATATCGCCATCCCGGATTCTGGCACCCCATGGATACACTGCGCGATAAACAGCTGCTCGAATCTTTATGGGCAAGCGGCAACCCGCCTTGGATAACCACGTGAATTCTCTGCCAGAGTTTTATCGAGGGAAGAAGGTTCTGATAACTGGCCACACCGGATTCAAGGGTGGTTGGCTCACCATCTGGCTGAAGCTGATGGGAGCTGAGGTCACAGGCCTTGCGCTGCCTCCTGAGACGCAACCAAACCTGTTCAGCGCCGCCGAAGTTGCCAGTGGTATTGTCTCCACGTTTGGCGATGTGCGCGATCTGGCGTCGGTGAAAAAGGCGTTTCTTCAACAAAATCCTGACCTCGTAATACACAACGCTGCTCAGGCCTTGGTGCGCCGATCCTATCGTGAACCGGTAGAAACTTACGCCACCAATGTTATGGGAACGGTGCACGTGCTCGAAGCCGCCCGTACTACGCCGTCCGTCCGCTCCGTTGTGGTCGTTACCAGCGACAAGTGTTACGAAAACCGTGAATGGGCACGAGGTTACGAGGAAGGCGATGCCATGGGAGGTCACGATCCCTACAGTTCGAGCAAAGGCGCAGCCGAACTAGTGACGGCGGCCTATCGCCGCTCCTTTTGCCGCGGCGACGGCTCAGTTGCCATAGCCAGTGCTCGCGCTGGAAACGTCATTGGCGGCGGCGACTGGTCCGAGGATCGTCTCATTCCAGACATGGTTCGTGGCATTTCCTCCAATATGCCGATTGTGATTCGTTGCCCTGCAGCGGTCCGCCCTTGGCAACACGTACTCGAGCCTCTCAGCGGTTACCTTCTGCTCGGCCAGAAGCTGTATCAAGACGGAGGTCCATACGCAGATGCTTGGAATTTCGGACCCAGTGTGGACGACTCCATCTCGGTGGCCGACATGGCGGAGCGAGTGCGCACCATCTGGGGTAAGGGAGATCTGCGGATTCAGCCAGATCCCAACGCGCCGCACGAAGCGACTCACCTCCGCTTGAATTGCGCAAAATCTTCGCAATACCTGGGCTGGCGCCAGCGACTCCGCCTCGCACAGGCTCTGGAGTGGACCGTAGATTGGTACCGCGCATTC
>ODAK010006554.1_pt1 | contig 11721 bp, 9 predicted proteins | sample 1539591 | NCBI WGS metagenome assembly ODAK01 (sample SAMEA3539303, study PRJEB22396) | soil metagenome | biome: tundra; feature: field; material: soil | place: USA | collected 2010-05 | depth 0.15 m | reverse complement strand
ACTGCTATTAAAACGATGCCCACGGTATACACAGGCATAATTACCCAATGCAACCTGAATGCATAAATAGAGATAAAGACAATGCTTACAATAATGACAAAAAAAACATTGATAAAATTGGTGATGAATTTTTCTGTATCTGCTCTTACCTTGGTAAGGATTGATAAAGTTTCACCGCTACGCTGATCTTCAAAATCCTGGTAAGGCAATCGCATACTGTGTTTCAACCCATCGGTAAAAATGGTTGCCCCAAATTTCTGTATAAGTACATTGGAGAAATAATCCTGGAATGCTTTAGCGATGCGGCTTACCATTGCAGTACCTATCAATAGCAGGAGGAAGAATAATAAACCACGATATTGTCCTCTGCCAAAGAAAAATTCATGTTCGCTTCTTGGAGTCTTATCGGGAAGAATATGCGGATGATTAACAAATAAATCAAGAATGCTACCGGTAATTGCAGGAGCAAATAATGAAAACACCTGGTTTACTGCTGCAAGAAACAGCGCTAAAACTACCAGCCATTTATAAGGCTTTATATATGATAATAATATTTTCATGGGGCAAATTTAGCCAACAACTTTGGGAAAGTTTAAAAGTTTTGAAAAGTTAACCTGCCCATCCTTCTCTGTCTAAACTCCTGTATTGAATGGCTTCCGCAAGGTGTTCGGGTTTTATATCATCACTACCAGCAAGGTCAGCAATAGTTCTGCTTACTTTCAATATTCTATCATAAGCACGGGCAGAAAGATTTAATCTTTCCATAGCAACTTTTAAAAGATTAGAACCAGCCTGGGTTATTACACAAATTTCTTTCAACATTTTACTGCTCATTTGTGCATTGGAATAAACGCCTGGATTATCTTTAAAACGCTCCGCCTGCTTCTCTGTGGCCTTAATAACTCTTGCCCGGATGCTTTCGCTTTTTTCAAATTCATGTTTTGATGAAAGCTCAGTAAAAGCAACTGGCGTTACTTCAACATGAAGGTCTATTCTGTCTAATAAAGGTCCTGATATTTTATTCAGATATTTTTGAACAGCGCCAGGCGGGCAGGTACATTCTTTTTCAGGATGATTATAATAACCGCACGGACAGGGATTCATAGAAGCAATCAACATAAAGCTTGAAGGGAAATCCAAGGCAACTTTTGCTCTTGAAATAGTAACTTTTCTTTCTTCCATTGGCTGACGCATTACTTCCAAAACAGTTCTTTTAAATTCAGGAAGCTCATCCAAAAACAAAACACCATTATGTGCCAATGAAATTTCTCCCGGCTGCGGTAAGCCACCACCACCAACCAATGCAACATCAGAAATGGTATGATGAGGAGAACGAAAAGGTCGTTTTGAAATGAGCGTTGCATTCTCAGGAAGTTTACCAGCAACACTATGAATCTTTGTTGTTTCCAAAGCCTCCTGCAAAGTGAGTGGAGGAAGAATAGTTGGCAAACGCTTTGCCAGCATGGTTTTCCCGGCACCGGGTGGTCCAATCAAGATTGCATTATGTCCGCCAGCTGCAGCAATCTCCAAAGCTCTTTTAATATTTTCCTGTCCCTTTACATCACAAAAATCTATTTCGAAATCACTTTGTGCATTCGCAAATTCTTCACGTGTATTTACAACGGTTGGTATAATAGAATTTTCATCAATAAAAAAATTAATCACTTCATTAATGTGGCCAACTCCATACACATTTAATTTATTAACCATTGCAGCTTCACGTGCATTTTCTTTTGGAAGAATAAGGCCTTTGAAATTTTCTTTACGTGCTTGAATGGCAATTGGCAATGCGCCTTTAATTGGTCTAACGGTGCCGTCTAAACTAAGTTCGCCCATAATAACATAATCAGTAAGCTTCTCCGGATTTTCCAATTGCTCACTGGCACCCAATGTTCCCATAGCAATTGGCAGATCGAATGCAGTACCGCTTTTCTTGATATCTGCAGGCGCTAAATTAACCACAACTTTTGTTCTTGGGAAATGATAGCCATTGGCTTTTATGGCGCTCTCCATGCGCTCCAAACTTTCTTTCACTGCATTATCAGCCAATCCAACTATTGAGGTGAATTTTCCACTACTTACATTTACCTCAACTGTAATTGTAATAGCTTCTACACCATAAACAGCACTACCAAATGTTTTGACTAACATGTATTGAAATTAGCCAAAATAAATTACACGAATTTTTATATGCGAATTACACGAATTACACGAATAAAACGCAACGGCTCCATTCGTATAATAAATGTATTTTTAGGAGATTACTCTTCATAATTTTTCCAGAAGATCAATTACTTTTTCTCTTTTGAGAATTAAGTAACCCAACCTGTCATTGCTAATTCCATCTTTAAGGTTATAATTAAACGATAGCTGTTCATCCTCAACATTGGTTTCAAAATATTTAAACTTAATATTTGGATATTCTTTTAATACTTCAGCTATCTCATATAAATGCGTGGAGAGAATAAATAAAGAGCTTTTTATTTTAATAAGTCCTTCAATCACAACAGTACTGCATTTCATAGCATCCTGAACATTAGTGCCTTTAAATAATTCATCAATAAGAATAAGCCATTTTCTGCCATCATTAATTTTAAGAATTGTATTTTTTATTCTTTGCACTTCATTATAAAAATAGCTTTCACCTTTTACAACATTGTCAACTACATTTATATTGCTTAGCAAACCATCAAACAAAGAAAGTTCCATCGACTTTGCAGGAACACCCATTCCAATATGAGCAAGAAAAGCAGCGCCACCAACGGCTTTTATGAAGGTACTTTTACCAGCCATATTTGCACCGGTTAAGAAAATAAAATTATTACCCACATCCAATTCAAGATCATAAGCTACCGGCTCATGCAATAATAAATGATATAAACCTCTTACGTTAAGCTTAGGTTTTTGCGACATAATAAAGCTTGGAAATACCAGCCTGAATTCCTCAACCGCCATTGCCATACCATACCATGCATCTAACTGAAAATAAATTTCTATAATCTCCAATAAATTTTGTTTGAAATGGTACCTTATAAAATGCGCAAGCCCCAGCATTTCATGCATAGAAAGATCACTCATCTTTTCTTTTGCAGTAATAATATTCAGTTGATGCTTTTCAATTAAAATATTTGCTTTTTGCAAAATTTTTTTCAAATTTTCAGGTGCATCTTCAGTCATAAAAATTTTAATGATCTGCTGCATACCTTTTATAAAATCAAAAGCATGACCCATTGAATATTTTACTAAAGAATAATCAGGAGCATGAAATATTTTATAGAAATGTGCAGATGAAACAGTAGGTCTGGCGGGGATTTGATCAATATTGCTTTCATAAAATTTATGAATCATCAAAACAGAACCATTACTTATCGATAATGGCCAATCATCTTTTTTTTCAAGAATAAGCTGCAAGGTTTTTTGCACGTTTTGAATGGAACCAATATCCTGTAAAGAGTAACTGAAAATATGTCTTAATTTTTCACGACCACCAACAGTCCGGGTAAAATTCAACTTATGAAAAATTGAAAATTCTTCATCATGTTGAAAAACTGCCAGATCATTTAAAGTGGTTTTGTCTGTTTCCATGTAGCTTAAAACTTTGATTTCGTATATAGTTTTACGTTAGTTACCTGTTAAACAAAAGTCTTACTCCTTTTATAGATTCATCAAACTCATACTTTCCATAATTATTCTTGTTTATATATATAAGGTTTCCATTTACAAAAGTTTGAACTATAGCAGCAGGAAATGTGTGTTTTTCTAACGGACTCCATCCGCATTTATATAAAATATTTTCATTTTTTACTGTTGTTGATGCATTCAAATCAACCATCACAAGATCTGCAAAGTAACCTTCTCTTATATAGCCCCGATTTTCAATTTTAAAACACTCTGCAACAGCATGGCTCATTTTTTCAACAATTTTTTCCAATGAAATTTTCCCTTGTTTATAATAATCCAGCATTAACAATAATGAATGTTGAACCAAAGGCAATCCGGAATGTGCATGTTCGTACGGTCCATCTTTTTCTTCTAATGTATGCGGTGCATGATCTGTTGCAATTACATCCAACCGGTCATCCAGTAAGGCTTTCCAGAGTTCAGCTTTATTTTTCACTTCTTTGATAGCAGGATTGCATTTTATTAAATACCCGAATTGCTCATAGTCATCGGCAGTAAAATGAAGATGATGAACACAAACTTCTGCAGTAATCTTTTTCTCTTTTAAAGGAATATCATTTCTGAAAAGCTCTAATTCTTTTTCCGTTGAAATATGCAGGATATGAAGCCTGCTGTTATATTTCTTTGCCAATGAAACTGCAAAAGACGAAGATTGATAACAGGCATTTTCATCTCTTATTACCGGATGATCAAAAGGTTCAAGCGTTTGCTTTGCATTTTTTATTCGCCGATAATTTTCTTTAATTATTTTTTCATCTTCACAATGGGTGGCTATCAACAATTCACTTTCTCCAAATATTCTGTTGAGCTGCGATTCGTTATCAACCAACATATTTCCTGTGCTGGAACCCATAAAAATTTTTACACCACATACTTCTTTTTTTCTTTTATTCATTTTTAAAACTTCATCGGCATTGGTGTTACTGGTTCCCATAAAAAAAGAATAATTGGCTAAAGAAGTTTCATTGGCAATAGAATATTTTTCTTCCAGTAATTTTTCAGTAAGTGCGTTAGGTATGGTGTTAGGCATTTCCATAAACGAAGTAACGCCACCTGCAACGGCTGCTTTACTTTCGCTATAAATAGTTGCTTTATGCGTTAACCCCGGCTCACGAAAATGAACCTGGTCATCTATTGCACCCGGCAATAAATGCTTTCCTTCACCATTAATTTCAACTACATTTTCTTTTACATTAAAAGAATTATCAATTCTTTCAATACGGCCTTTTTTAAGGTAAACAGTTTTCAGTTTTATTTTACCTTCGTTAACTATTGATATATTTTTAAAAAGATAATTTTGCATATCTTGAAATTTAATAATAAAGCGCCAAACCCAATGCAAATTATAAAAAGCCTACTTACAATACCGGTATTTATTTGCCCATTTATTCTAAAGGCTCAAACAACTTACCTTCCCGAAGGATCGAAAGAATACCAGTTTATTGACAGGCTTGAGATTAAGCAAGGTCGCAATAGTGATTATAATTTTTCCGCATTAAAGCCTTATAGCAGACGCTACCTTGTTCAGGAAGCGGAGTTTTGGGATAGTGGACGTGTTGCGTACTCCAATTCACTAACGGGAGCGGATAATCGCTGGGCGGGCCTTAATCTTACAAAGATTGATGAATATAATATCCATAGCATACTGATGGATAATCCAGAATGGGTATCGGGTTCAAAAGAAAGTTTTCTAAGTAAAAAACCGGTTCTTAAAAGTTTTTATACTACCAAACCCAACTTGCTTGAAGTTAATGTAAAAGATTTTTTTCTTGCATTGAATCCTGTTATATCTTATTCGATGAGTAAAGAATCATCTAATGATGAAAATATTTTTTATAACAAAAGAGGAATAACGGCAAGAGGTAGAATTGCCAACCGGATTGGATTTTCTACAACTATAACAGATAACCAGGAAAGAGCGCCATTGTTTGTTCAAAACCGGATTAATGATTTTCATGCAGTGCCAGGAGTTGGCTTTTATAAACCTTTTAAAACAACCGGAGTTGATTATTTTGATGCAAGAGGTTATATAACTTTTAATGCAACAAAATATATCGATATACAATTTGGCTATGATAAAAATTTTATCGGCGATGGTTACAGAAGCCTTTTCCTGAGCGACTTTAGTAATAGTTATTTGTTTTTGAAATTGAATACAAAAATCTGGAAATTTAATTACCAGAATTTATTTATGGAACTAATGCCTCAGTTTACGCACAGTGGAGATAATCTTTTAAGCAGAAAATATGCGGCTATGCATCACTTAAGCATGAACGTTACCAAATGGCTCAATCTCGGTTTATTTGAAAGCGTAGTTTTTGGAAGGAAAGATATTTTTGATTTGGAATACCTGAATCCAATTATATTTCTCAGGCATATTGAAGGTACAGTTGGCAGCCCTGATAATGCATTTGCAGGAGCTGACTTCAAAGCGAATGTTGCTCATCATTTCCAGTTTTACGGTCAACTTCTTTTAGATGAATTTATTTTAAAAGAAATTACTAAAAATAATGGTTATTGGGCCAATAAATTTGGTTATCAACTGGGAGCCAAATACGTGGACGCGTTCACCATTAAAAATCTTGACTTACAGATTGAGACTAACAGGGTGCGTCCTTTTACGTACTCTCATTATGATTCGATTGCTAATTATACACACTATAATCAACCCCTGGCCCATCCTTTAGGAGCAGGCTTCCAGGAATTTATTGGCATTGCAAAATATCAGCCCGCACCTAAATGGTATATTAATGGAAGAATGATTTATTATTATCAGGGACTTGATTCTGCAGGACAAAATTTTGGAAGCAACCCATTTGAATTATATACTACACGCAGTAATGACTTCGGTTATTTTATTGGAAGCGGAGATAAAATAAAAGTTTTCAATGCATCATTGGCTGTGTCATACGAGCTCGCAGAGAATCTTTTTTTGGAAGCATCTTATTTATTTCGCAGAACTTCCGCAGTCAGCGGCATAGGTTCAGTCAATACCAGCGTTTTTGGAATTGGTGTAAGATGGAATGCCGCAAGAAGAGAATATGATTATTAATTTTAAGTTATTCCACCGTTAGCGAAAACGTAATCATTTTGGAATTAATCTTATCAATCACATTGGAATAGCGAAGAGATGGATCGCGGCTATGCAGATTTACTAACCCGCTGCTCAGTTTTATTTCAGGAGATAAAACAAAATATGGAAAGTATATATTACAACCAAGGCCAAGCTCAACACTAAAATCGTATGGTCTTAATTTTACCAGGTCTTCTGCTTTGCGTGCACCTGCATTACTTGCAAGGTCATAATCAAATTTACCTCCGGCAATTGTATATACTCTGAAATTATCTATTCTATCGCTGCTGAATTTTATCTGCACAGGAAAACTGAGCGTAATTGATTGAACTTTCTTTTCAATTAAAGAGTCGGTTGTATATTTTTCAGCATATAAAAATGCTTTTTCAGAAAAGGTAAGATCAAGGGGATGTACTCTTAAATCGAAATGATCGCTTATGCGAAGATTAACTAACCATGCAAGATTAATACCGGCGCTGTTAATACTTTCAACGTCCATAATAGTATCAGACTCTAAAAACATTGGATGATGTGTAAAATTAAAATGCGATTTGTTATAGCCAAGATTAATTCCAAAATGATAAGGCTTATCATCATGCCCATCCTGGTTAATAACATCACGCAGCTGCGCCATGGAGGCAGTTGAACAAAACACGAATGACAGAACCAATAAAGTTATTTTTCGCCGCAATAAATGGTGCATATTCCTAAACTCAATGTTTTGTAGAAACTGTGTCTATATTTTAACTGGTTTAAAATGTGAATGAATGTTTCCCTCTCAGGAAATTGTTGAACGGAGTTATTTAAATATTGATAGGCGTCATTGTTTTTAGAAATTAATTTTCCAACTTTTGGAGTAACAAATTTCATATAAAAATTATACAAACTCTTTATTATCGGTAAAGAAGGTTTTGAACATTCAAGAACTACCAGTTTTCCCCCAGGCTTTAGTACTCTGTATATTTCAGAGAGCCCTTTTTCAAGGTTTTCAAAATTCCTTACCCCAAATGCTACTGTCACTGCATCAAACGAACTATCTTCAAAATAAATTGCCTCACTATCCCCATTTAACAACTGAATATGGCCTTCCAGCCCCAAATTCTTAATTTTTTTTCGACCGACCTCAAGCATTCCCTCACTTATGTCAATACCGGTAATTTTTTCAGGTTTTAATATTTTATAACTGGTAACCGCAAAATCGCCGGTACCTGTTGCAACATCTAATATATTTTTTGGTTGCATTGAACTAAGTTCCTTAATTGCTTTTTTTCGCCAGCTTACATCAATACCTGCGCTTAAAAAGCGGTTCAAAAAATCATAACGGAAAGCAATTTTATCAAACATATTCTCCACCTGCTTCTTTTTGCTTTCACCAGAGTCTTTGAAAGGAACTACTGCATCATGACTATAAGTGTTCATTGCCTCAAAGATAGTTTTTTGATTTTATAACATACCCTGTTAAACATTCTTTCACTTTTATTTTAGATTTAATCTTTTTGAGAACAGAATATTTAAAGCACATAATACATAATGTATATTGCAGATTGTATGCACATCAAAAAAGCAACATATCTTATAAGCAGCCCTTCTTTCGAAAAGTGCCCCATGCCAGATAAGCCTGAATATGCTTTTATTGGCAGAAGCAATGTTGGCAAATCGTCACTAATAAATATGCTTTGCAATAATGATAAGCTTGCCAAAACTTCTAATTCGCCTGGTAAAACACAACTGATTAATCATTTTGAAATAGCAAGCTTGCGAAAAGCGGGTGAATTCAATGAAACCCGATGGTACCTGGTGGATTTGCCCGGTTATGGTTTTGCCAAAATATCTCAAAGCAGCAGAAGAAGATGGGAGCAGATGATTGAAAATTATCTTCGCAAGAGAGAAAACCTTACCAATGTTTTTGTATTAATAGATTCAAGACACACTCCTCAAAAACTGGATCTTGATTTTATACAAAAACTTTTATTGTGGCAAATTCCGCATACCATTGTTTTTACAAAATCTGATAAAGAAAAACAATCAATAGTAAGTAAGAATGTAAAATTGTTTTTGGAAAGCCTTAGAAGCACACAACAATTTTTACCCCAACATTTCATTACGAGCTCTATAAAAAAAACAGGAAGAACTAAAATTTTAGATTTGATTAATGAAATGAATAAAGATAGTAAGACAGAAGGATCCTCATAAATTTTTTCTTTTCAAAAAAGAAGCGATAAATTTTTTTACAGGTTAATTGGAAATTACCAATAAATAAATAAAAATCAGTTCACAATTTTATTTGCACAGCTACTGCTGGCAAAGGCTTCCGGCTTGGCTTTGAAAGCAAAACCCATTCCCAAAATATAGCCCATCGCTTCACGCAAAGCTTCGTTACTTTTAAAATGAGGATTAGTATTAATGTCGGCATGCACTTCCATGTCTACATCATACTTTGTAAATAAGTCGCAAAGCTCGTAAGCAATTTCAATACTTTTAGCAACTTCTACCAGCATACGTTCTTTAATGCTATATACAAGTTTGGTTTTATCGTTGTGAATAAACATAAATCCTCCATGTCCTTCACGAAGAAAAACAATGACGGTAGCAAACTCTGTATCAGAGCCTTTTACCTGGCTATCGGTACCAATACAAACTTTTAATTTGTAGCCAGCGTTTGTTTCCCGCTGTATGGCTAATTCTACTGCTCCTTTTATAGGAACATCGATAATGTCTCCATTAAATTTTCTCCAGTACATAAATTAAGGTTTTTTAAAATTACCGAAATTCCTGCAACAAAAAATTCAAATATGTTTATTAATGATTATTTAACCAATATTACCAGCGTTTATGATTTACTGTTATAAACGGGCATAATGTTTTTCATGCTTCATATAGGTACAAAAAAAAGGGCCAGCCCCTAACGCTGACCCTTAACTTACACATGAATCTACCTTACAGTTTTAAAATTCTTTCTGTCAGTCTTTGATTATTACTTATTATCTGTACAAGATAGACACCGTTAGGGTTGTTACTTATATTAATAGTATTGATTCCGGCTTTCCCTTTTCCACCCTGTATAATTCTTCCGCTCATATCTGCTAATTTGTAATCATACTCTTCCGCAGCATCCACCGTAACCTGGCTGTAAACTATTGTAGACACTTTAAATAATTTATTAGCGTCATTTAATTTTAATGCAATCACATTTGAATAAATTGCCTGGTCAGTAGCGGAAACTGCCTTAAGTCGGTAATAAATATTATCTTTTATTGAAGGTGAATAACTATAGCTTTGAGAAGCCTGTGGCAATTTTGCAAACGTTGTGAAAGTTGTGCCATTGGCAGAACTCTCCAATGTTAAACTACTTACCGGTTCATTTGAAATAATATTCCAGTTTAAAATATGCTTGTCTTTATCTGTTTTACCGGCAAGAGTTACCTGCTTTATTGGCAAAGTAAGTAAAGGAGAAAAAGAACCTGAAATATTATAAGAACCTAAGCTTCCATAGTTAGATGTGTTTACATTTCCTGCACCTTCAACAACTAAAAAATATGCTCCTGAATTCAATAGCGTATCAACAGATGCATTTAAAATGTTAATGGGATCATATACCTGTATTACCTGTAAAGATGAATTGAGCAATTCTAATTTAACATCAAGATCTGCTCCTGCATTATTTGGGCCTACAGAAAATGGAACCGCATTGAGATGCAATAGCCCTGCTTCAGTCAGGTTAAATTTAAAAACATCTCTATCAGTAGAAGTTGTTATAATACCACTTTCTGCAAATAATTGATTATTTATAGAAATCGCCGTTGGATTTACATTTGGATCATCACTATGGTCATCTGCTCTGTAAGTAAAACCGTTTAATGATGTAATAATTGAAAGAGCATCCTGGTCTGCAGCGCATCCGTATGGTGTAGGGCCATTGTACCAGCCTGAAAAATTTTCATAGTAGCTATTTCCCATAACCGGCGCCCATCCTGTTTCACCAGAACCATTGCCGATATTATAGGTTGCAAGCAATGTACAATTGTTATCATATTTTGCCTGATGAGATAGCCCGACGGTATGCCCGCTTTCATGGGTGCAACATTCTGCAACCATCTTTGTATTGTTGGGACCAAGCCTGTTAGGGAAAACAAAGCCCGGAGTATCATCCCCCCAGGTAAATGAACCTGTATAAGAAACGCCTCCAACTCCCGTGAACCATCCACTTGTAGGCGTAATGATTATTCTAATTCTTTTGGTAAGAGGAGCAGCTAAAAATTTAGTTGAATCAGTAGTTATGTCAATATTAAAAGGCCTGTAATCTTCTGATACGCGATTAAATATTTCAATAATTTGCGCATCACTTAAACCAGATGGTGCACAGGCCAAAGGCATACCGCCATTCCATGATGTTGATTGGACATACTGACCATCAAAATCGAGAAAAATAGTGGCTTGTGCCGAAGTTAAACTGCTCAACATTGGAAGACAACTTGATTTGGTTGAAAATAAAGTGAGTAGTGGGATTAATATTGCAAAAAGTTTTTTCATGGCAGGGGTTTAGGGTTCCTTTATCGAAAAATTGTCGGGCAGACTTTTTAATTAAAAATCCTGTATAAGGTCATCTGTTTTAATTTTATTAAAAGAATAGTTTCCTGTATTATCTTTTTTTAATTCATATCCATCGGCATATTTTTCATTAATAATACGACCAACATACGTGATGGTTTTATCATCATTAATTCTTTTGGAAATTGAAAGCAATGCGTTCTGAAGTAATGAAGACTTAATTATCACACTTGACAGGTTGCTGTATTTTTGAACAGATGAAAGAACTATTCCGCTAAAAGGAAATTTACCAGCAAAATTGAATTGAATTGAAGAACCTGGTATAGCAGCAAAGGCTTTATCAAGCTCAGCAACAGAAGCGGGAATATTCGCTGAAAAACTATTAAATAAATAGGGTCTTGAAGATGTAACTACCTGAG
>ODAK010006553.1_pt1 | contig 11723 bp, 11 predicted proteins | sample 1539591 | NCBI WGS metagenome assembly ODAK01 (sample SAMEA3539303, study PRJEB22396) | soil metagenome | biome: tundra; feature: field; material: soil | place: USA | collected 2010-05 | depth 0.15 m | reverse complement strand
TCATCGCCAGCCAAACCGGCTAACTCCAGCCTGAAAACGTCTCGTGGCCTAACGATGAAAGCTGAGCCACCGCCGATCTGTGATACGAACCGCGAAAGCGGAACTGCCAGCGCTACCGGCGGTTGGCTCCGGCGACTTGTTAGGCGTCATGGGTATCCCATTTTTCAAGGCTTCCTTGTGCCAGTCTTCTGTCAAATTTATAGCCCGCTGAATGTATTGCTGAAAATATGCTACCAAATGTCCGGCATCCTTATTTTCAAGTCCAAACGTAAGCTCAAATGAAGCCAGTGTGTCTTTCTTCCCGTCAAATCGCAGCGCATAAGTAAGTGGCATGCCTTTGATTTGCTTCATGGTGTGCGAACCTGCATGTGGAAAAACCTGATCAGCTAGAAGACATGCGATCATCGTGCGAAAAACTGTGCCATCGTCTGCCCCTAAACAACAGACGCCCTCTCCTGGCAATGTGCCGGGCAACCCACCGTTGCCGCTACGGCCAATCGTGCCATCTTTGCGAAGCATCATAGCCAAAAACGATCTGTCGCCCGAAGTGACATAAATCGTAATCTCCTCAATATCGTTCTTATTCATTTGGTTTGTAGTAATTCCAAAACGCGAATAATCACTATCGCCCGCCGCCGACCAGGTGGTATCGGTGGCGATGGTTCCGCCAACGGTTTGCACGCTGCTGTCGTCATACCAGATATCCACATTGGTTCTGGCGAATTCCATGCCGCTGGCGTTGAGCGATTGTATCAGAATACGGTTGATCCCAGGAGACAGCGGAATGTTGCTCGCCGTCCAGGTCCCTGCCAGGCCACCCAGGCGGCGGGCGTGCCGTTGATGAGAACACCGCGGGTTTCAACCGCATTGGCACCGCCGGTGAGTGTCACGGAGGAAACAGTTGTGCGCGGATAACCACTTTGCAAAGTAAGGCTGTTCGTCACCGTCAAATTGAGGGGTATTTGTGACAAGACCCAGTTCACATGAGCCGCATTGAACGCCTTCATGTTATCAATCGTGGCTTGCGGCAGTTAAGTCTTGAATAGTTGATCCAACAAAGGGTTCATCGTTCCGGAAGCAAAGGCGTTGGTGGCGTAATTCTGGAGCCAATAATAATAGAGCGGCGCGAATTGCGGCGTCTTCATGAACCGATCCATCGCGGACAGTGCGTTCATGCGGAAGATACTGTGCAAAGGCGGAATAGGAGTCAGCCCGTGGCCCATGAGCGTGTCGTTGTTATAAGGGAGCGCCAAGAAACGGGTGTCATTGGTGTCGCGGTAAAGGGCGTAGTCATTGCCCACGCCGTTGGCCAGGCAGGTTTCATCATTATCCAACAAGGTATTGACGGCCATGTATCTCATCCATTCGTCAACATTTATGCGGTGCTGGACGTCGGTGACATAATTGGAAGCCTGATAGCCGTTGGTGGAATTCAGCACGGCCAGCAGATCAATCAGGTCGCTCCAATCATTTTGCAAAGTGTTTTTTTGCTTGAAATAGGCATTGGTATAAACTGCGGCGGCGAAATTCGCTCCATGCCAGGTTAGATCCGCCACATTGGTGTTGTAAGTCGGGTCGCACAACGCATCCTGGCGTATGCCACGATAGGAATTGCCCTCCGAATCCAGCGGAAAGGCGCGCGATATGAAGTCGCTGTTATATTGTTCGTTGGCCGCGTAAGAACTGAAGGAATTGTTATCCGGCAAACCGGACAGGCTCATGAGGTTGGTGCCGTTGACGGCCACCTGCACATCGCGGGATTCGGCCATCGGAATCTCCAATTTCCGGAAAACCGCGCTGCCAAGCGCTTGGCTGAAGGCATACTGCGAGTTGAGATTGACACCCGAAAGACCTTTCCATTTCCGATCACTTGGAATGTTGACATGATAGTTATTCGGGTTGGACGTGCGAGTGCCATGTCCGCGATTGCGGACATCTGTATTGTAGCGGACCTGCATAGTGGTGCCGCCGCTGACAATGCCATCAACCGTGATAAAAGTCGCGTTCATATTTGCATCACTGTCGCTCGCCGGACAGCCGCGGCCATTCAGGTAAACCTGCTGGCGTTCCATTTCCGTCATGATCAGGCGGAAAATCGGCTGCGAACCGTTATAGACGCTACCATCCACCTGATACAACAGGTTCGCGGTGCGGAGCGAATTGGTGGGCGGAATGACATTGGGATAAATGCGCACATGTCCTTCAAGATCGGTGGCCTGAAGATAAAACTCGATGACGGTGTTGTTCGGCTGCGCCGGCACGATGGCCGCGTAGATGCCATCAGCCGCCAACCCATCGTTATGTGCGCCGTCGTCCACCATGGGCAGTCTGCAGAATGCCGGCGGAGTAAGGCTGCTGGCGTTGCGATAGTAAAGGGCCACAGTCAACCCGTTCGTGTGTTCGTCAATGATGCGGGCGCTGATCGTGACCACGTCGGTCGGTTTGGGGATGGCCGGAACATGTTTGACCCCGGTGATCACCGGCGCGATGTTGGTCTGCGCACTGGAATTGGGGCCGCCGGGAGTTCCGTTAAGCGCGCTGCTTGAAGCCCAGTTCAACGCATAGCTGTTCGGCAGATTCGGATTCATCAACTCCAGCGAACTGCCCAGCCCGTCGTGCGGCACATACCATTCCCACGAAAGCTGGCCGTAGGCGGCGACGTAATTCGTGGTCAGAGTGCGCCGCCCAGTCGCCTTCCTTGGAAAAATTCACATCGCTGATCACCGTGCCGCCGGCGTCTGACAATTGCACATGCGTGGACATCGGGGCCACCCCGCCGGCGACAAAATTGGTGACGCCCGGATACCGGCTAGTGAAACGCCGCGCTGTCTGCCGCCACCACCAGATAGGCTCCCTAAGCCAGCACTGAATTCGTGAGGAAAACAAATTGAAATCCCTTGGTGAACTGAAACCCGGACAAATTCGTCGCGCCCGGTCCCGGATTGTAAAGCTCGACGTAGCTCTCGTTCAAATTCTCCGATGCCGGATGATACATGATTTCATTGATCAACACATCAAAGTTTATTGAACTGAAGAGACATTCTATATTTAGCACGCTACAATTTTCACTTAATCAAGCTAATCTCCGAAGCGGCGGCGGTATGGCTGCTGTTTTGGCGGAGTGCTGGGCAATGACCGGCGCTCCAAAATTCTCATCACCACGCCGGCAGAGCAATTGACGGTGTTGACTGCGGTTGGATTGCACTCGCTTTCAGTTCCATCAGAGGGCGACGTCACCCGGATATTTTCACTTCACACCGGCTCGGTCGCGAAGTATAAACCAGCCATGCGCGCGGTAATACAAAGAGTCAGTCAGGCGAGCGTGGTGATTGAAGGCTCGACCAAGGGCAGCATCGGTCTTGGGTTGGTGGTGCTGCTTGCGGTTGAAGACGCGGATACGCCGGAAGACGTTGAATGGTTGTCCGGCAAGATCGTTCGCCTGCGCGTCTTCCCCGACGACAACGGCGTCATGAATCGTTCCGTGCAGGAAGCCGGTGGCGGAATTTTGTTGATCAGCCAGTTCACGCTTTTCGCCAGCACGCGCAAAGGTAATCGTCCTTCCTACAGCCGGTCGGCCCGCCCGGAAATTGCCATTCCGCTTTACGACAGTTTTCTCCGCAAATTGAGCGAAGACCTCGGAAAACCAGTCGAGGCCGGCGAATTCGGTGCTGACATGCAGGTGAGTTTGACCAACGATGGCCCCGTGACAATCATCATGGATTCCAAACTGCGGGAATAGTCAGGCAGAAAATTCGCCCATCGGTTTATTACAACTTTTTTACAAACCTTTCACACGGCGCTGACAACTTTTCCCGGCGGCGGGGCAGAATGAGGGCATGAATAAAATTCTGCTCACCCTCGGGCTGGCTACGATTTGCACCGCAAACCTGTTCGCCGGCGAAACCCTGCACCTGAAACTGATACCCGACCGCGACGTGGTTTTGCGCGGACGCCCGCAGGAGGTGGTCATCAAAATTGACCTCTCCGCCATCACTGGTCGGGAGAAAGTCCGGCGCACTCCGCTGAACCTTGCTGTCGTGCTGGACAAGTCCGGTTCGATGGCCGGTGCGAAATTGGAGAAGACCAAACAGGCCGCGATGCAACTGGTGGACCGGCTCGCGCCGAATGATATTTTTTCGCTGATTATTTTCAGCGACGCCGCCCGGGTGCTGGTGCCCGCGCAAAAAGTCGAGGACAAGGAGGCGCTGAAAGAAAAAATCGAAAGCATCGAGTCTGGCGGCAGCACGGCGCTTTACGCGGGGGTGAAAATGGGAGCCGACCAGATCAAGGAATATTTTTCCAGCAAGCGCATCAATCGCGTCATTCTACTTTCGGACGGCTTGGCGAACGTCGGTCCCAGCACGCCGCGCGACCTGCGCCGGCTCGGTGGTGATCTGGCTGAACGAGGCATTTCCGTCACGACCATCGGCGTGGGCGATGATTACAACGAGGATTTGATGGCCGGCCTGGCCGAGGCGAGCGACGCGAATTATTATTACGTCAAGGACACGGAAAAGCTCCCGGAAATTTTCGCGAAGGAACTCGGCGGCATGTTGGCGGTGGCCGCGCGCGATGTGCGCATCGAGATCATCTGTCCCGATGGCGTGAAGCCGCTGGGCTTCATCGGCCGCGCCGAGAAATTTGAAAGCCAGAAGGCGGCGGTAAACTTGAGCCAGTTCACGACCGGGCAGAACCGCTATCTTTTTCTGCGCTGCCTCGTGAACGGAAACAAATCCGAGGTCGCCCGCGTCAACGTGAATTACAAGGACGAACTGGCGGACGGCAGCGAGCAATCCGCCAGCGGCGTCGTCCGAATTGATTTCACGGACAGCCAGAGTGCGGCGGACAAATCGGTGAATGGCGAGGTCGTGGCGCAAAAGGAACTGATCCTGACCGCCGTCGCCAAGGACACGGCGATGGCGCAGGCGGACGCGGGAAATTACAAACAGGCGGCGGAAACGCTGGCCGCGCAGAACGCGTCGCTCTCCCGCGCCTATGCCGCTGCGCCAGCCGGGGTGCAAATCCAAATTCGCGCGGAGACAAACAACCTCTCCGATTTTTCCGGCCAGCTTGGCGGCGGCTCTTACAACGGCGCGTCGCGCAAAGCCCTGTCGGCGCAATCCTACAATACGCGCAATTCGAAATAGCCCGCCAAACCAAGGCAACCACATCTTTATGAAAACTAAATTTATTGCGCTGCTCGTTCTATCGTTGGCGGCAGTTTTCCTGGCGCAAGGCCAGGTTGTGCCGCCCCCGCAAATCAGCCTGTCCGGCTCGGCGGAAGTAAAAGTCGCGCCGGATGAAATCATGCTCAACGTCGCGGTGGAAACCCGCGCTGCCACCCTTGATCCGGCACGGTTGGAAAACGACCACAAAGTTGCCACCGTGCTGGCTTTTCTCAAGCAGTGCAAAATCCAAGACAAGGACGTGCAGACCGATTTCATCAACATCCAGCCGGATTACAGTTACAGCAACGGTTCCAGCGAATCGCATGTGAAGCCGGTGGCTTACATCGTGCGGAAGAATCTTGAAATCCGGCTGACCGAGATTGCCAGTTTTCAAAATGTTCTCACCGGTCTGCTGACAAACGGGGTGAATTATGTGAATGGCATTGATTTTCGCACCACGCAACTGCGGAAATTCCGCGACCAGGCGCGGGCGATGGCCATCCGCGCCGCCAAGGAAAAAGCGCGGGCGCTAACCTCAGAGCTTGGGGCGAAGCTCGGCAAGGTCACCAGCATCAACGCGGGTGACAGCACCGGCTACTATGGCAATTACTGGGGGATGAACCGTGGGTTCAACGGCTACAACAACGCGGTCCAGAATGTCGCCGCCGTCGTCGGCGGAACCTCGGATGACGCAGACGACCATTTTGCCGTTGGGCAGATCAGCGTCTCGGCGACGGTGAGTGTTTCCTTTTTGATCGAATGAAGCTCCGCCCAGAATGAGCTTGGTTATGTCGCCGGACTTGGGATATTTCCCGCCAGAAGCTGATGAAAAAAGTCGCGCTCGTTTTTGTGCTGGCCGTTTTGCTGCCGAGTCTCGTGCTCGCGTGGCTGGCCGTGCGCTCGCTGCGCGACCAGCAGTTCCTGCTCGAACGCCAGCAGTCGCTCCTCGACCAGCGCGTGACCGACGCGCTTGCGCAAAGCATCTCCGATTATCTTGCGCAACGACAGCAGGAATTCAGCGCGCAAGTCGAGAGCCTCGTCGCCGGCAACGACGCGCGCTCGACCGGTGCCCGGTTTGACACCGAAATCCGCCAGCGCTGGCCGCTGGCGGAAGTCGGATTTTGCGTCACGCTGGCGGGAAAAATTCTTTCGCCCACGCCGAATGCGCGTTCCGAGGCGCAGCTTTTCCGCATGGACAACAGCGGCTTTCTCGGCAATCGCGAGCCGGTTGAAGTTTACGCCAACAACAGCCGGCCCGGCGGGCAAAGTGCCAATCGCGCCGGGCAAAACGTGTCGCTGGCGAATAATTCTTCCAGCAGCAGCCTCGGGAGCCGAGGCAGTGGCAGTGGCGGTGGCGCGAGCGGGAATATTTCCAGTCGCAACCCCGCGTCTGACGGTTCGGCCATGAACAGTTCAGTTGCAAACACGCTTGCGCCCAGCCGTGAGTTCGCGTCGGCCCGGGAATCGGCGGCGCCGGCGGCCGCTGCGTCACCGATGGAACAAGCCGCACCGGATGGATCGCTGGCACGAAAGGATTCCAGCGGCCAGCTACTGACACAAAATACGCTCAACTACAAGGCGGTGCAGGCGCGCAAAGTCAGCCCGCAAAGCCAGCCGTATCAATTGGCCGACAAAGCCGAGGCTGCTGCGGACGAAGCGCAAAACAATCTGTCGCGCGTGATTCCGGCGGAGGCGGAATTCAGCCAGCTCATCGGCAATGAAACCGACGGCATGATCGCGCGGTTTCTCCAGAACAAGCTCAAGCTCATGTTCTGGCATCGCCTCAACCGCGAGCCGGATTTGATTTTCGGCGCGCAACTGAATCTGGACCGCGTGGTGGATGGTTTGCGCGGGCTGGTGCAGACCGAACCGGCAGTGCGCGATGAGGTTTGTGTCGTGCTGCTCGACGACAACGCCAGGCCCGTTGTGATCTCGCGTGAAAAATTTCAAGCAAACTGGAAACACCCATTCGTCGCCACGGAAATCGGCGAAGCGTTGCCGCACTGGGAGGTTGCCGCGTATCTCATCAATCCGGCGCGGCTCACGCAGGCCGCGCAGGCGGCGAAGTTCTCGCTTGGCCTGCTCATCAGTGTGCTCGTGTTCGCCATCGGCGTCGGCAGTTGGCTCATCGTAAGGAGTCTGAATTCCGAACTGAAACTGGCGCGGCAGAAAACCGATTTCGTCAGCAACGTCTCGCACGAACTCAAGACCCCGCTCACGTCCATCCGCATGTTCTCCGAACTGCTCGCCGAAGGCCGCGTGACGGACGCCGGCAAACAACGTTCCTATTTAAACATCATCTCGGCGGAATCGGCGCGGCTCGCCCGGCTGATCAACAATGTGCTCGATTTTTCCCGCATGGAGCGGGGCGAGAAGAAATATAATTTCCAGCCGTGCGACCTCGGTGCCGTCGTCCAGGCGGCGGCGGAGACTTTTCGCCCGCATCTCGAAACGAATGGATTTCAGTTCGACTGCGCGCTGCCGGAAGCGCCGGTTGCCGTGCGCGGCGACGCCGATGCGCTGTCGCAAATCGTCGTGAACCTGTTGTCTAACGCGGAGAAGTATTCCGCTGGGAGCGCCGGCATCCTGCCGGCGAATCCCGCGTTGCCAGCACGCCGGCAGGATGCCGGCGCTCCCGGAAAGGAAATTTTCTTGCGCGTGACGACGCAGCAGTCGCCGCTGCCCTTCGTGGAAATCAAGGTGCTGGACCGTGGTTCGGGCGTGCCGCGCGGCAGCGAGGAAAAGATTTTTGAAAAATTTTACCGGGCGCACGACGCGTTAAGCAGCGGTGTCCAAGGTTCTGGCCTGGGGCTGACCATTGCGCGGCAAATCGCCCGCGTCCACGGCGGCGACGTGGTTTACGAACCGCGCGCCGGCGGCGGCAGTTGTTTTATTTTGCGTCTGCCAATTTCAACCACGGATAAACACGGATGAACACAGATTTCTTTTTCGGAGCGCGGCTCTATGAGCCGCAGTGCGTTGACGCCTTGATGCGTTTTGATTTCCGCCTGCAAGTCTGGCTGGTCGGAGTTGCTGTGGGTCGCAGACCCGCGCTCCGGAATCCGTGTTTATCCGTGTCCATCCGTGGTTAAAAAATGAAAACTAAAATTCTGATCGTCGAGGATGACCCGCACATTCTGCTGGGGCTGGAGGAGTTGTTGAAAAGCGAAGGCTACGAAACCGCGTCGTGCAATCGCGGCGATGCCGCGCTCGAAGCTGTCGCCAAACATCAGCCGACGCTCATCGTGCTGGACGTGATGCTGCCGGGTGCGAGCGGTTACGACATCTGCAAACAACTGCGCGCAAAGAAAAATTCCACGCCGATTCTCATGCTCACGGCCAAGGGACAGGAGATTGACAAGGTCATCGGCCTGGATCTCGGCGCGGACGATTATGTGACGAAGCCGTTCGGCGTGCGCGAACTGCTGGCGCGCATCCAGGCGTTGCTGCGCCGCAGTGGCAGCGACGCCGCGTCGCCAACTTCCGATGAAAAGCCGTTCCACATCGGTTCCGCGACGATTGATCCGAAAACCTTTCAAGTTAAGCGTGGCAAGAACGTGGATGAACTGACAGCCAAGGAATTGAAGCTGCTGCAAGTTTTCCACGCCCACGCCGGCGAGGTTTTGTCGCGCGACAAGCTGCTGAACGAAGTCTGGGGCTATAATTATTACGGCACCACGCGCACGCTGGACCAGGTCATCGTGCAGCTCCGCAAAAAACTCGGCGACAACGGCGTCGAGCCAAAACACCTGCTCACCATCCACGGCGTCGGTTACAAGCTGGCTTTGGTTTCGACTGGCGGCAGGATTTGAGAACCAAACCTTGCCTGCGGCAGCTGCGGCGCCTCCGTCGTCGGTTGGTATGTCCGTTTTTTCTGTGTTTGAAAAATGCGACGGGGCCGTCGCAACCACATTCCGGTGACTGGACGTCACCGCGACGCGCGCCTGACAATTTCGGTTTTTCCGGTGAAAAATCGGATATGTTTTAAGGCAGCCGCAGCCGGAAGAACCGGTTGGTGGTGGACAGGTTCAGGTTGACCGTTTGAAGCAGATTCGCGGTGACTGGCACGTCGGCCATGCCCTACTCATAAGCCGTCTTGGATGTCTGTTAATTTTCATCACAACTGACTTGATGCCCACATACGGATGCAGAGATTGGAGCTTGCGTTGCAATTCGTCTATCAGAATGTTTTGAGGCAGCATGTTTCTTGGAACGATTGGAAGAACTTGGCCATCCCGATGGCGCAAATCAATACGAGCGCGGCCGAATGAGTATCACGGCAGAACTTCTGGCCTGTCGCAAACTGCAGCATCTCGCCGCCCGGAAAGACCGTGCGGATCATTGAGTCAGTTGACGATCTGTGGAGCCGTTCTGCGCGGGAATATTCTCCCACCAGTCAGGATGCCTGGCTCCATGTCAGCCATCGTGGCCGGCTACAGGTTCAGGCAGGCTACAAAACACTTAGTTCTCAAGCTGACGCTGCTCATCCGTTGTCAGATGCGCGGTCTCGGACAAGGCTTTGAAAAAATTAGCATCTGCCGTGTCGTGCGGAGGAATCAGAACACGCGCATTCAACAGATGATAGACAAGGATGCTATCGGATTCCATCAATGACGCTTGAAGCGAATTCATGGCGAAGTCTTGCTTGTTTTGTTCCACCGCTTGGTCATATTGTTGCTTGAGGATTGGATCCGTCAGCAAGTTGGGGTCCATGACGCCAGCTTTTATCAGAATCTCACGGCCAGGAAGTGACGTTCCACGGTTGGAATAATTCGGTATCTCGCGCGACCTGATTTCACCCAGCAGGTGGGCAATCGCCCCATACGCCACTTTGTTATTTCTTATTGGTTCAAACTTCAAACCATCCAGAACAAAATCCCTCTCCAACTCCACAAAAGAAACAACTTGCTCGGCACCAGAAGGGAATGGCTTCTGAACCACATTTGTGAAAAGACCAACCAGGGATTGCTTGGCCGACGGATTTTCCGAAAACCCTCCAAGGATATTGCTGATCTTCTTTGCGGTTTCAAAGTATTGAACGGACTGGTCCGGCCACAATGTTTCTACTTTTGGCAACAAAGTTGAAGCTGCCTGGACATCGTTTGATATCCGGTCCCATTCAATCGCCAATGTGACAGAGTTTGTCGGCCCCGCCTTGACAAGACAGTTTGCACAGGCGACTACGCCAACAACGGCACTTAGAATAGTCAATGTTTTCATACTCGTATCGGTCTTTCTTTGATCTCGTCAGTGGGTGACATAGACATTATTTGTCGAACGGGTGGCGGTATGTCCGAATTTTCCAACCGTCACGCTTCCATTGGCGTCAATCGAACAGGTTTGTTGCCATCCCGCTATTGAATTGGTCGGTCCCGATCCAATTTTCCATCTTGCCGGAATGGGCCAAACAAAACTTCCATTAGACCAAGGTTGCCGCCAGTTCCAAAATCCAGCCCAATCATAGTTGGGCGGCCAGGAATTATCTTGCGCCAGTTGAAACCATGCATCCGCACCATGGCCAACGTGAGAAGGTGGCGCATTGGAAGTGAAATAGCCAGTGATATTCGTCGCGGGCAATCCTACCTCCAACATTTGCACCCGATAAAATGAAACATTCGTCGGGCCAACAATGACGGGCGCCAAGTGCATCAGCGCGCCAGCCACGTTGTTTGAAAAATCAGAGGTGGATGCGATGGTGGCGGCAACCACGCCGGCTGGCTCCAGCACGATGAATTGCACTGGACACGAACCACCCGGATATGAAATTGTCACAGTGGCGTTGGCCGCGTTGCTGGGAGCCGTGAACAACGTTCCCCAGCCATTCGTTGGCGCGACACTACCTGCGGAGGTGCTCCACGTCCAGTTGCCGGCAGGTGATCCGGCCAAAGTAACCAGCACTCTCTCCCCCACACCGACGGTTGTTCTAGCACGATTCGGAGGAATGCGTGCCGCGGTCATATTGGTAATCTGGAAGACATTAAAGCCAAGGTTCGTGGAGATTGTCACTGGATTCGTATTGCATGGTAGGTTGCTCGCATACTTCAAATAGAACGCCACCGTCCCATTGCCTCCATTCGTCGGCGTAAAGTTCGCAGTCAATCCCGGACCTGCGTTCGTATAAGTTCCCGGCCCGCTCACCGTCCACCAGTTGGAAATGACCGTTGGCACCACGCTGTTGGTCACGAACGTTGGCGGGCAATTGGTGGTGACCGCGCCGGCCGCATTAGTGTAGGTCGTCGTGATGATGATCTTTGAGTTGGTCGTAACCAAGTTGGCCACCGAGGCCGTCACGGCGCTGCCGAAGCAGAAATTGGTGGCCGCAGTTGTATTGGTCAGCGCCATTGACCCGGAAACGGCGCAGTTGGTCGAGACGCCGGCCACCCGGCAGGTATTGGCACAATTCACGGCGAACGAGCCGCTGGCGAAGGCGGTGCTCTGACCGGCGTCGCACACATGCTGCCAGGTAGTTATAAAATGAATCGTCCCGCTCCCACAACCCACCGGAGTGAAGACCGCGTTCAAGCCGGAACCGCTGGCGGTGTAGCTGCCGGGACC
>ODAK010006552.1_pt1 | contig 11724 bp, 7 predicted proteins | sample 1539591 | NCBI WGS metagenome assembly ODAK01 (sample SAMEA3539303, study PRJEB22396) | soil metagenome | biome: tundra; feature: field; material: soil | place: USA | collected 2010-05 | depth 0.15 m | reverse complement strand
TTCCGATCTAAAACGGAACCTATGATTGGGATGGACTTTTATCTTTAGAAGATGTTTTCAAAAATAAATTAAAACCGGAAGATAATTGGGATTTTTATTATTTTATTATTCGTGATAAAAATAAGCAACCTGTATTAGCGACATTCAGAGTGTGCTCTTCCGATCTAGATGATTTGTTAGCGCTTGAATCTGTATCTGTTCAGATTGAAGAAAAAAGAAAATCTGATCCTTATTATCTTACTTCAAAAACATTAACGATGGGCTCTATGCTTACAGAAGGGCATCATTATTTTATTGACCGGAATAATTTAAAATGGAAAGAAGCTTTTAATTTATTACTGGAGAGAGTTGCAAAAATTCAAGAAATAATAAATGCCAACACTTTACTTTTAAGAGATTTTGATAAAGAAGATATTGAATTAAAAGAATTGTTTTTGAAGGATGGATTTGCACCTATCAATATGCCTAATTCCAATGTCATTGAAAACATGAATTGGAATACCTCGGAAGAGCTATTACAATCGGTTTCTTATAGAAATAGAAAACATATTCGAACGGAAGTTTTTAGAAACGAAGAAGCCTTCGAAATAGAATACAAAAAAGAATTAACAGAGGAAGAGTCGGAATACTATTACAATTTATATTTGAATGTGGGAAAAAAAAACAGAGGTTTTAATATGTTCGATTATCCAACAGACATTTTAACAAAATTATCAAAGCATTCTAATTGGGAATTTATGGTAATAAAATTAAAACCTGATTATAATATTCGTTGTGAAAACAAGCCAGTTGCAGTAGGTTGGTGTTACAATACAAAAGCAAATATGTCTGCAATGATTATTGGAATTGATTATAATTTTAATCACCAATTTAAAGTGTATAAGCAAGCAATATATCAAGTATTAAAACGAGCACGAATGTTAAATTTATCGAAGGTGTATTTAGGTTTATCAGCAGATTTTGAAAAAAGAAAATATGGCGCTAAACAAATTGCTCGCGTAGCTTACATGCAAACAAAAGATAATTACAATATGGAAGTGATAGAATCAATGTCGGCAATAGAACTAATGCCAAACAATATTGTTGATAAGGAAGCATTAGATTCAATGCTAGCAATAGAATTATAGCCAGCCTTGCCCCTTGAAGGGGGATTATTTTATACTAAAGATGTAAAATCATTTCAGCAGATCTCCCAAAGCATTATCAAACAAAGCCTTTGCTTCTGCCACTGTTCCGAAAGATTCTTCATCAATTATCATTTCTTTGCCGGTTACATCGCCAAGATATTCAAACTCTGCGCGTGAAGCCATCATCAAATCAATGAATTTATCTTCATCTGTTTTTTTAACAGAAACAATAACGCGACTTTGAGCTTCGCCAAATAAAAAAGCGTCTTTACGAATATCCTCATCTGAACTTATGTCGAAGCCTAAACCGTTTACCATCGCGCATTCCAATAAAGTGATGAACAAACCTCCGTCCGCACAGTCGTGTGCCGATTGAATCACACGCTCTTGGATAATTGTTTTTATCGCTTTTTGCACTTCATATTCTTCATCTAAATTAAAAGCGGGAGGAGGAGTATTTTTTATTTTATGATATGAAAATAAATATTCGGAAGATGCAATATCATTTTTGGAAGAGCCAATCAAATAAATAGAATCCTCTTCATTTTTAAAGTTCAACGTCATACGTGTTGATTTATCTTTCAGCACACCCAACATACCAATTGTCGGTGTTGGAAAAACCGGACCTTCATAAGATGATTGATTATAGAAACTAACATTACCGCCTGTTACAGGTGTTTCAAATTTAATACAAGCGGTGCCCATTCCTTTGATGACATTTACAAATTGCCAATAAACCTCAGGATTATATGGGTTGCCAAAATTCAAACAATTAGTGATTGCCGAAGGTTCGCCGCCACTGCATACAATATTTCGTGCGGCTTCGGAAACAGCAATGGCACAGCCTATTTCAGGGTCGGCATTCACATAGCGCGAATTGCAATCCACTTTTAAAGCGATGGCTTTATTGGTGCCTTTTATATTTACAATGGCTGCATCCGATGGTGCGTTCGTACTCATATTAGCCGCGCCAACCATTGAATCGTATTGATTATAGACCCATTGTTTGGACGCGATGTTGGGATGAGCAATTAAAAATTTAGAAACAGAAATTAAATCTGTCGGCTCTTCCACATTTTCAATTTTAAATTTTTTAGACTCCGCGTAATACGCAGGCTCTTTGTAATCGCGGTGATACACAGGTGCGCCACCGCCTAATACCAAATCAAAAGCGGGAACGTCAGCAACCAAATCATCACCCACATAAAATTTAATATGTTTGGTATCTGTTACTACGCCTATCATTGCACAATTCAAGTCCCATTTTTGAAAAACTTTTTCCACATCTTTTTCTCTGCCTTTTTTCACAACAATCAACATCCGTTCCTGCGACTCGGAAAGCAATATTTCAAAAGGCTGCATATTAGCTTGACGCGTAGGAACTCTGTCCAACCAAATATCCATTCCGTGCTCGCCTTTCGCGCTCATTTCGGAAGTAGAACAGGTAATACCTGCAGCGCCCATATCCTGCATCCCAATCACAGCGCCTGTTTTAATAACTTCCAATGTCGCTTCCAATAATAATTTTTCCTGAAAAGGATCACCCACTTGCACTGCCGGTAGGTCTTTTGCGGAGTCTTCAGTAATATCCGCGGAAGCGAATGTAGCTCCGTGAATTCCATCTTTTCCGGTTGCTGAACCTACAATATAAACAGGATTTCCAACGCCGTAAGATGTCGCCGAAACAGTTTCTCCTGCTTTTACAATGCCTGCACTCATTGCATTTACCAATGGATTGACATTATAACATTCATCAAAAAACACTTCGCCGCCAACTGTAGGGATACCGAAGGCATTACCATAATCGCCAATGCCTTTAACAACACCCTTTACCAACCACTTCGTTTTTTCTAATTTTAAATCCCCAAAACGTAATGAATTTAATTGTGCAATTGGTCGCGCACCCATCGTAAAAATATCACGGTTGATGCCTCCTACGCCTGTTGCCGCGCCTTGATAGGGCTCTAATGCGCTCGGATGGTTGTGTGATTCGATTTTAAATGCGCAGCCCAAACCATCACCAATATCAACTAATCCGGCATTTTCTTCGCCCGCTTCCGCAAGTATATAAGGACCTTTTTTAGGTAATTTTTTTAACCATACAATTGAATTTTTGTACGAGCAATGTTCACTCCACATTACTGAAAAAATACTGAGCTCCGTAAAATTCGGAGTGCGTCCCAGTACCACTTTTATTTTTTCATACTCATCGGGTAACAAACCTAATTTCTTAGCTGTTTCAACTGTAGTTAATTGTTCTTGCGCTGTTGCTGACATAATTTTAATTGACAAAATTTTGATTAAAGATAGACGAATTGTGGTTTCAAATTTAAACAAAACCAATTGACCTGATGAAATAAAACATTTTATTTTTCAAATTAATGAATTGCTATATTTGAGGAAAATTCAATATTTTTCTTATCATTGGAAATACTCCTTACCATAACCTACACCGTATTTTTCATCTTTCTCATTCATCAGATGAAGTTTTTTGATGTGGAAGGAATTTCAAAGCGTACGCTGTCTTTTGTCTTTATTCTTAAAATTATTTGCGGACTAATTCTATGGTCTGTTTACACTTTTTATTATAAAGACCGCGCTATATCTGACATCTATAAATATTTTGATGCGAGCAAAATAATGTTTGACGCTTTAAAAACAAATCCGATTCATTTTTTTAAAATGCTTACAGGTATTGGAAATAATGCTCCCGAATTTTTACCCTATTATGATAAAATGAATTTCTGGTCGAGGCAAATTGAAAGCAGTATTTATAATGACAGTCATACAATAATTCGTTTTAACACTTTGGTTAGATTTTTTTCATTCGGATATTATAATGTCCATACGGTATTTATTTGTTTTCTTTCATTAATAGGACTCACAGCCATTTACAAAACATTTTATCCGTTACTGCAAGATAAAAAACAAGAATTATTTATTTCTGTTTTTCTTTTACCATCTGTCCTTTTTTGGGGTTCTGGTGTTTTAAAGGAGGGCTTGATTCTTTTTGCTTTGGGATTATTTATTTATTATTTCAATCAATTGTTTAAGTTCAAAGCAATTATCATTTGCCTTGGAGTTGGTCTATTGTTAGCACTTTCAAAATTTTATGTTTGGTTATCAATTATGCCCGGTTTAATTTTTATCCTTTGGATTAACAAAAGTAAAGGGACAAAAAAAATATTAAAATTTACAACTATCATTTGTATTATGGCTATTATAGGCTTAAACATTGACAAGTTCACATCTATTCAAAATCCATTAATTACCTTATCTCAAAAACAAATTGAATTTAACAAACTCGCAAACGGGCTTGTAACCGATGCTTACAACAAACCAATAGCTATACCGCAAAGTGCAATTAAAATCAATATTTTAAAACCAACGCTAAAATCATTAGTCAGCAATAGTCCGCAAGCATTGACAAATGTACTTTTTCGACCATTTCCATGGGAATTAAAATCACCCATGATGATATTTGCAGGAGTAGAAAATATGGCAATAATATTATTCATAATTCTCTGCATTATTTTTATAAAACCTTTATCAAAAATACGATGGGAGTATGTGCTTTTTTGCAGCTCATTTGTGATCATTCAATTTATAATTATAGGCTGTACTACGCCAATTATTGGAGCTATTACACGTTATAAAGTTCCGGCATTACCATTTTTGTTAATCACTTTTCTTTTGCTGCTTGACAAAGACAAATTGGTAAAAAAATTCCCATTCTATTTAAAAATTTTTAAATGAATATCAGTAATTTATTCCGAAAAAAATCGGTACACAATATTTTAAAACAAGTTGAAAAAGATAGTGTTGAAAATAAAAGTAGCACGCTTATCAAATACCTTGGTGTTCGTGACTTAACAGCCTTTGGTATTGCAGCCATCGTTGGAGCCGGTATTTTCAGTACTATCGGTAAGGCAAGCGCTGAAGGTGGTCCTGCTGTTATTATTTTGTTTTTATTTACTGCAATAGCCTGTAGTTTCGTGGCTTTTGCTTATGCCGAGTTTGCATCTATGGTTCCAATATCCGGCAGTGCTTACACTTATTCTTATGTTGCGTTTGGTGAATTAATTGCATGGATAATAGGCTGGGCACTTATTATGGAATACGCTATCGGAAATATCACTGTCGCAATTTCATGGAGTGATTACTTTACAGGATTACTAAATAGTGGCGGAATCAGCCTTCCGCAATGGATACAAATGGATTACCTTACCGCATCCAAGGGATTTGAAAAAGCGAATACATTAATGCAAAGCGGAAAAACTTTTGAAAATTTAGATGCCGGATTACAATCAGCATATACTGCATGGACTACTGCGCCTACGATTGGCACCTTTCACCTGATTGCAGATTTACCTGCATTGTTTATTATTGTTATCATTACAGCATTAGTTTATAGAGGAATAAGGGAATCAAAAAATGCAACCAACTTGATGGTGGTAATTAAATTGAGCATTGTTTTATTGGTTATCGCTGTTGGTGTTTTTTATGTGGATACCGACAACTGGAGTCCATTTGCTCCTAATGGAGTTGGTGGAATTTTAAAAGGAGTATCTGCTGTGTTCTTTGCCTATATTGGTTTTCATGCTATCTCCACAACAGCGGAAGAATGCAAAAATCCGCAACGTGATTTGCCTCGGGGAATGATGTGGGCGATTATTATTTGCACCATTTTATATATTTTAATTGCATTAATATTAACAGGAATGCTCAACTATACTCAACTGAACGTGGGTGATCCATTGGCTTTTGTATTTGAAAAATTAAATTTAAAATGGATGTCAGGAATTATCGCTGTAAGTGCACTTATAGCAATGGCAAGTGTTTTACTTGTTTTTCAATTGGGGCAACCTAGAATTTGGATGAGTATGAGCCGTGATGGATTACTGCCAAAATCATTTTCACGCATTCATCCAAAATTTAAAACTCCCTCTTTTGCAACTGTTGTAACAGGTTTTGTTGTTGCTGTTCCCGCACTATTTATGAATCTTTCAATAGTTACAGATTTATGCAGTATTGGAACATTGTTCGCATTTGTTTTAGTTTGTGCCGGAGTATTGGTGCTTCAAAATAAACCAAACATTCCAAGAGGAAAATTTAAAACACCATATATCAATTCAAAATTTATTATGCCTGTATTATTAGTAGTTATAATGGTTTTTTCATTTACATTTAACAAACAAAATACAATTGCATTTCTCACAAATCAAAAAAAAATTAATGATGCTACTTCAATTGTTACATCATTAAATTCAACTCAAATTATTGAAGTGAAAAATTACTTAATTAAAAATTACAATTTACATTTTATAAACAACAACAATGACGTAGAAACCTATCTGAATAGCTTAAAGGAAGCAACATACATTTCAACTATTATCGCATTACCTATCTCTGATAATTTAAAATATAAATCGGGGTTTCATTTATTTTTATTTAAAATTCCGATGTGGATTTTTATATTTATTTCAATTGGATTAACTATTTGGGCATACCTGCAAAACCTTTCATTAATTCCGATGTTAGGTTTAATCAGTTGCCTCTACATGATGGCGGAATTAGGTATTTCCAACTGGATTGGTTTCGGAATTTGGCTTCTCGTTGGTTTGATAATATACTTTGGGTATAGTCGTAAAAAGAGTAAATTAAATAATAAAAAGTTCGATGGATTTCAAAATAATAAAATTTAGGTTTCCACTAAAAATGATTATTTTAGTCAAAATTTATCATACCAAATTAGAAAAATAAAAATGGCAATTTTAGGTTCTATACTTAAGCAAACTTTTGAACTTCGCTCGAAGATGCCCAAAATACGCAAGGTTGATGGGTATAAGCAACAAGTTAAGGTATTAAAAAAATTGCTTACTATAGCTGAATTTACAGCTATTGGCGAACATTATAATTTTTCAAAAATAGTAAGCAGCAAGGATACCGTACTTGCCTTTGAGAGCACCGTTCATACACACGATTACAATTCAATGTTTAAAAAATGGTGGCATCGTTCCGTTGATGGAGAAGCAAATGTTTGTTGGCCCGGTAAAGTAAAATATTTTGCATTAAGTTCCGGAACGTCTGATTCTGCAAGCAAATACATCCCTATAACAGCTCACATGTTACGCGCAATAAAAAAATCAAACATACGTCAAATGGTGAAGCAAGGCGCTTTTGATTTACCGAAAGAACATTTTCAACGTGGCGTTTTAATGCTTGGAGGCAGTACACATTTGAATTATAATGGTTCTTATTTTGAAGGTGATTTAAGCGGAATTCAGGCAAAAAATATTCCTTTTTATTTTCAGCATTTTTATAAACCCGGAAAACATATTTCAAAAGAACGTGATTGGAATACCAAGTTGGAAGAAATTACAAAAAAAGCAAAAGACTGGGATATAGCTATTGTTGTTGGTGTTCCGGCTTGGGTGCAAATTCTTTTTGAAAAAATTATTGCTGAATATCATTTAAAAACGATTCATGATATCTGGCCTAATTTTGTTTTGTACGCTCATGGAGGTGTAGCAATTGCGCCTTATAAAAAAGGTTTTGAAAAATTGTTGGGCAAACCTATTATGTATTTTGATACCTATTTAGCTTCCGAAGGATTTATTGCGTATCAGGACAGGCAAGGCACTGACTCGTGCAGAATGGTGCTTGACAATGGTATTTTTTTTGAGTTTGTTCCCTTCACGGAAAAAAATTTTGATGCTGAAGGAACTATTGTTGAAACACCGGAAACATACCATATTGGGCAAGTTCAGGAAAATGTTGAGTACGCATTGTTGCTTACTACTTGTGCAGGTGCATGGCGCTATTTAATTGGCGATGTCATTAAATTTACATCACTTGATCGTTATGAAATAATAATAACAGGTCGTACCAAGCATTTTTTAAGTTTGTGCGGCGAGCATTTATCGCAAGATAATATGAATCGTGCTATTGAACTTGTTTCGGGCGAATTGAATATTCATATTAAAGAATTCACTGTAGCCGGTATTAATTATGAAACATTATTTGCTCATCATTGGTTTATTGGTACCGATGATAAAGTGGATACGTTTTTATTGCGAACACGTATTGATGAAACATTAAAGATACTCAATGATGATTATCGTATTGAGCGAACTGCAGCTTTAAAAGAAGTAATTGTGGATGTATTGCCAAGTCATATTTTTTATGATTATATGGAATCTCAGGGAAAAATTGGCGGGGCATTCAAATTCCCGCGTGTAATGAAAAGTGCAAAATTGAAAGACTGGGAAAATTATTTGGAAGAAAAGTTGAAAAAATAAAGTTTATGATTTTACAAGCTATTTTACAAGGATTAGCATTAGGATTTATTTTGGCAATACAGCCGGGTCCTTCATTTTTCGCGCTCCTTGAAACTAGCAGTAAAAATGGATTCAAATCAGGGTTGTCTCTTGCTTTTGGCATTTTTTTAAGTGATATATTTTGTGTTGCCCTTGCCTATCTAGGCGTTGCTCAGTTGTTTGATAGTCCTAAAAATAAAATATATATTGGTTTGATAGGAGGTGCTATTTTAGTAGGATTTGGATTGTTCAGCATTTTACATAAAAAGAAGATAGAAGACGAGCAAGGATTAGAAATACAAGAAGTCAACTTATTTTTATATGTTACCAAAGGTTTTTTCTTAAATGTTTTAAACCCATCTGTCATTTTTTTATGGATATTATATGTGGGAATAGTTAGTTCCAATATTGAATACACTCATATTCACGTCATTTTATTTTTTGTAACTACACTTTCTACTGTTTTTTTTACGGATATTTTAAAAGCGTATTATGCAAATAAAATAAGCCAACGATTAAGTCATAAAATATTAAGAAACTTTAATTTACTACTGGGAGTAATTTTGCTTGTTACAGGATTAGTGTTTATTTATAAGGCTATTGCTTGATGGACCGTTGCCTTGTATAATCAAATATAAAAAAAGCTTTATAACAAAAATTAGAATTTTTTTGAAGTTAAACCAATAAAAATAAAGTGCCTTTATCTTATTTGCATAACTCAATCTAATCTGCAGGAATTAATTGTTTTCTATCAAACAAAATTTTTAAATCCAAAATAAAGAGTATCTTTGCAAAAGTTTTAGTCAAAAAGGGATTTTTGCTTGACGAATTTAACAAGAGTATCTTACCTATTAGGAGTACCTAAATGAGGCAATCAAATCAGCCTGGTACCAAGAAATTTACTTTGTGCAATTCAACTCATTTTCCTGCAAGTTGATTAAAGTAATTATAAACTTAATAAATTATTATGAACAAATTTGAAGCGTTAGGGCTTAACAATTCTATTGTTAGAGCCGTAACAGAATTGGGTTTTGAAAGCCCAACAGCAATTCAGGAAAAAGTAATTCCTGAATTATTAAAAGGTAATACCGACCTTGTCGCATTAGCGCAAACAGGTACAGGAAAAACAGCTGCCTTTGGTTTACCATTAATCTCTTTAATTGACTTTTCATCAAGAGATACGCAAGCAGTGATACTTTGTCCTACACGTGAATTGTGTATGCAAATCACTCGTGATTTACAAAGTTTTACTAAATATGTTGATGGCGCAAATATAGTTGCAGTCTATGGTGGAGCGAGTATTGACAACCAATCACGTGACATTAAAAAAGGCGCGCAAATAGTTGTTGCAACACCCGGCAGAATGAATGACATGATTGATCGCAGACGTGTGAATTTAAGCAATGTTCGTTATGCCGTTCTCGATGAAGCGGATGAAATGCTGAACATGGGCTTTAAAGAAGATTTGGATACTATCTTAAATCAAACTCCCGAAGAAAAAAATACATGGTTGTTTTCTGCTACTATGCCAGATGAAGTTTTGCGTATTTCTAAAAACTATATGAGCAATCCTATTGAAATTACTGTGGGAGGAAAAAACACCGGAAATGAAAATATTGAACACGTATATTATATTGTGCATGCACGTGATAAATATCCGGCTCTTAAACGCATAGCGGATTCTAATCCTGATATTTTCGCAATTGTATTTTGTCGTACTCGTATTGAAACTCAAGAAATCGCTGACAAATTAATTAAAGACGGTTATAACGCGGATGCTTTGCATGGCGATTTATCGCAATCGCAACGCGACCATGTGATGAAACGCTATCGTAGTCGTTCATTGCAAATGCTTGTGGCTACTGATGTTGCAGCTCGTGGTATTGATGTGCAAGATGTAACTCACGTAATTAATTACGCATTGCCAGATGAAATAGAAAATTACACGCATCGTAGCGGACGTACTGCCCGTGCAGGTAAAACAGGTGTTTCCATTTGTATTATTAACATGAAAGAAGTTGGAAAAATCAGAATCATAGAACGGATAATAAAAAGAAAATTTACGCAAGCTATAGTTCCTACAGGATTTCAGGCATGCGAAACTCAACTTTTCAGTTTAGTGAAAAAAATTCACAACGTGGAAGTAAATGAAAAAGCGATTGAAGCGTATATGCCTAAAATTTATGATGAATTGAAAGAACTCAGTAAAGAGGATATCATCAAACGCTTTGTATCCACAGAGTTTAACCGCTTTTTAGACTATTATAAAAACGCACCTGATTTGAATGCTTCTTCTCCAAGCAGAGATCGTCCAAGTGTTTCAGTAAACGGCATTACTAAATTATTTATTAACCTTGGTGAATTGGATAATTTAGACAGTAATACCATGAAAGAATACATCAGCGAAGTATCCGGCGTAGCTATGAATTTAATTGTGAATATTGATGTGAAAAGTAGTTTTTCTTTTGTTGAAGTAAAAACCGAAGCTGCTGAAATCATAACAGGTACATTTAAAAATATACAATACAACAATCGTAATGTACGTATTGAATCTCGTGGTGATAGTGGTACACGTGAGCGTAACAATCGCGGAGGGTATGAAGGCGGCGGTGCTAAACATTCATACGGTAGCAGAGGGAATAATGATGGTGAGCGTAGAAGTTATGGAAATCATTCGGATAGAGGCGGAGAACGAAATGGTTATTCTTCAAGAAGCGGAAGTAGATCGGGTGAAGCTCGCAAAACCTATGGTGCTGGTGCAAATTCAGGAGAACGTAGAATCTATAGTGATCGTGCAAAAAACACTTTTGATAGTGGAAATAATTCAGGAAAACACAAGAGTTATAGCGATCGTTCTTCGGATAGAGGAGAATTTTCAAAAAGCCAAAATGAATCCGGTGTTGAGAGGAAAAATAATTTTACTCGTGAAAAACGTCCGAGAAAAAAATTATAAAGAATAATTTATCAAAGGTTTTTATATTGTCTTTTTTTTTACTTTTGCAAAGCCTATAAAAACAAAATGGTTGCGTAGCTCAACTGAATAGAGCGTCTGACTACGGATCAGAAGGCTAGGGGTTTGAATCCCTTCGCGACCACTTATTAATGATTAATAAAACCCTGATCTCATAATAATTTCAGGGTTTTTGTATTTTATTTATCCGCCATTATTTGTTTTAATGGGCTAACTAATTATTTGTAAAATCGGCTTCACAACGGTGTAATTAGCTCTTTTGCCTATGAAAACATTAATTGTAAGATACTTTATAGAAGAAAAAGTT
>ODAK010006551.1_pt1 | contig 11726 bp, 17 predicted proteins | sample 1539591 | NCBI WGS metagenome assembly ODAK01 (sample SAMEA3539303, study PRJEB22396) | soil metagenome | biome: tundra; feature: field; material: soil | place: USA | collected 2010-05 | depth 0.15 m | reverse complement strand
GCCCTACGGCTAGGACTCTTGACTCGACGCTTCGCGTCAAAAGTCAACCCCTACTGCTTCACGTTCTCACAAGTCTTTGGAAATGCCGCTACCATCGCCTTCCAGAACGCTTGCGCCGCTTCATCTGGCGTGCGACCATCGGCCATCTTCACCGTGCCGTCGTTCGAGACTTCCAGGAGTAGCTTACCGTCTTTGTCTTTTATTCGGATGAACCCACTAACGCCCGTAGAGTCGTGGTAGATAATTTCAACAGTCGGCCCGGGGTGATTCTCAATGAATAAGGTACTAACATCCGACTGCATGAAATCAACTGATACATTTGCTGTGAGAGTGGGTATCGAAGAGGTTACAAAATGCTTCCGCTTCCGATTCCTCTTGGATGGGATGTAGTTGTACGGCGCTATAGTCTCAGCTTCTCCCATACCAGCGGCCCTCGCTTGCGCGGGAGTCATAAATACCATCTGCTTAGACGCATCTACGGAAGGCTTGGGATGCTTCCGAGGCTTCTGTGCGATGTAGTCGTGCGGCGGTGCGTTCATTGCATTGTTCGTCTCAACCACCCACCCACTTGGGAAGGTGATTACACCTCCAACCTTTGCATCCTGAAAGGCACTATTAATAGCTTTAGTACACTCAGCCACCCTGTCAGCCTTAATAAATTCGCAAGGAATCATCTTCCCGTTCAAGCCGATGCTAGGCGGCTTTGGCTTCGCGTGATGACGTATTGCAACTTGAAACCCCATCACCGCCAGGCCCACCAGAAACAATAATCCCACTCCCGGCCTAAGTAGTCGCGTCACTGCTTCACCCTCCATTCCAGCTTGACTCGACGCTTCGCGTCAAAAGATTGAAGCGGAGCGCGAGTTTTACTCCCCGGAACCCCCTTCGCCCCGCCTTTACTTCCCGCCACATATCAGGAGCGGGGAGAGCGTCAATCCTTGTTGCGAACTCTCTGAGCGAAAGCCGCCCCTTCAATCGCCCGCTTAACCTTCAATTCGGCCCGAAGCTCCCTTTTAGCGTCCCAGATAGTCTGCAACGCTAACGAGAGTGCCTCTCTTTCACTGACGGTAAGGCTATTCCGCGAACGCTTGGCATAGTTCCATAGATAGTGGCCTGCCCGTATCAAGCGTAGCTCATTTCGGTCTATGTCTCGATAATCGTACTTCGCGCTTCTTGCCATTTTCGCCCTTTCTACCGATGCTCAAGCCGTGACAACCTCAAGTGCTTTCTTCGCCGCTCGCTTTTCTTCCTCTTTATGTATCCACTCCCAAACGGTTTTCGTTGAAAGAAACGTCTTGAAAAGTGTCTCCTCGTATTCTTCAACTTCGACAGCTTGGAACTCAGGATCACTTTCAACCTTCGGCAATCGAAGAATGATTCCTTGTTTCGGGTCGGCATGGCCCATTTCTCGAATGGCGTGCCTGTAGGCTACGTTTTGCAGGAATGCCTCTGGATAGACTGCCTTGCCTGTTTTCCAGTCCAGCACGGTCACAACGCCATTAACTTCCGCCAGTAAGTCCATTGTTCCGGCATATTCGTAATCTGCACTCCATACCACAGACTCAATGAAAATCGGTTTCAGATTGACGGATTTCCGCCACCGCTCCCAGGCGGAAAACGCCCACATCGCCTTGTCGGAGATGGCCGGGGAAGGCCCCACTTCCTTCATCATCTCCGCTTTGAGCGTCCATTCAACAAGCGCATGGACTTGCGTGCCGATTTCAGCGGCTTTGGCGAGTTCCCGCGTGTGAGCCTTTGCTTTTCCAAGTCTGGTTTGCATGGTTGTTATCCATGCTTCCGTTGACATTTTCTCAGTCGGTGCGTCTTGGTACAGTTCCCCCGAAACTTTCAATACCAAGTCACGCTCAGTATTCGCGGCCCAGGCGATTAGGGCAGGCTTGCCTATCGCAGAAAGAATTGTCGTAACAGAAGGAAACTCAATTCCTTCTATCGTGTAGAATCTGCCTGCCCGTGTATCGGTTTTCTTAGTCGCCATGTTTTCCTCTCAGAATGGAATGTCTGAATCATCAATCTGTGAAGTTTGGTTGAATTCATCAGCAGTAGCTGCTTGAGCGTGTTTGTTTTCCGGCCTGTCTTGGAACCGAATATAACCCTCACTCACGCGCAAGCGGGTTCCACCACGCGCCGCAGGGACAACAGCCTGAACGAATGCGCCCACTGAACCGTCTTGCTTGGGAGAGTGGATGATTTGGACTTGGCAGTTCGCGCCAATTAGCTTTTCAAGGTCGAAACCATCCAATTCTTCCTCTTTGAATTTCTGTCCGCGCCACGCTTCAAGCATTGGCCGAAGCCGTGACTTTTCGTGAAGGGAAAGCGTGTAGGTATTGACGGCCATGAATGGCTTACTACGACTGTCAAGTTCCTCAAGCTCCCAGCGGAGTTGAACCTTGTAGGACTCGCCAAAACGGTCTTTCACAAGTCCTTTGTCCACCACGTCGCAACAGACGGCGGAGTGCAGACCTTCCGGTGCGGGTTCAAAATCAGACTTCGTTTTCTTAGCGATTATCGCCATTTGGTTCCTCTTGTTCTGGAATTTCACCTGTGCCATTGCAGTGAGTACAAGTGAGCTTGTCGTTCTCGATTTCGGGCATCCCCGCTCGGATGGCTTCTCCCTCGGATATTTCGATGTAGCCTTTTCCTCCACAGTCAGGACAGGTTTCGTTAATTGTCATATTGACCTTCCCCGCGAAAGAGCTGTGCCTCATCCGTCCGCGCCGCTACGTCTGCTACGAAAGCGGGCCTCATCGTTTCGGTAACAAATATCGTCACCAGTGTTCGAGCCTCGCGCTGGCATGTCTCGCAATCGCGTGATAGCCCGGATTCAGGGTCAGGATGTGTGTATAGTCTCCTGTGTAGATGCTCAGTTAGCGCAACGAGTAATTGTGAGTTCATGCGGCCTCCTTCGGGAAGATGGTTTTTCCGTCCCACGGGCAGTTCTTGCATTGCTTCTCGTGAAATAGGTCAGCGTCAGCCTTCTTCCAGTCAGCGTCAGCCTTCTTCCAGTCAGCGTCAGCCTTCTGCCAGTCAGCGTCAGCCTTCTGCCGGTCAGCGTCAGCCTTCTGCCGGTCAGCGTCAGCCTTCTGCCAGTCAGCGTCAGCCTTCTGCCGGTCAGCGTGAGCCTTATTTAATTTCGCAGGGATCGGCCCACGAAATGGACGAAAGAGATGCAAGCGCAACGCCTGTTCGTGCTCGCCCTTACTTGACAGGATGAATCGAATACGATTCTCGGCAGGGTCGGTCAAAGGCTCAATCAAGATTTCATGGTGACAGTGCCATGCGAGAATCGCTTTCGGAGCGGCTTTCCAAGCCTTCCGGCATTTCGCTGCCTCAACTTCGATAGAGCCAAGTTTCAATTTCACAAATCCTCCTAGAATTTACTTAACATCCACACCGTGAGCACGAGTGCTCCCACGATTATGCCCACTGCAATCACCATACAGAAGCGTTCGTATACGCGAATCATCGATTCACCCACAGATAAATCCCCACAATCGCTAGAAACAAAGCTATCCACATGATCGCTTGGTTGCGAATGTGCGTGCCCCAGCTTGGTTGCGTTTCGGGAATAAGTATTGCGCCGTTTCCTTCGCAATCGTGGCAGAGGCCTACGCTATTCAAGCCCGTCCCTAGGCACGTAGGACAAAGTACACGGAATGCTGGTTGAGTGGGTGATCTCACGGCTTCCCCTTCGGCGTTACCTTCCCGCACTTACGGCAGACAATCGTTCCGTCCAGCCGCGTGTAGACGTTGGTGCTTTGGCATTTCGAGCATTTCGGATTCATGGTTTCTCCGGTGTAATTTCAGCGATGATCTCGCGTTTGAGTGCGCCAATCTTTTTCTCATCCGTGACGGTCTTTCCAATCATCGCCACAAGCCACAGGCGAGTCCCTTTCCAATCCGAAGGAATCCACGTCGCATGAAGCGTACCCGAACTGCAAAGATTCAGAGGCCCCTTAGATTCATGGACTACTCCCGGTGCGGCAGCTTCAATGTTTCCGCCATTATTGCAAGGTTGACCGTTTACATCGGATTTCCAATAGGAGAGTGTCGCGCCCTGTTTGATAAGCAGCTTCGCTCGCTTTTGCAAAGCTCGCCCTAAACCGCTCACAAATCCCATGACGGCATATCTTAGAGAGCCGTAGCCGTAGCCGTAGCCGGAGCCGTCGCTGGAGCCGGCTCCGTAGCCGTAGCCGGAGCTGGAGCCGGCTCCGTCGCCGGAGCCGTCGCCGGAGCTGGAGCCGGCTCCGTCGCCGGAGCCGTAGCCGGAGCCGGAGCCGGAGCCGTAGCCGTAGCCGTAGCCGGAGCCGTCGCTGGAGCCGGCTCCGTAGCCGTAGCCGTAGCCGGAGCTGGAGCCGTAGCCGGAGCCGTCGCCGTAGCCGGAGCCGGAGCCGTAGCCGTAGCCGTCGCCGTAGCCGTAGCCTTTCATATCAGAGGGAACTATCCCCCAAAGGATTACAGATTCCACGGAGAACCCTCCCATGCGATAACCGCTTGCGGTGTGACTTCTGAAATTGAGGTGACATCGTTGAGGATTAGCGAGGGAACTTTCGGGCCAATCTTGCAGTACTTCGACGGCCCCGTTACCGCAAGGCCGAGAAATCCTTTTACATCACTAGACCAGTACAGGCAGTTGCGAGCGTTCGACAGCAAGATAATCTTGCCACCGATCTTCGCCGCATAGCCGAAGAACACTCCTCGGTGAACCGTTGTTACTAGAACTGCTGTTTGCTTTGGCATGTTGCCTCCGAAAACAGCGTACGCGCACTCACGCACACACGTCAAGGACTATTTTCACTTATTTTCAATGCCTGTGGAAATGTGCCGAATCGGTTACTGTGAGGGGGTTAGAATCGAGGCATACTTGGCCCAAACCGCTTCATATCCAGAACTGATTAGGAGTGCCACGTCCTCATCTATGGGGCTTTCGGGAACTTCGACCATTTGAACGTGATCATCATCGCCCTTAATACTCTTGAAATTCTTTCCACTGAATAATCCGATGCTTGGAAGTGCGGAATAGACCGCCTGCCAGTTCGGGCCTGATACGTTCCAGTCGGGCGCACCGTTGACCATCGGTACTCCGTCTCCGCACCAAAAGTATTGATGATTGGAATGTCCCGGCTTGGCGTTTGTGATTACCAGCCGTGGGGATATGACTACACCGTTAGCGTCACGGCCTAAAGCGTAGTCCACGGCTTGTTGCTGCATCGAGCGATACACTTCAGTCCATCGGAAGTTTATGCCATGAGCGAGAAGGATTCCGTCAAGTCTCTGCGCCCGATCAATGAATTGAGGGTGTGCCCCGACTAAGCGTTGAGTGGAGATTGCATCCATTGCATCTCACATCCAAACGAGCAAAAGCGGAGGTGTCTGTCCAGACCACCTCTCGCCAATCGTAAGCGCCAGATTAGTTGAAATCTCGCCTACGAATTTTGCGTAAAACTCAGCGCCGTTGGCTCGCCCGAAGGCGGCGGAACTACGGAGGTGACAGTTAGAATAAACGGCGTTGCGGTCACAAGGCCCGCAGCCGTCGAATCCGTTGCCTGTACCGAGATTGCCGTGCCTGACGAAACTGAGGAAGGTACGGTCACGTTCACCGTCATGTTTCCTGCCGCGTCATTCGCACCAGCCGCAAGCGTCACGCCAAGAGCTACACTGGCTGAATCAACGAAAACTGACGGCGCATTGATGAATGCGCTGCCGGCCGGAGAGAGAATCAAACTGAGATTCGCTGGCTGGCCTCCTGCTACTACGGTTGCATTTGTTAGTTTGTATCTTGCCATTTGTGTTTTCTCCTATCGATTTTGTTGAAATTGAATAGCTGTTGGTTCTGGTGCTGTCGGTGAAAGTTTTTGCAAAATGATGAGAAGTGATTCTTCGATTGTTGCCAACCGTTCGACGATGATGTGCAGCAGGCGTTCAAGCTCTCGCTCGCCTTCGTTCATCAGAGCAGGGAATTCGTTTCCCATGTGTTACAGCACCCCGCAAATCCAGAGGATGATTAGAATGAGAATTATTCCGCCTCCGCCCCACCCACCGCCATGAACAATGCTGCCATCATTTTGGCGATAGCCGTAATATCCGAGGCCGCCCCCACCGAACAGTAAGAGAAGGACAATTAAGAGCAGGATCATGATTCTCCTTAATGGCGAATTACTAGCCCAGAACTCCCGCCGATAGAAGCATCGGTCAACAGAAATGCCAGCAGACCGACCCAGAACATCATTCGGCCAACTTCAGCCAGTTTGGGATTGACGCAAAGCGCGTACATTAACAAACCAATCACCGAAATTAAAAGGGACAAATAAATAATCATCTTCGTACCTCGCTTTCATCCTAACACGATTTAAGTCTGATGCTGTTCATTTTCGTACACTAATCGCTATCTGATCAAGTGTCCTACGAATCCCGCTGCCGCAATTATCAGCATCACGATAAGACCAATAATCCAGCGACTTGTTTGAACCTCTTGGCCGTGCTGTATTGATGCGCCTCCAGCCGAATACTGATTCTGCTCTACGACCGATATCCGCTTTCCGAGAGCCTCCCCCAACTGAGTGATAGCGGCTGTGGTAGAAGCGGAGGTGATTGCCACTTGGCTGCGAAGTGTTTCCGCATTGGTTGCAACCGATGCTGCTAGCGTTGCCGCCGAAGTGGCTGTCTTTTCGCTTGCGATAGTAACGTCAGCCGTTATCTTGGCAAACAGTGCATCTATACGGCGGGACTCTGAGAGGAATATCGCATCAACGCGCTTGTCGTTAGCTACTGACAAATCTTTTAGGAGCACCTGATTTTCTTTGTCGCAATTTACCTGATGTGTACGCAAATCATCCAGCCGCCGAACCTCTGCACTTCGCAAATCATCCTGGCGCCGCGTCTCCGCCGCAACAAGAGCAACGGTATTCACCGTTGGGTCAATCGAGCGCATTGGCGTCATAAGATCGGCTGTAATGGCTTCGATTCGGGGTCAGCCTTAGCATCCTTCACGATCTGTTTTACGTCGCTTGCTGCGTCTTGAGCAGCTTGCGCGTGCTGTGCTGTCTTTGCTGCCTCGATCTCGACATTCGATGCAGCGGCCTGCAAAGCCTGTTGCAATGGGTCAGGGCCGCTGTGAGTCGAAAGGAAAATAAACATATGAACTACACCGCCGAGGATGAATGAGCCGAACATCATCGCCAGAGCCTTTTTGAGTCCGTTCGTAAAATTGATATTCTGTGGGTCAATACCCATTGATAGCAAGCTGTTCAATACGCCCGTAGAACCACCTGCGATGGCTGAGCGAAGAATCCCAATCATCCAAGTTTGCCAATCATAGTGGCTGGCGTTTTGCATCATTGTCATTGTGTGTTCCCCTTATTGGGTGATAACCGTGAAATTATATGCCCCAATCGTAGAGGTCGGCAATCCTGATAGCGTGCAGTCACTAGAGATTGATAGCCACGATGGAGGCTCCGCAGCAGGGTCAAAGCTACATACACACGCATGGCCCGGACAACCGAAAGCCGTTAGTCTCCACAAGTACGGACTCCCCGGCCGCGCAACAGGGAGCGATGTAATCGCAGGCGAAAACAGAATGGGAGCACCGACAATAAGCAGCTCTGGTAGTTTTCCGGTTGGCGTAGTCGGTATTGGCGCACCCCCTGAGTAGCATGTATTCGCATTGAAACTTAGCACGCTTCCGGTGCCGTCCACCGGCATTCCCATCACTTCGAGAGCGCATCGCATGGCCGGATTCTCATTGGCGTGCCCGGCCATAACGTTGGCCGTGAATGTGCCGCCGCCATTTGTGCTTGTGCTCGTGCCGATGGCCCCCACACCATAGACATCGTAAGTTCCACCTGAAATCAAACCAAGATTTCCGCTCGTCACGTCAGGACCAAGGGCGGGGTACGGTAGGCTTCCCCACCACGCAGGCTTCGCGGGAAGATAGAACGATGAGGGAAGCGTGTGGCTTGCAGGCACCGCATTTGAGTAAGACGCAAGCGCGGTTGGCACTTCCCCTGAGTTCCATTGCACAGCAGCATTTACCACATCATAGTTGCCCCACCGCATGAGGTACGGCCCAACGAGTCCATCGAAGTTCCCCGGCGTGGCACAAGCGACGTTATTGCAGAAGCCCGTGCGCGGTGTCACCGTATCGGGATTGCCATTTGTCCTTGTAAATCCCAAATTATAAATCGAGCGGAATCCAGTAGAGCTAGGGCACGCTGACGTGGAAGTTGCAACGCAAGTATAGGTAGTGTGGAACCCCGGCATCCCCAGCACATTGCCAACGTGGTTGAAGTAACGAGTTCCGGCCATATCCTCAACTGGAGTTGCCTGAGAAGAACAGACTGCCCCATTGCATCCCGCCGCTTGCTGGCCAATATAATAATTTCGTAAGTCGGTGTCGAACAAGTGAGTGCCGTGAATGTCGTCCGCATTCTCACCAGTTTGAATGTTTCCTTCGGATAAATTTAGCGCATCTCCAGAGTCGTGATGATAAAAACTGTACTGCATGTAGCCTGTCGAGGCGGTGTAGATATTATTGATGCCAAAGTTGTATGCAGAGACGTTGCCTTCGGTTGCGGAATCCATGCCAGGACAGCTATCCGTCACCTGTTGGCAGATATTGTTCTGAACTAGGCTGTCCCAAGTGTAGTCTAGTTCGACGCTGTAGCTTCCCGCACCTGCGGTTAGCGATGCGTAAAAGTAATTGTCCTTAACCACTGAATGCCAAACATAACTCATAAGAACGTGATCGCGCGGCGAGGCAATCGTTCTAACGCCGGAAACCCAGCACCCATAGCAATTCTCAATTTCAATAATTTGTCCAAGTCCCGTCGCGTGTGTGGCGTCAAGGGACATATTCTCTAGCCCGTCACCAGTAATGAATCGCGTTCCAAACCACGCTTGGGGTTTCTGCACAGTTGTCCACGTAGGCATGTAAAGGCCGGGGGTAATTCCCAGACAGGGAGAGGATGCTGTGCAAGAGCCGCCAGTGGTGGTGATGCTTGTGACAACGACGCCCTGTGATTGCGATCTGGCGCAAGGCGATGGCCCGCCCGCCGTGCAGGTTCCATCGGTGCGGATGATGCCACCAGTACCGGAGCCTGCACAGGTAAAATTGACCGCGCAATTCCACGTCGTTCCGTTGTCGGCTGTGAGGTCTACTTGGTCGAGAACGAGCAATGTGCCTACGGCTAGATTAGAGACACTGCCTATCGCGGGTGTCGTAGAGCCGCAATTAGCAAGTTGGATGTTCGTCGCGCCTTTGGAGTAATCTGCAACCCAGTCGCACACATTCTGTTCTGAAATTGAGCTTGAGGCTGAACCATCGATCCAGACGGCTGAATTGCTATTACCGCCGCCGACTGAGCCGCCAACAAAATAGACAAATGTGGAATTTGCTCCCTGCCCACGCACGACGACATGGCTATTCCAACCACTTCCGTTATAAAATCCGTCGAATCCAGAACTCGTGTAGAAGTTTCCTGCGCCAAGAAGAATATATCCGCCACCCGTACAAGTCGGTTGAATTGCAGAGATTGCTGAACCTAAATCTATCGGTGAGCCAAGCGTCCCGCCTGCGGCAATAGTCGAGCCGCACTGCGTAGTTGGTTCAACAATCGTAGTTCCAGCCAGTGACCAGTCCATTGCCCGCGAAGGATCAATAATCCCCAACCATACTGGCGATGTTCCTGTTCCTGTCAGCGGAGCGTTGTCGGGAGACGTGGGGGCGTCTGTTGTAAATGTCACCGAAGCGGACTTCGCTCCAACTGATGTCGGCGTAAACGTGATGGTGACTGTGCAGGTCGAGCTGGACGTGAGCGTAGCGCCGCAAGTCGTGGACTTGCCAAACATCGCCGCATTGGTTCCGGTTAGCGTGATGCTCGAAATGTTCAATGTTAATGAGCCAGTGTCGGTAAGCGTAATCGTTTGAGGTGCACTCGCTGTGTTTATAATTTGGTTTCCAAATGCCAACGATGCTGAACTGAGGCCAACCCCGCTTGCGGACGGCGCCGCAGTGAATAAGACCATTGTTATCCCATAGGACTGCCCAGCGTTCGCTCCGAAACTGCCTGTCCCTGCGGTCGTGGATGAGGTCACGAAATATTCAGAGTTCTGCGTCACAATACCACTGCCCGAATGCGGCCGTGTACACGTGCCGCTAAAACAAGCTCCCGCCGAAATATCGAAATACCCGCCACTCTGCCTCGCCGAAACGTCGGCATACTCTGATGCCGTTACGAGTGTGCTGGATGCGGGAGTCGTAATCGTACCGCCTGCCGAGGCACCTTGAGTCGATACAAATTGGTCGTATGCTAATAGGCCGGAGACTTCGCTAACGACCATGCCGGAATAGGTATATGCCGAAGAATAGGTGATCGTGATGGCGATGGAGCCTGTCGGACTCGTGATGTCTGAGGCCAGAGCGTAGAATGTTCCATCAAAGACAGTGCCTGTTATATCGTGAACTGAACCTGCATAATGCCAAGTAATCGTTGCGCCGATTACTGAAATACTGCCTGTCGTAAGGTCAACAACACCACTAGGGTTGTATACGCTGTAGTCAAGGATGATGGCATTTCCAGCCGTGAAAATGGTCGTGCAGTTCGTCGTCCCGCCGGTGCCAATCGTTGTGGTTAGGCTAGAGACGGATGACGGAGTATTGTGGATGCACATTTGCACGTTAGCAGGGAAGGCGTAGGCTGCACTCGCAAAACACAGGGCGAATAAAATTGGAATTAGTTTTTTCATTTTTTGAGCCCCATTGCTAAGCACTGTACTTGACCAGAAGAACCAGTAAACACCTCTATCGCCGTGTAGCTTCCTGCCGAACCTGCGATTTGATCTTCAACGGCCCCCGCAGACGTACTCTGTATCGTATAGCCAGACCCGGCAGTAAGCGTGCCGCCATAACAGACCATCACCAGCAAATCGCCTGAAGCCGTCGTAGTAAGATTAGGCGTAGCCGCGTTTCCACCTGTGCTGACGAACCCGCTGAATATTTGGTGATCGTCAAGCGTTGGCGTCGGGCTAACCGGATAATCCAACGCATCCAAAAAGTTAAATTGCAGCGCAGTTCCCGTCCACGTCGCAGTCACCGTGTCGGAACCGCTTCCTACCGAAACAGCAAAATAGTCAACGATGTAGGGATTGGCAAGAGCTGTATCAACCGGAGTTGTGCTACCACTTAATAACGCACCGAAGTTTGAGCCGAACGTATCGCTAATGACTAAGTTTGTGGGAGTAGCGCCATTAAAATGCGCCCATACCGGAATCAAGTCGCCCACGGAAACCGTACTAAGCGTACATGAAATCGAGTTCACTGCCCCCGATCCAATGTTGGAAAAACATTTGCTATGCGGAGGCTGTGAAAATGGAGTTCCACCACCGCTCGGCGCAGGACTGATAATCACCTGCCCCCCGCGCTGTGGTAGCGGCGGAAAGAGCAGAGAGAAGATAGCGAGAAAGGTTATAAAGAGTTTCATCAATTTGCCGTCCATACGCCTTTGATTACGAAAACTTCCCAATGCGTCGCATCAACCGCAACGAACCATGCACTGTCTCCCGCCGCTCCACCGGAAGCGACACCATGTGTACCGCCGCCGCCAATCGTGTTGATAGTTCCATTCAAAATTACATAGGAGCTTGCCGCTGGATAAACAGTCAGCACCCCGGTATCAGGAGCGCCTGTGCCGGACACGATAGAATTTCGCACG
>ODAK010006550.1_pt1 | contig 11727 bp, 10 predicted proteins | sample 1539591 | NCBI WGS metagenome assembly ODAK01 (sample SAMEA3539303, study PRJEB22396) | soil metagenome | biome: tundra; feature: field; material: soil | place: USA | collected 2010-05 | depth 0.15 m | reverse complement strand
CGGCATCATGGCCACGACGATGTTCGCGACTTACTGGGCGCCGGAACCGCCGACCTCGATCCTGGCGCCGCGTACTTTGAGTGATGCCGTGGTTCACCCGTTGAGTGACTTGCTCAACAAGCAAGGCGCCTGGGGATTTCTCGCGCTGGTCTTGCTCTACAAGGTCGGAGATGCCTTCGCGCTCAGTTTGTACAGCGCTTTCATGGTCAAGGGCGTCGGATTTTCCGCCGTACAGCTGAGTTTCGGCAAGGTGACGATGACGGTCTCAACGATGATTGGCGTTGCCCTGGGCGGTTGGATCTACATGCGCTGGGGCATGTTTCGCTCGCTGCTGCTGTTCGGCATCGGCCAGGCGCTCACCAACCTCATGTACATGTGGCTCGCGCTCACGGGCAAAGTACTGTGGCTGATGATTCTGGCCACTGGTCTCGATAATCTGATCGGCGGAATGGGTCAGGCGGCCTATGTCGCGTTCTTGGTGTCCCTGTGCAGCTCGAGTTTCAGCGCGACTCAGTACGCGCTGCTGTCGGCCATGTCGGCGGTGCCACGGGTGCTGATGAGCGCCATCGCGGGCCAAGTCGTGAACTCGGTGGGGTGGGCGAATTTCTTCATCATCACATTTTTGACGGCGATGCCCGGGCTCACGCTGTTGTTGATATTGCGCCGGCCGATCATCGAACTCGAATCGCGCGAGGCCGCGAACGCCAAGGCATAACGATCAGGCGGGCCGCGCCAACTCGTCGGCGGCACGACCCTTCATAAGCGGTACGAGCACCGGGGCGGACAACTTTCGCTCAGCGGCGCAGCGATCGATCTTGGGGGGTCGACCACGCCATCCGCGCATTGTCCTCGAAGTCGCGATCCAAATCCTCGCTTTCGACATCGATCGCGCCAGACCAATCTTCCGGCGCATCCGCGGCATCGAGCATTCGATCCAATAGCTGCTCGTTCCAGGAATCGAAATCCATTTCGGTGACTGTGCCGTCGAAATATTGGATTTCGATGGTCTCGTCCTCGTCGTCGATTGCGACCACTTCAAACAGCTCGTTGGTGACGCCTCGGTACCATTGACCTACCATGGGCTTCATCGCGTTCATAGCCGTCTCCGTCTATTATTCTCACTGCCATTCAACTCTCATCGAATCCTTCACGCAATACTTAAATTTTGCGCGTAGCAGCATGGCCCAACCACTCTTCAAATTCTTCGTCTTCTGCTTCGTTTTCGTCGAGCCCATCTCACTGATCCCGCTTTTCGCGGGACTGACGGAAGGCGCCACCGTCGCCTACCAAAAGCACATGGCCGGGAAGGCCGCCGTCATTGCGCTCGGTATCCGCATCTTATTCGCAATTGCAGGCGCAAAAATCCTCGAAGTCATGGCGATCTCGTTGAGCTCTTTTCGAATCGCGGGAGGAAGCGCCCAAGCGCGAGGACATTTCGGTTCTTCCTCTTGAGTCTCCCTTCATCGCGGGACTTCTTGAGCGGAAGCTAGCGCGTCCGCGCACCACGCTTGCGGTAGGCAAGGTCCCACACGCCGTGTCCCAAGCGCGCGCCCCGCCTCTCGAACCGAGTCGGCGGACGAAAGTCGGGTCGTGTCACGTAGGTACCAGCCGGGCTCAGCGAGTCGAACCGGGTGCTTGCGTTGCACACGGCGAGCATCTGTTCGGCATATTCCTGCCAGTCGGTGGCGAGCCGCAGTATCCCGCCGCTTCTCAATTTATCGGCGAGCAGCTCGACGAACTCGGTGTCGATCAAGCGGCGCTTGTGGTGCCGCTTCTTGTGCCACGGATCCGGGAAGAACACGAGAATCTCATCGAAGGAATCATCGTTGATGGCTGTCTTCAAGACCTCGACCGCGTCGTGGCACACGACTCGCACGTTGGCGAGTTTGGCCTGCGCGGCGCGCAGCAACAGCCGGCCGACACCCGAGCGGTGCACCTCGACGCCGAGGTAGTCGATGTGGGGATTGGCCTCCGCCAATGCGCCGAGCACTTCTCCCGCACCGAACCCAATTTCGAGGCAACGCGGGCTGGCGCCGTGCGTGGGCGTCCGCCCAAAGACAACATCCAAATCGATTGGGCCGTTGGTGAAATCGAGTCCGTAAGCGGGCCAGAGTTCGGTGAGCGCGCGTTCTTGCGCCGCCGTGACTCGGCCGGCGCGCAACACGAAGCTGCGAATGCGACGTTGTGGATACATAGTCGCAAAGTGTGCCTGATATGATGACGCGATGCGCAAATCGTGGATCGGAGTTTACGCGTGCGTCGCCCTATTGCTCGCCGGCTGCGTGGGGCTGCCGCAACACGTGCAGAAGTACCCGAGCGAGGCGCTGGCCCAGCCGCAGACCACGACCCTCGGGCGGATCGTAGGACACGCCGACGGCAGCCGCAATTTATCCGGCATTCGACTGCTGACCTCCGGCGACGAGGCGTTGGCCAGCTTGATCGCGCTCGCCGATCGCGCGCAACGCACCCTCGACATCCAGTACTACATCATCCATGAGGACGATTCCGCGCGGCTGTTGCTGCATCATTTGCGGCTCGCGGCGGCTCGCGGCGTCCGCGTTCGCGTCTTGGTCGACGATCTGAATACGGCGGGAGAGGACCGTCGGTTCATGCATTTGAGCATGCATGCCAACGTCGAAGTCCGAGTCTTCAACCCGTTCCCGGGCGGCCGATTCGCCACGTGGACCCGATTCGTCGCATCGGCGTCCGACATACCGCGAATCAATCACCGTATGCACAACAAGCTATTCGTCGCCGATAACGCCGTCGCCATTACCGGCGGGCGCAATATCGGCGATCAGTACTTCACGCGGGATTTGCACAGCAACTTCATCGATCTCGACGTGGTCGCCGCCGGCTCGATCGTGCCGCAACTGTCCGCCTCGTTCGATGCGTTTTGGAACAGCAAGTATGCCTACCCCATCGCGTCGCTGGCTGCGCCCGTGCAGGCGGAGCGGGTGCCGAAGGCCCTCGAAGAGGGTGCGATGGTGGGAGATGCGAACTGGCTGGCGCACGAACTCGATGCGGGCGATTTGCAGTTGGCCTGGGTGCCGGCCACGGTATTGGCGGATAGGCCCGGTAAAATCGCGAGCGACGTCGCGCCCGACGAAGATGTCACGATCGCCAACAATATCAAGACGCTGATGCGCTCGGCGACCCAGGAAGTGATCGTCATCTCACCGTATTTCGTGCCCGGCCCTGACGGGGTTGCCTTGATGCGGGAACTGGTGGAGCGGGGGGTCCATATCCGTGTACTCACCAATTCACTGGCGTCCACCGATTCCCCGCTGGTGCACAACGGATACTCCCGCTACCGCGCAGCCCTGTTGAAACTCGGGGTCGAGCTCTCCGAAGTGCGGCCCAGGCTCGGGACAGAACGCAAGCGCTTCCATCCTTTCCGCAGCGCGAACGCCAGTCTGCATGCCAAGGCGCTGGTTATCGATCAGAAAACCGTATTCATCGGCTCGATGAATATGGATGCGCGATCAGCGCGCACCAACAGCGAAATGGGTATCGTGATCCGCAGCGCCGAGATCGCTCGTCAAGTCACGAGCTTGCTCGATGACATCAGCGCGGACGGAAGCTATACGCTGGCGCTCGACCGCCGCAACCGTGTCGTGTGGTCCAGCGGCGAACCGGGCGCGGAAACGATCTGGCATACGGATCCGGAAACCACCCACTGGCAGCGATTCTTGTTGAAGATGCTCGCGCCGTTCGCACCGGAGGAGCTGCTGTAGCACGCCGAGCATCCGGCGCAACGCCCGCGCCATGGCGCAAGCGTAGAGGCTCAAGTGGGCGGCATGCGCAACGAGACAAAATATTCTTTGACTTTGGCCCGATATCCTTCGCTGCTGGTCACGGTGGCGCCGCCCGCCAGTACGAGAATGAAATCGCCGCGCAAGGTCCGGTTCACTTCTTTCACGTAATTGACGTTGACCAAGCAGGACCGGCTGATGCGCAGCATGGGTTGCGTGCGAAGCGCCAACTCCGCCTGGCTCAAGGTGCTGCGCGCATGAAAGGTTTGCTGTCCGACGCGGATGGAGACGTAATTTCGGTCTGCCTCGATCATTTCGACGGAAGCGGCTTCCAGCACGTGAAAGTGGCCGTTGAACTCCGCGAGCAGCCGCGGCCGCTCCTCACGTGTGTCGCGCGCGTCCCGCTCGAGCCGCGCCAGCAGGCCGGCGAGCAGGGCGTGCCGATCGTCGGCCGCGGTCGCTGCATGCCGTGGCCGCACCCGGCTCAACGTTTTGCGAAAGCGCTCCCGATCGAACGGTTTCAACAGGTAATCGACGGCGCACACCTCGAAGGCCTCGAGCGCGTAGGTATCGTAGGCGGTGACGAAAACCAGCGACGGGAGTTCGCCTGGATCCAGCGCGCGCGCCAGTTCAATGCCGTTCAACGGGCCCATCTGAATATCGAGGAACAGCAGCTGCGGATGCAAGGAGCGGATGGCCGCGAGCGCGGCCGAGCCGTCCGCGTACTCGCCCACGACGTTGAGGTCGTCTTCGGCCTCGCACAGCTCCCTCAAGGTACGTCGTCCGGCCAGTTCGTCATCCACGATGATGACGTCCATCAGGCGCAGCCTGCCGGATTGGGGCGGCGGGCAACGCGCTGCTCGGGTGAATCGAGAACCGCGGGCAAAGTGATCTCGCTGATCCACTCGGACCCTTGAGGACCGGCGGTGAGGGTCGCGCGCCCTTCGAATTGCACGGCCAACCGTTCGCGGACGTTCTTGATTCCGATGCCTTCCTCGCCGACCGCCTCGTGCGAAGCAATGGTGTTGCTCACCCGCAGCGTCAGCATGTCGTGGGCAGTTCGGACGCAGACGCGGACCACCACCGGCCCTTGGTGACCGCCGAGCCCATGGATCACCGCGTTCTCGACCAGCGGCTGCATTATCAAACTCGGCACCCAGACGGCGAATACATCTTGAGGTTCCGGCAGGATGACGCTGAGGCGATCCGAGAAGCGCCGCTGCTGCAACTCGAGATAGAGTCTAACGAACTGCAGTTCATCCGCCAACCGGGTGAAATCGCGCTCGCCCGCGCTCAACAGCCGGCGCAGCAGATCGGCGAGCTGGACCACCATCGACTGCGCTCCCTGCGGGTCCCACTCGATATGGCCGCGGATCGTGTGCAGTAGGTTGAAAAGAGTGTGCGGCGATAATTGCATGCGCAAGGCAGCGAGTCGGGCGGCGCTCCATTCTCGCTCGAGGGCCGCGACGCGCAGTTCGGAATTTCGAAAACGCGTGTAGAGCGCGAGGCCCGTGACCAGTGCAAGTCCAAAACCATAAGCGGGAATGAAGCTCACGAAGCTCGCTATCCAGAGCGACAAAAAAGCCCTGTCCAAATAAAACGGGCTGGTCACGTGATCCATGGCGTGCTCGTGCCACTCAGCGCCTCCCACCATCATTTGCGACACCAGCATGGCCGGATAGGCGACGGCAGCGAATACGATGCCCAGGAGGAGTTGCAGCGGAATCGCCACCCACAGCGGCCGCCATTGCACCCGAAGTGAGGCCCAGAAGGAGACTGCCAGGAAGGGCAGCAGCAGTACGTGCTGCAGTACCCGGGCATCCCAGGGAGCAAAGACCGGCGCGTCGGTGACTCGAGCGATGCCGGTGCGCATACTGTATGCGTACAGCACATTCGACAGCGTCACATAAAGCCAGAACGAGCCGACGATCGCGAAGAACTGCCGGCGGCTCAAGCCGCCGGCATAAGTCGTCCCCGATGCATGCTCCTGTTGCGCCATGGAACGAGAGCCTAGCGCAATCGACGCCGAATTGCGGCGGCCACGCTTTCGGCCAGGGACGAATCCGTATTTCCTGGGGACGACCTCGAATCGGCTCCGCAGACGCGCACCTTACTCCGGGTATCTCATAGCGCCGTCGTCATTAACGCTTCCGAGGAGAATCCCGATGAGTATCCATGATTCGATTCACGACGTGGCCGTCTCCCGCCCGACCATCACACTGATGCTGATCCTATGCGGCGTCCTCAGCGCAGCCGCGGCAGGCGCAGTCAGCGCTGCCACCCCGGAGGACGACGTACCGCGCATCGTCGTTCGCTACAGCGCCGACAGTCTCGCCACGGACAGCGGCGCCCGCAAATTGTATGAGCGACTGGTGCATGCGGCCGCGCAAGTGTGTCCCGCTGCCTTCAGCGACAGTCGATTCGTCAGCCCTGCCGTGCAGCATTGCCGCGAGCAATCGATTGCTCGCGCCGTGCATCAAATCGGTAATCCGCGTTTGGCGGCCGTGTATGCCACCAGCGCGAAAAGCAGCTGATGACACTGGCGCTCGAGGACCGGCTGCGGGCTTGACCGTGCACCCTGCGTCACCGTCAGCCTGCAGTCCGGCGATCGTCTCCGGTTCGGCGGTCCTCTTGCTCGGCCGGCACATGCTCGCCGGCCGTGACTTTGCTGATGCTCACCGACGCTTCCTTGTGCGGGTGTCGGTGCTCGTGCACCAAAGCGTCCACTATACCCGTCGACGTACCCGGTTTATGTTCACCGTCTCGAGCTTTTTGCGGTCAGTAGATGGCAACCGACCGCGCTCCGGTGCCCGAGACGAACGGCGAGCCGGCGACTGCAGTCAGCGCCCCGGTGGTCGCGTCGACGGTATACACGGAGACGTCGCCGGAAGTATCGTTGGCGGCATAGACGAATTGGCCCATCGGATCGACGACGACGGACAGCGGAAAGGTCTCGGCGCCGATCGCGGTTCCTAACGTGATCGCGCCGGTACTCGGGGTGATGGCATAGGCGGCAATATCGTTTTTGCTGGTCACGTTCGCCGCATAGAGGAAATTCCCGGCGGGGTTGACTGCGAGCGACTCGGGACTGGTGCTCGTTCCGAAGGGTGAGCCGGACACGGCAACGAGCGCACCCGTGATCGTATTGATCGAATAGGAGGAAATCGTGGCGGCGGTTTCATTCGCTACATAGGCAAACGTGCCCGCGGGGTCGATGGCGATCGCAACCGAACCGGCGCCGGCGTCGAACGGTGACCCGGAAATGGCGCTCAACTCGCCGGTGCCCTCGCCGATGGCGAACACGCTCACGGTGCCGTCGGTGAAGTTGGTCACGAATAAGAAATTGCCGCCGGGATCGCTCTTCACGGCAAAGGGCGTTTTTCCCACCGCATAAGGCGAACCCGTGATGGCGGTGGCGGCGCCGCTGCTCAGCGTGAATGCCGAGACGGTGTTGTCGGAGGAGTTGGTGACATACAAATATTGATCGGTCGGATCGATGACAACGGACGTCGGCGCGTGGCCTGTGGCGATCGAAACCCCGGATAGCGTAAGAGCGCCCGTCGTGTAATCGATGGAATACACCGAGACGTCATCGGAGCCGTTATTGGCAACGTATAAGTACGTCTCGTTGGGATCGATGGCAACAGCCACCGGTCCGGTACCGGTCGATGCAAACGGCGAACCGGCAATCGGCGTCAGCACGCCGCTGGTGGAATCGATCGCAAATCCCGAAATGTCATTGGAACCCTGGTTGGCCACGTACGCGAACCGGCCGGCCTGGGTGCAATTCACGACGACGTTGGTGATGTCTGTACGATCGATGGTGCCCGAGCCGTTGTGGACCGTGCACGTTTGGGTCGGATTGGAGGGTTGGGTACTCACCGTCACCGAATACGCATCGCCGTTGGTGACGCCGGAGGAAAAGGTGAAAGCGCCGTTGGCGGTGACGCTCGATGCATCGCCGGAGTTATCCTCCAGGACCAGCCCGGCGCCCCGCAATCCAGTCACGTTCCCGCCCACCGTGTACTTCGCGTGGAACATACACGATGCAATGCCGACAACCACCGCCGGAATGGCCAGGTACCTGAGCACTTTCACTTAAATCACCCCGACCGTTGATAATGAGTTCCCATTCGACCTCGCGTGCGGCAGATCATTCCGTGCCTGAGCGTCAAGTTAGGTGAAGAATCGTAACAGCTGCCACAAAGGCCGCTTCTTCGACCCCGACACGCGATCTCGGCTCATTATCAGGCGTCCCATGCCTCGCCGCATTGATTGTATGCTTCGCATCCGGATCTGAACAACCGCCGCTTCGACTGACTGGAGACTATCATGCGCTATCGCTTATTGGGCCAAACGGGCTTGTATGTCTCGGAACTGTGCTTGGGGACCATGACCTATGGCGGCGGCACCGGCATCTGGGAAAACATCGGCAAGCTGCAGCAGGGCGCGGTTGACGAACAAGTCAAGGCCGCGGTGGATGCCGGCATCAACTTCTTCGATACGGCCAACGTCTATTCGCATGGCCTGTCCGAAACACTGTTGGGTCAGTCGCTGAAAAATCTCAAGTTGCCCCGCGATCAGCTCATCATCGCGACTAAAGCCACCGGCGCCATGAACGAGACGCCGAACGGCCGCGGGCAGTCGCGACACCATCTTTTCAATGAGGTCGACGCGAGCCTCAAGCGCTTGCAGCTGGACTACGTCGACCTGTATCAATTGCATGCCTTCGATCCGTTGACGCCGTTCGAGGAGTCGTTGTCGGCGCTCAACGATCTAGTTCGCTGCGGAAGGGTGCGCTATATCGGGCTGTGCAACATGTCGGCATGGCAGATCATGAAGGCGCTCGACGTGTCGGATCGGCATGGTTGGGCAAAATTCAGCAGCGTGCAGGCGTATTACACCATCGCCGGCCGCGATTTGGAGCGCGAAGTCGCCCCGCTGTTGCTGGATCAAAGATTGGGCCTCATGGTGTGGAGTCCCTTGGCCGGCGGCTTGTTGAGCGGCAAATTCAAGAACGCGGATGACAAGGGCCCGGCGGGCGCGCGGCGCGCGACTTTCGATTTCCCGGTGGTGAACAAGGACCGTGCATTCAAATGCGTCGACGCCATGCGTCCCATGGCCGAGGAGCGGCACGTCTCGGCGGCGCAGATTGCGTTGGCCTGGCTGTTGACCAAGCCCTTCGTGTCCACGGTCATCATCGGTGCGAAGTCGATGGACCAGCTGCGGGACAACATCGCATCAACCCGCGTGCAGCTCACCGAGGCGGAGCTGAAGTCGCTCGACGAGGTGAGCCAGCTGCCGCCGGAATACCCGGGATGGATGCTCGCCATGCAGGCGCAATACCGCGCCACGGCGCCGGTCAAGGACTGATCTCGCAAATTGCGGCACCGGCTCGCGCACGCCTGTCGCGGGAACACGACAGGCATATTTGGTGGAACCATTCCTGGGATAATCGTTCTATCGCTTTAACGCGACGAGGCGTGAAATGGAACAGCGCAGCATGCTCACTCGACCGGGAATCGGCCCTCGATACATCTATCTTGCGGCGGCGTTGCTGGCAGCGCCGCTGGCGCCGCATTCGGCCCGCGCGACCTTGGGTGAGCCCGAGACGACGGTAGCGTCCGATGCAGCGGAACTCAAGGGATCGGTCAAATCGACGGAGCAGACGAACTACCGAGTCCACGAGATTCAATTACCCTCCGGCACCGTGTTGCGCGAGTTCACGACGTTAGGGGGTACTGTTTTCGCCGTCGCCTGGAGCGGCCCGGCGATGCCCAATTTGCAGCAAACGCTGGGCAGTTATTTCAATAATTTTGCGGCTGCCGCGAAGGCGCCGCACGGCGGACACCACGTGTTGCAGGTTCAGCAAGACAACTTTGTGATGCAGTCAAGCGGGCATATGCGCGCGTTCGCCGGCCGCGCCTATTTGCCGCAGTCAATTCCGGCCGGGGTGTCTGTGGATGAGTTGCGCTAATGGATAAGTGCAAACGGGCAGTGGGTGGCGCATTGGCCGTGCTGTTGGGTCTCGCCGCCGTTTCGTGCGGCGGAGGCGACTCCTTGAATGCCGCTCCCTCCAGCACTACCACCGCGGTAGCCGCGGCGTCAAATGTCGTACCAGTCACCGTCGACTCAGGTCCTTCCGGCAACTCCACCAATACCTTGTACACCACGGTCACGGTGTGCGTGCCGGGCAGCATCACCGAGTGCCAGACCATCGATAACGTTGAAGTCGACACCGCCTCTTTCGGGTTGCGCATCCTGGCCCCGGTGCTGACGCTGAGCTTGCCAGTGGCGTCGGCCTCGGACGGCAACTCGTTGGTGGAGTGCACGCAATTCGTCGACGGCTACAGTTGGGGTCCGGTGGCGTCGGCGGACGTCAAAATCGCCGGTGAATCGGCGTCGTCGGTGCCGGTTCAGGTGATTGGTTCCTCGAGCTTTGCCACCGTTCCCGCTGCTTGTTCGAGTACCGGTCCCGCCGAGGACACGGTGGCGCAGTTCGGTGCGAACGGAATCCTGGGTATCGGCGTATTCACACAAGATTGCGGCACAGGCTGCGTGAACAGTGCGGCGTCGGGTTTCTATTATTCTTGCTCGCAAACGACATGCTCGCCCATCGCCGCGTCGCTTGTCAGCCAAGTGGCGAATCCGGTACCGCGGTTCACGACCGACAACAACGGCAGCGTTTTGGTGCTCCCCGGCGTCGCTGCGGACGGGGCAGCCACGGTGTCGGGGTCGCTGATTTTCGGTATCGATACGGAATCGAACAATGCATCGGGCACTCAAACCGTACTGACCCTGGATCAGAACGGCAATTTCACGACGGTGTACAAGGGCACGACATTGAGCGCTAGCTTCATCGATTCCGGCACCAACGGCATTTTCTTCGACGACAGCACCATTCCCGTTTGCACCAGCAGCAATTTCTCGGGCTTTTACTGTCCCACGAGTACCCTCAGTCTCAGTGCCACGCTCACCGGCCAGAACAACGTCAGCACTACCGTGGAGTTCAGTATCGCCAACGCCCAAACACTGGCCACCAATAACCCGACGTTTACCGCGTTCGCGTCGCTGGGGGCCGGTTACCCGACCGCGACGCCGACCTTTGATTGGGGCTTGCCATTTTTTTACGGCCGTCGCGTAGCCACGGCCATTCAGGGATACACGACCTCGGTGGCAACCGGCCCCTACGTCGCGTTTTGAGCCAACCTACCGCGCAGCGGAACGGCACGATAGACTGCCGGTCGATGACCACGGCCTCGCTACAGCTCGACTATGTTTCGTCGGATGAACTCGCCGTGCAACCTGCCTCATGGTGGAACACGGTACTCGGCGTGGTGGGCTTCGAGAGACCACCGTCGATCGATCTCGCGCACGTTCCAATAGCGGTGAGCAGGACGCCCCCGTTGGGCGCGACCGACAATCTATGCGAAGTGTGGCGGGTGGCGGGCGGCCATGGCGTCGAATTATCCACGGCATCGCTTCGGCGGGCTCGGGTTCACTACCGATATTGCGGTGAGTTCTTGTTCGGTACGATCGCCATCGATGAGGAGGCCGCCGAGGGCGAAGGTTCGGCGGCTCTGTTGCGTGCGACCATGACCGCCTACCGAGAGATCTTCGCCGTACTGGAGCATACCCAGCAACGTCATTTGATTCGAGTTTGGAACTATCTGCCGGAGATCAATCGCGAGGCAGACGGCGACGAGCGTTACCGCCACTTCAATTCCGCACGCCAAACGGCCTTCCGCAATTCGGGCCGGCGCACGGTCGGCACCGTGCCGGCTGCTTGTGCTTTGGGTTCGCCCGCCGGCAGCCCGATCTCGATTTATTTTCTCGCCGCGCACCGGCCGCCGAGGATGATCGAGAATCCGCGGCAGACGAGCGCCTACCATTATCCGCCGAAATTCGGCGCTCACAGCCCCACTTTTTCCAGAGCTTGCCTGCTCCGCGAATCGGCGGGAACCAACTTGTT
>ODAK010006549.1_pt1 | contig 11727 bp, 7 predicted proteins | sample 1539591 | NCBI WGS metagenome assembly ODAK01 (sample SAMEA3539303, study PRJEB22396) | soil metagenome | biome: tundra; feature: field; material: soil | place: USA | collected 2010-05 | depth 0.15 m | reverse complement strand
ACATGTTTGTAGCACAAAAGGCTTTCGCTAACTCAGGCTTCACGAATAATGCGGGCTAGAGGCTGGGGAAGAACGGCAATATCATATCTCAACTCACTTACCTGCTGCGGAATTGGACAAGTTCAGAAAGTTGTAAATCACTCTTCTCATGGGAAAATAATGGTACATCGAACTAATTCAAAACCCGGACAGGAAGCCTTGAGCGCCGAAGATGGTTTCTCGGATTTGCAGCTTCCCCTCGCCCCGCCAACAGAGACAGGCATCGTCAAGGCTTGGGAACAGCCCGTGGCGATTCGGTCTTATATGCCTGCCAAGCCGGATCCGAATCCACTCTTCCTGGAAAAACGTGTTTACCAGGGCAGCAGCGGGCGCGTCTACCCGTTGCCCGTAATCGATCGAGTGGACACTGTCCCGAAGAATCGTAGCTGGAAAGCAGTTCATCTCGAAAATGAATTTCTTCGCTTGATGATGCTGCCGGAAATAGGTGGCCGCATTCATGTCGGCTATGACAAGATCGGCAATTACGATTTCTTCTACCGCCAAAACGTGATCAAGCCCGCCCTGGTGGGACTTGCGGGACCTTGGATCTCCGGAGGTGTCGAGTTCAATTGGCCGCAGCATCACCGGCCCGCAACCTTCATGCCCGTCGAAGTGTTTATCGAGCGCGATGCGGATGCTTCCATCACTGTCTGGTGCAGCGATCACGATCCCATGTTGCGAATGAAGGGGATGCACGGCCTCTGCCTGCGTCCGGGAAAGGCGTATCTCGAATTGAAGGTGCGCCTCTATAACCGCACGACGGATACGCAGACATTCCTATGGTGGGCTAACGTTGCAACGCGCGTTCACGAAAAATACCAGTCGTTCTTTCCCAGGGATGTTTGCTTTGTCGCGGATCACGCCAAGCGTGCAGTAACCGAGTTTCCACTTAGTCAGGGAACTTACTACGGCGTCGACTATGGAAAGCGCGCGACATCCGGCGTTCCGGAGCAAGAGAAGCCCGCGCACTTCTTGCCCGATGGTTCTTACGCGGCCAACGATCTGAGCTGGTATGCCAACATTCCGGTACCTACAAGTTACATGGCCATCGGCTCGAAAGGGGACTTTGCCGGAGGATACGATCACGCACAGCAGGCGGGCGTCGTGTATGTGGCCAATCACCACGTCGCTCCGGGAAAGAAGCAGTGGACCTGGGGCAACCACGAATTCGGATATGCCTGGGACCGCAGCCTGACTGATTCCGATGGTCCATACATCGAGTTAATGGCAGGAGCCTACACCGATAATCAGCCCGACTTTTCATTTCTCGCACCGGGTGAAACCAAGACCTTTAGCCAGTTCTGGTATCCGATCCGCAAAATAGGCGTGCCCGACTTCGCCAATACCGACGCCGCTCTCCGCGTTGAGAGGCAAGGGGACGCTGTGCGGCTGCACCTGATGGTCACGCGTGCGATGCCCGGAAGTTCAATTCGTCTGAATTACAATCAGCGTGAAAATGCGGCGCATGTCGAGGATTTGAAGCCGGAGTCTCCCGTCAGTATCGAGTTTTCCGTTCCTGCCGCGATTCAGGATCTTGAAGTGGTTCTGGAGTCTGCCGGCGAAACGGTGCTGCGTTATGCTCCGTCGGAAACCACGCCCGTAGAGAGGCCGGTAGTCGCAACGGAACCACCCCCGCCAAGCGAAGTCGCGACCAATGACCAGCTCTATCTCATCGGCTTGCATCTGGAGCAGTACCGCCACGCAACCCGCAGTCCGGAGCCCTATTGGAGCGAGGCGCTTCGCCGCGATCCGCAGGACAGCCGTACTAATTGCGCATTGGGCCGGTGGCATCTTCGGCGCGGTGAATTCGCAATCGCGGAACAGTTTCTTCGCACCTCGATCACACGCCTCACCGAGCGCAATCCAAACCCCTACGACGGACAGCCGCACTACAACCTTGGCCTTGCGCTGCTATTCCAGCGTCGTCTGGAGCAAGCCCATGAGGCCTTCTACAAGTCCACATGGAATGCCGCATGGCGCGGGCCCGCGTATCATCGCCTTGCCGAGATCGACTGCGTAAACCGAGCGTGGGCCAGCGCCCTCGATCACATTCAAAGATCCCTGCGGACCGACGCCGACAACCTGAATGCGCGAAATCTGCAAACCATGATCCTGCAGAGAATGGGACGTCAGGACGACTCTGCGCTCATGTTGCAGGCGACGCGCGCGCTTGATCCACTTGACATCTGGAGCAGGTATTTGAACTCTGGCGAAGTGCCACAGGGTGGTCAAACTCTCGATCTTGTCTTCGATCTCCTGCGCGCCGGAATGCTTGAGGATGTTTATCGGGTTCTCTCCGCGCCCCGCAATCAAGTCCAGGACGGTAGTGCGGCGATGCTTGCATATGCCCTGGGATTTGTCTGCGTACATCTTGGCCGCGACGAAGAAAGCTCTGCTGCTTATCGTTGTGCCGCTGAGGCCGACTCCACCTATGTATTTCCCAGTCGCCTGGACGAGATGGTGCTGCTCGAAGAGGCCATCCGTGTGAATCCGCAAGACTCCCGCGCACGATACTATCTAGGCAATCTTCTCTATGATCGCCGCCGCCACGAAGAAGCCATCGAGTTATGGGAACGTGCTGCCGCTTTGGATTCCAAATTCCCCACAACGTGGCGAAACCTCGGCTTTGCCTACTTCAACATTCGTCACGATGAGCAAAAGTCGCGCCACGCATTCGAGCAGGCAAGATCGCTTTCTCCACGAGATGCCCGGATTGCTTATGAACACGATCAGTTACTCAAGCGTATTGGAGAACCGCCTGCGTTCAGGCTGGCAGCGCTTGAGAGCGTGCGCGATCTTGTAGAGACCCGCGACGATCTTACCGTGGAACTCGCCACGCTCTTGAATCAGCAGAAACGTCCCGCCGATGCGTTGAAGTTATTGCTCGCGCGCCGCTTTCAGCCGTGGGAAGGTGGCGAGGGACTCGCGCTCGCACAATATGTTCGAGCGCACCTCATGCTGGGACAAGCGGCGTTGAGAAAGAGTCAGGCAGCGATTGCCATCGATCATTTGGAAGCAGCTCTCAATCCGCCTCAATCGCTGAGCGAAGCGAGACATCTGCTTGCAAGCCACAGCGCCATCGACTATTGGATGGGAGTGGCCAACGACGCACTGGGGAAGAAAGAGGAGGCCTCAGAGTGGTGGAGTCGAGCAGCTTCGCAAGAAGGGGATTTTTCTCAGATGCAAGTCCAGGCCATCTCCGAAACTACTTACTGGACCGCCTTGGCGCTCGAAAAGTTGGGACAGGCGGATAAGGCTGCTGGGTTGTTCCAGGAGATCCATGACCACGCTCTGCAGTTGGAACGAGAAACGCCAAAGATCGATTATTTTGCGACATCCTTGCCCGCCATGCTCCTCTTCGACGAAGATTTGAAGCAGCGTCAGGACATATTGGCAACCTTCCTGCAAGCGCAGGCTCTCGTTGGCATGGGAGAGCCTGCGCGGGCTCTTGCGCTTCTCCGAAAAGTGCTGAAGCTCGATGAGAATCACGCCGGTGCAGCGGACTTGGCAGACCTACTTACCAGGTCCAATGAATCTTAGAACGCCAAACGAATCCGGCTGATGAAACGAGCCATTGGCAAGTGGCAAGGGACTCCAGCTAAACAAATTCCTTTCATCGTCGGGGCCAACGCCATCGGCGCGATAGAGATTGATTCGCCAATCCGCACTTTGATCAACGTGGTCGGCCCCCATGGACCGAACAGGAATGCGCATCTCGGTCGTCCACATCCGCCGCGCTGCATCAATCCTCGTGTCATGTTCAAACCCGGAATTCCATTGCACATTTGGAGACTGTTTGCTTCCCAAGTCAATCTCCAGGTCAATCCACTGATTATTTGGCGCCACCTCAAACTCATAATAATGCGAGCTCTGGTTCCGCTGCGGTGCGATGAAAGCCTCTACCACATCGCGAGTCCATAACTCCCATCGCTTTACGCTCGGATCTTCACCTTCGAAAAAATTCAATGCCATGTACTTACACCAATAGGCCAGATAGAGATACTGCCTCGTCCACAAACTCGCGACCGCAGTTTCGATCTCCGGATGCTCAGTTCCCCGGAAAGCTTCCCGGTTGAACCTGACTCTCTCCGCTTTGACCCAGACGTCCTTGTCAAGGTCCCCATTGGGAACAAAATCCGCATCAAGAAAATTCGCCATCAAAATCATCACTTCAATCCTCAGTCACCATACGTTGGAATCGCACTCGTTGCCCCATCTGATACCAGTTCTGCCCCAAGTGTCTCTGGCAACAATAGGCCAACTACGGCTGCCGCCGCAAAGGCCAGCGCGCTTGCTCCGAAGGCCCAGGAAAGCCCGTAGCGTTGGCTAAGTGCACCGATAGTGATCGGCGCCAGTGAGCTAAGGCCGCGGGCCACGTTGTAGGAGATACCAAGGGCCGTGGCGCGGATCTGTGTGGGAAAAAGTTCACTGCCAATGATCCCCGATCCGGTGAAGAACCCGGTGCCGAAGAAAGCTGCAACGCAGGCGAATATAAGAATAAGCGCGGGCTGGCGTGCGGAAGCCAGCAGCGGGACGGCGGCCGCGGCAGCTACGAGATAGCCGACGAAGGCCCGGCGGCGTCCGAAACGGTCAGCGATCACTCCAAAAAAGAGGTAGCCGGGAAGCATGCCAACCAGATTGAGAACCACCAGAAAGCCGGTGAGGCTCAGCGTATTAAAGCCGCGCCCGCCCTCACTGGCCGGCAACGCAAGGTATGCAGGAATCCAAGTGAAAAGACCCCACCAGCCGAACATGCCGAAGGTGTTTGCCGCTGTCAGCACCAGCAGCGGCCCCCGCGAACGCCGAAGTGCTCGCCGCATTTCGCCCGGCACGGCGACGGCACGGGTGCGCTCCCACAATGGCGGCTCGGCCACGCTGCGTTGAATCCACAACACAACAACTGCAGGCAAAATACCGGCAAAGAAAACCCAGCGCCAGTTCGCGTGGGCCAGAATCAGTCCCGCGACAACGGCGGAGAGTGCATAGCCCACGGCCCAACTGCTTTGCACAATGCCCAGCGCGCGGCCTCGCGCGGCGGCAGGCCAGGTCTCAGCCACCAGCGTGGCGCCGGTGTTCCACTCGCCGCCCATGCCCAGCCCCAGCAAGAATCGGCATATTGCCAGCGCGGCAATACTGGTGGAGAGGCCGCATGCAAAAGTAGAGATTGAGTATATGAGGATGCTGGCGCTTAGCATCCGCCGGCGTCCGAAGCGGTCAGCCAGCACGCCGAAGAGCAGGCCGCCCAGTGCCGAGGCCGCCAGCGTCAGCGCGTTGAGAAACCCGGCCGTGGTCCGGCTCATGCCAAAGGCTCGCATCAATGTGGTCAGCACAATCGAGTAGAGCATCACGTCGAATGCATCAAGCATCCAGCCCAGGCCGGCCGCAACCACTACCCGGCGTTGCTCCGGCGTGGCGGCACTCCAGCGAAACGTCTGCACCGATGAATCGTGGTTGTTCATTCGATTTCGTTCTTCGTGATATGCGAGTGGCGAGTGTAACTCAAATGTCTCAAATCATGGTTGCGTCAGTCCTGCTATGGACAATCCTTCACAGTTCTTTATCTAATTTGCCTTGCAGACGGAACGCAAGCCAAAACTGATATGTTGGCAGCAAATGACTCGGCGCCCCAACCAGCGGCTTATCATCGCCATCGACACGGGTGGCACTTTCACCGATTGCGTCTATCGCGCCGACGGCAAGCTCGAAGTACTCAAACTTCCCTCGACACCCGAAAATCCGGCCGCCGCCATTCTCGAAGCAATCGAGAAAATTGTGCAGCGAGTCGGCGCAAACTCCATCGAGGTACGCCATGGCACAACCGTGGCCACCAACGCTCTGCTCGAGCGCAAGGGCGCACGGGTAGCCTTCGTAACTACCGCGGGGTTTGAGGACACGCTGGCCATCGGCCGCCAGGCCCGGCCAAGCCTCTACGATTGGGACCTGCACCGCCCCGCACCGATTGTTGAAGAACACAGTTGCTTCGGTCTGCGCGAGCGGATCGGTCCCGACGGCGCCGTGCTCCATCCACCCACCAAAGCCGCGCTCAAGGAACTTCGCCGCCAGGTTCAATCCTCGCAAGCGGAATCGGTTGCGGTCTCGCTTCTCTTCTCCTTCGCCAATCCGGCCCACGAGCGCGCCATCGAGTCGGCCCTGGCATCGCTGGGGCTTCCGCTCTCGCTCTCGCATCAAATACTGCCCGAATTCCGCGAGTTCGAGCGGGCATCGACGGTCGCGCTCAACGCCTATCTCTCGCCGAGCATGGCGAGTTACATCGGCAGCCTCGAAAAGGGTCTCGCGAAGTGGCATGCGCGGCTCAGCATCATGCAGTCGTCGGGAGGAATCCTCTCGGCGCGGTCTGTAGCGCGCGAGCCGGTGCGAACCATTCTTTCTGGTCCGGCAGGCGGCGTCATCGGCGCGCTCAGTGTGGCCCGCGCCGCAGGCATCCATCGGGTCATCAGCTTCGACATGGGCGGCACTTCCACCGATGTTGCATTGCTTGACGCGACAGGCGAGCCACCCGTAAGCACCGAAGGTGAGGTAGCGGGCCTTCCCGTCAGCGTGCCCATGCTCGACATCCACACAGCCGGTGCGGGCGGGGGCTCGCTCGCTTGGATAGACGCAGCGTCCGCACTTCAGGTCGGTCCACAGTCTGCCGGTGCCGACCCGGGGCCCGCCTGTTACGGTCGCGGCGAACACGCAACCGTTACCGACGCCAACCTGATTCTGGGGCGCCTTCATCCGGCCCACTTTCTGGGCGGCGCAATGCGGTTGGATGAGTCGCGGTCGCGTAGCGCATTAGGCAGCGTTGGCGGCGGCTTTCGCAGCGTCGAGGATTTGGCCGAGGGCATTGTGCGCGTAGCCAATGCGCGCATGGAAAGCGCGTTGCGGCGGGTTTCAATCGAGCGCGGTCACGACCCGCGTGCCTTTACGCTGCTGGCGTTCGGCGGCGCCGGGCCGTTGCACGCCTGTGCGCTGGCCTCCGCATTGGGCATCCGGCGGGTCCTTGTTCCAGCCGTGCCGGGTGCGCTCTCTGCTCTTGGCATTCTCCACGCCGACCTGCGCCGCGAGTTCTCGCGCACAGTAATGCTCGCTCCAGGCAGCCCCCGCATCAACACCGTCTTCCGTGAACTGGAAGAGGAGGCGCGTAAAGCTTTTCACGCCGAAGGATCGCGGCCCACGCTCACTTGCGCAGCCGACTTGCGCTACCAGGGGCAGGGCTACGAGTTACGCATAGGTTGGGGCACCGGCGCAGTTACTCGATTCCACCGGCTCCACGCGCGCGCCTACGGTTACGCCGACTCCACGCGTGCAGTTGAAATCGTCACACTCCGGGTGCAGGCTGTCGCCAAAACGCGCCGGCCGAAGCAACCGCAGGTGGCCCTCAAACGAGGCGATGGACAATCGGCACGAATCGCCTCGCATCGCGTCTTTGAAGAGGGCCGATGGCGCCGTGCGGCCATCTACGATCGCACTCTGCTTCGACCCGGCGACCGATTCTCCGGCCCCGCCGTCATCGCCGAGTTAAGCGCTACCACCTACCTGCCAATGGGCTGGGCAGCTACCGTCGACGGCTCCGGCAATCTGCTGCTGACGGCCAGAAAATCCAAATTGAATTCAGGAGTCCCGCGATGAGTCTGCCTGTTCTCGATGCCGCGGAGATCGCCGTCCTCGGTCACGCCCTGCATTCCATCGCCGTCGAAATGGGCGCTGCCCTCCGCCGCACCGCCTTCTCCCCCAACATCAAGGAACGCCGCGATTATTCCTCAGCCGTATTCAACTCTGACGGCGACCTGATCGCCATGGGCGACGATATGCCGGTTCACCTCGGCTCCATGCCCATGTCGGTCAGCGCGGTTCTCGCCACGCTGCGTCTTGCGCCTGGTGATGTTGCCCTGCTCAATGATCCCTATTGCGGCGGAACCCATCTCCCCGACATCACCATGGTCGCGCCGGTCTTTCTCCCTGGCAAAGCGAAGCCCGCATTCTACGTCGCAAATCGCGCCCATCACGCCGATGTGGGCGGCATGTATCCCGGCTCCATGGGGCCATGCCGCGAAATCGCCCAGGAAGGGATCCGCATTCCTCCTGTCAAACTGATGCACGCGGGCAAGATGGATACACAGGTGCTTGCAATTCTGTTGGCGAATGTACGCACCCCAAGAGAGCGCGAGGGCGATCTGACCGCCCAGTTGGGAGCCTGCCGCGTCGGTGTGGCCAGGATGCAGGAATTGGTGCGCCGCTTCGGCCATGCGCGCATCTCGCGCGGAGTTTGCGCTCTCATTGATGGCTCCGAGCGGCTGATGCGTTCCGTACTGGCTTCGCTCCCCGCTGGCGAGTGGCAAGCCGAGGACTTCCTCGACGACGACGGTGTCCGGCCGGGTCCCATCGGCATTCGCGTAACCTTGCGCAACGACCCCAGGCATCGCCGCGCCGTCGTGGACTTCTCCGACACCGACCCCCAGGTTCCAGGCAGCATCAACGCCGTCTACGCCATTACCTGGTCCGCCGTCTTCTATGTCTTCCGATGCCTTTTGCCGCCAGGCGCAATAGCCACTGCCGGTCTCATGCGGCCAGTCAAGGTCATCGCGCCCGAGGGAACAATCGTCAACGCCCTACCTCCCGCGGCGGTGGCGGGCGGCAATGTGGAAACTTCGCAGCGCATTGTGGACACGCTGCTGCGCGCGCTGGCCCCGGCTCTTCCCGCCCGCATCCCCGCCGCCAGTTCAGGCACCATGAACAATCTCACCATTGGCGGCATCGATCCCCGCTCCAACTTGCCCTTCACCTACTACGAAACCATCGCCGGAGGCCTTGGCGCCTCGCCCGCGGGCCCCGGAGCCAGCGGCCATCACGCCCACATGACCAACTCCCAGAACACCCCCGTCGAGGCCCTCGAGTACGCCTATCCCTTCCGCATGGTGCGCTACGCATTGCGCCGCGGATCGGGCGGTGCGGGCCTCCATCGCGGCGGCGACGGCCTGGTGCGCGAAATCGAACTGCTAGCCGACGCACAGGTTACACTCCTCGCCGACCGTCGCCAAACACAGCCCTGGGGATTAGCCGGAGGCGAAGCCGCAGCGCCCGGCAAAACCACGCTCATTGTGAACGGTGGGGAGACCGTCCTCCCCGGCAAGTGTACGCGCGAACTGCCCGCCGGAGCCCGCCTCCGCATCGAGTCCCCCGGAGGTGGCGGCTGGGGCCGTCAATGAACGTTGCTTTGCAACGGCAACACTACACGCTGCGTAGCCTGACCATGACCGGGGATCGATGATCGTTCGCCGCTCTCGCATACGCATCTCGGGGCTGAAATAACATCACGATGAGCGTGATCGCGAAGATGATCGTGAGTGCGAAGAAATACACCAAGAGGCCCGCGAATTCCAGGTTGTTCCGCGAAAGTGTGTAGGTTGCGCTCACCGGATTCTGATTCGCGCGGGTTTTGTCAGGCATCGGCATGTTCGATCTCCTGAAGTTGAGGTAGATTCCAGATCAGTGCTTACGGCGCAGATTCACGCCCACAACTTTGAAAAAAGGATCCGCAAAAGTCCGGTATTCACGACTGGCGTCATGGTCACTTGGGAGATGACCCAACGGGTATAAGCTCGATGCTGGTGACGAGCGTAGCTCAGTCCATGTGCGCGCGCTTGTCTATAGTCAATCGTCTTGTAAAGCTTTGTAATATCCCTGTATGCCTTCATCGCATCAAGGCATGGTGTCATCGGGACCCTGCCCCGCAATGCAGAAGCCCGCTCCACAGCCCTTCACCAGCCTGAGTGACTACTGTCACGTCAAACCGCGCCCGCAGAACATACCATGAGATATAGCTGCAAATTAGCCGGCGATCAGCCGCGGAAGGAATTGCGATGAATCTGGGAATTATTGAGAGCAAGACATACGACGAAATTTCAGTTGGCGATACAGCCAGGACAGAGCACGTGCTGACCACCGATGACGCAATGGCTTTTGCCTCGATTTCAGGATTTCACTCCGTTCTTAACTCAGATGAACTCATCCATCGTGCCGGGGGCATTCCTCCCACAGGGCCCAACATGTGGTGCGCCTCGCTCATCTCCGGGCTTTTCAGCATGAATATACCCGGGCCCGGATGCACCCTCACCGACGTCTCTCTTTCCTTCCACACGCGCATTCGTGTCGGAGATCGCATTCGCGTCAAGGTGCAAGTCACCGCCAAGGACGATGCCACCAAGGGAATCACATTTGACTGCGAGGCAAACAACGGCGCCGGCACGTCCATCTTCACCGGTACAGCCCGCCTTTTGGCTCCTCTCACGAAGGTGCGCTGGTCCACGCTGCCTGTGCCCCAGCTCATCGTCAACAATCCCTATCGTCACTACCTGGGCATGATCGCCCGCGCCACCTCCAAGCCGGCCGTCAAGACTGCCATTGTTTGGCCTTGCGACGAAGTCTCTCTCGGCGGAGCCATTCAGGCCGCCAAAGACAAGTTGATTGTTCCGGTTCTTGTCGGTTCCGAGTCCATAATTCGCTCCGTCGCCGCCGGCCTCGAGATTGACTTGGATGGAATCCGCATTGTCGATGTTTCCGATAGCCGCGCCGCCGCCGTGCGGGGCGTTGAACTGGCGCGCAAAACCGAGGTCCAAATGCTCATGAAGGGCTCGCTGCATACCGACGAGATCATGAGCGCTGTCGTCTCCCGCGACGGCGGAATGCGCACCGGCCGCCGCATCAGCCATGTTTTCGCGTTGGATGTGCCCTCCTATCACAAGCCGCTTTTCGTCACCGACGCGGCCATCAACATCCAGCCCGACCTCGAAACCAAAATCGACATCCTGCAGAATGCCATCGACATGATGGTCAAGCTCGAGGTCGTCAACCCCAAGGTGGCAATCCTCTCCGCGGTCGAGTCGGTTAACCCCGCCATACCATCCACGCTCGACGCCGCCGCCCTTTGCAAAATGGTCGATCGCGGGCAGATTACAGGCGCCATCGTCGATGGCCCGCTCGCCTTCGATAATGCCATTTCAAGCGATGCCGCGCGCATCAAGAAGATCAAATCGCCAGTCTCGGGAGACGTGGATCTTCTCATGGTTCCCAATTTGGAGGCCGGTAACATCCTCTTCAAGCAGCTTCAATATCTGGCTGGCGCGCTGGCAGCGGGAGTCGTGGTTGGCGCCAAGGTTCCGATAGTCCTCACCAGCCGCGCCGACGGCGAATTGGCCCGAATGGCCAGTTGCGCCCTGGGCGTTCTGCTGGCGAAACCCGCGCCCAGCCTCTGAGGCGTTGTGGTTCAGGGAGGACGGAGGGAGCAGGGGCCTTTCAGGCCCCTGAATACCGCTCAATTTTGATGGCCTTTACAGGCTGCGGCAAAAACTCCATCTCTGAGGCTCTGTAACAGGGCACGACTTTAGTCGTGCCGATAAAGCCAACAAAATCAATGGGCTTTAGCCCCTGAGGGAATGTCGGCTGCTCAAAACGAACTTGTTCAGAGCTTCCTTAGGAGCAACTGCCGAGCAGCCCACCCAACCAGCAATTACCCCAATCCTGGACCCTACGGCGTTTTCCATTGCTGATCCAATTGACGCTTGGTGCGCGCAGGTGAAGTTGGGCTGGAAGAGCGGCTTTAACCTGGATCGTCAATTGAGAATGATGGCCCCGAAGCGGCTTGGCACCCGAAATTCAGGCCATCTTTTGCCTTGTGACCGAGAAACT